>Ga0316619_10000097_pt1 | contig 13645 bp, 16 predicted proteins | sample OWC_Aug_M1_C1_D4_FD_207659 | JGI IMG/M metagenome (GOLD analysis project Ga0316619, IMG submission 207659) | Wetland soil microbial communities from Old Woman Creek delta, Ohio, United States - OWC_Aug_M1_C1_D4_B | ecosystem: Environmental > Terrestrial > Soil > Wetlands | place: USA: Ohio...
CGAAGAGGACGCGCAGGAAATCGAAGATCTCGGTGACCGTGGCCACGGTCGAGCGGGGGTTCTTGGCCGCGCCCTTCTGCTGGATGGCGATGGCCGGCGGGATGCCCTCGATCAGGTCGGCGTCGGGCTTGTCCATCCGCTCCAGGAACTGGCGGGCGTAGGAGGAGAGCGACTCGATGTAGCGGCGCTGGCCCTCGGCGTAGAGCGTGTCGAAAGCGAGGGACGACTTGCCCGAGCCGCTGACCCCGGTGACGACGATGAGCTTGTTGAGGGGGACGTCGAGGTCGATGTTCTTGAGGTTGTGGACCTTGACCCCGCGAAGGAGGATGCCGTCTGTCGTCGCCATGGGCTTTACCGAATCACCCATTATAACACGGGAAAAGGGCCTTGTCCCTGTTGAGGAATTCCCTCGCCGCCGCGGGACTTCCTCTGAGCGAAGACCCTTTGATTTGTTATAATATGCCGCTCGGAGAGACCTCATGTCGTTCATCTTTATATTAGGGATCGCGGTGGCGCTGGCCATGGACTGCTTCGCCATCACCCTGGGCCTGGCCTGCGGGTCCCGCGGCCTGACGATAAAGCAGGCCGTCCGGATGGCCGCCGCTTTCGGCGGCTTCCAGCTGGTCATGCCCGTCCTCGGATGGCTCGCCGGCGACAGGCTTCTCGGCCTCATCAAGAGCTTCGACCACTGGGTCGCGTTCGGGCTCCTGGCGCTGATCGGCGGCCGCATGATCTATGAATCGTTCGAGATGAGCGAGGAGGAAAAAGCCTGCCGTCCCGACAAAACCCAGGGCACGAGACTCCTCATCCTGGCCCTGGCGACGAGCATCGACGCCCTGGCGGTCGGGCTCAGCATGGGCGTCGTCAGGACGAGCATCCTCTATCCTGCGGCGATCATCGGCGTCACGAGCTTCGCGCTGACCGTGATCGGGGCCAAGCTCGGACCGGTCGTCGGGCGCCTCGTCGGCCGCCGGGCCGAGCTCCTGGGCGGGCTCATCCTCATCGGGATCGGCGTGAAGATCCTGGTCGAGCACCTCGCCTAAAAGAAATGCGGCTAGAAGGGCAGAAAGACGAAGACGAGAAGATCCCAGACCGTGTGGCTGATGATGTTCATGAGAGGCGAGCGGAAGGCGAAATAGAGCCAACCCCAGAAAAGGCCGCAGACGGCGGCGGCGATGACGAGCATCATGTTCCCGCTGGCGAGATGGACGGCCGTGTAGAGAAGGACGGTCAGGACGAAGGCGACGGCCGGCCGCGTCGTCCCGGCGACGCGCTCCTGGAAGAAGCCGCGCCAGAAAAGCTCCTCGCCCGGCCCGATGACGAGGCCTAGAAGCAGCGCGACCCTGATGATCGGGGTCCCGGCCCTCAGGGCGTAGACATTCCCGATCCCGGCCTTGGCGAACGGGAAGATGAGCAGGGCGGCGGCGCGCCCGACAGCGAAAACGGCGTAGAGGGCCGCGGCGGAAGCGATCCCGACCAGGACCTTCATCGGCAGGTCCGTCCGGGCGTCCTCGGCCAGCCTGGCCTTATAGCCCTTGTCGAGGACGAAGCCCAGGACGACGAGGATGACGATATCCGCCGCCAGCCAGGACCAGAAGTCGACCGGGCCCAGGCGCCGGAGGCGGAAGAGGGGGATGAAAAGACCGGCGGCCAGCGCGCCGGCCGCGCCGACGAGACGGTAGTCGGGACCTGAACGACCGCTTTTCATCCCCGCCTCAGGAAACCCTCGAGGATGACGGCGGCCGTGCTGAGCAGGCCGAAGACGAGATTGTGGCTTGCCGTGGCCCCGTCGAGGATGACGAAGTCCAGAGGCCGGCGGGGCGCCGCTCGCCTCACGGCCCGGCCCCACAGCCGGAGGGCGCTCGGCAGGGCCAGCGCGACGAGGAGGAACGTCAGCGGCATCGGGCGGGACGGGCCGCCGGCCGCCCGGGGAACGGCGATGAGGGCGGCGTCGAAGACGAAGGGGCCGAAGACAAGGAAGCCGTAATAAGCGAGGGAGCCCCGGTCCCCCAGGAGCCCGGCCACGGTCGTCACCCGCCGCGCGCCGTCCGAGGCGATGTCCCGCCAATTGTTGGCGTGCAGGATGGCGCTGACAAGGAGGGCCATGGGGACCGTCCAGACGACGGGCAGCCAGGAGAACGTGCCCGTCTGGACGATCCAGGCGCCGGCGGCGCCGAGAAGTCCGAAATCCAGGCAGACCGCGAGGTCGCCGAAGGCGTGGGCCTTGAGCGCGGTGTAGCAAACGCCCACGGCCAGGCCGATCCCGCCGACGATGAGCAGCGACCTCCCGGCGGCCTGGGCGATGAGAAGTCCCGAGACCGTCCCGAGGCCGAACAGGGCGGCGGCGCCGCGGGCGACCTGGCGGTCCGTGAGCCAGCCGCGGACGATAGCCCCGCTCACCGGGGTCACGTCGCGGTCGAGGCCGCGGTGGAAATCGAAGACGTCGCTGAGCATGTTGGCCGCGCTGTGGAGGACCATCATCGTGAGCAGGGCCCAGAGGAAACGGAACGGCGCGAAGCGGACCCCCCCGATGATGACGGCCAGGGCGGTGCCGAAGACGACTGGCATGCTCGAGGCGGGCCAGGACCAAGGCCGGGCGGCGACCAGCCATTTTTTCAGGGCTGAGGGCGTAGCCGCGACGAGAGGTCCGTCCATGGCCGTCTTATAGCACATCGAAAATCGGGGACACAATACCTATTCCCCAATTATTCAAAGCCCCCGGTCGTGCCGGAAAAAGGGGAATAGGTATTATGTCCCCGATTTGACGGGGCGGCGACCTTGACTTGCGCTTCTCCGGCTCCTATGCTTATGCTTCGTCATCCGAAGGGAACAGGCGCCGGGAACGAGGGAGAGGAACGATGTTATCGCTCAAGGACAAGGTCGTATTCGTCACCGGGGCGAGCTCGGGGATCGGGGAGGCGACGGCCCAGGCTTTTGCCGGGCTCGGGGCCCGGATCCTGATGTGCGCCCGCCGGGTCGATCGCCTGGAGAAGCTGGCCCGGACGCTCGAATCCGGGCACAAGGTCGCGGCCCATTATTTCCGCCTCGATGTCCGCGACCGGGCCGCCGTGGACTGGGCCATCGCCGGGCTTCCCTCCGAATGGCGGGCCATCGACGTCCTCGTCAACAACGCCGGTCTGAGCCGGGGCATGGACAAGCTCCCGAACGGCCTCGTCGATGACTGGGAGGAAATGATCGACACGAACGTCAAGGGCCTCCTCTATGTCAGCCGTGCCGTCCTGCCGGGGATGATCGAGCGGGGGAGGGGCCACATCATCAATATCGGCTCCATCGCCGGCCATGAGCTCTATCCCGGCGGGAATGTCTACTGCGCCACGAAATTCGCCGTCCGGGCCTTGTCCAAGGGGTTGCGGTTAGACCTGAGCGGGACCCCGATCCGGGTGAGCGAAGTCGCTCCGGGCATGGTCGAGACCGAGTTCAGCATCGTCCGCTTCCACGGCGACGCCGAGCGGGCCGGCAAGGTCTACCAGGGGCTGACGCCGCTCGGGCCGGACGACATCGCCGACGCCGTCGTCTGGTGCGCGACCCGGCCGCTCCATGTCAACGTCAGCGACGTCATGATCTGGCCGACGGCTCAAGCTTCGCCGGCTCTCGTCCACCGAAAATAGGGGGACATGATACCTATTTCCGGATTTCGATAAGCCCCCGAGCGAAACCGGGGGGCGGGGGGCGCTGCCTTGCGCCGCTGATCGGAGGGGGTGCGCGATGACCGTGCGCAAAACCTGGCTCGTATTGGTGCTTCTCGGTTCTCTGTTCGACGGCCATGGCTTGGCCGACGCCCGGCCGGGGGAGACTGGCGCCGCGCCGCGGATCGGATCCTCCGCCACGGCCGGCCCGGACCTCGCGGTCGATCTGCGCTCCACCAAGCCCGAGTGGCCGCGGAACAACGCCAAGATCACCGTCACAATCAGGAACATCGGCGACGCGCCGGCCCCGAAAGCAAGCTGCCGGGTCATCATCCGGCAGGGTCACGCCCCGCGGCAGGTGATCCGGACGATCAAGAAGACCGTGCGGGCGCTCGGCGCCGGCGACCGCTATGAATTCGCGTTCACGGTCAAGGTGGGGTTGGGGATATTCGAGGCCGCGGCCGAGGTCGACCGGAAGAACAGGATCGCCGAGAGCGACGAGAAGAACAACACGGCCAGGATCTCGATCGTCGGGCAGTAACGCCAGCCGGACGATGGGGGAAATAGGGGAATAGGTATTGTGTCCCCGATTCAGCGGCGGCCGGAGGCCATCTTCTCCGAGGCGTGGAGGCGGCGCAGGCGCAGCATGGCCCAGATGCCCGCGGCCGGCCCGAAGGCTAAAAAGGCGAAGGCCCAGCGCCATGTGACCAGCCGTTCGACCGCCGGGACGAGACGGATGGTCACGAGGGTCAGCAGGAAGCCCAGGCTCGTTTGCAGGGTCAGGGCCGTCCCGATCCGGTCCGCCGGGCAGAGCTCGCTCGCGCCGGCCGAGAACTGGGCGGAATCGGCGACGACCGCGAAACCCCAGACGAGGCAAAGAGCGGTCAGGGCCAAGGGAGCCCCGCCGAAGAGCAGACCGGCGGTAAGACAGCAGACCCCGCTCACCGCCATGGCCGCGGACGTGACGGCGGTCCTTCCGACGCGGTCGGCGAGTTTCCCAGCGACCAGGCTCCCGGGACCGCCCGCGGCGATGAAGACGAACCCCGCCAGCGCGGCGGCCTTCTCATCCAAGCCCGCTTGCCGGAAGGAGGCGACGAGGAACACAGGCACCCAGGTCCAGGCCGCATAGAGCTCCCACATGTGCCCGAAATAGCCCGCGTTGGCCAGGACCACAGGCCTGTCCCGCCAGATCGCGGCGGCGAACCTCCAATCGAACTTCGGCGGGTCCGTCCGAAAGGGACCTTCGCGCACGAACGCGGCGGCGGCCAGGCCGCCGAGGATGGCGAGGGCCCCGCTGGCGATGAGAACAGACCTCCAATCGCCGGCCCGGCCGACGGCCTTGAGGAGATGCGGCGCCGCCGATCCCAGGGTCAGCGCCCCGACCAGAAGCCCGACGCCGAAGCCGCGGTCCTCGCGCGTCCAGGTGGCCATGATCTTCATCCCGACAGGATAGACCCCGGCCAGGAAGATACCCGTCAGAAAACGCAGGAGGAGCGCTGTCGAAAGCCCCCCGTCGAGCGCGGGGATGAGAAGGGTCGCCCCTCCCGCCAGAACGGACGATACGGCGAAAAGCCATCGCCCCGGGATCCGATCGGCCAGGTTGAGCCCGGCCGAGCCGAGCGCGCCGGCTACGAAGCCGAGCTGAACGGACATCGTCAGCCAGGCTTGCGCGCCTCCCGAAAGGCCCCAAGCGGCCGTGAGCGCGGGCACGACGGCCGAGGCCGAGAACCAGACGGACATCCCCAGGAGCTCCGTCGAGGCGAGCAGGGCGAGAGCGCGGCTCTTGGTCATCGCGTCATCCGTCCCGGCTATTCTCCGACAGACGGGTCCCGGATACAAGCCGCGCGCCCGCTCCGCCCGCCCTTTCCGCCCTCCTTGCTTTTGCGGCCCTTCCCCCCAATAATAGGGCCGGCTTCTAACGGAGAGCGCGCATGTATGGACGATTCAAAGACCACCTCACCGCCCGGCTCGGCGAGATCCGGGCCCGCGGCCTCTATAAGAACGAGCGCGTCCTCGAGACGCCCCAGGGCGTCGAGATCCGCACCGAGTCCGGCGCCAAGGTCCTCAACTTTTGCGCCAACAATTATCTGGGCTTCTCGAATGACCCCCGGGTCATGGCCGCCGCCAACTACGCCTTCTTCCGCTGGGGCTTCGGCCTGGCCTCGGTCCGCTTCATCTGCGGCACCCAGCGCGTCCACAAGGAGCTCGAGCGGCGCCTGGCCGAGTTCCTGGGCATGGACGACGCCATCCTCTACTCCTCGGCCTTCGACGCCAACGGCGGCGTCTTCGAGCCCCTCCTCGACGAGACCTGCGCCATCATCTCCGACGAGCTCAACCACGCCTCGATCATCGACGGCGTCCGGCTGGCCAAGGCCAAGAGGTTCGTCTATCGCAATAACGATATGGACGACCTCGAGGACCAGCTCATCGAGGCGCGCGAGGCGAGATTCAAGCTCATCGCCACGGACGGCGTCTTCTCCATGGACGGCATCATCGCCCAGGTCGACAAGATCTGCGACCTGGCCGAGAGATACGAGGCCCTGGTCCTCGTCGACGACTCCCACGCCACGGGCTTCATCGGCCCGAACGGGCGGGGCACCCACGAGCACTGCGGCTGCGTCGACCGGGTCGACCTCATCGTCACGACCTTCGGCAAGGCCCTGGGCGGGGCCTCCGGCGGCTGCGTTGCCGGGCGGCTCGAGATCGTCGAGTTCCTTCGCCAGCGCTCTCGTCCCTACCTCTTCTCTAATTCCCTGTCGCCTGCCATTACCGGGGCCACGGTCGAGGTCCTCAAGATCCTCGGCGAGTCGGGCGAGCTGCGCGAAAAGCTCATGGCCAACACGCGGCTCTTCCGGGGGGGCATGGAAGAGGCCGGCTTCAGGATCGTCCCCGGGATCCACCCCATCGTTCCGGTCCTCTTCGGCCACCTCCCCGACGACGCCCGGCTGAGCCAGGAGTTCTCGAGCGCCCTCCTCGACGAAGGGATCTACGTCATCGGCTTCAGCTATCCGGTCGTCCCGGTCGGGAAGGCGCGCATCCGTGTCCAGATTAGCGCCGCCCACTCGACCGACCAGATCGCGTTCGCCCTGGACAAGTTCCGCAAAGTCGGCAAGCGGCTCGGAGCGATCTGACCCCTTCTGTGTTGGTTCTTAGGGCGGGATCCTGCGCCAGGCTTAAGGGCGGCTGGGGCTTGACAGCCCTCCTAGACACGTATATTATCAGTAATAGGAATGATTACTAAAAAGAGGCCAAGGCTCACAAGGCAACGGCAGGCGATCCTCGACCATCTGAGAAGAACGAGATCGCACCCGACAGCCGACGAGATCTATGACGCCGTCCGGAAGGCCATCCCCAGCATCAGCATGGGGACCGTTTACCGCAATCTGCACGTCCTGCAACAGGACGGGGCCGTTTCCGTCCTGGATTTGCAGGGCTCTCAGGGCCGTTACGAAGTCAAACAGGCGAGCCACTACCACTTCCGCTGCGAGTTCTGCGGGCGGGTCCTCGACCTTGATGAGCCGGTCGACCCGGAGCTGGACGACAGGATCTCGCGACGCACGGGTTTCATCGTTTCCGGCCATCAAACGGAATTCCGGGGCCGGTGCGCGGACTGCCGCCGGCCATCGCCAAATAATTGAAAGGAGTATGACGCATGAGCAGATCCATCAAGGGGACCGAGACCGAGAAGAACCTGCTGAAGGCCTTCGCCGGCGAATCGCAGGCGCGCAACCGCTACACCTATTTCGCCGGAGCAGCCCGCAAAGCGGGGTATGAGCAGATCGCGAACATCTTTACCGAGACCGCCGAGAACGAGAAGGAGCACGCCAAGATCTTTTTCAAGCACCTTGAGGGCGGCGATCTGGAGATCACCGCCGCTTACCCGGCCGGCGTCATCGGCGACACCAAGGCCAACCTCGAGGCCGCGGCGGCCGGCGAGAAAATGGAATGGAGCGACATCTACGCCAATTTCGAGAAGACGGCCCGGGCCGAAGGCTTTCCGGAGGTCGCGGCTTCCTTCAAGCAGGTCGCCGAGGTCGAGGCGTTCCACGAAAAGCGCTACCGCAAGCTGGCCGCCAACATCGCGGCCGGCCAGGTCTTCAAGAAGCCGGCGCCCGTGAAGTGGCACTGTATCAACTGCGGCTACGTCCACGAAGGGCCCGAGGCCCCCGCGTTGTGCCCGGCCTGCAAGCACCCCCAGGCGTTCTACGAGGTCCTGGCGGAGAATTACTGAGCCGGTTAGCTCAAAACGGAATCAAAGGAGAACACGATGCCTAAGAAGAGCGAACAAAAGCAGAAGCTGACCACCGTGGCCGGCGCGCCCGTCGTCGACAACCAGAACACCATGACGGCCGGGCCCCGCGGCCCCGCCCTGCTGCAGGACGTCTGGTTCCTGGAGAAGCTCGGGCACTTCGACCGGGAGGTCATCCCCGAGCGGCGCATGCACGCCAAGGGCTCAGGCGCCTTCGGCGCGTTCAAGGTCACCAAGGACTTGACGCGGTTCACCAAAGCCAAGATCTTCTCGGCCGTGGGCAAGACGACCGACCTGTTCATCCGCTTCTCGACGGTCGCCGGCGAGCGCGGCGCCGCGGACGCCGAGCGCGACATCCGCGGCTTCGCCATCAAGTTCTACACGGAGGAAGGGAACTGGGACCTGGTCGGCAACAATACGCCCGTCTTCTTCCTGCGCGACCCGCTCAAGTTCCCCGATCTGAACCACGCCGTCAAGCGCGACCCGCGCACGAACCTGAGGAGCGCCCGGAACAATTGGGACTTCTGGACGTCGCTGCCCGAGGCCCTGCACCAGGTGACCATCGTCATGAGCGACCGCGGCATCCCATACTCGTATCGCCACATGCACGGGTTCGGCAGCCACACGTTCAGCCTCATCAACGCCAAGAACGAGCGGTACTGGGTCAAATTCCACCTCCGGACGCAGCAGGGCATCAAGAACCTGACGGACGCGGAAGCCGAGACCCTCGTTGGCAAGGACCGCGAGAGCCATCAGCGCGACCTCTACGAGAGCATCGAGAAGGGCGATTTCCCCCGCTGGACGATGTATTTCCAGATCATGCCGGAGAAGGACGCCGCCAAGATGCCCTACAACCCCTTCGACCTGACCAAGGTCTGGTACCATAAGGACTATCCGCTGATCGAGGTCGGGATCGTCGAGCTCAACCGCAACCCCGACAATTACTTCGCCGACGTCGAGCAGGCCGCTTTCAATCCGGCCAACATCGTTCCGGGGATCGGCTTCTCGCCGGACAAGATGCTGCAGGGCCGCCTGTTCTCCTACGGCGACGCCCAGCGCTACCGCCTGGGCGTCAATCACCACCTCATCCCGGTGAACGCGCCGCGCTGCCCGGTCCACAGCTTCCACCGGGACGGGCAGATGCGGGTCGACGGCAACCAGGGGAGCACGCTCGGCTACGAGCCCAATAGCTACGGCGAATGGCGGGAGCAGCCGGGTTTCGCCGAGCCGCCGCTCAAGATCGAGGGCGCCGCGGACCGGTGGGATTTCCGGAAGGACGACGACGATTACTACACCCAGCCGGGGAAGCTCTTCCGCCTGATGAAGCCGGCCCAGCAGAAGGCGCTATTCGCCAACACCGCGGCCGCCCTGGGCGACGCCCCCAAAGCCGTCAAGATCAGGCACATCGGCAATTGCCTGAAGGCCGACAAGGCCTATGGGAAGGGCGTCGCCGACGCCCTGGGCATCAAGCTCAGCGAAGTGCCGAAGTAACGGGCCTACGTCGGCCTAGCGTCGGGACCGCGCGAGACCATCCGGGGCCAGGCCTCCAAAGGGGGCCCGGCCCTGCTCTTTTCCGACGATCCGCGACTGTGCCCTCCTGTCTGCCCTGATTGACAATTGATGAGAATTCATATAATCTGATTACAGAATAACTAAAGAGGAGCCGGACTATGGATAGCGCTAGGCCTTATCGGTCCCAGGTCCGCGACCGCGGTCAACTGACGATCCCCAAGGAGATCAGGGAGAAGGGGGCACTTTATGATGGGGAAGCGGTGACCATCATCCCAGTCGGGGACGCAATCCTCGTCTCCCCTCAAAAACTGGGCCTTGAGGAAGCGCGCCGGGAGATCCTCAAGCTCATGAGAAGATCCGGCGTAACCGCGGAGGAGCTGCTTGAAGGGCTGAAGGCGGAGAGAGCCAAGCTGTACGAGGAGACCTATGGAGAGAAGAGCGGTTAAGGTCTTCCTCGAATCGAACGTCATCCTCTCGGGCCTTATCTCAGACCGGGGCGCGCCCCGGTTGATCCTAGATGTCCTCAGCTTGGGGCTGCCCGTTCTCCGCGGAGTGACCGGCCGATACAACCTGGCCGAGATCGAGCGAGACATCGCCAAGAAGCTCCCCGCCGCCCGCTCTGTCCTGAGTCAATGTCTGCCCAGGATGAACCTCGAGATCGTCTTTCTGCCCTTCCTCGACGAGATGGAGCCGTTCCGCGGGACCGTCGATGACAAGGACCTGCCCGTCCTGGCCTCGGCCGTCATAGCGAAGGCGGACTACTTCCTGACGGGCGACAAGAGGTTGCTGTCTCAGATCAGGCGGGCTTCGGGCCTCGCTTTCCTCGGGTGCCTGCCCGCCGATTTCCTGAACCGTTTCCTGCCCGACATTCTGGCCGGGCGGAACCCTCAGAGGGAGGAACGATGAGCTACTATTTCAACAAAACGCTGGCCGTTCCGTTCGACGAGGCCGTCGAGCGGGTCAAGGCCGAGCTCAAGAAGGACGGATTCGGGGTCCTGACCGACATCGACGTCAGGAAGATCCTCCAAGAGAAGCTCGGCGTCGATTTCCGGCCCTACCGCATCCTCGGCGCTTGCAACGCGCCCTTCGCTTACAAGGCCCTCCAGGCCGAGGACAAGATCGGCACGATGCTGCCCTGCAACGTCATCGTCCAGGAGCTCGCTCCCGGCCGGGTCGAGGTCGCGGCGATCGACCCCCTGGCCTCCATGGCCGCCGTCAAGAACGAGGACCTGGGGGCTATCGGCCTCGAGGTCCGGGAGAAGCTCAAGGCCGTCGTCGGCCGCCTTTGACATTTCGGCCCGCTTATCTATAATAAAGGTCCGTTTTTACGGGCCGGACATTCCTGTAGGAAAGGCATCCAAGTCTTTGATTTTCGGGGCTGGAACGGACATCATCGAGGTCCAGCGGGTGGAGGAGAAGCTCGTCCGGACCGAGAACCTAAAAACCAAGCTCTTCACCCCGACCGAGATCGCCTACTGCGAGTCCAAACACCGGCCGGCCCTTCACTTCGCCGCCCGCTTCGCCGCCAAGGAGGCTTTCCTCAAGGCCATGGGCACGGGCTGGTCGGGCGGCCACAAATTCTCGGAGATCGAGGTCGTCAACAACGCCCTGGGCAAGCCGGAGCTCTTCGTCCACGGCAAGGTCAAAGATTTCTGCGAAGCCCATGGCATCGGCGCCATGGAAGTCTCGCTGACCCATATCAAGGACGTGGCCTCGGCGGTCGTCGTCCTCGAAAAAAGACCGCAATCAACCTGAACGGAGAGGAATAGCGCATGTCGAACATCGGCTCCTACGACGAACGCGTCAAGGACTTCAGCTGGTCGATCGCCGAGAAGGAGCTCGGCTACAAGCCCGGCGACGTCATCAACATCGGCTGGTATTGCACCGACCGCATCTGCCAGCTCGGCAAGGCCGACAGGGTCGCCCTGTACTGGGAAGGGTTCACCGGCGTCGAAAAGACCTACACCTACAACGACATCCGCCTGGCCTCGAACACGATCGGCGCCTTCCTGCGCGGACTCGGCGTCCAGCCCGGCGAGCGTGTCTGCCTGTTCCTCGACCGCATCCCCGAGCTCTACCTGGGCTTCCTGGGCATCCTCAAGACCGGGGCTATCGCCCAGCCGCTCTTCTCGGCCTTTGGCGACGAATCGCTCCTCGTCCGTCTCTCCAACGCCGAGACCTCGGTCGTCATCACCCAGAAAAAGCACGCCCCCAAGGTCCGCAAGATCCTCGACAAGATGCCCCACCTCCGCCATATCGTCATCGTCGACCACGACGGCGTCGCGCCTCTCAGGGAGCGCGAGGTCGCCTTTTCGCTCGAGAAGGCGGCGCCCGTCGAGCATTTCGACGTCCACCCGACGCTGGCCGAGTCGCCCTCCGTCCTCCACTACACATCGGGCACGACGGGCATGCCCAAGGGCGTCAAGCACGTCCACTACTCCCTCATCTCCCAGTACCTGACGGCCAAGTGGGTCCTCGACATCCGCGACGACGACATCTACTGGTGCACGGCCGACCCGGGCTGGGTTACGGGCACGTCCTACGGCATCATCGCCCCGTTCGCCCTGGGCGTCACCCAATGCGTCCTCGACGCCGGCTTCTCGGCCGAGGCCTGGTACAGGTGGATCGAGAAGCGGCGGGTCACGATGTGGTACTCGGCGCCAACGGCCATCCGCTCGCTGATGAAGGCCGGCGAGGAGATCGTCAAGAAGTTCGACCTGTCATCCCTGCGGTTCCTGGCCAGCGTGGGCGAGCCGCTCAACTCCGAAGCGGTCGTCTGGTCGGAGAAGGTCTTCGGCAAGCCCTTCTACGATACCTACTGGCAGACGGAGACCGGCTCCATCGTCATCAGCAACTTCCCGGGCATGGAGGTCCGGCCGGGCTCGATGGGCAAGCCCTTCCCCGGCATCACCGGGACCGTCCTCGACCCGGTCAAGAACGAGCCTTACCAGACCCACGGCAAGATCGGCCTCGTCGGCCTCAAGTTCGACTGGCCCTCGCGCATGCGGACCTACTGGAACAACGAGGAGGCCTTCAAGAAGAAATTCCGCAACGACTGGTACATCACCGGCGACCGGTCGAAGCTCGACGCCGACGGCTACTTCTGGTTCGCCGGCCGGGACGACGATATCATCAACACGGCCGGCCACCTGGTCAGCCCGTTCGAGGTCGAGTCGGCCCTGCTCGAGCACCCCGCCGTAGCCGAGTCGGCGGTCGTCTCCAAGCCCGACCCGCTCAATCTCGAGGTCGTCAAGGCCTTTGTCACCCTCAAGCCCGGCTTCACCGCGAGCAAGGACCTCGACCTCGAGATCATGAACTTCATCCGCAAGAAGCTCTCGTCCCTGGCCATGCCCCAGGAGATCGAGTTCGTGCCGTCGCTCCCGAAGACCCGGAGCGGCAAGATCATGCGCCGGCTCCTCCACGCCAAGGAATGGGGCGAGGAGATCGGCGACACGTCCACCCTTGAAAACGATTAAATAAAAGGAGACCTCTCATGGCCGAAGAACTCAAAGACATCGTCCTCAACTACGTCACCAAGGAGTACCTCGAGGACGACAGCGAGCCCCTGACCTACGACACGCCCCTCATCTCGGGCGGCATCGTCGACTCGTTCTCGATGGTCTCGCTCAAACGCTTCCTCGAGAACAAGTACCAGATCTCGATCCCGGACGAGGACGCCTCCCCCGAGGCCTTCGACTCGGTCAACAAGATCGTCTCGCTCGTCGAGAGATTCGTCGCGAAGAGAGGCTGAAAGATAGGGGACACGTACCTGCGGTACATGTCCCCGAATGAAGATCATCGAAGCAAGGAGCAGTAACATGGCATACAGCGACAAGATCCGCGGCAGCTACCAGGCCCAGCTCAAGGGCATCCAGGATGCGGGCCTCTTCAAGCAGGAGCGCTTCATCCACTCGCCCCAGGCGGCCGACATCGAGGTCGAGTTCCCGGCCGGCGCGCCCCTCAAGAAGGTCATCAACATGTGCGCCAACAATTACCTCGGGCTGTCGAGCCACCCCGAGGTCATCAAGGCCGCCCATGACGGACTCGACGCCCGCGGCTACGGCATGTCCTCCGTCCGCTTCATCTGCGGCACCCAGGACATCCACCGCGAGCTCGAGAACAAGCTGACCGAGTTCCTGGGCACCGAGGACACGCTGCTCTTCCCCTCCTGCATGGACGCCAACGCCGGCGTCTTCGAGGCCATCCTGACCAAGGACGACGTCATCATCTCCGACCG
>Ga0316619_10000098_pt1 | contig 13443 bp, 8 predicted proteins | sample OWC_Aug_M1_C1_D4_FD_207659 | JGI IMG/M metagenome (GOLD analysis project Ga0316619, IMG submission 207659) | Wetland soil microbial communities from Old Woman Creek delta, Ohio, United States - OWC_Aug_M1_C1_D4_B | ecosystem: Environmental > Terrestrial > Soil > Wetlands | place: USA: Ohio...
GGAGAACACGGTGGCCGCGCCGATGAGCAGCATGCACATGGACGTATTGATGGTGCTGGCCAGGATGATCTTGGGAAGGTCTCGCACCGCGATCCGCTTGTAGATGGCCATGCCGACGAACGCGGAGTAGAGGACGGCGATCACCGCGGCTTCGGTGACGGTCGTGACGCCGCCGAAGATCGCGCCGAAGATGATCCCCGGCATCACCATGGCAATGACGCCGTCGCCGATGGCGCGCCAGCGCTCGCCCCAGGATGCCTTCGCCTCCCGCGGGATGCCGAGCTTCTCGGCCTGCCAGTAGATGTAGCCTCCCAGCCCCAGGCCGATCACGATGGCCGGGAGGAACCCGGCCACGAACATGGCCCCGATGGACTGGTTGGTCATGCTGGCCAGGACGATCATGAAGATGCAGGGCGGCACGAGGATACCCATGGCCGTGGCCGCGCTGACGATGGCGACCGCCTGCCCCTTCTTGTATCCCGCCCGCTCCATGGGCGCGATGAGCAGGGACCCGATGGCCGAGATGTCGGCTGCGGTGGAGCCGGAGATGCCGGAGAAGAGGTATTCGCCGACCAGCACGACCATCCCGAGCCCGCCCCTGATGTGCCCGACCATGCTTTTGGCGAGGCGCACCAGCTTCTCCGAGATCCCGGCCCGCTCCATCAGCTCGCCGGCCAAGATGAAGAACGGAATGGCCATCAGCGGGAAGGAGTCCATGCCGGACACCATCTGGGTGACCACGGCGTTGATGGGCGCCTTCCCGCCCCACAGGATGGCAATCGCCGCCGCCAGGCCCATGGCTACGGAGACGGGTGCGGCCACGGCCACGAGCACGACGAACGCCAGGAGCAGTGGGGCGATCATGCCGGGTCTCCCCGTCGCCTGTCCGCCCGGGTGCGGGCCATGAGCCTGAGCGTCTCGACGGCGATGAGCACGCAGCCGGTCGGCACGGCGATGTACACCCAGCTGAGGGGGATGTCCGTTGCGGTCGCGCGCGTCTCGCTGGTCAGCTCGATGACCGGCAGGCTGGCCCAGAAGACGATCCCCAGGAAGACGAGCACGCACGTCTGGGCGATCAGTACCAGGCGGTAGTGCCAGCCCGGCGACACATACCGCAAGAGGAGGTCCACGGCGATGTGGGCCTTGTGCCGCATGGTGACGGAGGCGCCCACGAAGCTGAGCCAGATGAAGAGGTACCGGTCGGCCTCCTCGGCCCAGGGGAGGGCGTTGTTCAGGACGTACCGGTAGAACACGCCCATTGTCGTCACCACCACCATGGCGCTGAAGAGCGCCACGGCCGCCCCGTTCACGACCCCCTCGTAGGCCCGCCAGACTCGTTGTGCCATGGGGTGCGCCCGATACGGCGATGCGGGCGGCATGGCCGCCCGCATCCCCGAAGGTGTTTTCCTGCGGCGTTACGCCTCGCGGATGCGCTTGATCAGGTCGTTGCCGCCGTACTTGTCGCCCCACTCCTTGTAGAAGGGCTCGACGGCCTTTTGGAACGCGGCGCGGTCCGGGCTGGTGAAGGTCATGCCGGCGTCCTTAAGTTTCTGCTCGAAGGCCTTCTCGCTGGCCGGCGCCTCCTTGCGCTGCCACTCCAGCGACTCCTTGCCGGCCTCGACGATGGCCTGCTGCACGTTCTTGGCCAGCTTGCCGAACCAGCGCTCGCTGCACAGGAACGGGTTCGGGCAGAAGATGTGACCCGTGTAGGCTGCGTACTTGGTCTGCTCGTGCAGCTTGGCGTTGAAGGCCGCCTCGCATTTATTCTCGAACCCTTCCACCACGCCCATCTGCAGCGCGGTGTACAATTCGCCCCACGCGACCGGAGTCGGGTTGGCCCCCAGGAGCTGCATACAGCGGACGTAGTTCTGCGCCTCGGGAACTCGGATCTTCAGTCCCTTCATGTCCGCCAGGCTGCTGATGGACTTGGTCTTCGTGAAGATCTTGCGGAAGGTGGTGTCGTAGACAGCGATGGTGCGGACTTTGGCCTTGTCCAGGAGGGCCTTTTCCAGGTCCTGCCCGACCGGTCCGTCGAACACTCGATGAACGTGATCCAGGTCCTTGTAGAGGTACGGCAGCTCGGTGCCCGCATACAGGGGCACCATCATGGCGGGCGTGACCGTGTCCCAGTTGCCGCCTTCCAGGTTGCCGAGCTGCATGCTCTCCCAGGTCACCCGCAGGCTGCCCAGAGCCGAGGTCGGATAGATCTGGACCTCCAGGTCGCCGCCACTCTTCCGTTCCGCCAGTTCCTTGAACTTCGCCGTCGCGCGGTGGATGATGTCGGCTTCCGTGAGGACATGGGCGACTTTCATGGTGAACTTGGCCGCTCCTGCGGGTCGGAGGTGAACGAACGGCCCCGTCGCGGCGATGCCCGCCAGCGCCAGGAATCGACGCCTGGAAACTGCCCGATCCGGCCGAGCGAACGACTTGGACTTCCTCGGTGACGCGCCCATGTTGCCCCTCCTTTTCACTGTTTCCCGGGACGCTCCTGATCCGTCGCGCCCGGACGGCCGGTCGACGTCAGTCGTACCGCCCGCGACCCCGCACCACCCCCCGGATCATTGCGGGGAAACGTGCCGTTCCGTTCAGGCGGCGCCTACGCTACCGGCACCGCGCCTGTGTGTCAATTCGCGGCAGCCATAGGACCGCCGACCCCATACCATGATGGCTCAATGAGCGGCCAGGCGCAGGCGCGCCAGCAGCGCGGCCTCGTAGGCGCCGACATCGGAGAATGCGGGGAAGCCTCGCAGCCCAAGGCAATCCTCCCGCGTCGGATACGGGCTGGCGCCGGCGGCCTTGAGGATTGTCGCGACCAGCCGCTGGAACGCGCGCACGGGGGATGCCTCGGCCTGAAGCTGCGGGATCGCCAGTTCCGTCGCGGTGAGACGGACGCAGCGCACCACCTCCCCGTCAGGCGTCGACGCGGGCGCCATCACGAGATCCAGGATCAACCCCTCCACCGATTGCTCGGCCGGCACCGCACTACCGATCCTGGCGACGGCGACGGCGACGATGCTCTGCCAAGGCAGCTGGCCGATTTTTCCAGCGCGGTTCTGGAGGCGCAGGCCGCGGGTTTCGATGGCGACGGCCCGCATTGGCGAAGGGGCCAGCGTCCACGCGCGCGCCGGCTCCGGTTGCGCGTCGGCCGGCAACTCGGGCGCCGGGCCTTCGATCGTCGGCTGGGTCGCCGCCGGCTCCGGCGGTTCCGACACAGGCTCCGCGTCCCCACTCGCCTCCGGTTGCGGGCCGGCCGCCGCCGACTCCATCTCCTGCGATAGCGTCGCCACCGCGGGGGAAGAGACCGGTTCCTCCGGGACAGGCGCGGAGACCTCGGCCGTCAGGGAGGTCGCCTCGAATTCGGCCTTCGCCGGAGCGGGCTCCCGTCCGTGGCTCGCCACGCCCACCGCCCGCCGAGCTGCGGCCATCACTTCCTCGGCGGCCCGCCGGAACTCGGGCGTGGTCCGGGGATTCGCGAGGGCCCCCTCCAGGATGGCCAGCGTGTCACCGGGTTGCTGGAAGACCTCCAGCATCAGCCGCCCGTATGCGATGAGGGCCTTGGGAAGCAAGGGGTCGTCGGGCCAGGCCTGAATCGCCTTGAGATAAAGGTCCGCCGCCTCCCGGTGTCGTGCCTCCTTTTCGCGATGCGCCGCCAACGTGAGGAGGCTTCGCATGGCGATCGGGACGTCAGGGTGCGCGCGCCGGTGCTCTTCCAAGGCCGAGAGCGCGCCGTCCAGGTCTCGCGCCACCACGTAGGCGCTCACCAGCCGGGCCGATTCCCGCCCGGCGGCGGCGATATCCCCCTTTTGCGTGTAGGCGGCCACCAGCGCGGCGCGGCCCTCGATATTGTTGGGGCTTTGCGTCAGGAGCGCCACGAGGTCCTTGATGCTGCCCTCGGCGTCGTTCCGGTCCAGTTTCGCGAGGGCCTTCGTGAGGTGCTCCGACGGGCTCCACGAGGTCCGCTTGGCGATCGCCGGTGCCAGGATGCTCTCCTCGAAGTTGGATAGCCTGACGAGGCCGGCAACCAGCGCGCCGAACGCGAAGCCCCCGATGTGGGCCCACACCGCGATCCCCCCCGAGGCCCCGTAACGGGCCATAACGAATTGCTGGAGGAGCCAGAGGGGGAGCGCCACGTACGCCGGCATGAAAAATGTGCCCTGAACGAAGAGTAGCCAGTAGTAGAAGCGGATGCGCGTTGCGGCGAGACGCACAAGGAAAGCCCCCATCAGGCCGGAGATGGCCCCCGAGGCCCCGACCATGGGGACGGAGCTTTCCGGGTTCATCGCGGCGTGGATGAGGGCCGCGATGACGCCGGCGGCGAGATAGAGGATGGTGTAGAAAATCCGCCCCCAGCGGTCTTCGAGGCTGGCCCCGGCGAGCCAGAGGAACAGCATGTTGCTCAGCAGGTGCAGCCACCCGCCGTGCAGGAACATGGAGGTGAACAACGCCAGCAGGCTGGGCTTGGCCGGGATGTAGCCGTACGTGCGGAAGACGCTGGGGCTCGCACTCGACCTGAATTCCTCCCACATGGCGTCGAGCTGGGACTGCTGCTTGGCGACGGTGTCGGGGTCCAGATCGCTCCGCGGGGGAGCGGACGGGACGACGCGCTGCATCTCCGGTGGGACGCGGAGGTACGGGTGCTCGGTGGCGTAGCGGACGACGCCCTGGAGCCGCTCGCGCGTCTCCGCGCCCTGCTGTTGAACGAGCTGATTGGTGACCAGAAATATCGCGACGTTTGCGAGGACCAAGAAAATCGTGACCCAGGGCAGACGCGTGACCTGTTGGTCCTCGTGCCCGATAGGGATCAGCATCGTGCGTCACCTCGCGTCGGCCAGATACGGGCGCCAGGGAGCCCTTGCCACAGGCCCCGGACCTTCGGGCCCAGCAAGCTAGTTCAGGCAGGGTACATGTGGCGAGAACGTACCAGGAGCGATTGCGATGTCAAGGACAATTCGAGGGATTGCAGGGAGAACGTGACAGGTTCGCGATCCGAGGTGGACCCCTGGGATGCAGGAAGGGCGGCGGGGTGGCGCGACGCGAACCCTGAATCTCATTGACAGTCCCGTTCGGCCTTGCCTAGACTCAACGGCGCCTCTGGTATTCTTACCTTTACCTTCAATCGGGAGGACTATCCACATGGCTCGCAATCGAAAGGGAGTGACGCGGCGGGAGTTTTTGCGGGATACAGCATTGGCGTCCGGGGTCCTAACGGTGGGCGGAATCGCCCCGACCCTCGCCCTGGCCGGCCAAGTGGGCGAGCCGAAGCTGGGTGCCACCCTGATCGGTAAGCTAGAGGGTCCGGAATACATCCTGGATCCCGCCAATTGGCCGAAGAAGTTCGGCGAGGCGCCCATGCTGGCGGACCTCGTGAAGCAGGGGAAGCTGCCTCCCGTGGATCAGCGGGTGCCCGAGGAACCCATGGTGATCAAGCCGGTGCACAGCATCGGCAGGTACGGCGGCACGTGGCGGCGCGGCTTCACGGGCCCCGGCGACGGCGAGAACGGCAACCGCATCGTCTCCACGGACAAGATCCTGTTCTGGGATTACACCGGCACGAAGATCGTGCCCTGCGTGGCGCGCGATGTGAAGATGAGCGAGGACGGCCGCGTCATCGCCGTGCTGCTCCGCAAGGGGCACAAGTGGTCGGACGGGCATCCCTTCACGGCAGATGATTTCGTTTTCTGGTACGAAGACGTCTATCTGAACAAGAATCTGAACCCAACGCCGCATCCCGAGTTCATGGTGAACGGAAAACAGGGCAGGCTCTACAAGCGGGACGAGCACACCGTGGTCTTCGAGTTTCCCGACCCGAACTACCTCTTCATCGACATCCTGGCCGGCAGTACGTCCATGGGCGGCGGGCAGGCCCGCGAGCAGCACCAGGGCCGCAACATGGGCGCCTACATGCCCGCCCACTTCCTGAAGCAGTTCCACCCGAAGTACGTCGCCCAGGACGAACTGGACCGCAAGGCCAAGGCCGCCGGTTTCGACGGCTGGGTGGGCTACATCAAGAGCAAGTGGGACTGGCGCCTCACCCCCGAGCTGCCCGTCCTGGCCCCCTGGAAGACCGTCTCGCCCATCAACACGCCGACCTGGGGCCTGGAGCGGAACCCGTACTACTACGGGGTGGACACCGCGGGCAACCAGCTCCCGTACCTCGACCGGATCAGCATGGGGCTGGCGGAAAACCTGGAGGTCCTGAACCTCCGGGCCATCGCCGGACAGTACGACCTGCAGGGACGACACACCAGCCTGGCCAAGCTCCCGGTCTTCCTGGAGAACCGTGCGAAGGGGGGTTACGAGGTTCGGTTGGACCCCGCCGCCCACGGCTCGGATGCTACACTGCAGACCAATCAGTCCTACGAGGCCGACCCCGAGGTGGCCAAGTGGCTCCAGACCCGCGACTTCCGCCGGGCGCTCTCCATGGGCATCGACCGGGGGCAGCTCAACGAGGCGTTCTGGCTGGGGTTGGGGGTCCCCGGGTCCCACGCGCCGGCGGAGAGCATGCCCGAGAACCCCGGGCCGGAGTGGCGGACGAAGTGGTGCACGTACAACCCCAAGCAGGCGAACGAGTTCCTGGACAAGATCGGGCTCGCCACGAAGGACGGCGAGGGCTATCGGCTGCGGACCGACGGGAAGGGTCGCCTGCGCCTCGAGATCCTGACGCCGGCCGGCTCCATCGTCCCCTACACCCAGATCGCTGAGGTGATCCGAGAGCAGTGGCGGAAGATCGGCATCCAAGCCGACGTGAAGGAGGTTGAGCGCACCCTCTTCTTCACCAAGGTCGCCAGCAACGAGCATCACATCGCCTTGTGGGTCAGTGACGGGTCAGAGCAGATCTATCTATTCCCCCGCTACGCCTTGCCGGTGGACCCAGCCCAGTCGCTCCTGGGCCACCCCATCGCGCGCTGGTACGCCAGCGGCGGCGCCCAGGGTAAGGCCCCCAAGGATCCCCAGCTGCTCAAGGTGCTGGAGATGTTCCGGTCGGCGCCCGGCAGGAAGGCGCCCGAGCGGCGCAAGCTGGCCCAGGAGATCTGGAAGATTCTGGTGGACGAGCAGTGGAGCATCGGGACGGTCGGCCAGTCGCCGGCGACCCTGGGGGTGCGCGTCTTCAACAAGCGGCTGGGCAACATCCCGGCGCGCCAGGTGAACGCCCAGCACTGCCGAACGCCGGGGAGTTCGCACCCGGCCACGTTCTACTTCAAGGCGTAAACGCGTTTGCGGTGCGCGCCGACCACCCTCGCCCCGGCGTTGGGATGGTCGTGCTTTTTGTTTCGGAACTTTCATCGCACGCTCAAGCCAGGAGAGGACAGACTCCCTCAAGTCGTGCGCCGTGTTCTGGGCAACGCCTGATGGGCGTTCTTCGCCGAGAATGCCGTTGACACCGGACGGGTGGCCCGAATAGACTCCCCGCACATCTCGCCCTTTCCGGTCCGGGCCCGCGTCGAAGCGGGCGTTCGGATCGCCCTTGCCAACCCGGGAGGCCTAGCGGCCTTTGTCGGAAGGCTGTGCCGCGTCCGGGGCAATGCCCGAGGAGGAATCGACGATGGCGAAAAAGCGAACAGGTGTCACGCGGCGGGAGTTCCTGCAGCAGGCGGCGCTGGCCTCCGGCGCCATGGCCCTGACCGGCCTCGCGCCCACGGCGGTGTTGGCCGGGCAGGCGGGCGAGCAGAAGATCGGCTCCCAGCTCATCGGAAAGCTAGAAGGGCCCAGCCTGATCCTCGATCCTGCCAAGTTCCCCACGAAGTTCTCCGAAGCCCCCATGCTCGCCGAGCTGGTCAAGGCCGGAAAACTCCCCCCCGTCGATAAGCGCATCCCCGAGGAACCGATGGTGGTGAAACCGGTTCACAGCATCGGCCGGTACGGCGGGACCTGGCGACGCGGCTTCACAGGCCCGGGCGACAGCGAGAACGGGAACCGCATCGTCTCCACGGACAAGATCCTTTTCTGGGACTATACCGGGACGAAGGTGATGCCGTGTATCGCCAAGGACTACAAGGTGAGCGACGACGGAAAGGTCGTCACCATCTTCCTGCGCAAGGGCATGAAATGGTCCGACGGGCAGCCTTTCACGGCGGACGACTTCGTCTTCTGGTACGAAGACATCTATCTCAACAAGGACATCCAGCCGACGCCGAACCCGGATTTCATGGTGAACGGAAAGCCGGGACGCCTGACCAAGCGAGACGAGTACACGGTCATGTTCGAGTTCCCGGAGGCGAACTATCTGTTCGTGGACATCCTGGCTGGGAGCACCGCCATGGGCGGCGGCCAGGCCACACAGCAGCATAACGGCCGCACCATGGGCGCCTACATGCCGGCGCACTACCTCAAGCAGTTCCACCCGAAATACGTCGCCAAGGACGAGCTGGACAAGAAGGCCAAGGCGATGGGCTTCGATGGCTGGGTGAGCCTCATCAAGAACCGGTGGGATTGGCGATTGAATCCGGAGCTCCCCGTCGTCGGCCCCTGGAAAACCGTGACTCCTATCAACACGCCGACCTGGACCATGGAGCGGAACCCTTATTATTACGGCATCGACAGCGAGGGGAACCAGCTCCCCTACATCGACAAGATCACGATGGCGCTGGCCGAAAACCTGGAGGTCTTGAACCTCCGCGCCATCGCCGGGGGCTACGACCTGCAGGAGCGCCACACCGCTCTTTCCAAGCTGCCCGTCTTCCTGGAGAACCGGGGAAAGGGAAATTACGACGTTCGCCTCGACCCGGCGCTGAACGGGTCCGACGCCACGCTTCAGATCAACAACACGTACGAGGCAGACGCTGAAATCGCCAAATGGATCCATACTCGGGAGTTCCGACGGGCGTTATCGCTCGGCATCGACCGCGATCAGCTGAACGAGACCTTCTGGCTGGGCGTGGGAACCGCCGGCTCGGTGGCGCCGTCCGAGAGTATGCCCTACAGCCCAGGGCCGGAATGGCGCAAGAAGTGGTCCACGTATAACCCGAAGCAGGCCAACGAATTCCTGGACAAGCTCGGCCTTGCCAAGAAGGACGGCGAGGGCTACCGCCTCCGGACGGACGGCAAGGGCAGAATTCGCCTGGAGTTGCTCACGGCGGCAGGCTCCTTCATCCCGCACACCCAAATCTGCGAGATGATCAAGCAACAGTGGAAGAAGATCGGGATTGACGCGGACGTCAAGGAGATCGAGCGCAACCTGTTCTTCACCCGCATTAACAACAACGAGCACCAGATTGCCGTTTGGCTGAATGACGGCACCGAGGTCCTGTACCTCTTCCCGCGCCACGCGCTACCCGTGGATACCGTGGAGGCCCTCCTCGGCCCCCAAATCGCCCGCTGGTACGCCAGCGGCGGGACTCAGGGCAAGGAGCCCAAGGATCCTCAGCTCAAGAAGGCGCTGGAGTTGTTCCGCTCCGCCGCGGGGAAGAAGCCCCAGGAACGGTACAAAATTGCCCAGGAGATCTGGAAGATCATGGTGGATGAGCAGTTCAGCATCGGGACCGTCGGCCAGTCGCCGGCCGCCATGGGCGTCCGGATCGTGAGCAAGAAGCTGGGGAACATTCCCGCGCGGCAGGTGAACGCCCAGCACGCCCGGACTCCGTGCAGCTCGCATCCGGCCACGTTCTATTACAAGGCGTAGATCGAGGAAGACAGTCCGCGGTTGACGTCCCCACCCCGTGCTTTCCGAGCGCGGGGTGGGGACCTTCCCTCGGCAGAGGGGACAACGCATGCTTGCCTATCTGGTCCGCCGCTTGATTCTGGCCATCCTCACCACCTGGGCCGTGTCGGTCCTGGCCTATGTCGTGATCGAGTTGCCGCCGGGCGACTACATCACGTCCTACATCGCCCAGATGTCCTCCTCGGGGAGTTTCGTCTCAGCCCAGGAGGCTGAGGCGCTTCGCCAGCAATACGGCCTGGACCAACCGCTCTACATCCAGTACCTACGCTGGATGGGCATGGTCCTCCAGGGGAACTTCGGCATGGCTCTGGAGTACGGTCGGCCTGTCAAGGAAGTCATCGGCGACCGCCTCTGGCTCACGATGGTGGTATCGGTCGGCGCCATCATCTTCACCTGGTTCGTGGCCTTGCCGATCGGCATCTATTCGGCCGTCCGGCAGTATTCGGTCGGGGACTACATCGCGACCTTCGTGGGCTTCATCGGTCTCGCCGTGCCGAGCTTCATGCTGGCGCTCATCCTCATGTACTTCGGCTTCACCATGTTCAACGCCAACATCGGGGGACTCTTCTCCGACGAAATGGCCGAGGCGCCCTGGAGCCTGGCGAAGGCCTGGGATCTGACCATGCACCTTCCGCTGCCCGCGCTCATCCTCGGGTTCGCTGGCACCGCCCAGCTCATCCGGATCATGCGGGCGAACCTGCTGGACGAGCTTGGGAAGCCCTACGTCGTCACGGCGCGGGCTCGCGGCCTGTCGGAAGCCCGCCTGATCCTGAAGTACCCGGTCCGGGTGGCGCTGAACCCCTTTGCCAGCACCATCGGCTACCTCCTGCCGTACGTCGTGTCGGGAAGCATCATCGTCTCGCTCGTGTTGAGCCTCCCCACGGTCGGCCCGCTTCTCCTCAAAGCGTTGGTGGCCCAGGACATGTTCCTGGCTGGAACCATCGTCCTGCTGCTGGGCGTCATGACCGTCATCGGGACCTTCCTGTCCGACCTCCTCCTGATGTGGATCGACCCCCGCATCCGGTTCGAGGGGAAACAGTGAGCGAGCCTACCGTCCGTCCGGCGGCGGTTGCCGAGGAGGACGCCGCGCGGCCTTCCTCGGCCGCCGAGGAACGGGTCTCCGTCGCCACCCAATGGCAGCTCATGTGGTGGCGCTTCAAGAAGCACCGCCTGGCGATGATCAGCACGGCCGTGGTGCTCCTCTTTTACCTGGTCGTGGTCTTCGCCGACTTTCTGGCCTACTCCGACCCGCTCGCCTCCGAGGCGCAGCGCTCCCTTCTGCCTCCGCAGCGGATTCAATGGTTCGACGAGGGCCGCTTCTCGCCCCACGTGTACGGGCTCACGGGCGTGCGGGACCCGATGACCTTCAAGCGAGTCTACACCCCCGATCCGAGCCAGAAGATCGCGATTCGGTTCTTCGTCTCGGGCTTCCAGTATTACGTGTTCGGGCTCATCCCGATGCGCCTGCACCTGATCGGCGTCGCGGATGGTACGCCCGAGGAGAAGCTGTTCATCCTCGGCACCGACGAGCAGGGCCGCGACCTGTGGTCCCGGCTCATGTATGGGACGCGTACCTCCATGAGCATTGGCCTGGTGGGCGTGGGGCTGAGCCTCATCCTCGGGGTCTTCCTGGGGGGCGTCTCCGGCCTCTACGGCGGGATCCTCGACACCGTGATCCAGCGCGTCATCGAGATCCTGCGGTCCATTCCCACAATTCCCCTGTGGATGGGGCTGGCGGCGGCCTTGCCCAACGACTGGAGCATCAACCAGATCTACTTCGCCATCACCCTGATCATCTCGCTGATCGGCTGGACCGAACTGGCCCGGGTGGTGCGCGGCCGCTTCCTCTCCCTCCGCCAAGAGGATTTCGTGATGGCGGCGGAGTTGAGCGGCTGCGGCCAGATGCGGATCATCTTCACACACTTGGTGCCGTCGTTCCTGAGCCACATCATCGCCGCCACCACGCTGGCCATACCGGCCATGATCATCAGCGAGACGTCCCTCAGCTTCCTGGGTCTCGGGCTCCGGCCGCCGGCCATCAGCTGGGGGGTCTTGCTGCAACAGGCGCAGAACATCCAGGCCCTGGCGATCTCGCCATGGCTGTTGATTCCATCGATCCCGGTGACCATCGTGATCCTGGCGTTCAACTTCATGGGCGACGGCTTGCGCGATGCCGCCGACCCGTACGGACATTGAGCGAGGGTTCGATGGTTCGACAGTGCGGCGGTTCGGCGGTTCGGAGATTCCGGTACCGCCGAACAGTCGTACCGCCGTACCGCCGAACCAGAAGCCGGATGAGGACCCGCGGTGAGTAACCAGCAACCGAATGTCGCCCCGATCCTGTCGGTGCGCGATCTCCAGACCTACTTCTTCCCGGACGAAGGCATCGTCAAGGCGGTGGACGGCGCCAGCTTCGACCTCCTGCCGCGGACGACGCTCGGCATCGTGGGCGAAAGCGGCTGTGGCAAGAGCGTCACGGCGCGCTCCATTCTCCGCATCGTGGAGCGGCCCGGCCGGATCGTGGGCGGCTCCATCCTGATGCAGAAGAACGGCTCTCAGGTGGACCTGGCCCAGCTCGACCCGGACAGCCGGGAGATGCGGCAGATCCGGGGCGGGGACATCGGGCTGGTCTTCCAAGAGCCGATGACCTCCTTTAGCCCGGTGCACACGGTCGGCAATCAGATCATCGAGACGATCCGGCTCCATCACCCCGTCAGTAAACAGGAAGCCCGGGAGCGCGGCATCGCCGCGTTCCGCTCCGTGGGCATTCCCAAACCGGAGCGGCGCATTGACGAGTTCGCCTTCGAGCTCAGCGGAGGGCTTCGCCAGCGGGCCATGATCGCCATGGCCCTGTCCTGCGGCCCCCGGATCCTCATCGCGGACGAGCCGACGACGGCCCTGGACGTCACCACGCAGGCGCAGATCCTGGACCTCCTGCGCTCCCTCCAGGAACGGGAGGGCATGACCATCATCCTCATCACGCACAACCTGGGCGTGGTGGCGGAGATGTGCGACAGCGTGGTGGTGATGTACCTGGGGCGCGTGGTGGAGGAGGGCCCGGTGGACGCCATCTTCCACAATGCCAAGCACCCTTACACCCAGGCGCTCCTCCGCTCTATCCCCAGCATTCGCTCCACCGCCCGGACGGAACTGCCGACCATCGCCGGCTCCATCCCGCACCCTTACAACCGGCCGGCCGGGTGTCCGTTCTACCCACGCTGTCCGGATTTCAAGCCGGGTGTGTGCGACAAGGCCGAGCCCGCGCTCACGGTCGTGGGCGACGGGCAGGCGGTGAGCTGCTTCCTGTACGAGTAGACTTGAGGATGGGATCGCCGGTGCGTTTGCTCGAGGTCAGCGGGCTGAAAAAGTTCTTCCCCATCCGCCGCGGGGTCATGCAGCGCGTGGTCGGCCACGTCCGCGCCGTGGATGACGTGAGCTTCTTCGTGGAAAAGGGTGAGTGCCTGTCGCTCGTGGGCGAGAGCGGCTGCGGCAAGACCACGACCTCTCGGTGCATCCTGCGGGCGATCCATCCCACGGCGGGCGAGATCCTTTTCCGGCCCGAAGATGGGGTGGTGGTGGACGTGGCGAAGCTCTCCAAGGCCGAACTCCGGCCGCTCCGCCGCCAGATGCAGATGATCTTCCAGGATCCCTTCTCGTCCCTCAACCCGCGTCGCACGCTCCTCGACATCGTGGCCGAGCCCCTGGTGGCCAATGGGATCGGCGGCCGACACGAGCAGCTCGATCGCGTGGCGGAATTGCTCAAGCTGGTGGGCCTCCGGCCCGAG
>Ga0316619_10000101_pt1 | contig 13363 bp, 13 predicted proteins | sample OWC_Aug_M1_C1_D4_FD_207659 | JGI IMG/M metagenome (GOLD analysis project Ga0316619, IMG submission 207659) | Wetland soil microbial communities from Old Woman Creek delta, Ohio, United States - OWC_Aug_M1_C1_D4_B | ecosystem: Environmental > Terrestrial > Soil > Wetlands | place: USA: Ohio...
CGGCCCCGAGTGCAAAGCCTTCGAAGCGGAGTTCGGCGCGTTCCTGGGGCCGGGCGCGCACTGTGTCTCGGTCAGCTCGTGCATGGCCGCGCTGCACCTCTCCTATCTCCACTTCGGCTTCGGGGCCGGTGACGAAGTGATCGCGCCTGCGGTGACCCACGTCGCGACCGTCCACGCGATCGAGTGGGTCGGCGCGAAGCCGATCCTCGTCGATCCCGACCCGCGCACCGGCAACCTCACCGCCGCCGGGATCGAGGCCGCGCTGACGCCCCGCACGAAGGCGGTCTCGCTCGTGCACTTCGTCGGGATCCCGTGCGAGATGGACGAGATCGTCGCGCTCTGCCAGAAGCATGGCCTGAGGCTCGTCGAGGACTGCGCGATCGCGATCGGCGCGCGCTACAAGGGCCGCCACGTCGGGCTGTTCGGCGACGTCGGCACGTTCAGCTTCTACCCGGTCAAGCACATCACGACCGGCGAAGGCGGCATGTTCGTGTCGCGTCACGCCGACGTCGCGCAGCAAGTCGCGCGCCTCCGCGCGTTCGGCGTCGACCGCACGCACAGCGAGCGCTCGATCCCCGGCATGTACGAGGTGCCGTCGCTCGGCCTCAACTACCGCATGAGCGAGATGCAGGCCGCCCTCGGTCGCACGCAGACGGCGAAGCTGGAGAAGCTGCTCGTCGCGCGACAACACAACTTCACCGCGCTCAAGGGCAAGCTCCACCAGACGCCCGGCATCCGCATCATCGACACGACGTCGCCGCACGCGGTCAACAGCCACTACTGCCTCGTCGTCGTCCTCGAGGGCAAGCTCGGGCCGCAACGCAACGACATCATCGCGGAGCTCAACGCCGCGGGCATCGGCACGAGCATCTACTATCCGCAGCCGGTGCCGCGGATGAAGTACTACCAAGACAAGTACGGCTACGACGCGAACCGCTACCCGGTCGCGACGGAGATCAGCGACTGCTCGATCGCGCTGCCCGTCGGCCCGCACCTCGGGCGCATGGAGATGGAGCGGATCGGCGCCGTGCTGCAAGCGGCGATCAAGAGGCGCGGATGAGCTTCGCGGTCCATGTCGATACCTGGCTCGGCGAGGTCATGCGCCGGCCGGCGTATCGCGTCGACGGCAGCGGCGACCTCGAGGATCTCGCGCGGCACCTGGCGGGGAATACGGGCTTCTACTTCGCGAAGGTCGCCACGCACGAGGTCGCCGACGTTCGCGCGCTGTCGAGCACCGGGTTCTCGGTCGTCGATACGAACGTGACGTTCGAGCTGACGCGCGAGATCGACGCGCGCACCAACATCGAGGTCGGCGACATTCGAGCCGACGAAGCGGACGCCGTGCTCGACATCGCGGGGAGCGCGTTTCGCTACTCGCGGTTTCACCTCGATCCCGCCGTCGGCCTTCCGCTCGCGCACCTCATCAAGCGCGAGTGGATTCGCAACTACGTGCTGCGCAAGCGCGGCGACGTGCTGCTCGTCGCGCGCGACGAGGGCCGCGTCGTCGGGTTTCTCGCCCCGATCGTGTCGCACGGCATCGCCGTGATCGATCTCGTCGCCGTCGCGACCGAGGCACACGGGCGCGGTGCGGGGAGCGCGCTCACGGCGGCGTTCGCGAACCGCTACCGCGGAATGCCGCGTCTCGTCGGGACGCAGATCGCGAACGTGCCGTCGATCCGGCTGTATTCGAAGCTCGGTTTCCAGCTCGCGAAGTCGAGCTATGTCCTCCACCTCCACAAGTGACCATGCGCATCGCGAACCACGACATCACCGAGCGCGTCCTGATCGTCGCCGAGATCGGCAATAACCACGAAGGTAACTTCGAGGTCGCGTGCCGCATGGTCGAAGCCGCCGCGGATGCCGGCGTCGACGCGGTCAAGTTCCAGACGTTCCAGACCCGACTGTTCACGAGCAAGGCGGACCCGGCGCGGTTCGAGCGCCTCTCGAAGTTCGAGCTAACGCAGGACCAGTTCGCGCAGCTCGCTCGGCGTGCGCGCGATCGCGGGCTCATCTTCTTCTCGACCCCGCTCGATCTCGTCAGCGCGAAGTTCCTCGAGCCGCTCGTCGACGTCTTCAAGATCGCGTCGGGCGACAACGACTTCTTGCCGCTCATCCAGCAGGTCGCCGCGACCGGTAAGCCGCTCATCATCTCGACGGGCCTCGCCGATCTCGCACACCTGCACCAGATCGCCGAGCTCGCGCGCGAGGCCGGCGCCGACGGGCGACTCGCGTTCCTGCACTGCTTGTGCGCGTACCCCGCGCCACCGGCGGAGGTGAACCTGCGCGCGATTCCGATGCTCGCGGCCGAGCTCGGCTGTCCGATCGGATGGTCCGATCACACGATGGGCTTCGAAGCGAGCCTCGCGGCGACGGCGCTCGGTGCGCGGATCATCGAGAAGCACTTCACGCTCGACAAGAACTTCTCCGCGTTCCGCGATCACCAGCTCTCCGCCGATCCGGCGGAGATGCGGGTCATCGTGAACGGCGTGCGCGCGATCGAACAGCTGCTCGGCAAGCCCGAGAAGCGCGTGCAGCCGTGCGAGGAAGCGAACCTGCGCCCGGCGCGCCGCTCGATCGCCGCCGCGCGAGATCTGCCGCGGGGGCACGTGCTTCGTCCCGAGGACTTGATCTGGGTCCGCCCCGCGATCGGCCTGCCCCCCGGCGAAGAGCGCCGCCTCCTCGCGCGCACGCTCACGCGCGACGTGCCCGCCGGCGACGCGATCACCACCCAGGACGTCGACTGATGTCCGAGATGAGCGAGGCCTGATATGTGCGGCATCGCCGGCTACATCGGAACGCGGAAGCTCGACGAGGAGCAGATCCATCGCGCGCTCGGCCTGATGCGCCGGCGCGGCCCGGATCACGCCGCGCACGAACACTTCGTCACGCCGTCGGGTCGCCACGTCGACCTGCTGCATAGCCGGCTCTCGATCATCGATCTCGACGAGCGCTCGAACCAGCCGCTCGCGGCCGACGGCGCGTGGCTCGTGTTCAACGGCGAGCTCTACAACTACCTCGAGCTCAAGCAGCAGCTCGATGTCCCGTGGCGCACGACGTCCGACAGCGAGGTGTTCCTGCGCGCGCTCCGTCAGTGGGGCACGCAGCGCGCGCTCGACAAGACCGAGGGCATGTACGCGTTCGCATCGTACGACGAGCGCACCGGCGCGGTCGTGCTCGGCCGCGATCGTTTCGGCGAGAAGCCGCTGTACTTCGTCGAAGACGAGCACGGCATCACGTTCGGCAGCGAGGTGAAGTTCATCACCGCGCTGCGCGGCGAGCGCCTGCCGATCGATCTCGATCACGTGAAGCGCTACCTCGTGAACGGGTACAAGGCGCTCTACAAGCAGCCTCGCCACTTCTTCCGTGGCCTGCAGGAGCTGCCCGCGGCCAGCACGCTGACGATCACCGACGCGGGCAAGCGCACCGAGCGGTTCTGGACGCCGGCGTTCGAGCAAGACGACGCCATGTCGCGCGACGAAGCGGTCGCCGGTGTGCGCGAGCGGCTGATCCGCTCCGTCGAGCTGCGCCTGCGCGCGGACGTACCGATCGCGTTCTGCCAGTCCGGCGGTGTCGACTCGAGCTCGCTGATCTCGATCGCGAAGAAGGAGCTCGGCTACGACGTCCACGGCTTCACGATCGCGAGCGAGGACGAGCGCTATGAAGAGTCCGCGCTCGTCGAGCAAGTCGTCGCCGCGCTCGGGCTGCGCCACACGTCGATCCCGACCGACACGGCGGGCTTCCTACCGCGCCTGCGCGAGCTCGTGCGTTACCACGACGCGCCGGTCTACACGATCACGTACTACGCCCACTGGCTCCTGATGGAGAGCATCGCGAAGCACGGCTATCGCATCGCGGTCTCGGGCACCGCCGCCGACGAGCTGTACAGCGGCTACTACGATCACTTCCTCGCCTATCTCGCCGAGGCCGGCGACGACGCCGCCCGCGCCGCGTGGACCGCGCACGTGAAGCCGGTCGTGCGAAACCCGTTCCTCTCGAACCCGGACCTGTTCGTGAAGGACCGCAGCTTCCGCGATCACATCTACCTCGACGCGAAAGGCTTCGCCGAGTACCTGCACGCGCCGTGGTTCGAGCCGTTCGAGGAGACGGTGTACACGCCGAGCCTGCTCCGCAACCGGATGGCGAACGAGCTGTTCCACGAGGCCGTGCCGGTCATCCTCCACGAGGACGATCTCAACGCGATGTACTACTCGATCGAGAACCGCTCGCCGTTCCTCGATCGCGCGTTGTTCGAGCACTCGACGCGCATCCCGACGCGGCACCTCATGCGCGACGGCTACGCCAAGTCGGTGCTGCGAGATGCGATGCGCGGCATCGTCCCCGACGCGATCCTCGACAACCGCACGAAGGTCGGCTTCAACGCGCCGATCTTCGATTTCCTCGATCCGAACGACGCAGCCACGCGCGACGCGCTACTCGCACCGAGCCCGATCTGGGACCTCATTCGGAAGGACAAGATCGTCGACTTGCTCGACAAGGCGTTCCTGCCGAACAGCCAGAGCAAGTTTCTGTTCTACTTCCTGTGCTCGAAGCTGTTCCTCGAAGAGCACGGCTAGAGCGTGTAGCCAGCCTTCACGGCGTCCGTCCGGAACATCTGCACGGTCTCGAGCGAGAACTGCTTCAGGTCTTTGCCGCAGCCCGGCAGCTTCGCGAGCAGATCGTTCGTGACCGTGATGATGTCGCAGCCGACCGAATCGGCGTGGAAGACATTCAACAGCTCGCGCGGGCTCGCCCAGATGAGCTCGCACTTGGGATGCCGCCGGACGATCTGCAGCGCCGAGGCCATGTGCGGGATCGGGTCACGCCCGGTATCCGCGACGCGCCCGGCGAACACCGACACGTTCGCGGCGACGTTCGGATCGAGCGCACCGACGATCTCATCGACCTGCTCGAGCGTGAACACTGCGGTGACGTTGAGCTTCACGCCGGCGTGCGACAGCTCGCGGACGATCGCCGTCGACGGTTCACCGCGCGTGTTCGTCACCGGGACCTTCACGAATACGTTCGTGCCCCAGCTCGCGATCTCGCGCGCCTGGGTCGCCATCTCGGCGAGCTCGTCGGAGAACACCTCGAACGAGATCGGCCGGTCGGGAATCGCGGCGAGCACTTCCTTCGCGAACGCGCGGTAGTCGCTCACGCCCGCCTTGCGCATCAGCGTCGGGTTCGTCGTGAAGCCCTTGATGTAGGGCTGCTTGTACATCTCGACCATCCCGCGCACGTCGGCGCCGTCGGCGAAGATCTTCACTTTCAGGTCGGCGACTGACTTCATGACACTCCCAAGATCCAAACAACCGCCTCTGGCAGTGACGTCACGCGGGCGTCGACCGTCTGCGGTTGGCGTTCAGCATACTTGTGATCGACGAAGATCGTGCGGCATCCAGCCGCCGATCCGGCTTCCGTGTCGCGCCAGCGATCTCCAACCATGAAACTCGCGGCGAGATCGAGATCCAGATCACGTGCGGCATCGCGCAACATCCCGGGCGCAGGCTTGCGGCACGCACAGCCGTCGGCGTCGTCGTGAAAGCAGCAGTACACCGCGTCGAGCGGGAGCTCGTGGCGCAGGCGGTCGTGCATCGCGTCGACGACCTCGCGTGCCTGCGCACCGCGCGCGACGTCGGGCTGGTTCGTAACGACGACGAGCGTGTAGCCCGCCGCGTGGAGCTTCGCGAGCGCGTCGGGCACGCCCGGCAGCACGCGTAGCTCTTCGAGCGTCATCGGAGAGAACGGCTTTCCGTCGCGCACGACGGCCGCGACCACGACGCCGTCGCGATCGAGGAAGACCGCCCGCCGGCTCACGGCTTGGTGGACTCCCACTTCGTCTGGGCGCGCTTGAGCTTCGGGTGCGAGACGAGCAGGTGCCAGATCACGCCCTGGAACGCCTCGGCGTGTGGCGTGATGTTGCCCTCGTTCACCGTCGGGATCAGCACACACGCGTCGGCGACTTCCTTCGTGTGGCCGCCGTCACGCGCCACGACCCCGACGACGGTCGCACCGACCTCGCGCGCGAGCTGCAGCGCCGACACGAGGTTCGGGCTGATGTTCTTGGCGAGGTTGCCGCCGCCGACGGAGAATACGAAGATGCCGTCCTCTTTGCGGAGGCGGCTGCCGCGCAGCCACTCGACGAACACGCTCGCCCAGCCTTCGTCGTTCGTTCGTGCGGTCAGCTCGGAGACGTTGTCCGTCGGGGCGTAGGCCTCGAAACCGGCGATCTTGCGGAAGTCGTTCACGGCGTGCGAGCAATTCGCAGCGCTGCCGCCGACACCGAGGAAGAACAGCCGCCCGCCGCGCTCGCGCACGTTCGCGAGGGCATCGGCGACGCGCTCGACGGCGTCGTGATCGATGAGGTCGATGATGCGCTTGGCTTCGTCGAGGTGTTGGCGTGCGTAGCTCATGTGCGGTCCTTGGAGAGCAGCTGGCGAGTGTCCTCGAGCCCACTTAGTGACCCGATCTCGTAGAAACGTTCGTGCACTTCGTACCCGACGAGCTCGCCGCGCGCGACCAGCGCCTGGTACACGCCGACGAGGTCGAGCTTCTCGCCCTCGGGGTACCCGGCGAGCGCTTCGGCGGTGAGCCCGCCCAGGCCCCAGTCGATGTGCGTCATGTCCGGCAAGCCGGGCGTCTTGTCGTAGCGCACGATGCGGCCGGCTTTGAAGCTCACGTTGCTCGCGTCGTAGCGTCCGTCGTTCTTGTAGACGGTCATCAGGCCGAGCCTGCCGCTTCTCACGAAGGCGTCGGCGATCGCCGTGTAGTCGCAGCGCAGATACGAGTCACCGTAGAGCACGAGGAACCGAGCACCGAGCAGCGGCAGCGCGTGGCGAAGCGCACCGCCGGTACCGAGCAGCTTGCCGCCGTCGAACGAGTACGCGAGCTCGAGACCGTACTTGCCGCCGTCGCCGAGCAGCGACTCGACTTGCTCGCCGAGGTGACCGAGGCAGAGCACGACGCGGCGAACGCCGGCCTCGCGCAGGAGCGCGAGCTGGTGAACGATGAACGGCTTGCCCGCGACCTCGACGAGGGACTTCGGGATCGTCTGCGTGATCGGCTGCAGGCGCGTCGCGAGCCCGCCGGCGAGGATCGCGACGGGCAGCGTCACGAGAACACGACCCGCGTGCCGTCGAAGTCGAACCGGAACCGCACTTCCTCGAGTCGCGCGTCGGCCATCGCGGCACGCACGCGCTGCGGCTCGGGAGCGTAGAACATCAGGAAGCCGCCGCCGCCCGCGCCGACGAGCTTGCCGCCGACCGCGCCCGCCTTGCGTCCACGCTCGTACCAGTCGTCGATCTGCGGGTTGCTCATCCCGCTCGACCGCGCCCGCTTGCGCTCCCAGTGCTCGTGCATGAGCTCGCCGAACTCCGCCGGCCGACCCTTCTCGAGCGCGGTGCGAATGCGGTAGCCGAGATCCTTCACGTAGTGCAGGTTCTCGACCATCGACGTGTCGGCTGCCTTCGTGCGTTGATCCTGATCCTTCAGGATGTCGCTCGCGCTGCGCGAGAAGCCGGTGAAGAACAACAGCAGGTGATCCTCGAGCTCGTGCAGCGTGCTCTGGCTGAGCGTGAGCGGCTCCGCGTGCACCGTGCCGTCGCGATCGAAGTCGAAGCACGTGATGCCGCCGTACGCGGCGATGTACTGGTCCTGCTTGCCGACGGGGCGGCCGAGCCGCTCGATCTCGAGCTCGCATGCGAGGCGCGCGAGATCGCCGGGGAGCAACAGGCGGCGCTCGAAGCTGTAGAGCGCCTTGAGCAGCGCCGTCGTGAAGCTGCCCGACGAGCCGAGGCCGGTACCGGCGGGAATGTCTGCGAGCGTCGTGATCTCGTGCTGCAGCTCGGTGATGCCCATCATCGCGAACGCCTCGCGGATGATCGGGTGCTCGATGTCCTCGACGCGATCCACGTGCTCGATCTTCGAATACTTGAGGAAGACGCCGCGTACGAACGGGCGCAGCACGGTGACCCACACGTACTTGTCGATCGCGGCGGAGATCAGAAAGCCGCCGTGGTCGCGGTAGTACGACGGCAGGTCGGTGCCGCCGCCGCCGAGCGAGATGCGCAGCGGGCTACGGGTGATGAGCATGTCCCGACTCCTGATAGATCGCCTTGACGACGCGCAGCGCCGCGAGCGCATCGCGGAGACCACACGAGGGTTGGCGGCGCAGCGAGATGTCCTCGAGGAACTCCGCCATCTCGACGGCCCACGAGTCGTCGCCCATCGGGTACTCCCACGCCGTCGTCGGCGGCGGGCCCATCTCCGGCAGCATCTGGTAGTGCGTGAGCCTCTCGGTGCCGTAGCTGCCGCCGAGGCCGTCGATCGCGAGCTTGCCGACCTTGCCGTAGATCTCCATCGAGAACGTGTTCTTCCACTCGGTCGCGCTCGCGTGCAGCCACGCGACTTGATCCTTCGCGGTCCGGAGCAGCAGGAACGCGTTGTCGTCGACGTTCGTGTCCCAGTAGAACGTGCGCGCCGTCCCGTCGACGCGCGTGAAGTCGCCGAGGAACCAGCGCGACAGATCGATCAAGTGCATGCCCTGATCGATCAGCTCGCCGCCGCCCGACAACGCGGCGTCCATCCGCCACTCTTTCTCGTAGCCGACGCGTGCGCCATGGCCGTAGCGCGCACGTACGAACATCAGCTCGCCGAGCACACCGCTGTCGACGAGCTCGCGTGCCTTGCGGAACGCGCGGTGATAGCGATGGTTGAAGCCGACGTGAACAAAGACGCCGCGCCGTTCGGCTTCGGCGGCGACCGGCTCGAGCTCGGTCGCGCTGCGCGCGGCGGGTTTCTCGACGAGGACATGCTTGCCGGCGCGCACGGCCGCGAGCGTGAGCTCGGCGAGCTGATCGTGCGTCGTCGCGATCACGACGAGGTCGACGTCGTCGCGGATCGCGTCGTGCCAGTCGGCCGACGCGCGCGCACGAAACCGATTCGCGAGCGACTGCGCACGTGCGAACTGCGGATCCGCACACGCGACGACCGACGTGCCCGGCAGTTGCTTCGTCGCATCCGCACGTTTGCCACCGATGAGCCCGCAACCGACGATTCCGATCCTCACTTGCCCCAATCCTTACCGCGATCGCCCGGAACGATCCGGCGCAGCGTGTAGATGTCGCCTGCGAGATCCGCTTTGCGCTCGGGCAGCTCGTGCCACGGATCCCACACGGCGCTGATCAGCTTACCCGTGATGCCGTCGCTCGCCGCGCTCGCGAGGAAGACCGCGAGGTCGGCGCCTCGATGCAGCGGTGCACCACCACTCTCCTTCTGCGCCAGCGACTTCTTGTAGAAGTCAGCACCGACGACGTCGGGTCCGGCCTCGAGGATCTCGTCGAGCATGCGCGTGTTCAGCGCACCCGGCGCAATGCAATTGACGTCGATCCGATGCGCCTGCACTTCGTGCGCGAGCGTTTCGGCGAACCGCACGACCGCGGCCTTCGCCGTCGCGTATGCGGACAGCCGTGGCAACGGCGCGGTCGCTCCGCCGCCGGAGAGCTGGATGATCTTGCCGTAGCCGCGCTTCTTGAGGTGCGGCACGACCGCGCGGCACAGCAGCACGGCGCCGAACAGATCGATCTCGATCGCTTGGACCCACGCAGCCCAGTCGTTGTCCTCGACGAGCCCCTTCGGGCCGTAGATGCCCGCGCTGTTGACCGCGATGTCGAGCTCGGGAAACGTCGCGACCGCGTGTTCGACGAACGCCGTGACTTGTTCCGGCTTCGAGACGTCGCACGGGCGTGCGAGGATCTTCTGCTCGCCGCTCGCGAGCGGCAGCAGCTCGGTGCGCACGGATTCGAGCATCGCCGCATCGCGTGCACAGATCGCGACGTTCGCGCCCCGCTCGACGTACGCTTTGGCGATCACCTTGCCGAGACCTTGGCTCGCGCCGGTGATCAGTGCGGCCCGTCCTGCGAGCTCCCTAGCCACGGGTCGGTACTCCCACGGCGTAGTACTCGACGTCGAGACCGGCGGTGCTCTGCGCGAGGAAGCGGTTCGCGTCGAGGACGAGGCGGCGCACCATGCGCGGCAGCAGTGCCTTGACGTCGAGCTGCTTGAAGTCCGGCCACTCGGTCGCGATCACGAGCGCCGAGGCACCGTCGAGCGCCGCGCCCGGATCGGTTGCGAGCGAGAACGTCAGTTCTGGCGGCAACGCGCGCACCGCGGGATCCCACGCCTTCACGCGCACGCCGTTCGCGACGAGATCGTTGCAGAGCTCGACCGCGGCAGAGCGCCGCAGCGTGTCGGTGCCCGCCTTGTACGTCAAGCCCCAGACCGCGACCGTCGAGCCCGCGAGCTTGCCGAGCCGCTCGGCGAGCCGGCGCTGCGCCCACTTCTTGTGAAACTCGTTACTCGGTCGCACGCCGCCGAGCAGCGGCAACGACAGCGAGTGCACCTGCCCGAGCTGCGTCAGGAACGCGACGTCGCGTGCGAGCGTGCCGCCGGCGAACGCGGCGCCCGGTGCCAGATACGCCTTCGGGCCGATGCGCGACTCGGTCTTGAGACCGCGCTCGACCTCCTTCGCATCGGCGCCGACGCGTTCGCACACGCTCGCGAGCTCGTTCGCGAACGTCACCGAAAGCGCGAGGAACGCGTTGATCGCGTGCTTCGTCATCTCCGCCGCTTCGACGGACATCCACTCGACGTTCGCCGTGATCGGCGCGAGCAGCTCGGCGACGCGCGCGCGCGACGACGAGGCGCGAACGCCGACGACGACGCGGTCCGGCTTCGTGAACACTTCGATCGCCTTGCCGAGGCGCAGGTTCTCGGGCGAGCACGCGAACGCGAGCTTCGGTGCTTTCGCTTCGAGGCGCGCCGTCGAGCCGACGGGCAGCTGCGACGACACGATCACGAGCGTGCCGTCTCGTAGGTGCGGCAACACGCGCTCGACCTGCGTCATCACGAAGTCGACATCGGCACGGTCCTCCGCGTCGACGGGCGTGTCGTACGCGACCCACAGCACGTCCGCCTTCGCCGCCGCCGCCGGGTCGCTCGTGAAGTCGAGCCGCGCCGCGTGCTCGCGCAAGAGCGCGTCCAGGCCGGGCTCGGAGATCGGTGCCTTACCGTCACGCAGCTTCGCGATCGTCTGTGCATCGAAGTCGAGCCCGATCACGGTGTGCCCCGCCGCTGCGAGGCACGCGGCCGTCACGGAACCGAGGTGCCAGAGACCTTGTACGCAGACGATCATGCTCGGGCCTCCAAGAGCCACGTGTTGTCTTGCAGGTACTTCAGCGTCTGCAAGATGCCCTCGCGGATCGTCAGCTTCGGCGCCCAGCCGTGCGACCGCATCCGCTCGCAGTCGAGCAGGATGAACGGACTGTCGCCGACCCAGCCGCGCTCGCCGCCGGTGTACGAGAGCTCGGGCCGGAGGCCGAGCGCCTCGCAGATCCACCCGACGGAGTCGATCACCTGACAGGTCTCGTCGGTGCCGAGGTTCAAGACGTTGACCTTCGCGGTCGCAGCTTCGATCGCGAGCAGCATCGCGTCGAGGCAGTCCTGGATGTAGAGGTACGACTTGCGCTGCTTGCCGTTGCCGAGGATGCGCAGCTTCGCCGGGTCGGCGCGCAGGCTCTTGTAGAAGTCGAACACGTGGCCGTGCGAGTAGCGCTCGCCCAGGATCGACACGAAGCGGAAGATCCAACCCTGCATGCCGAAGCCCTCGCAGAAGGCCTGGATCAAGCCCTCGCCGGCCGTCTTCGCCGCGGCGTAGAGCGACGTCTGGATCGGAAACGGCGCGTCCTCGGGCGTCGGGAACACGGTCGGCTCGCCGTAGACGGAGCCCGTCGACGAGAACGCGATGCGCTTGATGCCGTTCACGCGCATCGCGTCGAGCACGCGGAACGTGCCGATCGTGTTCTGCTCGAGATCGCGGCTCGGATGATCGGTGCCGAACCGAACGTCGGCGTTCGCCGCGAAGTGGAACACGAAATCCGCACCACGCATCGCTTCGCCGAGCGTGGGCGCGTCGAGAATGTCGCCACGGACCAGGGTGAAGGCGCTCGAGCGGCGGGCGACCTCGAGAAACCGCTCCTGCCCCGTCGAGAAGTTGTCGTAGCCGACGACGGTATGATGGTTCGCGAGCAAGCGATCGCAGAGGCTCGAACCGATAAAGCCGGCGGCGCCGGTGACGAAATAACGACTCATGATTTTGCTTGGAGCTTTACCGCAGGCTGCGCGGGAGCCTCGACGGTGCGGTCGATGATGTACTTCGGCCGCCGCTTGACCTCGTCGTAGATCCGCCCGACGTATTCGCCCATCAACCCGAGCGAGAGCAGCTGCACGCCCGAGAAGAACGTCACGACGAGCACCGTCGTCGGTAGGCCGGGGTTGAACGTCCAGCCGAGCAGCTTCGTGATCACGTAGTACGCGCCGAGCAAGAAGCTGAAACCGGCCACGAGGAAGCCGACGATCGACATCAGCTGCAGCGGCCGGCTGCCGAAGCTGATGATCCCGTTGAAGCCGATCTTCAGCGAGCCCGTGAACCGGTTGTACTTGCCTGCGCCAGCGAGCCGTGGATCGCGGTCGTACTCGACGTACGCCTGCGGGAAGCCGACGTACGCGACGAGACCGCGCAGGAAGCCGTGGCCTTCGTTCAAGCGGTCGAGCTCGTCGCACACGCGACGGGTCATGATGCGGAAGTCACCCGTGTTGCGCGGGATCTCGACATCGCTCAGCCGGTTGATCACGCCGTAGCCGACCCACGAGATGATGCGCTTGGGGATCGTCTCACCCTTGCGCGAGCGGCGCTTCGCGTAGACGACGTCGAAGCCTTCTTTCATCTTCGCGTACATCTCGGCGATCAGCTCGGGCGGATCCTGGAGGTCGACGTCGATGACGACGCACGCGTCGCCCCTGCTGATCGCGATGCCCGCCATCGTCGCCGCCGGCTGACCGAACCGGCGCGAGAACACGACGAGCTTGATGCGGCGGTTGCGGCTGATCTCTTCGGTGATGACCTGTTCGGTCTTGTCGGGCGACGGGTCGAGACAGAACACGATCTCGTAGCGGTCGCTGATCGCTTGGAGCACCGGCTCCATGCGCTGGAGGAACGGCTTGATGTTCCCCTCTTCCTTGTAGACGGGAACGACGACCGAGATATCAGGTCGCTCGTCGACTGTCATTCCGGCGGGCACGCTACCTCAAATGGCCCTAAAGATGGAAGAATGCGAACGGGTCGATGGCCGTCGGGGTATCCCTCACGATTCTCGCGTTGTGGCTCGTCCAGGGATTCGGGTTCGCGAGCTGGCTGCTGCCCGACCTGTGCCGTCACTCGATCTTGCGCGGGGTCGTCGCGATCTGGATCGGCCTCGCGCTGAATGTGGTGTCCGCGTGCAACCTCTACTACGTCGTCGGGCTGACCGGC
>Ga0316619_10000105_pt1 | contig 13310 bp, 8 predicted proteins | sample OWC_Aug_M1_C1_D4_FD_207659 | JGI IMG/M metagenome (GOLD analysis project Ga0316619, IMG submission 207659) | Wetland soil microbial communities from Old Woman Creek delta, Ohio, United States - OWC_Aug_M1_C1_D4_B | ecosystem: Environmental > Terrestrial > Soil > Wetlands | place: USA: Ohio...
CTGATGTCAGGGACGCGTCCTCGGTACCGCCGGCCATAGATGCCCTCCTGGCGGGCCAGGATCGGCTCGATGCCGTCATCTGCAACGCCGGCGAGGGCATGCTGGGGAGCATCGAAGAGGTGCCGGTGGACGAGGCGCGCGATCTCTTCGAGACCAATTATTTCGGCGTGATCAACGTACTCCAGGCCGTGCTGCCCCGGCTGCGTGCGCAGGGTGGCGGGCATGTCGTGATCATGGCTTCTCTTTCCAGCAGGGTGCCATTGCCATTTCAGGCGCATTACGCTGCCAGCAAGGCGGCCCTTGAATCACTTGGCATGGCGCTGCGCCTTGAGACGGCTCCCTTTGGCATCAAGGTCAGCTTGGTCGAGCCGGGAGACATCCAGAGCAACTTCAATCAGGCCATGCGACGACGGGTATGGCCCGATTCCCCTTATGCCACTTGGTTGGCGCGCTGCGCCGTGGCCATTACCGGCAACATGGACGTTGCGCCGGGTCCTGCGGTTGTTGTGGATATTGTCGAGCGAATTCTGGACAGCCCGGAACCGCGCGCCCGCTATGCGGTGGGGCCGTCGGCCTTGCTGGTTGCTTTGGCAAGCCGTATGTTTCCAGACAGTCTGAATCTCAAGCTGATCGCGAGGCATTACCGACTTTCAGTCGACCGGGGGCGCTTTGATCGCTTTGGAAAATAAGGTGTAGGTCTTGACCGGTGAACATCCATTTGCAGTGATCATTCGCCGAACACCGGCATTGTTCTCGTCCACCAATGACAGTTCGGCATCTTCGATGCCGAGCTCCCTTGCGCGCTCCATCAACATCGCCGTGACCAGCAGTCCCAGCCCGGAACCCTGAAGATCGGGCCTGACGGCCAGAAGCACATAGCGGACGCTGCGTATGCTGCGACGCTGGGTGAGCATCCTGAGCCAACCGAAAGGCAGCAGGCGGCCATGCATTTTCTGCAGAAGGATATTGATGTCAGGCAAGGCCAGCCCAAAGCCGACAAGCTCCTCACCACGCTCTGCGAACACGACCAGGTCTGGCTGATAGAAGGGCCGGAAGCGTTCAGCGCGTTCGCGGAACTCCGGCCAGGAAATCGGGGTGTAGCCCCAGACCTTGTCGAAGGCACGGTTGTAGAGATCAAGCATGCGGCGCAATTCGCTGTCCCAATTATCGGGATTGGCCTTGCGCAGGATTACGCGGCTGCGGTCAACCCTGCGTTGCAGATCGCTGATCAACCGTGCCATGGTGGCGGAGGGCTGCATCCGGGGTGACCAGGCATAGGCGTGGTAGCGACGCAATGGCATGTACCTGCATGTGGTCAGCAGGCTGGGGTACCACGGCGGGTTGTAGGGCGAAAGCAGGCGAGGGCGATCGGCGTAGCCTGAAGTGAGCATGCCGACCTCGTCCTGGCTGGTCAGGTTCACAGGGCCGAGGATTTCCCTTGCACCCTGCTCCGACAGGCGTTGTTCCACGGCCGTCAACAGGGCGAGGGCGGCCTCATGATCGTTTTCGCATTCGAAAAACCCGAACAACCCGGTTCCCGGGCGCCAGCGTTCGGCAAACACCGGATCGAGGCTGGCGCAGATCCGGCCGATCACGGACTCGCCACGCCAGGCCAGGAATCGCCAGTGGGGACGCCCGGCCAGGGAAGGATTGCGGTCTGGGTCCCAACGCCTTGCTTCCTCCAGGCGCAGAGGAGGAACCCAGGTCGGATCGTTCCGATAGAGCCGGTAGGGCAACGCCAAGAACTGCGCATGGTCGCGGCGCGATCGAACCTCCGAAATCCGGATTCTTGAGGTGTTTTTTGCATCCATAATGAATTTATAGTGAACGAGGAGAAGCGTCTCATGCGCCTGATGAGCAGTCGCCCGAGGATATTATTGATCGCCCCGACGGCGCTGGATTTTTCCGGCCGACCGATCAAGCAGTGGCGCATGCATCTTCCCGGTTTGACCTTGCCCATGCTGGCTGCTTTGACACCGGCAGAGTTTGATGTCCGCCTGCTGTTTGAGACCGTCGAAGACATCCCTTACGACGAGCACTGGGATGTCGTGGGCCTGACCAGCATGGGGTCAGGCCTGGTACGTGCCTGGCAGATCGCCGATGAATTCAGGTCGCGTGGCGTCAAGGTTGTGATCGGCGGTGTCGCGGCGAGCCTTGGCGATCCGGCGAAGACCTTGGCGCATGCCGATGTCCTGGTGATCGGCGAGGCGGAGGAGCTCTGGCCGCGGCTGCTGCGGGATTTCCAGTCCGGTCGCATGGCACCTGTCTACCGCATGGAGCGACTTCCGAGCATCGAAGGTCTGCCTACGCCACGATACGATCTCATGAACGCCAGCCGCATGGGACGCTGGCGCCCCGTTCAGGCTACGCGTGGCTGCCCACACACCTGCACCTATTGTTCGGTCAACGCCTTTTTCCATCACCATTACCGCAAGCGTCCGGTCGAGGAGGTCGTGGCGGACATCCGGGCTGCGAAGCGGCATGGCACGCGCTACATCACGTTCATGGACGACAACATTGGTGTGGACTGGGACTATTGCGCCCGACTCTGGGAGGCATTGATTCCCGAGAAGATTATCTGGATGAGCCAATGCAGTCTCAAGATCGCCGAGAAGCCCGAACTGCTGGCCCTGGCCCATCGCAGTGGCTGTCGCATGTTCTCTGTCGGCATCGAATCGACCAATGAAGAAAGTCTGGCTTCAGTCGACAAGAGCTGGAACCATCCTGACCGCTATCTGCTTGCCATCGATGCCATGCGTCGCCAGGGCATCGACGTCTCGGCGGAGATCATCGTTGGGCTGGACGGTGATGACATCACGGTGTTCCAGCGTACGTACGATTTCCTCATGGAGGCTGCGATTTCGGTGCCCCGGGTACATATTCTGACACCGGTTCCGGGCACGCCCCTGTATAGCGAGCTTGAACGGGCGGGACGCCTGCTCAGCACGGACTACAGCCGCTATTCCGGCGGCCAGGTCGTTTTCAGACCCCGGCAGATTGATCCGGAAGTCTTGCAGCAGGCCTACTGGGATCTCTATCAACGGCTGTTCTCCTGGACGTCGATACTGCGTCGGGTTGCGCTCAACCGCGCTCATCTTGGAGCCTATATGCGCGCCCTGGTCCTCGCCACCAACCTGCATTACCGTCGCCACATCCATCACCGGATCGTCCCCGGAATCGTCTGAGGCCCGGCTATGCGCGTGCTATTGGTCCGGCCTCCGGTGCCCCCCCAGACGATGGGGCTGAAGCACGTCATGATCTGCGAGCCGCTGGAACTGGAATATGTCGCGGCAGGCCTGGCAGGACATGAGGTCGAGATCATGGACCTGATTCTCGAGCGCGGATTCACCCGCCGCCTGGCGCGCTTCCGCCCTGACGTGGTAGGGACCAGCTGCTATATCACCGGGGTCAACGAGGCGGTCAGGCTATGCCGTGAAGTCAAGCGCTGGAACCCGGGATGCGTGACTGTCGTCGGGGGTGTCCATGCCGCCCGCGCGCCGGAGGATTTTGCCGATGACGCGGTCGATTGCATTGCCCTGGGGGACGGCACGACAACAATGCCGCGCATCCTGGACTGTTTGCGCGAGGGCAGAAGCCTGGCCGATGTGCCGGGCCTGGCCCTGCCCGGCAAGGACGGCTTGAGCTTTACCCCCGCTGCCCCCTACATGCCGGATCCGGACATCCTGCCTTTTCCCCGGCGCGATTTGACGCAGCATCTCCGCCACCGCTACTACTACCTGTTTCACCGGCCCGTGGCGCTGCTGAAAACCGTGTGGGGTTGCTGGTACCACTGCAATTTTTGCTACACCTGGCGCATCACGGCAGGCATTCCCTATACCCGAAGCCCGGAATCCATCGTCGAGGAATTGGCGGGAATCGATGAGGAAGATGTTTACATCGTCGACGACATCTTCCTTATCAAGCCGGAGCGCCTGCGGCGGATTGCAGACCTTATCCGTGCGCGCGGCATCCGCAAGAAATACCTGGTCTATGCCCGCACTGACTTCGTGGCGACGCACGAGGATGTCATCGCCGAATGGGCAAGTCTTGGTCTGACTGCGGTTTTCATGGGTCTGGAGGCGACCACGGATCAAGAGCTGGACAAGTTGGGAAAGGGTTCGAGCGTGGACTACAACCGCCGCGCCATTGCCGTATTGCGCAGACATGGCGTTGATACGTACGCCTCCCTGATCACCCAGCCTGACTATGGGCCTGAAGACTGGGAACGCCTGTGGCAGTTTATCCAGGAGACGGGTTTGTATTACGTCAACATCTCGCCGCTCACGCCGCTTCCGGACACCACACTCTGGAAAGAATGCGGGGGGCGTCTGACGGTCAGCCGCCATGCCCATAGCCTGTTCGATCTGTCCCATATCCTGCTGCCTACCCGGGTACCCTTGCGACAGTATTATCGTTCCCTGCTGTGGCTCTATATGCGTACCTGCCTGAACCCATTGCGTGCGCGCAGGCTCTCGCTGCGCACCCTGCCTCCCGTGTTTTCGCTGGCCTATCTGCGGCTATGGCGGGGTGCGTTCCAGATCTACCTGCAGATGCGGCACGCCCATCATCACCACGATGCTGCCGAATTGCGCAGGGCGGAAGACCGCGGTACGCCGTGGCTGCCGGAGACGCAAGAAGCGCGGTCGGCAAGGATTGCTGGGGTGGGCGGGATGGCCAATAGTGCTGGAGAGGTCCCATGAGTCAGGGCAGTGAGGACGATTTCGATTTTGTTGATCCGTTTTCCGGCATGTTCGCGGGGGAGGCGCCGACCATCCCCACGGATTCCCTGATTGACTTGCCACAGGCTCATCGTCTCTTCAGGGAAATTGCCTGGGGCCAATCCGAACATCTCTATGGCTACCAGCAGCCGCTTGCGGCGTCATCCGGGCCATGGGTGGAGCGCGGCGGGCGGCGCCTGCTCATGCTTTCGGCCTATGACTATCTGGGCCTGATAGGCCACCCCGCCATCATGGCCGGGGCCATTGCCGCCATCGAGCGTTATGGTACCGGGACAGGGGGCGTGCGCCTGCTGACCGGAACGGCCGGGATTCACCATGAACTGGAACAGGCGCTGGCAGATTTTCTCGGGGTGGAGGCGGTGGCCACTTTCAACTCCGGTTATGACGCCAACCTGGCAGTGCTCAGTGCCGTGCTGGGGCCAGGCGATGTGGCCATGCTGGATGTCCGTGCGCATCGCAGCCTGCTCGATGGATGCCGGCTGGCAGGGGTGGAGATACAGCATTTCTCCCACAACGACGTAGCCGATCTCGATGTAAAGCTTTCCCGGCTGAGCCCGGGCCGCCGTTGCCTGGTCGTGGTCGATGGTGTGTATTCCATGGACGGGGATGTCTGCCGATTGGACGCGTTGCTCAGCGTCGCGAAACGCCATCGTGCCCGTGTGCTTGTCGACGACGCACATGCCCTGGGCACCTTGGGGCCGCGAGGCGCGGGAACGGCCTCCCACTTCGGGATTGACCCGAAAGAAATCGACGTCATCACCGGTTCGCTCAACAAGTCCATTCCTGCGGGTGGAGGATTTGTAGCGGGGCGGCGCGACCTCATCGTCTATCTCCAGCATGTTGCCGCGCCCTACATGTTCTCTGCCGCGCTGCCGCCAGCCAGCGCCGGTGCCGCACTGGCCGGCATTCGTGTCATGGAAAAGGAACCGGAACGTCTTGCCAGGCTGCGGCGCAACACCGAGAAACTGGCTTCAGGCCTGCGTCGACTGGACATTGACATCGGCACGAGTCAGACGCCCATCATCCCGGTCATGGCGGGCTCCAACGAACAGGCCTATCGCATGTCGCGCAGACTCGTGGATGCCGGTATCATCGCCATGCCCGTCATACCGCCCGCTGTGCCACGCGGCAGATCCTTGCTCAGATTGTGCGTCACCGCCGCGCATGGCGAGGATGACATCGATTTTGCCCTGACAGCCTTTGCCTCCCTGTCTTCGCCTGTTGACGGTTGATCCGGTGCCAGACCATGCCGGCCCTTGAAACACGCGTCCACGATTCCATTGATGAAATCGAGCCGGCCATGTGGGATTCCCTGCTCAAGCCGGGCGACTACCTGGCCAGCCATCGCTTTGTCGGCGTCTGCGAACGGTCCGGGATCGGGGCCGCACAATTCAGGCACGTCCTGGTGTTTGAAGGGGGGGCGCTTGCCGGCTTGGCCAGCCTGTTTCGCATGGACGTTCCGCTGGACTTGCTCACGACAGGCGTTACGCGGCGTCTGTTCGATCTGGCGCGGCGGCTGAAGCCATCGCTGACGCGCGTTCCGGTGGTGTTTTGCGGCCTGCCGGTATCCTTGGGCGGTTCCTGCCTGCGAATCGCGCCGAACCGGGCTGCCAGCGAAGTCGTGGCCTGCATTACGGCAGCCATGGAAGATTTCGCTGCCGAAACGAAAACCGGATTTCTTTGCTGCAAGGAATTCGCCCAACAGGAACAGAACCTGTTTGCGGCTGCCCTCGGTGCTTCCGGATTCTTCAGCGTGCCCAGCCAGCCAGGATGCAAACTCGATATTCACTGGCATGACTGGCCCGATTATCAGGGCAGTCTTCGCGCCGGCTATCGACGCCAGTTGCGGCTCGACCGCCGGGCGATGGAGGGTGTCGGCTTGCGATTCGAACATGGATCAGGCTTGCTGCCCGACATCGCTACCGTACACAGGCTATATGGTCAGGTTATGGCGAGGGCGACATTGAAGATGGAGGTGCTTCCCGAGCACTTCTTTCGTCTTCTCGGGCAGGCGGCGTCGGGGCGCCTTCACAGCATCGTGGGATATCTGGGTGACCGGCCCGTGGCCAACGCCATCCTGCTGTGGCAGCCGCCAGCGTGCCATTTCCTGCTGGCCGGGCTGGACTACGCGGCGCTCAGACCCGGCCACGTCTACCAGAACCTTGTCACGGAAGTCGTTCGTACTGCCATTACCCTTGGCGCGGAACACCTGGAACTCGGGCAGACTTCGTGCGACTTCAAGGGACGTTTGGGTGCATTGCCCACGCCCAGGTTCATCTGGCTGAAGCATGGCGGTCGGATGCGGCACGGCTTTCTGGCGCATGCCGCGCCCTGGCTGTTCCCTCAGCCGGAGACAAAGCCCAGGAAGGTTTTCAACGCGGATCAGTCCTAGCAGGCGGAGCATACCCCGGCGCTGCGTGGATAGGAGATGGAACGGGTAGGGCAACCGGTATCTTGCCGCTCGCCGCCGCATTTGCAGGGTGCAGCTTGGGCGTGTTTGCCACGGTTTCTTCTGGCCAGGGGTGGTCAGGATTCAAAAAGTTCTCCACCATGAGGCGCAATATGACGTAGCTGTTTAGAGCGGCAGCAGTCGGTCCAATATGCAGGGGCATGCGCAAGACGCGGCGCAGGGTACTCGGCACGGAATAGAAAGCATGGTGTGTTGCCCAATAGGCCGATTCCAGTTCTTCTGCCGACATATGCAGGGGGTCAAAGGTGATGTGGGCGCCGTCATGCAGTTCCCAGCCGCAATCCCACAAGCGTCCCTCCTTGGCCATGTCCTGATACAGCGGCGTGGCGGGAAACGGCGTAAGCAGGTTCACGAACGGCAAGTCGATTCCGAGATCGGCCACGGCTGCTGGGATATCCTGGATGCTTTTCGCGTCGTCATGGTCGAGGCCAACGATGATCCCGGCATGGACGGCAATCCCCGCATGATGGAAAGCGCGGACGGCGGCTCGGTATTGCTCGACATGGTTGTGCCGCTTGCCGACAGCCAACAGGTTCGAGGCCGAGAAGGACTCCATGCCGACGAACGCACCCTTGCAGCCGCTCTTTGCGGCAAGGTCGAGCAGATCACGATCGGCGGCTACATCGATGGAAAACTGCGACCACCACCATTTGCGCAGCGGGATCATTTTCCGAAACAGTTCGCGGGCATAGCGACGATCAGCGGTCAGGTTGTCGTCCCAGAATAAGACGAGTTTTTTGCCTAGCCAGCTGCCTCCATCACTGGCCTGGATGTCGCGTATCACCTCCTCGGGCGGCCTGACCCGAAAGTGCTTGTCTATCGCCTTCAGGGTGCAGAAACTGCAACGGAAAGGGCATCCCCGTGTCGCCTGGACTATGTGGCGAAAGGAAAACTCCTTTTCGAACAGGTCGTAGCGGGGCACCGGCAGCCCGGCGAGGGGAAGACCATCCGGCTGACGGTAGACTCTTTGCAGGCGGCCCTTCTCGAAATCACGCAGCATTTGAGGAAACGACAGTTCTGCCTCCCCAATCGCGATGGCGTCGGCATGCGGGAGTGCTTCCTCAGGCAGCAGGGACACATGCACCCCTCCGAGGAGAACCGTAATTCCACGTGCCCGGAGACGGTCCGCAAGCTCGTACATGTGTGGCGCCGCACTTGTGATGGACGTGATGGCCACGATGTCGGCATCCACCGTGTCGACGTCCACCGCTCTTATCTGTTCATGGATGACCTCGACCTGGATATGACTCGGACACAGCGCTGCCAGAAAGACTGCGGACAAAGGTGGAAATTGCCAGTCGCGTTTATCGCCCGCATAGCGTGGTCGCCAGGTGCAGATAATTAATAGCTTCACTTTGCCCCCAACTCCTTGACCCTCAACCTACGCACGCTTGTTTTATAGACAAGCGGGCAGGGGTTGCTTTTGAAGCCAGCGTTGGCCGACTGCTGCTCCCACATGCAACCCGGGCACGGCGTCTGCTCAAGAGTCCATCCATCAACCCGGTCGTAACTCATTGCTCCCGAGGGGTCGCGGCGAGCAGGTTGCTGTTGGCGCCGTCAACAGCAAGCGCGGAAAGGATTTCTCCTCCGTCTGCTGTACTTCGCATAATGTATATTATGTTAAATAGTGGATGTTGTCGGTTACCGTGGATGTCGTGGTGTCGCTCCCGCGATTTTCAAGTAACCCCCCCTGCAATTCAGCTAACCGATCTGAGATACCACCCATGGTTCAGATAAATGTGCGGCCGCTTCGTCCTCAAAAATCCCAATGCACTCAAACCGTTCGCAATCTGCATGAGGCGCCCGATCTATCTGCTCCGCACCACATCGCGCCGTCGCGGAACATTGCGGCGATTCGCGATTCGCATCGGATCTCAGGGCGCGAACTGGTCATGCTGCACCGGGGGGCGGATTCCCGGTATTTGAAGATGCTGCGTTACTCAAATTTCGTGGGACCAACACCAGACTCCATCGCTTGACGAGCGCGTAACTGCCTGTAATTACGGCTAGAGTAAGTATCGTTGAGGAATCCATCCCCCACCATTGGCGCTGCGATTCTGTCTTGAAGGATCAAGCGTTGGGGGAAACCGGCAACGATAGGGAGGGAATGCATCATGGCTACCGGCACTGTTCGTCTTCACCGCGTACTGCGGGCGCCCCCTGAGCGGGTCTATCGCGCCTTCCTGAATGCCGATGCGATGGCCAAATGGCTTCCGCCGAACGGCTTCACCGGCAATGTTCACCACCTGGCTGACAAGGTCGGTGGCACGTTCAGGATGTCCTTCACGAATTTCACCACCGAGCAAAGCCACGCGTTTGGCGGCGAGTATCTCGAGCTCGTCCCGAACGAACGAATTTGTTACACAGATAAGTTCGACGACCCCAACCTTCCCGGCGTGATGAAAACAACGGTATCCCTGAAAGCAGTGTCCTGTGGAACCGAGCTGGGCGTCGTGCAGGAAGGAATTCCCGATGTCATACCCGTCGAAGCGTGCTACCTCGGCTGGCAAGAGTCGCTCGTGCTGCTCGCGAAGCTCGTCGAGGCGGAGATCCGCGAATAGTGGCAATTCCGTGGGCCCTGCTGTCGCCGCCCAACGATTCGCGGCAGGCGCGGCGGTCCGGACGGGCCGTGGCTTGGGTTTAAACCTTGACCGTCCACTCAGGGACGCAAGGTGGACAACTCTGCCCGGCTCTGAACGGCGCGCCTCGACTTTTGATGAATGACGGTTGCCCGCTGCGTTACCGGAATTTTCGGTTGCGAATCTCATGGCTTGTTGAACAACCTATCCTAGTTGGTTGATAAAAAACGATTTACGAGGAATGCAGTGTCGTCATGCCCTGCGAGCCCACCCAGTACTCAACTTATTGATGTTATTGGCGGCGTGTTGCTCGAATTTCGGGGGGGCTGACCGCTGAAGGCATCAAGCAAATCAGCTTCCCCTCCCCAAACGCCATTGCTTGACCAGCGCGTAGATCGCCGGGATCACGGCGAGCGTCAGGACCGTCGAGGAAATCATCCCGCCCACCATGGGCGCTGCGATGCGGCTCATGACTTCCGAGCCGGTTCCCGTTCCCCACATGATGGGCAGCAGGCCGGCCATGATCGCGACCACCGTCATCATCTTGGGACGGACCCGTTCCACCGCACCTTCCATCACGGCCGCGTAGAGATCGGCGGCAGTGGGGATGCGGTTCTCGCCACGGCACCTCGCCCGGGCGGCTTCCCAGGCATGATCCAGGTAGATCAACATCACCACGCCAGTCTCTGCGGCGACCCCGGCCAGCGCGATGAACCCCACTGCCACTGCGACCGACAGGTTGTAGTCCAGCACCCACATCAGCCACACCCCCCCCACCAGGGCGAACGGCACCGAGAGCATGACGATCAGCGTTTCGGTCAGCCGCCTGAAGTTGAGATAGAGCAGGACGAAGATGAGAAGGAGCGTTACCGGGATGACGATTTTCATCTTGGCGATGGCACGCTCCATGTATTCGAACTGGCCGCTCCAGGTAATGTAGTAGCCGGGCGGGAACTTCACCTGTTCGACCACCGCCTTGCGGGCCTCGGCCACGTAGGAGCCGATGTCACGATCGCGAATGTCGACGAAGATATAGGCTGACAGCAACGCGTTCTCGGTACGGATACCCGGGGTGCCCTTGGCGATTTCCACCCGGGCAACCTGGCCGAGCGGAATCATCGCCCCGTCCATGGACGGCACCAGCACTTGCTGCGCGATCAGCTGCGGGTTGGAACGCAGTTCGCGCGGATAGCGCACCTGCACGCCGAAGCGCTCCCTCCCCTCCACCGTGGTCGTCACCATTTCGCCGCCCAGCGCGGTGCCGATCACTTCCTGCAGGTCGCCGACCGCCAGGCCGTAGCGAGCCAGTTGTTCGCGGTCGGGCTCGATGTTGAGGTAGTAGCCGCCGGTGATGCGCTCTGCGTAAGCCGAAGTCGTGCCGGGCACGGACTTCACCACGGCCTCGATTTCGCGGGCCAGCTTTTCCATCTCGTCCAGATCGCGGCCGAAAACCTTGATCCCGATGGGCGTGCGGATGCCGGTGGAAAGCATATCGATGCGCGCCTTGATGGGCATGGTCCAGGCGTTCGACACCCCGGGAAACTGCAAGGCCTGATCCAGTTCACCGATCAGCTTGTCCATCGTCATGCCGGGGCGCCATTCGGACTCCGGCCTGAGGTTGATCACCGTCTCGAACATCTCCACCGGCGCCGGGTCGGTTGCGGTGTTGGCGCGCCCCGCCTTGCCATAGACCGACGCGACCTCGGGGAAGCTCTTGATGATCTTGTCCTGGGTCTGCAGCAGTTCACCCGCCTTGGTGATCGACATGCCGGGAAGTGAAGACGGCATATAGAGCAGCGTGCCCTCGTTGAGCGTCGGCATGAACTCGCTGCCCAGCCGGGAAGCCGGGTAGATCGAAACGACCAGCACCAGCAGGGCTGCAAGGAGGGTCGTTTTCTTCCAGCGCATCACCCAGGCGATGATGGGCCGATAGATCCAGATCAGGAAACGGTTCACCGGGTTTTTCGCCTCCGGCAGGATCCTGCCGCGTATGAAAAGCAGCATCAGCACCGGCACCAGCGTCACCGACAGCAGGGCCGCGCCTGCCATGGCGAAGGTCTTGGTGTAGGCGAGCGGCGAGAACAACCGGCCCTCCTGCGATTCGAGGGTGAACACTGGCAGGAACGACACGGTGATGATCAGCAGCGAAAAAAACAGCGCCGGGCCCACCTCCTTGCAAGCGGTGATCATCGCCTCGGCACGCGATTCGCCTTCCTTCAGCCGCTCCAGGTGCTTGTGGGCGTTCTCGATCATGACGATCGCTGCGTCCACCATGGCGCCGATTGCGATGGCGATGCCGCCGAGGCTCATCAGGTTGGAGTTCATGCCGAGCAGACGCATGGCGATGAAGGCGATCAACACGCCGACCGGCAGCATCAGGATGGCGACCAGCGCCGAACGCACGTGCAGCAGGAAGATCACGCACACCAGCGCGACGATCACGCTTTCCTCGATCAGCGTGGTTTTCAGCGTCTGGATGGCGCGATGGATCAGGTCGGAGCGGTCATAGACCGCCTCGATCGTCACGCCTTGCGGCAGGCCGGCGGATATTTCGCCGACCTTGACCTTGAGATTGCGGATCACCTCCAGCGCGTTCGCGCCGTAACGCGCCATCGCGATGCCGGACACCACCTCGCCTTCGCCGTTGAGCTCGGCGAGCCCCCGCCGCTCGTCCGGCACCAATTCGACCCGGGCGATGTCGCGAATCAGCACCGGCGTGCCTGCCTCGCTCTTCACCACCAGCATTTCCAGGTCGCCGATGCCGCGCAGATAGCCCTTGCCGCGCACCATGTATTCGGTTTCGGCCATTTCGACGACGCGCCCCCCGACGTCGCGGTTGGAGTCACGGATGACCTGGGCGACCCTGGACAGTGGTATCTCGTAGGCGCGCAGCTTAACCGGGTCGACCGTCACCTGGTAGGTCTGGACGAAGCCGCCGATTGATGCGACTTCGGCCACGCCCTGCGCCTTGGTCAGCTGGTAGCGCACATACCAGTCCTGGATGGTGCGCAGCTCCGCCAGCGTCCGGTCCTTGGCCAGCAGAACATACTGATACACCCAGCCGACGCCGGTGGCGTCCGGCCCCAGCGCCGGGGAAACCCCCTTCGGCAAGCGGCCGGAGGCGAAATTGAGGTATTCCAGTACCCGCGAACGGGCCCAGTAGATGTCGGTGCCATCCTCGAAAATCACGTAAACGAAGGACGCGCCGAAGAAGGAAAACCCGCGCACCACCTTGGATCGGGGGACGGCGAGCATCGACGTGGTGAGCGGATAGGTAACCTGGTCTTCGACCACCTGTGGCGCCTGGCCGGGGTACTCGGTGTAGATGATGACCTGCACGTCGGACAGGTCGGGAAGCGCATCGAGCGGAGTCTTTGCGATGGCATAGACGCCGCCGATGATGATGAACAGGGTGGCGAGCAGGACGAGGAAACGATTCCGGCCCGACCATTCGATGAGCTTGGCCAGCATGGCGCCCCCCGTCAGTGACCGGCGTGCGGATCGGGAGGTTCGGCCTGGCCG
>Ga0316619_10000108_pt1 | contig 13267 bp, 27 predicted proteins | sample OWC_Aug_M1_C1_D4_FD_207659 | JGI IMG/M metagenome (GOLD analysis project Ga0316619, IMG submission 207659) | Wetland soil microbial communities from Old Woman Creek delta, Ohio, United States - OWC_Aug_M1_C1_D4_B | ecosystem: Environmental > Terrestrial > Soil > Wetlands | place: USA: Ohio...
CCATGCGCCTGCGGTTCAACTCCTTGACCGTCCATGGAGTGACCGGGTGGTCATTGCTCCGGCGTTGGTAGAGTATGGAGCCCTGAGCAATGGTCGCATGCTGGCCAGTCCCGAGGTAAAGTCCAAATCTGAAGTCATCCGACTCGGGCATGGTGGTGTACTCTCCCCCAACTGATATGGACGGGCAGGCACGGGATAATGCAAACCCACACATCGACTACATGTATCCAGCCAAGTGGTGCATCACCCCTGATGTACGTTGCAGAATCGGTGTACAGTTGTGCCTGGTCCGTATGCCAGTACACCCCCACCCACAGGTCTTCCAGCTTGAACTCCAGGCGTATTTTGAATCTCACTTCTTCTTCCCCTTGGCATGGTGCTCTTTCTGCCACTGAATGGTTATGAGCAGGCACGGAATCAGGTATAGCCACACAACTACCTGGTGCAGCGTACTGGTAGGGTTGGACGCCAACGTATATTCTGGGGGGCCAGCATAAACGTTGTACCATTCTGTGCTCCAGTTGACACCGAGAAGCACAGCAGTGGGTTCGAACCTAACCTTGATCGACAGGCTCACTTCTTCTTCCCCTTGCCGTGCATCTTCTCCCACTTCTTGCCCAGCTCGGCCAGGCGGCGCAGCTCGTCCAGCTCACCCTTCTGGCGCTCGGCGTTCTCCTGGTCCAGCCGTTTGGCTTCCGCGTACGCGTCCTCCACTTGCTTCCGGCGCTCCGTCTGGCGCTTTGCGATTTCCGGCCCCATCAGCTTGGAAACCTCAGCCACGTCGTCAATGTGGCCCTTGGAGGCAATCAGTTCGGTCCAGAAAAACGCGATCCATTCATTCCCGGTGGGGTTTGAAATGGTAGTAGGGCAATACTGCACCTGTGGGGTAATCATCCGCTGCCCAGGGTGCTCCTGGCTCCACCGTGTCAGACAGTAGCACAGGTCATCCAATGACTTGGCGCAGAGGCTCACCGGCAATGCCCCGGCGATGGCCCCAATGTCGTTCGGTAGCACAATGCCACAGGGTCCAGGAAACCCCTTCTGCTCCTGGAACCGCTCGTTGAACTCCTTGGGGCTCATGACCATCTCATGGCCCCTCCACCGCACGCGCATCTGCCCGTCCGGCAGAGCTTCGACATCGATGGACTGGTTACCCCTCGTCTCGTAGAACACCTTCGTCGGCGCTGCCTCACTCATCGATAAGCTCCTCATCGTCAAGTCCTGGCCATTCCGGTAGTGGATGCGCAGTCTTTACCATCTTCAGGGGCCGCAGTGTCGGCGGTCCGGGATCCTTGAGGCACTCGGCCCGGATGGACGGACCGTAGTCCCGGAGCAGGGCACGAAGGGATTTGTCCTGTACAGGAGACAGTCCTTCCGTGCTCCAGGTCACAGTTCCCCGAAGACAGTCGCTCGGGTCCTGGTCCTTGGGGTCGGTGAACGTCTTGGCCAGGAACTGCACCAGCTTCTGGGGGTCCACGTGCTTGGGCTCCAAGAGCTCATCCGGAGCCGGGGGTTGGTTGGCCACGGAAACCGGAACCTCCCAATCCCCAATCACCAGCTTGGTGGTGGCTCCCTCCTTGATTCCCTGTGGGTCCTGGAGCACAAGGTCCTTCAGCGAAGGCTTGACCAGGTTTTCCAGCTCCTTCAGGTACTTCATCCACTCCTTCTGGTGAACCAGGAGCTTGACGGAATCGGCAGTGCCAAGAGCCCTGCGCACCGTGCGCATCAGCGTAGGAAATGCCGAAGAGAAGAGGCCAACGGCAATATCCACCTCTTCCGTGATGGTCAGAGGCTGAGCTTCCTTCACCGGCAGCTCCAGTGCATCACCAGGCTCTACCCCAGGAACCTCCTCCAACTCAGGGGAAACTGCCCCGATTGGAGCGGTCTTCGGAGGCTCTCCCTCGGGCTGGTGGATTTCCATACCCTTGACCCAAGCGCTAAGGTCTGTGGCTCCTTCACTTGTAGCGCGTGTTTTCTTCGCTGCTTGCTTGGACTTCTTTGCCATGTGCTTCCTCCTTTAGGACCAGGAGCAGGACTCGAACCTGCACCTCTTGCTGGTTACAATTGACATCAACCAGTTCAAGCGCTCTTACCTATTAAGCTATCCCGGTCAGATACCGGCCCCGAAGGACCGGTGTGCTACCTACTGCCTGCTACTCGCGGCGGCGGCCCGAGGACTTCGCGCTGCCACCACACGGAACGAACGCCTCCACCACGTTCTTGTCCGTCTTCGTTCCGTTCGGGTTCACTTGCTTGCCGACCCGCTCGATGATGTCCAGTTCCTGGCCGACCTGCTTCTCCAGGTACTCTTGGACCTGCTCAGAGTTGAGCCCCAGCCGCGTCGTCATCTGGGGTGTCCCGTCGGGGTTCGTGAGGATGACTCCCTTCTCCTTGACGGGCACCACGTACTCCATGACGGTGGGCGTGCAGTGGTTGCCGAGGGCCTTCGCGAGCGCCACGAGACCGTCCGGGAGCTTGTAGTCGGGGGGCTTCCCGTCCTTTCCCTCAGCCGACAGCCAGAGGGGATGGAAGAGCGCCGACTTGATCTTCTCGTCGGACCCTGGCGCCAAATTGAACGTCAAGTTGGCGAACGGCATGCCTCCTCCCTGTGCCGTCTTCACCTCGACAGCGGCCAGCACGAACCGGCGCTGCTTCTTGCCAGGTCGCACCTCCCACACCCGAGCAACAACCTCCTCTGACTCCGTTGAAATGACCTCACCAACTGCCATGGTACTGCTCCTTTCTTACTGCTTGGCCTTCGTGAGCTTGTACTGCTTCAGGTCCTTCTTCGCCTCGGCCTTACCGTTCGAGGTCAGGCCAAACAGCGGCACCGTGTAGCGCGACGCGTGGCCCTGCACCTCCACCTCGAACTTCTCCAGGAGAAGCCGGAGAACGCGGCGAATGTGCTGGATGTTCAGGTCCACTCCGAAGTGCTCCTTCACCACTTCCTTGATACCCACCCCATGGTGGGTCTTGTGCTTCGCCTTCGACTTTGCCACTGGAAGGTCCCCCTCCAGGAGGACCATCCGGATGCAATTAACAGCGTGCATGTGTACGACTCCTTGTCTACTGCGGGATGTACCCCCCAATTTGATATTTCAATACCCTGAGCATGTCGGTCGCGTCAAGCTCTTTCTCTTGCAGCGCAAGGTTTCCCCGGCTGCCAGGGAGAAACTTGTACTTACTTTTCGTATCGATGTACTGCTCTTCGAGTCCATCGCCCACATGCACGCCAGGGTTCCTTCCAATACGCAGGTTCAGCCCTGTGGTGATTGGCCACCGCAGAGCACCAGCCCCATGGGCCATCAGGGTATCCTTCTTGACCGTTTTTCTTGGGTTGGTCGGGTCCGGTACGTCTTCTTGGGTAACGTGCCCCTCCCACCATGTATGCCATGGCCCACTCTGCCAGAGCAACTGGACATTCACCAATTCCTGCTTCAACCGAGACCATATGGATTGGTCGGCGTTTTGGAGCTTCCCGTCGATGACCTCGGCCAGGTCCCCAAAGAGTCCCTTCTCCACTAGACCACACATGGTAGTCCAGCTACTTGGGATAACTACATGTGTTCCCGGCAAAGCGGCCACTCTTTTCTCCAACATGGAGCAGACATGGACCAGTGCAGCGTAGAAGCTGGTATCTCCCCGCGTGGTGGAGTTTAGAATCTCCAGCTTGGCCACCTGGAGGCTGATGACATCCACCTCATCCTGGATTCTGTCCACCTGTGCCTGTGGAAGCCCACACCTTAGAAGATACTCTGGCACGCCTACCAGGGTGGCCGTGTCCATGTCCACGACATGCAGATGCTTCGGACTGGTCACCACTCCCCCGAGCCGCTTCCACTCGGCTGCTGCCTTTGGGTCCTTGGGCGGAGTCGTCTGGAAGGGGTGAACCCCAAGGGCCTGGGCAACAAGATAGCAGGTCTTGCCCTCCTTCGCCTCCCCCAGCCAGAGAATCTGGCTGTACAGGTTCTTCTGAGCGCCGCGCAACGTGGTGGTCTGAATCGCAGTCATTGTGGTCCTTCTATTTGATTCCTATTTCGTTGTCAAGTGGGCCGTCAGTTTTTCCGAAAATAGGCCCGAACTGCTCGCCGTACAGTATCCCTATGTGGTGCTTCTGCACACTTATCCAGTACATCTGCACCAAAGTATGCCCTCATTGCGCGGGCGTTCTCTTCAAGGATAGTCTCAGAGCACGGGTAGGCACACGCACACAACCCGAGACACAGCCGCCTCATACGTGGGGGTGCCCTACGCATTGGCCTACATCGGCTCCCCAGAATCCAACCAGTTGCCATCCTTGAAGCACCTAGGATGGGGCCCTGCCGCATCGCAATCGGGGTTGGCACACGGTTGGTTCCGCCGCAAATCCATCTGGCCCCGATAGCGTGCTCCTGCCCATGGAGGCAAACTATTGGCCAGCTCCAGCAGGACATCTGCATGGCAGGGCAATGGCGCACACCAGCACACCAAGTCCCTTCCACGCAGCTCATGTAGGTCCGCCATCAGCGTGGGGCTAGCAAGCAGATATCCCCGGTAGGCTTCGATGGCACGCTCCCGGCCTACCTCACTGGCCCTGAACGGGTTGCCCCACTTTGTAGGGCGGCCCACATAGATTGGGCCGCCAGGGCACAACGGGTCACGCCTGTTCCAGACCTTGGGCATTACCTGCCCCTCCAGATCACAAGCCCACTACCAAAGTTGGGGCTGTTCTTGGCCCGCTTGCCCTCTGGATCCTCTGGGGTGCCATACTTCACCCGGCAAGCTACACCGTACTTTCCGCCACCAAGGGCAATTGTCGTTATCCTAGGATGCCCAGGACGAAACTCCCCATCACGCCATGGTTCGATGTACGTCTGCCACCAGTCCTGTTCCTGGCGGTTCCATGGCAGAAGCATCACTACAAGTGGACACCAACGGTGTGCGCACACCTCAATGTGCGCTTTTCGTACCCACGTCCCAATGTCGGAAAAAGGTGGGTTGCACCAGACGCGATACCCGGCCCATGAACGGGTTACGCCATCCACAGACGGAAAAGTCCAGGCATTACCGATAATTTCGGTTGCCGGTGCCAGTAGGTGCCCGGCAACGTCCAGGGTGAAGTTGAATTCTTTGTGCAGGGCTTGGACAAGCGCTCTGGGGGTAAATCGGTTGTCGGCCTCCGGACCCTTGTTCACCCGGCTGGCCTTGTGGGGGTTCCGCATCACATCTTCCTCAGCAGTTTGATGGCCTCTGTAACCGCTACGTCCTGTCCTGCCCGTACTTGCTTCCCAACCGTATCCCACAGTTCATAGGGCACTGCGCACCGGCCACGCCCAATGTGCATGCTGGGGCCAACACCGGAGTATTCCATGACAAGACGCGCTCCTCCCAGCACACAGGTAAATCTTGCCGGGCCGTCTTCCCACCAACCCACCTTACCGGCCAGGGTCTTCTTGATGAGCAAAGATACCAACTCCAGCGCATCGGCCTCGGTTACCATGGCTCTTCTCCCGGCTCTCCCTGCCACTCCGACATAGGCTGTCCGTTGACCGTGTACGAGGCCGCTGCCGCATATCCGAACTTGCACAGGTCCACGTAAGGGCAAGCTACCACCACTCCACCCGCCACCCGGTTGCACTGCCAGGAACGTGGAGCTGGTTCCCCGGCATCGATGCGCTTCCTCATGGCACGTGCCCACCGGAGGGACTCCACCATCGAGTCTATCTGTTGCTGCGTAATGGAAACGAAATGCCGTTCGAAGTCACAGGGCTTCCCACCATAGCCCTTCCGTGCCACGTCCAGCATCACGCCAGATACCGAGCCGTAGGGTTCGCCACACGCAACATAGACGGCCATCTGCTTGAGAAGCTGGCCTCCGTTGCGCTCATAGTGCGCAATCACCCCAGAGATGGGTCCGCTTGTGGTCTTCCCTTCACCCAGCGCCACGTAGCCTCCGTAGTCGCTGATGTCGTCCAGGCGAACAGTGTGCAGCTCTCCGTCGTCGCTCAGCTCTACCGGGCCAAGGGTTTTCTCGGTAGCTAAGGGAATGGGCTTCGGGCGGGTCTTCCACCAGTCCATGTACTGCCGGATGATGGCCAGGGCAAACCCCTCGTCCTTCGGTGGCACTGGATGCGGCAGGTTTTCTGATTCTGCGCGAACGGCCTCGATGATGCTGTCCCAAGTCTCCGGGTCATCCGTGAAGCCCTGCGTGAACCACCTGGCCCGCCCCGCGTGGAACAGGGTACCCACATTCAGTGCGGCTTTCTGTTCCTCTACTCTCTCCACCTTGTATTTCTGGTGGAGCTGGTACTCCTTGAGGCACCGGAGCACCTCTTCGTCTCCTGTGTGCCATCCATACCGCGAGGGGCCAGATTCAGTTTTCATGCCTTCACCACTTCTGGCTCTGGCGTGTAGGGTACCAGCTCGTGTTCAGAGTAGTATGCTGTAGGTCCACCAGTCACCCAGCGCACACCAAAGTTGAAGGTGTGGAGCTGCCCCACTCGAAGGGCCACAACCTCACCAACCTCTTTGGGATAGGGCCGGTACTGCACCTTGGTCCCGATGGTAATCACGGCTAGTTCTCCTCCACGTCCTGCCAGTGGGCATAGGTTTCGTACACGTCAGCTGCCGACTTCTTTTCGGTGTCCTTCTCCAGCTCCAGCAGTCCTGCTGTAGCTGTCTGGTTCATCGTTGCCGTGGCCTGGCCAATCTTCTCCTTCACGGTCTGCCAGACCAACTCCTGTGCAGAGTCACGCATCATGATATAGTACCAGTTCACGGGCTTGTCAATGCCCATTCGATAGATGCGATCCTCGGCCTGTGCCATTTTGAAGGGCACGTAGTCAAGTGCGTGCATAATGCCTACCTCGCACATGCCCTGTAGGTTCAAGGAGGTCCCGGCAGCGTCGAGCGTGGCCACCATGCCCCACCCGTTGGCCCTGGCCAGCTCTACGTTCTCCCGCCGTCGCTCGAAGGTCTGCCGGCCCGTCAGGAGCACACAAGGCGTTCCGGAGTCCTGCAACTGGTGTGCCATGGCCTCTGCGTGGTCCGGATGATAGGTGAAAAGAAGGAACCTGCCGGCGTTCTGCGCCTGCTCCACTGCCACCGGCATGGTGTCCTCCAACCCCGCATCCAGTGCTGCCGTCAAGCTGATGGACCTGGTTCCCCATGCACGAAGGGCAGTGACGGCCTTGGGGGTCCCATCCACCCAGATAGGCTGGCGGGTCTTCGGGGGAAGCTGCCCAGCTACGTCCTTCTTCTCCCGACGTATCATGTAGTACGACAGCCGCAAACGAAGCTCTTCACTGCGGCTGATGCCCTTGGCCTCCCACCCCCACTTGCCCTGGTGGCCGTCGCAGTAGGCCCGCTGGAACTGCCATTCCGTCCCGAACTTGCTGCCACCCAAGATGGTCTGGAGGACCCGGTGCCAGTCCTTGGGCCGGTTCCAGGCGGGAGTACCCGACAGACCAAGCCGCCAAGGTACCCGCGCGGCCAGGGCACCTGTGGTCTTGGTGCGAAGGGAGGTCTTGCTCTTGACCTTGTGACACTCGTCCAGCACCAGCAGGTCCGGTGCCACCCCCGGAAGCTCGTCCAGCAAGTTGTAAGAGGAGATGACCCACTTGGCCGAGGCGGCATATTCCCGCTGCAACTTTGCCCGCTTGGTGCCTTTGGGAAGGAGCAGAGCTACATCATCGCCTTGCCCCCACTTCTTCAGCTCGTCCAGCCAGGTATACCTAGCACTTGCCTGGCAGGCTACCACAATGCGCTTGGCCCCTTGGAGCTTCGCCAGGTAGATACTCTGGAGGGTCTTCCCCAGGCCCATGTCGTCCGCCAGAAGAGCACCACCACCACAGGCCCGCTGGATGGCAGCAAGTTGTGCAACGCCCTCCCGCTGGAAGGGGAACAGGGGAGAATTCTCCAGGATGACGTTGCTGGGTACTGGCGGAATCTGCGGTGGAGGCTCGAGGCCCAGGAGCTTGCAGGCCGCCGCTACCGCATCGATAGGGCCATGCATGTACCTGGATCCCTGAGCCCACCGTAGACCGGGTATTGAGCACACTTCCAGGGGCATCATACTCGGATGCAGCTCTGGGCGCATTCCGTAGTTGCCGTTCGGCAAACGCTCAGCAGGGGTCATCATCACTCTCTCCGCAGTTCTTTCCAGCACCGCTTGCAATGCCAAGTCCGGAAGGGGGTAATACCATCGCGGTGTTCTTGGTGCCCCACTACCCTACAAACCAGCCGGCGCACTGCTAGCCGTGTAGAACCCCAAAAGTACACCACTTCACACTTGAAGTGCCACCACCACCGCTTCAGCCTGTAGATCAGATCACTCACGCCTTGGCCCCCGGCTGCGTGGTTTCCGGCCCGATGTTCACCATCTTCTGCTCAATGTTTTTAATGACAGCCTCCATGGCCCAGGACACTACCAGCGCCGACAAGAACGGCAGCTTATCCGGGTTCTCTGTGGCCACGTAAGTAGAGTTGGCTGGTTTGTCGTTGAGCTGGGTAATCTTCACTTCCCCGGTAGCATCATCCACCTGCACCATGGCGGTTCCACCCAGAAAGATACCATAGTGACACACCGCAGTCTTTACGCTCATTGGTTCCTCGTTTCCAGCACATACAGCAACTGCACCAATCTGGGTATTGCCAGAAGCGCAACAGCCCAGAAGACTACCTGCCACCAGAAGAACTTCTTGAAGGTCATTGATGCCCCAGCAGTATTTGTGCCAGATGGGATACAACCTCCCGTATCGACAGCATGATGAGATTGCAGAGTATCCACCACCAGAAGAATTGCTTGAAAGTCATCGGTTCCTCTCCCGCTTTTTACCTGCCTCCAACACTATAGACAGGTGGACCTTGCACTTTCGTGCAATATCCTCTGCCGATTCTCCAGCATCTACCATGGCCAGTACCTTGTTGTCCACGTCGGTCAGTACCTCGGCAGCCTTGGCACCGAAGGCACCCAGGATTAGCCGCCGGCTCCAAGGCATACCGCGTTTGAACACGGTATCAATCTGCACGTGCCCTTCCAGGGGGCTTATCGTGAGGGTACCGTCCACCATGCCTTGCCAGTCCGAGGTTCCACGGGCATCCTGGGCCTTGTACGTCTTCTCCCCCACCCCAAGCTTGCGGGTGTGGTGGACGAAGAGCACACAAGCCGAGTGCTCCACCGCCCAGCTACGTAGGGGCCACATCATCCGGGACATCGCCCCGGCATCGTTCTCGTCTGAGCTGTGGAGCCGGGTGAGGGGGTCCAGGATGACTAGGCGCGGGTCAATCAGGTCCATGGCGTGCAGCAACCGCTTCTGTCCAGCTTGGGGCTCGTCAAGGCGGTACCGCATCGGGTTCTTGGCCACGTAGATACTATGGCCTCCAATCTTGCCGGCGTGAGCCCCCAGCCCATGAAGTGCGGTCTCCAGAAGCTCTCCAGCTTCTGCCTCGGCGGAGACGTAGAGCACGTCCCCATCCCGGTGAACTCGCTCGGGCGATAGCATCCACTCCGGGTAGAGACTGGACTTCTCCCCTGCTGTGGCGATGGCACAGGCAAGTGCCTGGGTAGACTTCATCGATTCCTTTGGCGGGCCTACCAGACCCACCAGCCCAACAGGCAACAGCGATTCAATGACCCACCTGGCCGGGATGGGTTCTGCCGTCCACAGGTCAGTCCAGTGCTGCTCAAACGCCTCCAGGTCTTCATCGGTCATCGCACGTCCTCCAGTTGCGTGCCTGGAGCCACCAGCGCCCGAACCTCCCCTTCTTTGAGGCTCAAGAGCCGGTAGAGAGGGCTCTTCGCTGGCTGTTGCCCCCCACGGAACGCCACCAAACTGCCAACGGGGTACTCATCCTCCATCGAGTCTATCCACGCAAGTCCAAAGTGGTGAACCGCCTCCACCCGACCAAGCCCCAGCACGTTCCCGTCTTGCTCCCGCAGCACGCTTACCAGAATTAGTCCTACTGCCGGTGAATATGGCGGTGTCATTGTAGTTTCCTCCGTGCATCGTAATACCGCTTCCATGCTGCACCACGTTCCCACCCTACCGTTGCCATCGCCTTGCCCTGGAGCACACCCAGCTCGAAGAGCTGCCGTTCCCGGTCGGTTTCAAAGACTATCTTCGGTGGTGGAGGTGGCTTGGGTGCCTTCGGTTTTGCCTGCCCGAGACCCCTCAGCCTAGTAGCGTATTCGCTCCGGCAGGGAGCGCACCAGCCTTTCAGCGAGATGGCCTCCACCTGTTGACGGCACTTCTTGCAAATGAAGGAAATCACCTCCATTTCTCCCCTCGAAGCCCGCGTGTGGGGGCAATCATGGAGTCCTCATCCTGACCGACTTGCCAGGACGGAATGCCAGTACCATGGAGCCGCGTGTCTTACCCATTTCCTTCGTGGTGGGATGCCGATACCCGCGAGGCTTCTTGAGCTGCCGGTAGAATGTGCCCAGCCCTCGGAGCTGAAGCTCCTTGCGCATATCACACACTCCCGTATGGGGCCCCATCACTCCCTGCAATGCCCGGACGAAGCAGCGCACAAGCCGGTGTGTATCCAGCTTGCTCAGGTTCATGTGCATGGTAACCCACAACTGTGCTGCCAGTGTCTGCTCGAACTGTGTGTTTGCCGACATCACGATTTCACTCCCCGGTGGAATTGCAAAGTAGCTTCCAGAGTAGCTATGCGCCCACGCAACGTGCTCATCGCTTCCACCACGCTTGCCGAGACCGGCTTGCCGGTGTGCTGGGGTCCGAATTCGTCCAGTGCATCCCCAATTCGGGCCAGCTCATCTTGGAGCAGTTGGATTTTCTCATCCTGCCGCGCCAGAGCACGCGCACCGCTCTCCATTGCCTCCGCGTCCAGGCACTGCTCCAGCGCTTCATCGTGCCGGCCCTTTGCGGTGGATTCTCTGGCTGTGTCACGGGACACGTTTGACAACTGCTCCAGCCGGTCCAATGCCTCTCGCATCGTCATCATCATGGCTAACCCTCTTCCGCGTTATACGCGACCAACAGCTCATCGAGACTCAGTCCCGGTACACGGTTATCAGAACTAATATAGGGGTAGTCGTGCTCCCCCTCAACAAACAAGTGTGTTCCGTTTTCCAGCACAATACTGTGGATCTGGAACGTCATCACGTCCGTGCCAAATTCGGCTGACGGGTAGCCCATCACTCCCACCACCTTGAGCCCGGTAATATCTTCCAAAGATTTCATTTGTTCTCCTCTCCATCCTGCATTGCACGGAGCTGCCCCCGGACGGATTCAACCCGTATCTTTGCTATTCGGGTCTCCCGGCTAAACGGCCCACCAATCCGGTGGACGGAAATCCGCAGCTCGCGCTCCAGCTCTTCCAGCTCGCGTTTCAGTGCTTTGATGTCCTGCTCTTTGGGGTCGGTCATGTTGCATCCACCAGGGCGTAATGCGCCGCTTCTAGTTCTGCCTCCAACTCTCGCACTCGTTTCTGGAGCCCGTCCCGCGTCTGCTCTGCCATCTCGGCACGGGCACGTTCGGCGTCCTCGGCAGCGCGGGCGCGGCGGGCTTCCATCGTCAGGAGGGTTGGCGCCGTTGCTCCGGTCTTGCGGGCGGTCCACGTTCCCTCTGCCACCACCAGCGCCTCGAATTGCTCGTCCGTCATGCGCTCGCTCATCGCTGAGTCCTCCGGAACCACAGTCGCAGCAACCACCACCCCACCAGAGCAACGCCCCCCATCACCAGCCAAATGCGAGCCAGGTTGCAGAGATGCGCTGTCCAGTCGAGGTCAATCATCGGTCCCCCGCGTCCCCATCCCCAGACGGCGGCTTCAGCCACGTGAGAAGCACGTCCATGAGTTCTTGCGGTTCCTCGTCTGCCCCCTCCGGCGGCGCCGCGTCGTGGTGCTCGGTCCCATCCCGGATGCTTGGGGAGGCGGGCGGGGGAGGGTAAAGTGCGTTCTCCACCACGGCATCAACACGCTTGGCCCATTCCCACAATCCACACTTGCTCAGCATGCCAGCCATGCACTGGATTTCCTTCAGCGCCGTCTCCAGCTCCAGCGCTCGTCCTCGTGCCGATGCGAGCGCCAGGGCCTCGGACTCCTTCGCTTCCAGCGCGGACCCCTCGATCTCGGTCGCTGTCCGCTCGCTCTCGTGGAGCGAGGCCGCTACGCCACATCCACAGAAGCGCGGGTCGGGCGGATGTGGCTGATAGGCATGGCTCCTCACCACGCGTGACTCTCTGTCCTCCAGCGCGGCGATGGCGGCGGAGAGGGCCAACTCTTCCTCCGAGTCCTTGGTCTGCTTGCCAGAGATTGCCCGCCATGTCCTCCACTCGCCTTCTGCGCGGCGCTTCAGTTCGCGCAGCACCTCCACATGCCGACTCATGGCTCCTCCGATGGGAAGCCGGCATCAGCGGCGCGGTTGAGAAGGTCACGAACTTCGGGCTCACGCCTGTCACGGGGAACGTTCCGGGCCAGGACGTTGACGGCCTCCTGGAGGATGTCTCCATGCTCGCGCAGGCGCACAGCACATTCTCGTCGTGCGTCAACCAGCTCGACTCGCAAGTGCTGTACTTTGACTGCTGCCTTCTTGGCGCGTGCGCGAAGTTGATCAACCTCGTTCTCGGCATCCCCCAAGACCGCGTTGAGCCGGTGGACTTCGGCTTCTGATACCCTGGCGCGTGCCTCTGCCTTCGCCGCCCAATCGGCAGCGTCGCGTATGAGGCGCTCCTGGATTTCGTGGGCGATCTTTGCTTCCTCCTGCTGATTGGCTAGCACTTGGGGCCATTGCTTCAGGGGGTCCGTAATGACGGGAAGCTTGGCGGTGGCAGTGCAGCGCTCCCGGTAGGCTCCCATTGCCTCGTCGGCCTCTTGCACCCCAGCCCGAAGAGAGGACCCGGCCTTAATTGCTGCGGCCAAGAACATGGACCATCTGATTCTGTCCTCCTGGGAGGAGAGAAACTTTCCGTCTTCACCAGTCTTCATCGCGAACCTCCTCTGCGGCCTCGTTCAATGCCTCGGCAACTTGCAGGGCCTCTTCCGGGGTTAGAAGTAGGTCTTCACAACCCACCTCAAGATAGATACTTCCCAGCCTAATGATGCTGGGGCCTATAGTGACCTGCGTTCGCTCGGCCCCGATCTCCAACTCCAGCCGCTTCATCGTTCTTTCCCTTCCCACAACGGGTGGGGACCCGCCCCCCTATTGGGCGGGGGGCGCCCCACCTATTACTAAGGACAAATCGCGTTGTCAAGCGTAGTGCCATATATGGTCACAGCACTACACTACGTTGCCATGTCATTTCGTAGAGAAGTGCTTGGAGGC
>Ga0316619_10000110_pt1 | contig 13187 bp, 13 predicted proteins | sample OWC_Aug_M1_C1_D4_FD_207659 | JGI IMG/M metagenome (GOLD analysis project Ga0316619, IMG submission 207659) | Wetland soil microbial communities from Old Woman Creek delta, Ohio, United States - OWC_Aug_M1_C1_D4_B | ecosystem: Environmental > Terrestrial > Soil > Wetlands | place: USA: Ohio...
TCAAGCCCGGCATGACATCGCAGATTATACCCCCCCTTTTGTAAGAAGGGTTGGGGAGGATTTGTACGGGCTGTTTATTTCATTGATAACCCCGTACGAACTCGGGGTCCGGGGCGCCCAAGAAACAGTTCAAAAACAATGGGTCATTACGAGCCGAACCTCGTGAGGCGTGGTAATCTACGATTTAGAATCCAATAACGAAGATTGCTTCACTCCGTTCGCAATGACTCATTTTAGATATTTCGTCGTCTGTTTCTTTTATCGATAACCCCGTCCCCAGACGGGGTCCCTGGCTCGCAATTACAAAAGGGGGGAGAGGAAATGAACTCTTACCATGTTCTCCCTCTCCCCTGGGCGGGAGAGGGTCAGGGTGAGGGGGAAAATCCCCTTCGTTACTGCTGCGCCGCCTCTTCCTTCTTCAGCGACGCCTCGGCGACCTTCATGTTCTCTTTGGCCTTCTCGTAGTATTTCGGGTTCAGTTCGACCGCCTTCTGAAACGCCGCGGAGGCCTCACGGTATTTCTTCTGCGCCAGATAGATGCAGCCGAGGTTGTTGTAGGCCGACGCCTCGTCTTCCGCCTTCTTAAACGCGTCGAGGGCCTCGTCGTAACGGCCGAGCTTTCCGAGGGCAAGGCCCATGTTGTTGTAAATTTTTTTGTCCTGGGGATCAAGCTTCGCTGCCGTGATGAAGGCTTGCAGGGCCTTGTCGTTCTCGCCGGCAAGATAATAGGACATGCCCAGGTTGTTGAAGAGCGCCCCGGACTTGGGGTTGATGGCGATGGCCTTGTGATAGTATCCGATGGCCTCCTTATACTGCTTCTGGCGATCGCTGATGATGCCCATGTACGAGTAGGCCTGCCATAGTTCCGGATTCAGCGAGATGGCCTCCTTGAAGTAGCCCATGGCCGCATCCGGGTTGCCCTTTGCGAGGGCTACCTGCCCCTTGCCCTCGTAGGCCAGGGCATACTTGGGGAAGTCCTTCAGGATGGCCTCGAATTCACCCGCTGCCTCGTCGTTCATCCCCTTGGACAGGTAGAGCCGTCCCATTTTGTAATGCGCGCTGCTTCGCTTCGGGTCCATCCGGACGGCCTTGTCGTAGTAGACGAAGGCCATGTTCATATTCCCCTGCCGGATGTACTGGTCCCCCAGCCGCTCCATCTCCTCAGCGTCCGGCTCGCCGAGCTTTTTCGAGATATCGGGCTCCTTGCTCATCGCTGCGTTCTTCTGTTTCTGCAGCTCCATCATCTTCTTGTAACCGGTGCTCTCCATGGGCCCCTGGTCCTTGTTCCACCAGGAGCAGCCGGACAGCGCCCAGATAGCGCACAGCAGGGCCGCAAGGAATAGAATTCGTCTCGATGAATGGGTCATTGTAACTCCTGAGTGCCAGTTTCATAGATCATCATGTGTCATTCCCGCGAAGGCGGGAATCCATGTAAAGACTGGATGCTGGATCAGGTCCGGCATGACAGGGCAAACTATACCCCCCTTTGAAAAAGGGGGAAAGGGGGGATTTTCCCTAAATCTCTAAACCCTTAACCGATTACTTCCCTCTCCCTATGAAAACCCTTTTCCTTGATCTTCCTCTCCCTTGAGGGGAGAGGATTGAGGTGAGGGTGAATAATCCCCATTCCTCTTTCAGGAGAGGGTCGGGAGGTATCCTTAATTTTTCTGAATCCTGAACTCCCCGCGGTGGGGCACCATGTCCTTCCCCACGATGACCTTCACCTTCACGTTCGGCCGGTCCAGTTTGCCCGTCTGCTTGACATCCGTGATGTGAGGGATTGCCCCGGCAATCTGGCCAGCCAACTCCTCGTATTCTTTCTCGTAAACGATGCTCCCCTCGGCATGGTTGAATTTGTCGGCGTTGGTAAGTCGCACCACTTTAAATCCCTTTGCCCTGAGATATTCCGCGATATCCCTCGCCATATGCGTGGCGCCGTTGCCGTTCGAGACCTCGATCCCGATCGTCCTGCCCCTGTGCGTCGTACCGGAGGCCATTTCTTTCAGCGTGTCAACGGGCTCCTTGCGGACGGAGGACGCCTCGGAGATCCTAGCCAGGGCCTCCGAAGCAATCAACCCCTTCCGGGCGCTTGCGAGGGATGGGTTATCCGCAACGGCGAGGGTAAAATGCTTCTTGGCCTCCTGGAAGGCCCCCTTCTCGTAGAGCCGGACAGCCGTCTGGTAGTTCTCCAGGGCGCTCGTCTCGTCCTTCTGCGCGGAAGCGACCACGCCGGCAATGACCGGATCGGTAAGGTCTTCTTCCAGCAGCGCCCGCTTTTGTTCCATTACATTGTGAGCAGCAGCCGCCTCGGCGATCTGAAGAAGCCCAACCGAGGCCTCCAAGCCCCGTTTTGCGGCATCGGAGGAGGGGTTCAGGGCAAGGGCGGCCCGGTAGCTGTCAATGGCCTGCGGGAACATGGCCTTCTCGTAGTAGACCGACGCCATCTTGAGATGCGGGTAGCTCCTGTCGGCACCGCCCGCCTGCTCGAACTCGCGGGAGGCCTTCTCATAGTCCCCCGCCATGGCATAGGCCATGGCCAGGTTGTTGCGGATCCTTCCCTCTTTCTCGTTCAGGTCGAGGGCCTTGCGGAACGCGACAACGGCCTCGGCAAACTCGCCCCGCAGCACGTAGGAATACCCCAGGTTGTTCCACACGTAATCGAGCTTCGGGTCCAGGGAGAGCGCAAGCCGGTAGCTCTCTTCGGCTTGTTCGTATTCCCCGAGCCGGTCATGGGAGACCCCCTTGCCGTTGTATGCCTTCACGTGGGAGGAGTCGATGAAGAGAACCTTGGCAAATTCCGAGATTGCTTCCCGGTGCTTCCCCCGCTCCTGGTGGTAGCAGGCGAGCAGGTAGTGAGACTCGGGGTTGCCGGGCCGGATGCGGATCTTGGCGACGAAGCGGTTCACGTCCTTTTCGTCCATGGCGGTCTGCTTGTTCTTTGACCAGAACTTGAGATTGGCCCAGCTCGAATTGAACATGGAGCAGCTCGAGACCGTCATGTAGAAGAAGACCAGCAGCGTCACCGTGGACACGGATTTCAGGAATCTACGATTGTCTCTCATTTGGCCTCTCCTGGTATGTTTGGATAAATCCGTTGCGTGCAACCAATTGCGATCAGCCCCCCCCTTTTATGAGCACCCGGTAGATCTGGATGGCGCCCGGTCCGATTACCGCGACAAATAAGGATGGGAAAATAAACAGGAGCAATGGGAAAAGAAGCTTGACAGGCAGTTTCATCGCCCTCTCTTCTGCTCTCTGGCGCCGCTTCGTCCTCATCGAGTCCGAGTGGACCCGCAGCGCCTGGGCGATGCTGGTGCCGAACCTGTCCGTCTGGATCAGGAGCGTGACGAGACTTTTCACGTCCTCCACATCGGTCCTGGCTGCCAGGTTGCGCATGGCATCCTGGCGGGAGCGACCTGCCCGCAGCTCCAGGTTCATGAGGCCGAACTCTTCGCTGATGATCCTGTAATTCAATTTCATCTCGTCGGAGACCCGTTTGATTGCCTGGTCCAACCCCATCCCGGCCTCGACGCAGACTACCATCATGTCAAGCGCGTCGGGGAATCCGTCCGTAATCTTTTCCTGACGCCTGGCAATGGCCAGCCGGACCCACATATCCGGTACGTAGAACCCGACGAGGGCCAGCGTAAGGAGCAGCACCAGCATGGCCATCTTCCGGACGGGAACGCCGAGAAGCATGAGCACGATGAAAACGGCCGACGGCAGTACGACAGCCAGCATGATTTTGAGACCGTAAAAAACGATGGGGGCATTGGGCTTGCGATATCCCGCTACAAGCAGCTTCTTCTTCCGATGAGTCAGCTCCTCCTCGCCTTTCGGCGCCGAGTACTGCCCTAGCCGGGTTGTCAGGTTGACGAAGGACTTTTTCAGGGCGCCTGTGGACTCTGAGGCATCGTCAATCGAACTGCTCAAGGGATTAATTTCCCCCTCTTTTTCGATCTTCTCGACGATACGGCTTTTTTCCGCCTGTGCCTTGAGTATTAAATAGAGAGCAACGATAATACACAGAAGTCCGGCAAATATAAGGATGGATAGAAGCAATGATTCATTCATAACGTCGCCTCAAATCTTGATATCAACCATCTTTTTCATGACAATGATGCCTGCTAACAACATGACGCCGGCGAAAACAAGCATTACGTGCCCGATGGGATCCGTAAACAACAACATTATATAAGAAGGGTTTAGGAAAAAGATCGCTAAACCGATGAAAAACGGAAGCCCTGTCAGAATATAGGCCGACAAACGGCCCTCCGCGGACAGTGTCTTGATATGACCTTTCAGTTTGAAGCGTTCCCGAACCAGACGGCCGATGTTTTCAAGGATCTCGGCCAGGTTGCCGCCGCTGGTCCGCTGGATGATAACCGAGATCACAAAGAGCTTCAGGTCGTCGCTGTCGATGCGGGACGACAGGTTCTTGAGAGCATCCTCGTAGGCCACCCCGAAGTTGATCTCGTCAAGGGTCTTGCTGAACTCGGTGCCCACGGGGTCGGGGAACTCCTGCCCCACCATCTGGAGCCCCCCCGTGAAGGCATGGCCCGCCTTGAGGGAACGGGCCAGCATGTCCATCGCCTCCGGGAGCTGCTCCTCGAAACGATTGACCCTCTGCTGCTTTTTCATGTAAACATAAAGGATGGGTATTAGACCGAGAATCAATGCCGCAGCCAGTCTGACCAGGAACCACGGCGTGGCAAAGGACGACGCGGCGAAACCGAGTACGGCGAGCATCCCTGAAGACAGGAGATAAACTCCCACCGGGTAGGGTAGATTGGCCTGAACCACCATTCGGTCGATCCGATCTACGATCGGTAGTCGAATGTTCAGGAGAAGGCGGTTGAACCAGGGGATATCGCTCATCAGCCGACGGCGCACCAGGTCCACATCCGCCTGCCCGTACGCCTCCGCACTGAGTTGTCTCAGCTGCGTCTTGACTCTCCTCGTCTCGGGGTTCCACCAGGAGCGGGAGAGCAGGAAAACCCCCTCGACCAGAAGAACAACGGCGATGAAGATGAATACGGCCAGAAAAAGTTCCATACTGTCTCCCGTTCAGAAGATTTCAGATCTCCATGACCCGCCGCGGGTCAAAGGCATCATAGGGAACCGGGATGCCGTGTGCCTTGAAGCGCTCTACGAACCGGGGCAATATCCCAGTCATCTTGAAGCGTCCCACCACTTTTCCGTTGGAATCCACACCGGTCTGCTCGAAGGCGAAGATCTCCTGCATGGTGATGACGTTGCCCTCCATGCCCGTGATTTCGGAGAGGCTCATCACCTTTCGGCTTCCGTCGATCAGGCGCGAGATGTGGATGACCACGTTCAGGGCCGAGCTGATGTAGCGCCGAACGGCCTCGTTGGGGATGGAAAGTCCCGCCATAGCCACAAGCGTTTCCATTCGAAGCAGGGCGTCGCGCGGCGAGTTGGCGTGAACCGTTGTGAGCGACCCATCGTGTCCCGTGTTCATGGCCTGAAGCATGTCCACGACTTCGCCCGCGCGGACCTCGCCCAGGATGATGCGGTCGGGGCGCATGCGCAGGCTGTTGCGCACCAGGTCGCGCTGGGTGACCTCGCCGCGGCCCTCGATATTCGGCGGCCTCGTCTCGAGGCGCACCACGTGCTCCTGCTTCATCTGAAGCTCCGCCGAATCTTCGATGGTCACAATACGCTCGTCGTTGGGGATGAACCGCGAAAGGACGTTGAGCATTGTCGTCTTGCCCGTGCCGGTACCGCCGGAGATCAGCACGTTGAGACGCGACTGGACGATGCCCTTCAGGAGCTGACCGATCTCCGCCGTGATGCTTTTCAGTGTGATCAAGTCTTCCATCTCCAGTGGGTCGACAGAAAAACGGCGGATGGATAACGCCGGTCCGTCAATGGCAAGGGGCGGGATGATGGCGTTGACGCGCGAGCCGTCTGGAAGCCTCGCATCCACCATGGGGGTTGACTCGTCGATCCTGCGGCCCACGGCCGACACGATCCGATCGATGATCTTGCGCAGGTGGGCGTCGTCCTTGAAGCGCGCTTCCGTGAGTTGGAGCTTACCGTGCCGCTCCACGTAGACCTGCCGGTAGGAGTTCACCAGGACGTCCGAGATGGAAGGGTCCTGCATGAAGGGCTCGATGGGCCCCAGGCCCAGGATCTCGTCCTGGACCTCCCGGAAGAAGCGCTCCTTCTCCTCGGCATTCAGCGGCACCCGCATGCCGTCCTCGGAGAGGATGCCCGCCGTCAGCCGCCGGATCTCCTGCCGGAGGGTATGCTCCTCGAGCGAGTCGATCAGCGACAGGTCCAGCATCTCCACCAGGCGGTCGTGGACCTTTGCCTTCAGATCATTGAACTCGTTGGTGGACATGAATGAGTTGTTGTTCAATCCCTGAATAATCCGCATATATTCTCCCTCTGCTTATTTACTTTGCAAATCCAAGTCTTTACGAGCCGAGCCTAGCGAGGCGTGGTAATCTACGATTTAGAATCCGATAACGAAGATTGCTTCACTCCTTCGCAATGACTTATTTAATTTCTTTGGATACCCGTTTTCACGGGCATGACATTTCTTTCACCTCCACGGCAGAATGCTCTTCTTCTTCTGGCCCTTGCCGGTGATCATGGCCGCCAGCTCACGGAAACTGGCTGTAATCTCAGACGCCGAATCCATGACGGAAAGCGGCCTGCCCTGGTTGATCGCGCTCATGGTCGTCTGGAAGTCGTTCGGGATGTTCCAGAAAATCTTCTTTTTCAGGCTTTTTTCCGCGTCCTCCAGGGAGATCATGGAGCGCTTGTGATGGCGGTTGACCAGGATCTGAATGTCCTCGTCCTGGGGGTAGCCGAATTTACGGAAGTGCTCCATAAGCCTCTTGACGTTGATCAGGCAGGGCAGACTGAGCAGCGTCACGATGATGAGGCTGTCCGAGAGCTTCAGGATCGTTCGCGAAATATCATCGAGAACCTGACCGCTGTCGATCACGATGTAATCGAACATGGTGCGCATCTGCACCAGCAGGGCCTCAATGACCTGCGGGGTCACCCTGAACTCGTCAAGCACCTTCGCCGGCGAGGGCAGAACGTGAACGCCCGTGTTGTGCCGGGACATGACGCTCAGCAGGTAGGTCGAGTCGATGCGGGAGATGTTTTTCGCCACCTCCATCCAGTCGAAGACCGACTCGATGCTGAGAAACAGCGGGATCTCGCCGAAGAGCAGGTTCATGTCGATGAGAGCCACCATTTTCTCGCGGTCGACCTCGGCCAGACTCGTGGCCAGATTCACCGCCACCGTTGTCGTCCCCACTCCGCCCTTGCTTCCGATCACATTGATGATCTTGCCATGCTTCTTCGGGCCTTCTGCTTGCTGATGCTTTTGAGACGACTGCTGCTCCCTGAGCTTCAGAAGGGCTCGCTTGACCTCCTCCCTGTTGACGGGCTGGGGGAAGAACTCCTTCACTCCCGCCCTCATCGCCTCGATCAGGATTTCGGGCTTGAGGACTCTCGATGTCAAAAAAACTTCGCGGGCGGTCCCTGCAATGATGACCTCCTGGACCTGTTTGATTTCCTCCTCTGGACGATCCCCGAGTTGTAGAATGAGCAGATCCACACTCCCAGAGTCCCCCGGTCCGTATGTCGCAAAGCCTTCCACCGACGATACGACCCGGGTAAATTCCTGCCGGATCGAATCGTCTCTTATTTCCAGTCGGACCTTCAATGTCGTCAGTTCCATCTACTTCCTTGTAGTATCGATTTCATGCCCCGAGAAGCTGTTTCTTGATTTTCGCACGGATTAACATTCCCATTCTTTTGGATGAGACCCTCATTGACAAAGCCTGCAGCGGTCAAGGGGGCCATAATGAGGCCCGACGGGGCCGCCAGAAGCCGGTGCTGTCGTGAAGCAGCCAACAATGATCTTCTCATTATTTTGTGCGGGATTGGGATCATAAGGAGTGCCATCACAACCTTTCCCTGCGCATATGATATGAAAACCGATAAATCCATCTATCGATACCTGTGAATGAGTTACATCGGAAAGTATGGCATTGACGTATGGAAAATAGATGTCGTCGCCCGCGTAGAAATTTTCGATGCTGGGCTGGTTAGTTTGATCGTACAGCGCATCTTTAACTCCGGGTTGTATCCAGATATTGTCGCCGGTTGAAAGCGTCGTCGCGTTTCCGTTGCTGATCAGCCCCTGGACGTCCGGCACATTATTCGTATCCAGCTGAAACGAGGTCCACTGGCCTGCCAGACTATTTGGGTACATATAGGGTGAACCTATCGTAAGTACGTGGGCTGGGTCATAAGCGAGTGGTGGAATGCCTGCTGTACATTTATATTTGGTGTAATTCGGCTCGACTACCACCTCTTTTGCCAAGGCAACGGGAACGAGAGTTTCAGCCCTGGCAGAACCGGGGGAAGCAGCCACGGCCGTTGCCGTTGCGCTCATGTCAGTCGTCTGCACACCGAATATCCTGCCAAAAAAACTCGCTATCGGCCCGTCATTTTGACCTGCAGATTTCGTAATAGTCACGTTTACCGCCGGACCATAATTGGCCGTCGGGGGATTATTCGGCGGGCTGCTCGGTGCGTTTGGATTCCACATGGTGCCTGGATAAGCCTGCGTGATATCCCACCATCCGGTCAAAGTAACACCAACTCGAAGTTGATTATTATCCGCCGTATTGATTGTGATTGCGCTGGCAGCTTCTGCAGCCGCAGCAGCCCAATTTGGATCAGCACCAACTATCACAGGGCCACGAGCGTAAAAATGATTGCATGCTGCCAGTGCCGCTGCATCGGCGGCATTCTGGAGTTGACTGCGTACCACCCTATGATATCCTATATCTATCGCAAAGGCGGCTACCCCGACAAAGATGACAAGCAGGATGGCAACATAAACCGCCGTGACGCCATTCTCGCTCTTGAGCTTTGCAGAAATGTTAAATAATGTTTTCATTATATTTCTGCTCCTGAAAAAAGCATGAATTATTCATATCTCATTACCGTTACTGCCTGCATGTTTCGTAACTGGGTAATGCCTGGAATGAAGTTCGGAATCACTAGAAATGAATATTGATAGTTGACTTGCACCGTGAGATCGGAGCTGAAAGGTGCAGTAGCGCTGTAGCCGATTACAGTCGTAACTGGATTATTTTGAGTACCGAACGTAACTAAATGATTCGCACAATAACTCTGAACCACGGAGTCTATGGAATTCGTCCCCGTTGCGGGAACCCTGGGACTGCTGGCGACAATTCCGGCCCTTGCCCCTTCCCGGCTTGCATTTGTGATAACCTGTTGGTTATAAACAAGCATGCCGAATTCGATAATACCAAAGGTGATCACTATCAGCAATGGCAGAATCAGCGCGAACTCCACCGCCGATGCGCCTTTTTGAGAAGAAGATTGACTTCTCATGCCCGAAACCTCTCTTTTTTATTTGCCCATTGACCCGACATTGATCTGGTAGCTCGTCGAGGTCGATGCCTCCTTCTCGAACCCCTTATTGTGCTTGTCAACCGTAGCCTGCGCAGCCTGCCCACTCATGCCGGTCACGGGGGCCGTGTTCTTCTCCGCCTCCGGGTTGAGCGTCTGGTTGTACTTCTGGAGTTGAAAAGACGTGCCATAGTCCATGGCAACCCGGCTCTCCTGCCAGGCGCAGCCCATGGTGAGAGACAGCGCCGCGATGATCCCGATCAGAACAATAGTTTTTCGCATGATTGATCTCTCCTTATCACTTGGGTGCGATGTGTCCGAAATCCCCCTCGAGACCGCCCTTGTCCGACCGGGGCGTTGCAGCCGCGCTTTTCGATTTGGTTGGCTCGCCCTGGCCTTCCATGCTCCCGAGCAGGTAGAACTCGAAGTCGTTGGGCTCTACGAAAGCGTCCGTGGGCAGCGTCTGCTTCGCCATGTCGACGGGCTTGACCAGGTGCGGCGTCACAATGATGACCAGTTCCGTCTCGTTCTTCTGATAGGACGTGCTCCGGAAAAGGACGCCCAGGATGGGGATGTCGCCCAGCACGGGGAACTTGGACACGATCTCGCGGAGGTCTTCCTTCAGCAGGCCCGCGATGGCGAAGCTCTGCCCGTCGGCCAGCTCGATCGTGGTGGCGACCCTTCGCGTCGTAAGAGCCGGCACGGTGTAACCGGAAATGGTTAAGGCATTCGTGAAATCCAGCTCGGAAACCTCCGGCTTCACCTCCATGCTGATCTTGTTGCTGCTAAGTACCGTGGGTGTAAAGTTCAAACCCACGCCAAACGTCTTATACTCTATTGTGATTGTGGGGGTCGTGCCTCCTCCCGACTGTGGAACCGGGATGGGGTACTCGCCACCTGCCAGGAAGTTCGCCGTCCTGCCGCTGGTGGTGATTAGCGTTGGCTCAGCCAGGACCTTGGTGAGGCCGTTCTCCTTCAGTGCATCGATGAAGCTGGTCCACGTGGCCCCGCCTGCCGAAAAGCGGAGGATTCCATTAATGCTGTTTGTAACACCCGCGTTTCCAATGCCCGATCCAATTATAGGTATAGATGCAACACTTGTCAGATTTTTGAGGAGTGATACTCCAAAAGTATTGCCGCCGTCGCTGACATAGGCAAAGTTGACGCCCAGCCGTCGCAGGAGTGTCCTCGACATCTCGGACACGCGCACCTCCAGCATGACCTGGTGCACGCCTCCTACTTCGAGGAGATTCATCACTTTCCCTTTTTTATCCTTGTCCTGGGGCGCAAAGGCATTGGCCAGGGCCACCACCTGGGAGAGGTTCGCGGTGTTGGAAACCGTGCCTGTAAGCACGATGGCGTCATGACTGGCCGTCACCTTGATATCCTTTTCGTTCGGAAGCATCTCGTGAATCTTCTCTTTGAGTCGACTCACGTCGGGCATGATCTCGATGTCCAGTATGGCCATGATCTTTCCGTCGACGCCCCAGAGCGTGGCGTTGGTGGCTCCCGGGACCCTACCGATGAGATAGATCTGGCGTGGCGAAAGAATCGTCACGTCGGCGTACTCCGGCGCCGCCAGGGCAAATTTCTTGATGACCGCCGGGCTATCGACGATGACCGATTTGCCAACCGTGAGAGTCACCTTCTGGGGAGAGGTAGCGTCGAGCCTGATTTTCTCGGAACCCGCGGCCAGGGCGGGACTGAGAAGAACGAACCCCAGCAGGATACTGCTCAGAATAGCGATTATGTACATTGGCCGGGTTTTTTTATTATACTGCATCATCACTCACCCCCCCTGTTGAATTTCACTTGGCTGACCTTGGATCCCTTGATCAGTTCCACCGTAAAGCCTCCGGTCGGTGCCGCGGGGGCGGCACGCCGCACGCCCGTGCCTTTCTTCTCGGGACTGGCCCCCGCGTAAGATGCCAGGAGATTCGGGATCGTGGTGCCCCGTGTCTGCACGTCCTCAGTGTCGGTGTAGTTGCGAAGAGCAAGCTGGAGTTTCCCCTCCGTAGCCGCAAGGGCCAGCTTCTCGCCTTCCTCGGGGCTCACCTCCAGTGTAATGACATCGACCTGGGCCGCTTTTTCCTTCTGGCCTGCCGCCTGCTCGACCTCGGTACCCACGGCAAGAACAGGGATGTTCTCAAGCACGATCTTGGTGATGGGCTGCTGCACCTTTTCGGTCTTTGCAAGGGAAACGAGAATATCGACCCTGTGGCCGGGGTGGATGAAGCCCGACACGCCGACCACCTTGTCCACCTTAACCGCCATGGCCCGCTTCTTCGGTGACACGATTGCGGCCACGCCTCCCGTCTTGACGGATGCTGGCGCTAGCCTCGATTCGGTGAGTGGCTCGTTGACCTGGATGGGATACATGACAACCCGTCCGATGGCCGCCGCGGGGTCGGCGATGTAGCCCGTGGGTAGACTCCCCTTCAAATAGGGCTGAGTTTTTACCACTTCGCTCGTGATCACCGTACCCCACTTCAGATCGTAAGCCGCCACGGCAACCTGTTGAGTGTCGGCAGGCGTTGCTTCTACTGTTGTCTGTTTCTGCAGCAGGCCGTAGCTCCAGAAGCTGACAATCCCCGCGATCACAAGGGCTACGACGAGCATGATGACCGGCGGACTCACTCTGAATTTGATGTTTTCGAGCATCTTCTTATCCATCTCTCGTCTCCTTTTAAGATGGCTGCTTATAATCTAAAACGCGAAAATGGATAGCGCTGTTCCGATGGCTATAGCCACCCCATAACGCATGCGTGGAACAGCACCTGTCACCTGAGGCGACTGAACCTCAACCCTCCGCACATAAAAGAAATATTTAAAAGAGGATACGATTTTATTCATGTACTCTCTCGATTTTCCAAAGATGATGATGAGGAGGACTGCATAGAACCCCCCGATAACGGCACTGATCAGGAAGGCCTTGAACACCCCGGCCGGCCCCAAAAAACTGCCGATCGCCCCCATCAGCTTGACATCGCCTGCCCCCATCCCCCCCGCAAGGTAGAAAAACAACAGAAGGGCAATGCCCAAACCCAGTCCTTCAAGGCTGAAGACAAATCCCTCCATGCCCCTCATGTATGCATGATGCAAAACCCCCCCGGCCATGAATGGATAATTCAATATGTTCGGTATCTTGGAATACATCAGATCCAGGATGGACGCTGACAAAAGCAATGCCGGGAGAAAAAATTTCAGTCCGTGTTCCATGATACCTGTACTTTTCCAAAAGGGCTTGACTTTAACTGACGAGAGAAAATCAGAACGCTGTCCTTATTGAACATCCCATAATCGTATTCCATTCTCAAATTCTGAGACGCATTCGGTTATGCCCCCCGATCCAAATTCTCTAACTCCGAAGCATGCTTAGCTGCCACCTTGAATTGTAGTTGCTGCGTTGTTGAACTTCGTGCTGACGTTTGTGCCAAGAAGAGAAACGACACCAATGATCACAACGGCAATCAGTGCAACCATGAGACCATACTCGACGGCGGTCGCACCCTCTTCATCCTTAAAGAACATGATAAGCTTATTCATTACCTTCCTGTTTCTGACAACTAAAATTATGGGGAATGCTTCACATCGTCTTGGTTTGGGAGGCGCATTTGTCATGCGCCCCCCAAACCCTGTATTTTCAGAGAATGATGCTTAGCTGCCTGCACCAGCAGTACCAACTGCCGTTGCAACGTTGGCGAACTTCGTGCTGAGGTTTGTGCCCAGAAGGGCGACTGCAGTAATGATAA
>Ga0316619_10000116_pt1 | contig 13019 bp, 10 predicted proteins | sample OWC_Aug_M1_C1_D4_FD_207659 | JGI IMG/M metagenome (GOLD analysis project Ga0316619, IMG submission 207659) | Wetland soil microbial communities from Old Woman Creek delta, Ohio, United States - OWC_Aug_M1_C1_D4_B | ecosystem: Environmental > Terrestrial > Soil > Wetlands | place: USA: Ohio...
ACACCAAGAGGGCGTGGGTGTCCCCCTTCATCCGGGACACCTGCGTGGTGCCGATGGCGCTGCCGCCGCCGGGGATGTTCTGGACGACCATCGGCTGCGGGGAAAGCTTCTCGCTCGCGACGATCTGCGCGATGGTCCTGGCCATGATGTCGCTGCCGCCCCCCGGAGCCGCCGCAGCGATCATCTGAATCGGTTTGGTGGGCGTGAATTCGCCGGCCTGCGCCTGAACGGCAAGGACGAACAGCGCCGCGGCGAGGGGGAAGACAGCCACGCCCACGCCCTTCCGACCGAACAGAACTCTCCTCATCTCAGCTCTCCTTTCTTTCCTAATCTTTACCTACGAACCACGCCTTTGAACGCAGCACGAACGGTGGACCGTCTGACCTGTGGACTATCGGATTGGCCGCGCCGTGGGCCACTCGCAGGTGCCTCCGGAAAACGGTGAACCGTGCGACGGACTGGGGCAGCCGACATGGAGGCCACGGGGCGTACGGGGTAGGCAGGATACCGGTGAGGCCCCCACAGGAATCAGCAGGAGACTACCGCTTGTCCGGTTGTTGCGTCAAGCCGCGAGTTCTCCCGACCGCGTCCCACCTCCTCCCAGCAGTCGGTGCCCGCGACCCGCTGCGTGATCCGTCGCACGGACGGTCGGGCGCGTTGCCAACTCAGTCATCATCTGCCGGGCGGCCGCTGCACACGCCGCTACGCCTTGCCGCTTGTGTCTTTGGCGGACCTGCGTTAGTCTCCGGCTGCTCCGGCCAGGGACGCAGGACCGGCAGTCCCGGTCGTCGCGCGTCAACCACCAGCAAGGGGGAGACCATGGTGAAGATCGAGCCCTACTGTGCGAAGGGCGTGTTCAATCCGCCGGCGTATTCCCAGGCCGTGAAGGTTACCGGGGCTCAGGCCATCCTGTTTCTGTCTGGGCAGGTGGCCTACGACGAAAAAGGGGGCCCGGCCCACCGAGGAGACATCGTGGGTCAAGCCCGGGAGGTTTTCCGGGCCATCAAAGCACAGGTGGAGGCGGGCGGCGGGACGCTGGCGAACGTCGTGAAGCTGAACACGTATCTCACCGACATCCGGCACCGAGCGGACATCGTGCCGGTCCGGGAGGAGTTCTTCGGGAAGAAGCTGCCGGCCTCCACGCTGGTCGCGGTCGCGGCGCTCGCACACCCGGATTGGCTGATAGAGGTGGAGGCGATCGCGGTGCTGTGACGGGCCACTGGGCAATTAGGCAACTAGGCAATTGGGCAAGTCGACAACTCGGCGACTGGGCGATTTGGCAACTAGGCGATTGGGCAAGTCGCGGCGCATGAAAGTGGTGCTGAGGCGCCGGCAGATTGATCGGTCACGGAGATGCCGACTTTGCATCTAGGATTTTTGGCGTCGCACGGCGGAAGCAACATGCAGGCGATCATCGACGCCTGCAAACAGGGACAATTAGATGCCGCGCTGTGTGTCGTGGTCAGTAACAATTCCGAATCCATGGCGCTGCAGCGGGCGCGGAAGGCGGGCATTCCTGCTTACCACATCAGTGCTGTGACGCATCCAGGCGCCGGAGAGGACAGTGAGATCCTCCGCGTTCTGCGACGGCATGGTGTGGATACGGTCATTCTTGCCGGTTACATGAAACAGATCGGCCCGGAGACACTGGCGGCATACCGTGGGCGCATTGTGAATATTCACCCAGCCCTCCTGCCGAAGTTCGGGGGTCGAGGGATGTACGGAAAGCGTGTGCACGAGGCCGTCCTGAGCGCCGGCGAGAGGGTCACCGGGGTGACCATCCACGTCGTGGACGACCTGTACGATCACGGCCGGATCCTCGCCCAGCGCGAAGTGCCCGTGCGGGAGGGAGACACGGCGGATTCCTTGGCCGAGCGCGTCCTGCAGGAGGAGCACCGGCTGTACTCGGAGACCCTGCGGCGGGTCGCCGCCGGAGAGATCGTGCTGGATTGAATGACCGGCTGTAGGTTTGACACACCTGAGGGATCCCACCACACAGGAGCCAACGATGAGAATTGACGCCGCATCGCCAGCCTGCAATCCGGGTTTTCTGGACACATTGACGTGGGACGCGCCGCGCGCCGCGCGCCAGGGTCTCCGGGCGCTCCGAGACGAGCGGTTCACGTCGCTGGTCGCGGCCGTGGCGGCCGGGTACCCGGCAACCGCCGGGGGACTGGACCGAATGATTCGGCAGGCCTCCAAGCCGCCGCTCGCCTTGGTCCCGGCGTCGGCCTGCGCGCACCCGCGGTACGGCCTCTGGCTCGTGGGAATCCTGGATGACGGCCAGCACGTGTTCGTGGCGTTGAGCGCCGGCACGGCCGCGGCACCTCCGGGCTTCGGCAAGCCGCTGTGCGAGCGGGGCGTCGCCGCGGCCGGTCAATCCGCGGCGCTGCGCCTCTTTCCCGCAGACTTGCTCCGGCTACGCGCCTTCTTGGAGGCCATCGCTCCTGCCTATGCCCCGGCCGTTCCGGATCGGCCCGGCCTGGGAATCGGCTGCCGGATGGGTGTCCTGGACGTGCCAATCGCGCTTCAGGCGGTCCGGAGGTTCGGGTTATGCGCCTCCGTGATTCAAAGCTCGGTGTACCGCGAGCTGGCGCCGCTGGCGGATCTCACGAAGCTCCCCCTGCCCCAGATCGATCTCCCAGGCGTCGGCCTCGTGCCCCTGGGCCACACGGGCATGTCCATCACGGGCCAGTTCCTGGCCATGACGCTGGCGCGCGTGAAGCTGGGCGATCCCACGCCCATCGCGGTGGACGCCGACCACCTGCCGCTGCGCGCGGCGTCGGGGGCGGGGCAGCAGCTGGCGCGCCGGCTCATCCGGGAAGCAGCGGACCGCAGTCTCTTCACGCTGGACCCCCACTTCTGCTTCTACGGGGGCGACGCGAGTCTCATGCGCGCCGTTCCGGAAGGCAATGGGGCGGCAATCGAGGCCGCGTTCCGAAGGCGATTCTCTCCCGGCAAGCGACGGGATCTGGCGGCGCGGTATGTCGGCAAGCGCTTCCGGGTCCCGGATCTGGCAGGCCGGAAGGACCACGCCATCGTCATGGACGCGTCGGAGCTTGCCGACTGCGCCGTGCGTTTCCAGGAGCCGCTGGACGCCATCCAGGATGCCTGCGCGGAGATCCGGCGCGTCAAGGGTGAGACGCCGTACGCGATCGAGGTGTCGGTGGACGAGGTGCCCGGCATGAGCGAGCCGCACCACTTCTACTATCTGTGCGCGGAGCTCGCCCGCCGGGGCATCCGGGCGTTCTCCCTGGCGCCCGGCCTGGGCTTCAGCAAGCTGGATGTGGACGTGAAAGACCCCGAAGGGGCCTTCGCCACACGGGTCCGGATCCTGGCCGGGATCAGCAAGCACTTCGGCGCCGTGATGGGAATTCACTCCGGCGACGGTAAGAGCGTCCCGACTCGACGCATCCTCGCGAAAGCCACGGGCGGCAACTTCTGGTATAAGATATCGCCCGACCGGCAGCGGAACTTCTTCCGGTCGCTCGGCCTGAGTCCCGCGGAGTCGGAAGGGCGGCGGCTCTTTCAGGATGTATATCGCAGCGCCCTGAGCCGCGTGGTCGCCCTGGCGGGCAGTCGCGCCGAGGAGACCGCCCGCGTGGCCCGCCAGACGCTGGAGGTCGTGGCAAAGGGGAAGGCCCTTTCGCGCGAGACCGCGCGCGAGATCTCGGGACAATTGAGCGCAGCGCACCCCGCGCGCTCTTCGGGCTGGCAGGCGCTGGCGAAGCGAGTGGCCGCGGCCTCCGCCCGCCAGATTCCCGGCGACCCTGAGGACCGCATCGTCCACGACTACGCGTTCGCGACGGTAAGCGAACGGGACGCGCGCGGCCGGTTCCGCTTGCGCGGCCGGTTCTTCACGCTCCCCGAGGAAGCGTTGGCTGTCTACCACCGTCTGGACGCCGCCTATCTGGGTAACCTCGCCCGGTCGCTCGGGCTTGCGTGACCACGGGTCCGGCGCGGCGCCGCGAACACATTTCGGAGGGCAGGGATTCCATGCGCATCCTGATCACGGGTGGAGCGGGCTTCATCGGGTCGCACGTCGCGGACGCGTTCCTGGCCGCGGGCCATGACGTGGGGGTGCTCGACGATCTGTCCAGTGGCGTCAAGGAGAACCTGGACCCCCGCGTCCGGTTCTGGCAGGTGGACATCCGCGACCCGGCCCTCGACGCGATCCTCGCCGAGTTCCGGCCGGAGGTGGTCAGCCACCATGCGGCGCAGATGAGCGTGGGGGTCTCGGTGCGCGAGCCGACGCGCGACGCCGACATCAACATCTTGGGGGCCCTCAACCTGCTCGAGGCGGCGGTCCGGCACGGCGTGCGGCGCGTGCTCTTCGCGTCCACGGGGGGCGCGATGTACGGCGACGAGGCCCTCCCCCCCACGCCGGAGACGGTTTTCCCCGAACCGGTGAGTCCGTACGGCGTGGCCAAGCTGGCAGTGGAGCGCTACCTGCACGCGTTCCGCGTTATGCATGGGTTGGAAGCGGTCGCCCTACGCTACGCGAACGTCTACGGCCCCCGGCAGAACCCCCACGGCGAAGCCGGCGTGGTGGCCATCTTCTCCCAGGCCATCGTGGGCGGCCACGCGTTCACGATCAACGGGGACGGCGGGCAGACGCGGGACTACACCTACGTCGGGGATGTCGTCCAGGCCGTCCTCCTGGCGGCCGCCCTCCGCGTCGAGGACCGCCTGCCCATCCTGAACATCGGCACGGGGATCGAGACGTCGGTCACGGACCTGGTCACAACGCTCCAGGCGATCGTCGGCCGGCCGCTCCGGTTCCAGCACGGGCCGGCCAAGCCCGGGGAGCAGCGCCGCAGCGCCTTGGACGCCCGTCTCGCCCAGCGCGTCCTCGGCTGGCAGCCGACGGTGGACGTCCGGGCGGGCTTGGCCAGGACACTCGAATGGTTCCGCGAGCGCGCCGGGGCGCCCGCGGGGAAGTAAGCCCGGGATGGAACCGTTCACGATTCACGTGTTCGTGTGTACGAGCGGAGGAACGTGCCCGCATCAGGGAGCCGCGGAGGTACACGCCTTCCTCAAGGAGGCGGTGCTGCGAGCGAAGCTCAAGTCGAAGGTCCGGGTGAATCACGCCGGCTGCCTCGACCAATGTGGGCACGGCCCGGTGGTGGTGGTCTACCCCGAGAACGTGTGGTACACCCACGTGAGCCTCACGGACGCGGAGGCGATCTTTACCGAGCACATCGTTGGCGGGAAACCCGTGGAGCGTCTCCGGTTCCGGTCGCCGGACCCCGGAGCACACAAGCTGACCAGAGACCCGGATGGAAAGCCCACAGAGCGCTGCACCCTCTGCCGCGGCGGGCAAGCGGAGACTGCGGCCTATGCGGGATGAATACGGCGTGAGGATGCCGAGCCAAACGGTGTCCTCGCGCGTTGCGAAGGAGAGTGGAGATGCCTGACACCAAGACCGTGCTTACGGAGAAGGATCTTCCGACTCGTTGGTACAATCTCCAGGCCGACCTTCCCGTTCCGCTTCCTCCGGTCATCCATCCGGGGACCATGCGGCCCATCGGCCCGGACGATCTGGCACCTCTGTTTCCGATGGGGCTCATCGCGCAAGAGGTGAGCCGAGACAGATGGATCGAGATCCCCGAGCCGGTCCGGGACATTTATCGCTTGTGGCGGCCGACGCCGCTGTACCGGGCACACCGGTTGGAGCAAGCGCTCCAGACACCCGCCCGCATATACTACAAATGGGAAGGTGTGAGTCCCGCGGGAAGTCACAAGCCGAACACGGCCGTACCGCAAGCCTATTACAACCAATGCGAGGGCGTGAAACGGCTCACCACGGAGACGGGGGCCGGGCAGTGGGGGAGTGCCCTGGCCCTGGCCTGCCGGCAGTTCGGTCTGGAGTGCAAAGTCTACATGGTCAGGATCAGCTTCCAGCACAAGCCCTACCGGAAGCTGATGATGGAGGCCTGGGGGGCGAACGTGGTGCCCAGCCCGAGCCCGGATACTCACGCCGGCCGAGCAATCTTAACGAAGGACCCCACCTCTCCTGGAAGCCTCGGCATCGCCATCAGCGAGGCGGTTGAGGACGCCGCCTCGCGCCCGGATACGAAGTACGCCTTGGGCAGCGTGTTGAATCACGTGCTGATGCACCAGACCGTCATCGGCCTGGAGACCAAGCGGCAATTCGAGATCTTGGGGGAATATCCGGATGTCCTGGTGGGCTGCGTCGGAGGCGGAAGCTCCTTTGGAGGCTTCACGTTCCCCTTCGTGCAGGACAAGCTGTCGGGAAAGGCTCCGCGCCTTCGCATTGTGGCCGTCGAGCCCACTGCCTGCCCGAGTCTCACGAAAGGGCAGTACCGGTACGACTTCGGAGACACCGCGGGCACCACGCCCTTGATGAAGATGTATACCCTCGGCCATTCATTCGTACCGGCTCCCATTCACGCCGGAGGACTTCGGTACCACGGGATGGCGCCGCTTGTCTGTGTGCTGTACGACCACGGAATCATCGAGGCCGTGGCCCTACCGCAAACGCCGATCTTCGAAGCGGCCCTCCAGTTCGCCCGGACCGAGGGCATCATCCCCGCGCCCGAGCCGTCCCACGCGATCCGGGTGGTGATCGACGAGGCCATCCGCTGCCGCGAGCGGGGGGAGCGCAAGACCATCGCCTTCGTCTTGTGCGGACACGGCCACTTCGACCTTGCCTCGTACGAGCGGTACATGGCCGGGCAACTCGAGGACTATGAACTCCCGCAGTCCGCGATCGACGAAGCGTTGAGTCTGGTTCCCAAAGTGCCGGGCGCCTAGTGCCAAGGGTAAGAGTCGACTGGTCAACTGGTCGAATCGTCGACTGGTTCCTGCCGATTAACCAGCTGCCCCGTTGACGAGTCGACTTGTTGACTCCGTCAAGAGGAGCCGAAGATGGCGGAAGCCGAGAATACCCTGGCAGTTTTCATCGACTTCGAGAACCTGGCGCAGGGCTTCAAGCACGGCAAAGAGGACTTCGACATCGCCCGCGTCTTGGAGCGTCTGGTGGAAAAGGGCAAGGTCATCGTCAAGGTGGCCTACGCCGACTGGAGCCGCTACGCGAAATTCAAGCAACAGCTCCATGAGTCCGCCATCGAGCTGATCGAAATCCCAAAGCGCTCCATGACGGGCAAGAACTCCGCCGACATCCGGCTGTGCGTGGACGCGATGGACCTCTGCTATGCGAAAGAACACATCGACACCTTCGTGATCGTGTCCGGCGACAGTGATTTCTCACCGCTGGTGTCCAAGCTGAAAGAGAACGGCAAGCGCGTCATCGGACTCGGGATGAAAAACTCCACCTCGGCGCTTCTGAGCGACAACTGCGACGAGTTCATCTTCTACGAGAGTCTGGGTGCGGGCGACCAGATCACGCCGCCGGGCGTGCAGGACATCCCGAAGGAGAAGCGGGAGGCCTTCGAGCTCCTCTTCGACACCATCGCAGGCCTCATGCGCGAGAACAAGGAGATCCTGTGGTCGTCGATGGTAAAGGATACGATGAAGCGCAAGCGGCCGGCGTTCGCCGAGCGGGCGTACGGGTACCGGACGTTCAGTGACTTATTAGAGGATGCCCAGAAGCGGGGCTTCATCACTCTGCGCACCGATCCGACGAGTGGAACCTACGTGGTGGTCGGCTTCGCGAAGCCCGGCAGGTGATCGGCGCCGGCGGCGCTCGGAACGGCGCGCTTGACTCCCGGTGCGCTGTTGTCCGCGCAATTGCACTTTTTGGCTTGAACGGCGTCTGCGAGGGCTGCTACCGTACCAGCGAGGCGGAATCTGTGGACGATCAGGAAAGGAGACGGCGATGAAGCGATGGTGGTTTCTTCCGGTAGCGCTGCTGGCTCTGGTACTGGCGACAGGGGCGGCGGCGCAGCAGAACGTTCTGGTGTTGTACGGCAGCCCGGATCGAGACTGGGTGGCCGCGATCGCGAACAAGTTCGAGAAGGACACGGGCATCAAGGTGCAATGGATCCGGGCCAGCAGCAACGAGATGTACGCGAAGATCGAGGCGGAGAAGGCGAATCCTCAGGGCGACGTATGGTTTGGTGGGACCGGCGATCCGCACTTCGCGGCGGCGGAGGCGGGTCTGACGGAGCCGTACTGTCCGAGCAACTTCGGAGAGTTACGCGAGTGGATGCGTGATCCCATCGGCAACTGCCGCGCCATCGGTCTGTATGCCGGGCCGCTGGGCTGGGCGGTGAACGAAAGCGTGCTCAAGAAGCTCGGTAAGCCGATGCCGCAGACCTGGGACGACCTGGCCAAGCCTGAGTACAAGGGGCTCATCGCGATCTCGAACCCCACGACGGCGGGAACGGCCTACACGGCCCTGGTATCGATCTTGCTCCTGAAGGGTGAGGACAAAGGGTGGGAATACCTGGCCAAGCTGCACAAGAACGTCGCCCAGTACACCAAGTCGGGCTCGGCGGCCGGGCAATTGGCCGGACAGGGCGAGGTCGCCATCGGCATCGTGTTCCTCCACGACGCGGTGATGTTTGCCGAGGAGGGCTTCCCGGTGAAGCCGGTCGCCCCGGCTGACGGTACCGGCTACGAGATCGGCGGCATCAGCTTGATCAAGGGCGCACCCCACATGGCCAACGCGAAGAAGTTCATTGACTGGGCGCTGACCCCCAACACGCAGATCATCGCCAAAGACTTCCGCTCGTTCCAGCTCCAGTCCAACAAGAACACTCCCCTGCCCGAGGTGGTCAAGAAGCATGGAATGGACTTCGAGACGGTGAAGACCATCAAGTACGATTTCCTGTGGGCCTCGAAGAACCGGCAACGGATCATCAAGCACTGGTCGGAGCAGATCTTCTCCCAGGCGCGGTAACGACACGGAAGCGGTCAGGGATCAGCTGTCGGCAGTCAGCTCGACTGCGGGACCGAGGACCGGGCTGACTGCTGCTGGCTGGTCGCTGACGCTTGCCGGCTTCGTCTGGAGCTCAGATGACCGCTGTCCGCAATCCGGCATGCCTGTACGGTGGACTCGTTCTCCTGGCGACGACTACCGCCGTACCCTTCCTGTCGCGTCAAGGGCAAGTGCTTCCCATAGGGCGGGCCGATTTCGCGCTGACGCCGCTGGCCCTGGCGGGTCAGTATCCAGGCTTCTGGCTCCTGATCGGGCTGGCGGTGGCGTGGGTCGCGCTGGGCCTGCTTTGGCGGGATCGCCCGGATCGCCCGGCCCTCTGGGGCGGTCTGATCGGGTGCCTTCTGGTCCTTTGGCTGACAATCGCGGCTGGACGTACGCCGTACGCGTTCGGCCTCGGAAGTCTCCTGGCGATGACCGCGTGCCTCCTGGTGCTTGCCTACGGTCTGTCCCAGGGGGGATACATCCGCGCGGATACCTTCGTAGCGGCGAGCATCCTCCTGCTGGGCTTCTTCGTTCTGGTCTTCGTCATTTTCCCCATTGTTGCGGTCCTGCGGCATAGCGTGATGGATGGTCAAGGCACGTTCCGTCCGGGCTTGTTTCTGGAGACGCTGCAGCGCTACCAGTCCTTCTGGCGCGTGCTTCGCAACAGCCTGGGTCTGGCTGTATTCGTGGGCATCGCTTCGACGCTGATCGGGCTGGCGTTCGCTCTGGCGGCCACGCGGTCTCGGTCGCGCCTCACCGTCGTGCTGCGATCCTTCTCCCTCCTGCCCATGATCACGCCGCCGTTCGTTGTCGGTCTGGCAATCATTCTGCTCTTTGGCCTGCAGGGGCTGATCACGAGCGCACTGCTCGGACTCAAGACGCGGGGGATCTTCGGATTTCCCGGCGTCGCCTTGGCCCAGACACTTTCCTTCGCACCGGTGGCGTTCCTGGTGATCGCCAGCGTGGTTGAGGGGGTAAATCCCGCGCTGGAGGAGGCGAGTCTGACCTTACGGGCCGGACCCTGGGGGACGTTCTGGAAGGTGACGCTGCCTCTCCTGCGCCCGGGGGTGGCGAACGCCTTCCTCCTTACGATTGTGGAGTCGCTGGCGGATTTCGGAAACCCGATCATCCTGGGGGGCGAGTTCGAGGTCCTCTCGACGGAAATCTATTTTGCCATCATCGGGCGGTTCGACAAGCCGCTGGCCGCGTCGCTGGGCATCGTCCTGTTGTCCGCGAGTTTGGTGACGTTCGTCCTCCAGCAGTTTTGGCTCGGCCGTCGTTCCTATGTCACGGTTACCGGCAAACCGCCCTCGGGGAGGCCGCAGCCACTCCCGCGTGGGCTCGAGATCGGCCTCTTGACCTTCTGCATAACCTGGTGCGTCTTCACGCTGGCACTCTATGTTTTCGTCGTCTACGGGGGATTTGTGGAGATCTGGGGGATCAACAACGCGTTCACGCTGCGCCACTACCGCCAGTTGTTGCGGGACGGCATGGACGCCCTGAACACGACCCTGATCCTGGCCGGCGTCTCCGCTCCCCTGACGGCTGTAGTCGGTATCCTGACCGCCTACCTCGTGGTTCGACACCGCTTCCCAGGGCGCGGAGCGCTGGAGTTCACCTCCATGCTGTCCTTCGCGGTACCGGGAACCGTGATCGGAATCGGCTACATCCTAGCCTTCAATGAGCCGCCCCTCCTCTTGACCGGCGGGGCCGCTATCCTCGTCATCTCATTCATCTTCCGAAACATGCCGGTGGGAATCCGGAGCGGTATCGCGGCGCTGGCCCAGATCGACAAGGCGCTGGAAGAAGCCTCGGTGACGTTGCGGGCCTCGTTCGCCGTCACGCTCCGACGGATCGTGCTGCCGTTGATCAAGCCGGCGATCATCTCGGCGCTAGTCTTCAGCTTCGTGCGGTCGGTGACCGCCATCAGCGCGGTGGTTTTCCTGGTGAGCGCCAAGTGGCAACTCAGCACGAAGGTCATACTGGACCAGGCCGAGAACGGCCGGTATGGCTTGGCGACCTCCTACAGTACGGTCCTGATCGTGATCATGGCGGCGGCGGTGGCACTCATGTACCTGCTGGTGGGCAAGCAGGGCGCGCGGGGCGGGATTCAGGGTGGAGGCACGGCATGATGGCAGCGGTGACATCCCAGGCGGCGCGGGTCACTCTGGAGCACGTGAGCAAGCGATTTGGCAAGACCGTGGCGGTGGACGACGTCAGTCTTCAGATCGAGCCGGGCTCGCTGGTTACGCTGCTCGGGCCGTCGGGCTGCGGGAAGACGACGATCCTGCGGATGGTGGCGGGTCTCGAAACGACCACCAGCGGCCGAGTCTTCATCGCCGACGCGGACGTCACCCACCTGCCGCCCAACGCCCGTGACGTGACCATGATGTTTCAGTCCTACGCGCTGTTCCCGCATCTCAGCGTGTTCGAGAATGTGGCGTACGGTCTGCGCGTCTTGCGGCGGTCCGAAGCCGACGTGCGAAAGGCCGCGGAGGACGCTCTGGCGCTGGTCGGCATGGCCGGCATGGGGGAGCGGCCCCCGAACGCGCTCTCGGGCGGCCAGCAACAACGCGTAGCGCTGGCCCGATCCCTCGTCATGCAGCCCAAGGTTTTGCTGTTCGACGAGCCGCTGTCCAACCTGGACGCGAAGCTCCGGAAGCGGATGCGGGAGGAGATCCGACTCTTGCAGCAGCGGTTGGGGATCACGGCCATCTACGTCACGCACGACCAGGCGGAGGCTCTGGCCATCTCGGACCGGATCGTGGTCATAGACAAAGGACGCATCTCGCAGACCGGCTCGCCGGACGAGTTGTACCGCCGGCCCGGCAACCGGTTCGTGGCCGAGTTCATCGGTGAGGCCAACTTCCTCCCGGCCCGGCTGGACGCCATGGTGAACGGACATGCGCGGATCACCCTGGGCCCACAGCGGCTGGAGGTGATCAGCCCCGCGCTGCAGCCCGGGCCCGTGACGGTTCTCGCTCGCCCAGAGGCGATCCGGGTCCGGTCGCAGGGCGAAGGGCTTGCCGGCACGATCCAGAAGGTCTCTTACCTCGGCTCCTCCGCCGACTACACCGTCGAGACGGAGCTGGGTCCCGTCCTGATCACCGATTACGAGATGCACGGCGGCGTCCTACCCGCGGGGACGGCCGTCCGGCTGGAGTTCTTGTCGCACGGAGTCTACCCGCTGCCGAGCGCGTAGCAGGCGGGCTTTTTCCTTGACGGGTCGGGATGGGTCCCGCAGAATACGCCGCGTTAACGCGGCGTTTTGTTTTTGCGGAGTTCGGACTCATGACGAATATCCAATTCGGAACCGACGGTTGGCGCGGCATCATCGCCGCGGATGTGACATTCGACAACGTCCGCCTGGTGGCCCGGGCCATCGCGCGACGGGTGCTGGCGGAGGCGGGCGAGCCATCCCCTCCGCACATCGTGGTCGGGTACGACACGCGATTCCTTTCGCGGGATTTCGCCCAGGCCGCCGCCGAGGCGATGGCCGCGGAGGGCGTGCGCGTGAGTCTGGCGGACCGGTTTGCCCCCACACCCGCCTTTTCGTACGCTGTCGTCCGTTTGCGCGCGGCGGGCGCCGTGGTGATCACCGCGAGCCACAATCCGGCGCAGTACAGCGGGGTCAAGTTCAAGGCCGCCTTCGGCGGGTCCGCCCCGGTCTCGTTCACGCGGGGTGTGGAGGAGGAGATCCGGCGGATAGAGGCAGAAGCGATCCAGCGGGCAGCAGGCAGCGGGCAGCAGGCAGCGGGCAGCAGGCAGCGGGCAGCGATCGCATCTTTCGACGCCCGCGGGCCGTGGCTGGATCGGCTGGAGGAGTTGGTGGACGTCTCGCGCATCGGGCGCAGCGGCATCCGCGTCGCCTTGGACGTCATGTACGGCGCAGGGCAAGGCCTTCTGTCGGAGCGGCTGCGGAAGGCAGGATGCGACGTGCGGGAGTTGCACGCCGAGGTGAATCCAAGCTTCGGCGGCCTCCACCCGGAGCCGATCCCACGGTACATGGGGACCCTGCTGGAGGCCGTAACGGGCTGGGACGGCATCGGGAATCGCGTGGGGTTCGCCTTTGACGGGGACAGCGACCGGATCGGCCCCGTGGACGAGGACGGCAACGTCATCTCCCCGCACCAAACGCTGGCGCTGCTCGTGCGGCACCTCGTCCGGAACC
>Ga0316619_10000122_pt1 | contig 12837 bp, 13 predicted proteins | sample OWC_Aug_M1_C1_D4_FD_207659 | JGI IMG/M metagenome (GOLD analysis project Ga0316619, IMG submission 207659) | Wetland soil microbial communities from Old Woman Creek delta, Ohio, United States - OWC_Aug_M1_C1_D4_B | ecosystem: Environmental > Terrestrial > Soil > Wetlands | place: USA: Ohio...
GATGACATGCCGGTCCATGGCCGAAAGGCATTCCAGCCCCGGCCCCAAATACTCGATAACTTTGTCCACACCTCCCTGCACGCCGTGTCGGCGCAGCATCTCCAGTATGACGTCCTTGGCGCTGACCCAATCGGGCAGGCGACCGGTCAGCCGCACACCCACCACCTTGGGCATCCGGATAAAGACCGGTTCCCCGGCCATGGCCAAGGCCACCTCCAGACCGCCGGCCCCTATGGCGAGCATCCCGAGAGCGCCGGCGGCCGGGGTGTGGCTGTCGGACCCCAGCAGGGTCCTTCCCGGCTTTCCGAAACGCTCCATGTGCACGGGGTGGCTGACTCCGTTGCCCGGCCGGCTGTACCAGACCCCGAACTTTTTGCACGCGCTCAGCAGAAACAGGTGATCGTCGGCGTTCTTGAAATCCGTCTGCAGCAGGTTGTGATCGATATACTGGGCCGACACCTCGGTCTTGGCCCGGGGGACCTGCATGGCCTCGAACTCCAGCATCACCATGGTACCGGTGGCGTCCTGGGTCAAGGTTTGATCGATGCGCAGCCCGATTTCCTCCCCTTGGGTCATTTGGCCGTCCACCAGGTGCGCCTCGATCAGTTGCCGGGTGACGTTCTGCTTCATGGAGACACCCTCGAAACCATGCAGACTCGATTTCAGGTCACTTCGAAACGGCACCCGTGATCCGGATTCATGCACCGGGCTTCCAGCCCGCTTGTGTCGGCTTTGTTTCCCTCCGGCTTCGCGCCGGCTGGGTGCGACGCCACGCCGGTGGCTTTCCCGGAAAACACGTTTATGAAAAAGTCTCTGAGCGATTTGATGATGTTCATGACGTCCTCCCCTGGTCAGTCATACCCGACCGGCACCAACCTGACATCCACCTGGACCTTCTCCACCCCCGGAATTCTTCCGACGACCTCCGGGATGCGGCCCTTGTCCTCGTGGTTGTAGAGTATGCCGGTGATGTGCGCGACGCCCTTTTCCGGCATCTCGACTCTCAAGCCGGAATGCCGGAGATCCATCTCCATGAGAGAAGCCTCGATTCGCCGGGTCTGCGACAGACGTTCCAGTGCATCCACGGCATAGGCGCTGCAGGACTTCAACTCGGGGGACCGAGCCGCTTCCATGATGAGCTGCGCCGCCCTTCCCGACCCGATCTTGTCGGGGTTGACGCACACGTCGTAGAGGGTCGGGTCATCCCAGTCCTTGTGGAAGGCGTAGCGGAAAAACCCCCTTTTCTGGTTGTCGCTGTGGTGGATCAATTTCCGGGCGGCTTCAGGCGAGAGAGCCATCTCGTGCACCAGGCGGTGGATGCGGCTTTCCTCCTGCGCCGTAATGAGAACATGCATGGCGCAGCCGAAATCATGCAGCAGCATCTGGCTGCCGTGCCCGATGACGACTCCTTGCCCGAGGCGCGCCGCTTCATAGATCACCGACGCCATCAGCTTCAGGTCGATATCGGGCTTGTCGCTCACCATGCGATCCAACCAATCCGGTGGTTTCTCGCGAAAACCCTCGAGCTGCTCCGAGTGAAGCCCCATGCGCAGCGCCTCCTCCCTCAGTCTGGAATCGTCATAAAGCTCAACCTTGAGGCCGTCGGCCACTTGCCGGGCGACCCCCAGCGCTTCGCAGCCGATGGTATGGGTAATGGTGATCAGAGACATGTCGACCTCCTTTACTCTTCCATGCTGCATTCCTCTTCCGTGTCACAGCAACAGCACACGCAGCAATCCGTCATGCAATCCGACTCGTCATCCGTTTCTGCGGCTGCCGCCGCGGTCACATCCTTGGTCTCTTTGGTTTCCATGATGCTTCTCCCGTCATGCAATGCCTTCGGTGTCACCGGCAATGCGATGTCCGACTGCCGTTCACTGCTCGACCTCCCCCCGCTGGTTCGGCGGCGGTGGTCCCGCTCGCCGGGAATAAACCCGACGGTATGATACACCCGTGAAAGAGTTCTTTCGGCACGCTCACGGGCGTTGCGCGCCCCTCTTTGGAGCACTTCCATCAGCTTGGCCGGGTCGGCTGCAATCGCCGTGTAGCGCGCCTGGATGGGGCGCAAAAAGTCGATGATCCGCTCTGTCAGGTTTCTTTTGAATTCAGCGTACCCTTTGCCGGCATACCGGTTCTGAACCGACTCCACTCCTTCCCCGCTTACGGCCGCATAGAGCATGATCAGATTGGATATCCCCGGCTTGGAGGCATCGTGGCGGATCTCGCTGCCGGAATCGGTGACGGCTTTTTTGATCTTCCGTCGGACCACATCGGGTGGATCCAGCAAAGCCAGGAAATTGTCCGCGTTTCGATCCGATTTGGACATTTTCGCCGTCGGTGTCTGCAGTCCCATCAACCGGGCTCCCGTTCGAGGCGTAAAGGATTCCGGGATCCTGAAAACCTCGCCGTAAAGACCGTTGAATTTACGGGCGATGCGGCGCGTGAACTCCATGTAGGGTTCTGCGGTACCGTGATGGCGTGAAGATCGGCCAGCAGGAAAAAGGACTCGTGGGTCGCCTGCAGCTCGACCCAGTTTTTCAAGGCGCCGACGTAATTGCCGATCATCAGTTCTCCGGTCGGCTGAATCCCGCTCAATATCAACGATCGGGGGCTTCCGGCCATTGGGTTCATCGGGGGCGGGCGTGTCTGGTTTGTTCGTCAACGGCCGCATCCGGGCGTCTCTTCTTGCATCAGTCATTCCCCGCCCGCCCATCGTCGCAGGGTTCGTCGCCGCGGACAAAGCGCGCGTGTTCAGCCCACTCGGGTGCAAAGCTGCAAATCGGGACATCACGACTGCTATCGTCACTGGTCGACGACGTCATCGTTGCTTTGGATGCGGCGAGCAGTTGGATGTCGTCACACCGCAGCGCGTGGCTGAAGGCGGTGATTTTCTCCGCCCGGACAATCAGCTTCCGTTGCACCTGCGGCCGGTATGCATTCTCTTCCACCTCCGGCGCGTACCCGTTCAGGTACGCCTGGCTTTCGAACATCAAAACCTCGCCCAGGATTTCGTATCCGTCGTCGGATGCCGGGTCCCAGATCAGCACGGCCATTTTCGGTTTTTCGCTCAAGTGCTTGAGCGTCAGCGGGCAGATCCATTCTTCGACGGCAAACTGATTTTCGGCAACCGGCTCGATCCGGCGAGCGAAATTAACATACGGGAAGCCCTCCGCACCCACCAAGGCAACGAAAAAATGCTCGAGCTTCTTTCCGAGGGCTATCGCCCGCTCAAGCGTCTTGGAGTTCATCTCACGGGGTCCTCGTTTGAATGTGTCCCTCCAAGGGATTACTCCTGGAGCAAACACCGCTTTGCCCGTTGGCCGCTTCGTCTGGCAATGATACGGGCACAGCGGTGCCACTCCGACGGATTTTTATAGAGTTGGTCGCAGGTGTCCAGCTCGGCTGCGAGTCTATCGTGCTCAACCGAACAACAACCCTTCGCCTTTGTTTTTATTTCGCGGGTCATGTAAACCTCCTTTAATTTCAAACGGTGTCGCTTATGATTGATGCAGGGCCTTCCTCTTGGCGGATCGTCAACACTCTCGTTGCGGCCTTGCTACGGCAATTCCTCGCTGCCCTTCCATAGACAGCCGTCATCCGGGCAGAGGATGCCCAACCAGACCCTTTTCTCTTCCTTTGCTCCGGCGGGACTCACACCGGGGGATGAAATTTCACTCCGACCCCGAAAAGCGGACCCCCGCGGACGGTTATGTCGCGGCGCCACTTCACCTCACCCAGAACGTTCCAGCGCGGCCATGGACAATCGCTCTTCTCCCGGCAGTCCGATCGGCACTCGGCTTGATAGGCCTCAAGCCGCACCATGATCGTGGCGCCATGGATGGGAGCTTGCGAGCACTCAAGGCAGGCGCCGGAATGGCTGAAGTTGAGCATTCGGGCACTGTGCTTCTCCGGCTTGTTGAAATACGTCCACTCAACCGGCGAGCCGCAGGAAAAGCGCTCATCCTGTCGTTTCTCTTGATAATGTCCCTCCATGACCGGATCTCCGCACACGCAGCTCTCTGCCCCCGTGGTTATGCGACCTTATCGTTTTTCACGTTCCCTGCTCTCGAGATCCCGGCGGCATGTTTGCGCAAGTAAAAACCTTAAAGACCGTCACTAATCTCGCTTCAGTTCCACCGAAACAGGCACCGGGTGGGATACGATGTCGAACACCGGGGAGCGTTTCCGGGCCAACTCCACCAATTCCCTGAGCTGCTCCTCAGGGGCATCCGCCTTGATCTTGAAGGTTACCCGGATGTTTTCATAGCCGTTGCGGACATCCTCGGAAATCCCCAAGAACCCTCTTAGATCGAGGTCGCCCTCGAGGTGCGACTCCACCTCTTCGATGGATATGCCGCGGGCCGCGGCATGATAGACCAGGGACGTGGTCAGGCACCCGGCCAGGGCGGTCAGCACGTATTCCACTGGATTCGCACCGCGGTCGGTCCCCAGCAGCACTTTCGGCTCGTCGGCATCCAGGATGAACGGCGTCTTGCGGGAGGTGTCCTCCGCTCCGGCACCATAGAAATTCCGTATGGATGTCCGGTTGTGGCCGCCGTCGAGCCAGGTGTTGTCCGCCCGAAAACGGAACTTGGCGATGGCGGCGGTTTTCTTGACAGCGTCCACGGTCTTGAACAGCTCCTGAACGTTGACTCCGTTGACTACGTTTTCTTTCTCGGATGTTGCCGGTTTCATGAGATCATTTCCTCCTTTCGCCCCGTCGGCCGTCAACGGCGGCCGGACGGGATGAAGTTCACCCCCGGATCCACTTGGTCACCTATTGACAGATCAAAAGCCATGCCATGGACGTGGTATGGTTTAACCGTTTGATATAGCCGAACATCCAACCCGGTTCTCCCGACCCGACAACATCAAGTTCTTGAGAGCCTCAATTTGTTGGTTGCAAAACTCAAATTGTTGATTAGGTTGAAATCGGGTATCCGCCCGCCGTTTGCATCCGCCGACTCCCTGTACCCGTCCTCCCAGCAGCACGGCGTCCCAAGGAACCGATCACCCATGCAGCCGAACGACTACCAAAAACTGATTGCGGATTTGAAACGCTTCGATGCCGAAGTCTCCCAGCGTCAGGTGGGGTCTGTCGTATGGGCCTCTCTCAAGTTCGTTCAGGAGCGCCTTCTGCAACCTTATGCATCCCTGGTGCTTAATGACCCCGAACAAAAAAGGCTGCTGTTGCTGACACGCTCCGACGCAGAGACCGTTTCCTCCGAACCCATCCTCTCAGAGGGCCGGCCGGGTATCATCGCAACGGCCATGGAGACGGGCGAAACAATCTATTGCAGGGGGGTTCAGGGGGAAAGGAAACGCAGAGATGCGCTCTTGCATCGGGTTCCCGGGGAGATCCGCTCTATCGTCGTGCTGCCGCTGCGGACGGCCGAGGCCGTCATAGGGACATTCAACGTCGGCTCCCACCGAGCCGATGGGGTCTCTGCAGACCAACAGGAATTTCTCGAAGCAGCGGCCACGCGCTTGGCAGCGGCATTGCGCAGCGCCCAGGTCCTGGAAGAGCTCTCTTCCGCCTGCGATCGCCTGCAAAAAGAGTGTGCCCTTCAAAAATCGGCTCTGGAAAAATCCCGAGATGAACTGGAGCTGGAGGTCGCCGGGCGCACGGCGGAGATCCGGAAGCTCCAGGAGCGGCTGCAGGCCGAAAACATCTACCTCAAAGAGGAACTCGCCGGCGCGCACGCCTACGGCGGAATCATCGGTGAGAGCCCGTCGCTCAAGGCGGTCATTTCCCGCATCGCCCTCGTGGCGCCGACCGACGCCAACGTGCTGATTCTGGGGGAGTCCGGTACCGGAAAAGAGCTGCTCGCCCGCGAAATCCACGCACAAAGCGCTCGCAAAGACCGCCCGTTGATCAAGGTCAACTGCGCCACCATCCCGATGGAGCTTTACGAGAGCGAATTTTTCGGGCACGTAAAGGGCGCTTTTACCGGCGCCGTCAGCGACCGGATGGGCCGTTTCGAGGCGGCCGACGGCGGGACGCTTTTCCTGGACGAGGTGGGTGAGATCCCGCCGAGCCTGCAGGGGAAACTGCTGCGCGTGCTGCAGGAGGGCGAATTCGAACGCGTGGGCGAGGGTCGCACGAGAAAAGTCGACGTCCGGATCATCGCTGCCACAAACAAGAACCTGATGGAGGAGATCAAAAACGGCCGGTTTCGCGAGGACCTCTACTACCGCTTGAACGTATTCCCCATCGAGATCACGCCGCTGCGCGACCGCATGGAGGACATCCCGCTGCTCGCCACGCATTTGATCGGGGTGTTCTCCCGGCGCCTGAACCGGCCGGCCCCCCGCCTGACCGAGGCCAACCTGATGGACCTGAAGTCCCACGACTGGCCCGGCAATGTGAGGGAGCTGCAGAATATTATCGAACGCGCGCTGATCCTCTCACCGCACGGCCGGCTGCACTTCGATCTCCCCAGGGTCGACGGCGGACCCCTACTTCCCGGGCATCGCACCTCCGAGGCCGCTTCCGGTCCGGCGGCTCCGATTTTGACCGAGGCCGAGATCACTGCCCTGCGGAGGCAGAACCTGCTGGCGGCCCTGATCCGATCCGATTGGAAAATCTACGGGAAGGGGGGGGCGGCCGAATTGCTGGGCATCAAGCCCACAACGCTGATCGAGCGCATGCGGCGCCTGGGGGTCAAAAGACCGGGCTGATTATTACTCCGGCAAAGGATATGTCAAATTTTCTGATTTCACGCAGAGGCGGGCACCCCGATCCGCCTGACATCGGCTACGGTTGCTCCTGTTCAGTTGCCGGTTTAATAAGACATTCGACTCCGGCATCACGTGCGGAGATTTCTCTTCTACCCGCCGGCCAGCTTCGCCGCAAATCCCTTCTTTTTCAGCGCCGCCAGAACGGTCCCCCGGTGGTCTCCTTGGATCAGGATCTCGCCGTCCTTGACCGAACCGCCCGTGCCGCAGCTCCGCTTCAATTCGGCCGCGAGCTGTTTCAGGCCGGCATCGTCGAGCTGGAACCCGGTCGCCACCGTCGCCGTTTTACCGCCCCGGCCCTTGACCTCCCGCCGGATGCGGATGACCCCGTCCGCCGGCACGGGTGGCGCCTGCTTCTTCCGGCATGCGCACGCCGCCGGCGGCTTTTTGCAGGCGGGGCAGACACGCCCCGGGTCCGTGGAATACACCAGCCTGGAGTTGTTCATTCAGCAGTCCTTAAGCGGGTTGGGGGACACCTAACTTTTCGATGGTGGAGCAGGTTTCAACGCTTTGCGCACCAGCTGCACGATGTCCAGCACCTCGAGCTGGATCTTGTGGCGCTTGGCATAGCTCGTCATGGTGCGCACGCACTGCTGGCAGGAGGTGACCACTGCCCGGGCGCCGGTGGCCAAGATCTCGTCGACCTTGGCCTTGGCAATCTTCGCTGCAAGGTCCGGGTCCACCATCTCGAGGTTGCCCCCGCCGCCGCAGCACATGCAGTTTTCCCGGCTGTGGGGCAGCTCGACCAGCGTGACGCCGGGGATGGCACGGATGACCTCCCGCGGCTCCTCGAAGACGCGCGCCCCGCGTCCCAGGTCGCAGGGATCGTGGTAGGTGACCGTCAGCGGTAACTCGGCCAGCGGGGCCTTGCCTGCGCGCAGCAGCCGGAGAAGCAGCTCCGGAGCGGATAGAAGCTCGAGGTCCGTCCGGTAGTGCTCGCGCCACATCTGGTAGCAGGACGGGCAGGCGAAGACCACGGTCGCCGCCCCCTTGGCCTTGACCGCCGCAAGGTTCTGGGCCCGGAAATCCTCGAACATCTCCATCAGGCCGGCGCCCAGCAGCGGGAAGCCGCAGCACCACTCCGCTTCGCCGAGCAGCGTGAAATCGACCCCGCTCGCGGTCATGATCTCGGCCAATGCCATGGGGATCTTCTGGGCCAGCGGGAAATAGGCCGACACGCAGCCGGTGATGTAAACCACCTCGGCCCGGGGTCTCACATAGCGGTCCGCCGGGGGCTTGCGCATGTCTGCGACCCACTCCCCGCGCTCGGCATTGTCCTCGCCGAACACGTTGCGGCTCTTGGCGAGATTTGTGCGGATCATGTCGATCTTGGACGGGTAGGCCTTCTCCTGCACCAACTCCTCGCGCAGCGACAGCCACAGCTCCTTCAGCCGGATCCCAAGTGGGCAGACCTCCTCGCAGTTGCCGCAAAGGGTGCACCGGAACACCGTGCCGGCGTAGTGCTTCAGTTCCTCGACGGAGGCCGGCCTGCGGCCGAGGATCTTTGAAAAGAAGCCCGCCCTGCCTTTGAGACGACGCTTGAGTCCCTTCATCCGGAACACGGCCGAGAGCTCGCCGTCGGCGGCGGCGTAGGCCGCCGGGCACACATCGGCGCAGAGCCGGCAGTGGGTGCACGCGTCCATCTCGAAGAGCTGGCGCACGGTGAATTTTGCTTTAGTCATTGTTTTGCGAACTTGGCGATGTCCTCGACGACCCATTTGCGGACCGCCTCGGCGCCGTGGATCAGCTTGGCCAGGTCGGCCTTGTCGGCCGGCTTGATTTTGTACATCCAGCCCCTGCCGTAGCAGTCCTCGTTGATCAGGCCGGGGTTTCCTTCCAGCTCCTCATTGACGTCGGCCAGCTCGCCGTCGACCGGGGCGTTGACCTTGCCGAGCCACTTGCCGGACTCGACCTTGGCGAAGCGCTTGCCGGCCTCCAGCACCTTGCCCGGCTCCGGCAGCTGCACGAAGACGATGTTCCCGGCCAGCTTCTGGGCGAAATCGTCCATCCCCATCCGCAGCAGGTCCCCGTCATCCTTCACCCAGTAGTGGTTCTCCTCGTAGTACAGCTCTTCCGGCATGTTGTAGCCTTCCACATCCATGATCTTTCCTCCTGTCGAGAATCATTTTCAAATCAAAGCACCCCTGCCCGCTGCGAGCTTCGCGCCTCTGCGGTGATAGCTTTTTTCCTTAACTGCCCGATTCGCCGCGGCGGCGGCCCGCCGCGTTCACGGCCAGCAGGACCGGCGCCAGCACGATGTGGAACATTCGGCTGAACGGCAGGCAGGCCGCGAAAGCGCCCGTCAGCACGGCGTGAATGTACCACACGTATCCGTAGATGTCCTCAAGCCCGGCAACTCCGAAAAAAAACCGGCTGAGGGCGTCGCCGACGAACGCATAGGCCGACCCGGGCGGGTATCCCGTCATGGCGATGCGCATTGCCTCGAGCACAAAACCGCCCGCCACGATGGCCCCCAAAAGGCCCGGCAGCAGGCGGTCCCGCCGCGGCATCGCCGGCAGTTTCGCCGACGGGCCGGAAGCGCTGCGCAGAGCGGCGAGGGCGGCGCCGACGATGATCATCAGGCCGGTCGCATCAAAGAACATGCCGTGCAACGGGTGGTTCTTGTCCAGCATCGCCCACGGCCAGTCCCTCCCGGGAGCCCACAAGGACGCCATGAGCGCCACAATTCCCCACAGAAACCGCAGAACGAACGGCCACACCATCAAGCCGTGGATCAGCCATCGTAATGGCGACTGCCGGTAAAATTTCTGCTGCAGCAATCCGTCCAGTGTAATATTTTTTGCGATGCAAAAAATATGGGTTGAGAAAATGGTTTTGGATATTTCGCGGGCCACCCAGGCCCCTTTGGAAAACGCACCCGCGGCGTTCACCCCCGGAATGGCACCGGAAAACCAGTAGGAAATGCTCCCCGCAAGGCCAATGGCAAACACGATCAATGCGAACATCGTGATCGTGTCTCCCGCCGAAAACGTGGCGGCGTGGCACGGCATGCACAGGATGCTTTTGGCAGGCAGCACCATCGCTGCGGCGCCCAACGGGTTCGCCCGGTGGTGGCATCGGCGGCAGGAGGCTTCGTCATCGGTCAACCTCATGTCATGCAGGCGGCTGGGGTTGCCCGCTTGTCGCACCCAGCTGATGCGGCCGCTTTCTTTTTTTTTGCGGGGTAAAACCTGCTTAAGATGACAGGCTCCACAGGTGACCGGGAGGTGGGCGTCATGGGTGACCGCCTCGTCGTGGCGCACATGGCATTGGAGGCAGTCGCCGGGCGCCTGGCGTGAGTGCCCGTATTGGGCCGCTTGGGGATGGCAGGCGAGACAGGCTACTTCGCCATGCGGCCGGAACCCCTCGGGCCCCATATCGAGGATGGGGAATCCGGCGGCCTTGCCGGCGTGAGCGGCAGCGCTCTCCGGCCCGTGGCAGGCGAGACACAATGCTTTAGAGTGCTGAACCGCCCCGGCGGTCTTCAGATCCAACCGGCGGTGACACGCCATGCATGCTTCGTCCGCTGAGGGCAGTGACGGCAATTTTTCGCGGGGCTCATGGCAGCTCCCGCATTGGACCTGGGGTGGCTGCGCAGTGTCGTATGCGCCCGGATTGGAAATGCGCGGCTGGGTGTGGGGATCGTGGCAGTCGCGGCAGCGCTGATAGTCCTGGCCGGCCTGCAGCGGCTGGCCGCCATGCCGCCCGGCCTCCAGCTCGGGGAGGGCCGCATCGTGGCAGCCGGTGCAAACCTCCGGACGAAAGGAGCTGTCGGGGAGGCGGTTGACGTTGGCGGGGTCCGGGTGCAACGCCCCTTTTCCGACATCCCCGTGGCAGTCCAGGCACATGATCTGACCGTGCGCCGAGACGTGCCAGCGCGCCTCGTCCACCAGCCAATTTGCGTGGGCGGGAATGCCCACGCAAATTAAGAGGAAAAAAGCAAGAACGACTTTCAAGAACCCAATCATGGAAATCCACAGTTGACTCAGTCATGCCCATGGCGGTGCAGGAAGAGCCAGGTTCAAGGCGCGCAAGCCTTGCGGAGTGAGGCGTACATCAGGTACGCCGCAGCGACCGCGAGGCGCAGCGCAACACCGAAATTGGCCTTCCTCCGCTGCCATTCTCAGGGGATGTAGATGGCCCAGCCCAACGCTTCGCGCGCCGCGTCCGCCAGCGACTCCGCGATGGTCGGATGCGGCAGGGCCGCGCGCGCCAGGTCCTCCAGGGTGGCCTCCATCTGGATCGCCAGCGCCGCCGCTCCGATGATCTCGGTCGCAAACGGTGCCGCGATGTGCACCCCGAGCAGCTCGCCGTATTTCTTTTCACCCACCACCTTGACCACCCCGCTGCTCACGCCCTGGATCATCGCCATGGGGCTCGCCGCGATGGCCGCGGTCCCGGCGAGGACTTCGTAGCCGGCTTCCTCGGCCTGGTCCTCGCTCAATCCTACCGAAGCCGCCTGCGGGTTCGTGTAGGCCACGCGCGGGACAATGTTGGGATTGAAGATCCGCTTGGCGCCCAGGGCGTTTTCAGCCGCAATGATGCCCATGGCGGAGGAACGATGAGAGAGGAAAGATTGTTTTCCGACAGCATCGCCCACGGCCCAGAGTCCGGGCGCCTTGGTGGCCAGATGCTCGTCCACGATTAGGTCCTCGAGGCCGACCGTGTCCAGGCCCAAGCCCGAAAGTGCCGGTTGGCGATCAAAATAGATCACGCGGTCGAATTGCCGAGTCTCTTCCTTGCCTTTTACGGAGAGAACGGCCGACAAGCCGTCCTTTCCCGCAGCGATTGAGACCACCTGGCAGGAATTGAGGATGGTCAGCGGGTCGTTCTTGAGGGCGCCGCGCAGGCGCTGGCCGATTTCCTGATCGAAACCGGGAAGAAGGCCGCGCTCGCGGGCGGCGACCACCACCTGGCTGCCGCAGACGCCTAAGAACTGGGCCAGCTCCATGGCCCAGGGCCCGGCCCCCAGGACGAGGCTGCGGGCCGGGATCTTGCCCTCCTCCAGGAACTGGCTGGAGTTCACCACCCCTTCCAGGTCCGCTCCGGGAAACGACGGCCGGACCCACTGCGCACCCACGGCTACGATGACCGCCTTGGCCGTGTAGACCGTTTCCCCGACCGCCACCCGGCCGGGTCCTGCCAGGCGCCCCTTGCCCTTGATGGGGGTCACGCCCTTGGCCTTCACAAGGCCCTCGGTTCCCATCGAAAAATAGCCCACCAGCTCGTCTTTCATCTTGAAAACGGCGGCGGGATCCACCGCGGCTTCCGCCTTGGAGAAGCCCATCTTCACCGCGGTCTGGATGGCCTTGGTTCGGTCCACAGTGGCCGAAAAAAGCTTGGTGGGAACGCAGGCGCGATTGAGGCAGAACCCACCCCAGTGCGTGCCCTCCACCAGGGCAACCTTGGCCCCGAGCTGGACACCGCGGATGGCGGCCGCCACCCCGCCCGGCCCCCCGCCGATGACGATAAGATCGAAATTGTCCGACATGATTGCCTCTTCTCAATCCTGTATGAGCTATTTCCGTTTCAGCCGGCTTGATGGCAACGCAGAGAGTCCCCAGATCAAGGCGTGCGAGGCTTGCGGAGTGAGGCGTACTCCAGTACGCCGCAGCGACCGCAAGGCGAAGCACAACGCAGAGATTGGGCTATCTGCGTTGCCATCAGAGCATGAGCGCCGGCTCTTCGATCATATCCTTGATCGTCTTCAGAAACGCCGCCCCGGGCGCACCGTCGATGATGCGGTGGTCGAAGGACAGCGACAGTGCCAGGCGCGGCTCGATGACCACCTGCCCGTCTCTGGCGACCGGCTTTTCCACGATGCGGCCCGCCCCCAGGATGGCACTTTCCGGGTGGTTGACGATCGGCGTGAAATCGTCGATGTCCCACGCCCCGAGGTTGGTCAGCGTAAAGGTGCCGAGGGTCAGGTCATCCAGCGCAAGGCTGCCGGCCTTGGCCGCCTCGACCAGCCGATCGATGTCGGCGGAAATCTCGCGGATGGATTTGCCCTCGGCGTTGCGCACCTTGGGCACGATGAGCCCGCGGCCCAGATCCATGGCGACCCCCACGTGCACCTGCCGCCAGACCTTGATGACCTCG
>Ga0316619_10000123_pt1 | contig 12837 bp, 10 predicted proteins | sample OWC_Aug_M1_C1_D4_FD_207659 | JGI IMG/M metagenome (GOLD analysis project Ga0316619, IMG submission 207659) | Wetland soil microbial communities from Old Woman Creek delta, Ohio, United States - OWC_Aug_M1_C1_D4_B | ecosystem: Environmental > Terrestrial > Soil > Wetlands | place: USA: Ohio...
ACCGGTCCCTGCCGACCCTGAGCCTGGACTCGGGCCTCGTGATGGAGCGGGGGGCGGGGTCGAAAGAGCAGCGCCTGCAGACGCTCGAGCCGCGACTGCTGTACGTCCATGTCCCGTATCGCAACCAGGACCAGATCCCGGTGTTCGACACCGGGCTGCCGGACCTGAACATGGTGCAACTCTTCCGCACCAACCGCTACGTCGGCGCGGACCGCGTGAGCGACGCGAACCAGTTGAGCGTCGGCGTCACGAGCCGCTTGCTCGACGCGCGCGGCGGCCGGCAATTCCTGAGCGCGACACTGGGACAGGCGTTCTATTTCGAGAGCCCGCAAGTCCGGTTACCCGATGAACCCGTCGGCGACCGCGCGACCTCCGACGTGATCGCGGAGCTGGAGATGGCAGCGTTCAAGAACTGGAATGCGCGACTGGGCTTCCAGTGGAACCCCGACCAGTCGCGTTCCGAGAAATCCGAGATGTCGGTGCAGTACCGACCGACGGACGGACGCGTGATCAATGCTGGATACCGGTTCCGGAACGAACTCGTCGAGCAATTCGACGTCTCGGCCGCGTGGCCGATTACGAGCCAGTGGCGCGGCTTCGGGCGTTGGGTCTACTCGACGCAGGAGAACAAGACCCTCGACCAGTTCCTCGGCGTCGAATACGCCTCTTGCTGCTGGGCCCTGCGGGTCGTGACCCGCCGCTTCGTGAGCAGCCGCACCGGCGACTCGGACACCTCGATCGGCCTGCAGCTTGAACTCAAGGGCCTCTCGAGTGTCGGAGTGGACAACGAAGCTTTCCTGCGGGACGCGATTCGGGGATACTCCGCGCTCCCGTCCGACCCCCGGTCCTGAAATGCCCTTTATTTTCAAGCGATTACCCGCACTGGCACTGATCCTGGCCAGCGCGGCCGGCCACGCGCAAACCGGCGAGCTCAGCACGCATGGCGTACTCCTCGACCGCGTCGCCGCCGTCGTCAACGACGGAATCGTGCTGAGCAGCGACCTCGACCGGCAGATCCAGGTCATTTCCGACCGCATCGAGCAACAGGGCCAGCAGCTGCCACCGCGCAACATCCTGCGCCAGCAGGTACTGGAGCGGCTCGTGCTGCAGGAGATCCAGATGCAGCGCGCGGACCGGCTGGGCATCAAGGTGTCGGACGAGGCGCTCAACCAGGCACTGACCGAGGTTGCGAGCCGCAATGGGATCAAGTTCAGCGACCTGCCAGCCGCCCTCGAGCAGCAGGGCCTCGACTACCGCAGCTATCGCGAGAACGTGCGGCGCGAGATGATCCTCGGCCAGCTTCGGCAGCGCGACGTCTACTCGCGCATCTACCTGTCGCCGCGCGAAATCGACCTGTGCGTCGCCAAGCGCAAGGCCTCGCCCGACGCCGACCGCGAGTACAACCTGGGCCACATCCTGGTCTCCGTGCCGAGTTCGGCGAGCGCGCAGCAGATCGAGGAACGCACGGCCCGTGCGCAGGGCATCTACGAGCGATTGCGCAAGGGCGAGGATTTCGCGCAGCTCGCCGTGTCCTATTCCGACGCCGGCACCGCGCTCGAAGGCGGACAGCTCGGGTGGCGCAAGGCGGGCCAGCTGCCGTCGTTCGTGGCGGACATCATCCCGAAGATGCAGGCGGGTGAAGTGACCGAACCCATCCGTACGCCGAGTGGCCTGCACATCTTCAAGGTCATCGAGTCGCGGGGCGCGCAGCAGGCGTCGCTGGTGTCGCAGACGCACGCACGCCACATCCTCATGCAGACCAATGCCATCGAGGACGACGAGACGGTCCGCCAGAAGCTGGCGAAGATTCGTGAGCGCGTGCTCGCAGGCGAGAGTTTCGAGGCGATCGCGTCGGTTTCCTCGGCCGATCCGGGCTCTGCCGCCAATGGCGGCGATCTCGGCTGGACCGGGCCCGGGTCCTTCGTGCCGGAGTTCGAGCGCCAGCTCGACGCGCTGAACGAGAACGAGATCAGCCAGCCGTTCAAGACACAGTACGGCTGGCACATCGTGCAGCTGCTCGGCCGGCGCACCTACGACGCGACCGACGACGTGCTGCGCAATCGGTGTGCCGCGCAACTGCGCGAGGCCCGCGCCGACGAGGAAACCGAGATCTGGCTGCGCCGCCTCCGCGACGAGGCCTTCGTCGAAATCCGCATGTGAACCCGCGCGAGACCGTCCGCACGATCGCGGTCACGACGGGCGAGCCTGCCGGGATCGGACCCGACCTCTGCAGCGCGCTGCTCGACCAGCACTGGAACAGCCGCATCGTCCTCGTCGGTGACCGCTCTCTCTACGGGCGTATCCCGGGTGTCGGACGCCGGATGCAGGCCCTGCCCGACTACGACGCCCGGTCGGGTGGCGAGCGGTACCCGATCGAGGTGCTTCACGTGCCGCTGCGGGCGCCCTGCACTGCCGGGCGGCTCGACCCGGCCAATGCTCCGTACGTGCTCGAGACGCTGGATCGTGCGGTGGACGGCTGCCTGCGCGGCGAATTCCACGCCATGGTCACGGCGCCGGTGCACAAAGGCGTGATCAACCGGGCGGGCGTGCCATTCACCGGGCACACCGAGTACCTTGCCGAGCGCACGGGAGCGCCGCTGCCGGTCATGCTGCTCGCGGGTGGAGGGATGCGCGTTGCGCTCGCGACTACACATCTGCCGCTCAAGGACGTCAGCGCCGCGCTCACCACGGCGCGGCTCGAGGCGATCCTGCGTATCCTCGATGCAGACTTGCGGAGCCGCTTCGGCGTGAGCGAACCGCGAATCTTGGTGTGCGGACTGAACCCGCACGCGGGCGAAGGTGGCTATCTCGGCCGCGAGGACATCGACGTGATCACGCCCACGCTGCAACGGCTGCAGCAGGCGGGCCTGCGGCTCACCGGGCCGGTTCCGGCGGACACGGCGTTCCTGCCGGACCGGCTGTCCCAGTGCGATGCGGTGCTCGCCATGTTCCACGACCAGGGATTGCCCGTGCTGAAGCACGCATCCTTCGGGCATGCGGTCAATGTCACGCTGGGACTGCCGATCATCCGAACGTCGGTGGATCACGGCACCGCACTCGAACTGGCGGGATCGGGCCGCGCCGACGCCGGAAGCCTGCGCGCCGCGGTGCGGCTGGCGGACGAACTCTGCGGCACGTCGCGTCCTTGAAGCTCGCGAAGAAGCGCTACGGGCAGCACTTCCTGCACGATCCGGGAACGATCGAGCGCATCGTCCGCTCCATCGCGCCCGCGCCCGGTGACCGGCTCGTGGAAGTGGGCCCGGGTCGTGGCGCCATTACCGCCCCACTGCTCGTCGCGCTGGGCGAACTGGACGTGATCGAGATCGATGCGGACGTCGTCCCGCGCCTGCAGGAACGCTGCCGCGGCCTCGGCAACCTGCGCGTGCATCTCGCCGATGCGCTCGAGTTCGACCTGCGCGCGCTGCGCGGCGCCGGGCCGAAGCTGCGCCTCGCTGGCAACCTGCCCTACAACATCTCGACGCCGCTGCTGTTCCGCTTCATCGCCCAGCTGGATGCCATTGCGGACATGCATTTCATGCTGCAGAAAGAAGTCGTGGCGCGCATGGCTGCTCGACCCGGGAACAAGGACTACGGACGCCTCACGGTGATGCTGGCCCCGTGGGTGCGCGTCGAGCCGCTGTTCGACATCGGCACCGGGGCGTTCTCGCCGCCACCGAAGGTCGTCTCGACATTCTTCGCGCTGCGCCCTTACCCCCAACCGCCGTTCGACGTGGGAAGCCACGAAGCCTACGCGCGGGTCGTGGCCGCCGCCTTCTCCCAGCGCCGTAAGACCCTGCGGAACTCACTCTCGGCCCTGCTCGACAGCGAGGCGATCGCCGCCGCCGGCATCGATCCCGGGGCCCGCCCGGAAACGCTCTGGCCGGCGCAGTTCGCCGCTCTGGCTGGCCGCTGCCGGACCTGAGAATGGGCGCAATTGGTCGCCCCGGGCCCGCGAACTATAATCCCCCCATCGACCGGAAACGCGCCCGCTGGAGATCAACATGTACAAGAAGATCCTGCTGTGCCTCGACCTGACGGAAGAAAGCGAGCGAGTCGCGGAGCGCGCCAGGACCCTGGCGGAGCGCTGCGGCGCCAGCCTGACCTTGCTGCACGTCGTCGAGTACGTCCCGGTCGAACCCATGGGCGAAGCCCTGTTGCCGGCCGTGCAGATCGAGGGCGAACTGGTCGAGCGGGCCAAGGTGCGGCTCGCCGAGGTCTCGGCGAAGCTGGGCCTCGGCCACTGCGACAGCCTGATCCACACGGGCAACATCAAGGCGGAGGTCGTGCGCATCGCCCAGGAGCGCGGCGCAGACCTGATCGTGATCGGCAGCCGCGAGCGCCACGGCGTGTCGATCCTGTTCAACTTCACCGAGGACACGGTGCTGCACGCCGCACCCTGCGACGTGCTGGCCGTGCGCCTGCACAGGGACTGACGAGGCCGGACGGAGCCGCATGACTGCGATCGTTCCCTACCGCATCCGCGTGGACGTAGTGACCAACTACGTCGAGGACCAGTCGAGCCCGAGCGACGGCCGGTTCGTCTTCGCCTACACGATCACCATCCGCAACGAGGGCTCGGTGCCGGCGCGGCTGCTCACGCGGCACTGGGTCATCACCGACGCCAACGGCAAGGTGCAGGAGGTCGTCGGCGACGGCGTAGTGGGTGAGCAGCCACACCTGCAGCCCGGCGAAGGCTTCCGCTATTCCAGCGGTGCCGTCCTCGAGACACCCGTCGGCGCGATGCAGGGTAAATACCGCATGGTCGCCGACGACGGCGAGCATTTCGACGCACCGATCGCGCCCTTCACGCTCGCCATGCCCGGCATGCTGCACTGAGCGCAGATGGCGATCTACGCTGTCGGCGACGTGCAGGGCTGCGCCGCCGAACTCGCCACGCTGCTCGAGCGCCTGCACTTCCAACCCGCCACGGACCGCCTCTGGTTCGTCGGTGATCTCGTCAATCGCGGTCCGCGCTCACTCGACGTGATGCGCTTCGTCGCGGGTCTCGGCGAGGCGGCCGTCGTGACGCTCGGCAATCACGACCTGCACCTGCTCGCGCTGGCTCGCGGGCACGCGCGATTCCGTGATTCGGATCGCCCGCTGCAGGCGGTTCTCGAGGCTCCCGATCGCGAGCCGCTGCTCGACTGGCTGCAATCACGCCCGATGCTGCATCACGACGCGCAACTTGGAGTGACGGTCCTGCATGCGGGGCTGCCGCCGCAATGGGACGTCGCGCTCGCGCGAACCTGCGCCGGCGAACTCGAGAGGGCCTTGCGCAGCGATCGCAGCGGCGCGCTGTTCGACGAGATGTACGGCAACGAGCCGGACCTCTGGCGCGACGACCTCGATGGCCCCGACCGCCTGCGGTTCATAACGAACGCGCTCACCCGCCTGCGCGCGTGCGATCGGCAGGGCAGGATGCTGCTCAAGCTGAAGGGTCCGCCGCAGCAACTGCCGGACGGCGCACTGCCGTGGTTTCGCGCGCCGGGGCGGCGCTCGGCCGGCGCGCGCATCGTGTGCGGCCATTGGTCGGCACTCGGCTACGTGGACGAGGCCGGCGTGCTGGCACTCGACACCGGCTGCGTGTGGGGCGGCACGCTGACCGCGCAACGGCTCGACGTGCCCTCGGCGCCGGTGTCCGTGCCCAATTCCTCCGGCGCCCTGCCCATCGGGGCGGATTAGACCTACGCGACTTCGCCGATGTCCGCAGGTGACGGGCGCGCAGCGGCCCCGACGCGCATGAACCAGACGAGCGGCAGCACGAGCACGGTCGCCAGTGCGAGCAGGTGGTAGACGTTCGCGTAGGCGATCACCGAGGCCTGCCGGCCGATCTCGCCGACGAGGCGGGCGGTGGCCGCATTCGCGCCCGGCTCGCTGCCGATGGCCTGCCAGCGCGCAACGTCGAACGCCGAAAAGTGTTCCACGAGATAGCTGCGATTCGCCTGCGTCGAGCGTGCCAGCGTCGACACCGCCAGCGAGATGCCGATCGACGAGCCGATGTTGCGCGCCAGGGTAAGGATTGCGCCGGCCTCGGCACGCTGCTCCCGCCGCAACGTGGCATAGCCACTGACGGACATCGGCACGAAGATGAACGGCGACGCCAGCCCGACCATGAAAGTGGCGAGCAGGACCGAGTCGCGCGGCGTGTCGAGCGTGAAGCCGCCCAGCATGAGCAGCGACCAGCCGCTCAGCACGATCCCCAGGCTGATGATCACGCGCGGCTCGAGGCGGCTCGCCAGCCGGCCTGCAATGAACACCGCCGTGACCGACGCGACGCCGCGCATGGCCTGCAGGTTGCCGGCCTGCAAGGGGGAGTAGCCCTGCAGCGACTGGAGGAACGTCGGCACGAGGACCGAAGGCGTGACGATCGACAGGCCGACGACGAACATGAGCGCCAGTGATACGGCGAAGTTACGGTCGCGGAACAGGTGCGGATCGACGAACGGATGGCGCGACGTCACGGCGTGCACGAGAAACATGTAGAAGAAGATCGCGCCGAAGAATGCCTCCGCGACCACCTCCGACGAGGAGAACCAGTCGAGGGTGTGGCCCCGATCGAGCATGAGCTGGAGCAGCCCGAGCCCCAGGGACAGCAGGACGAAACCGAGCCAGTCGAAGGGGCGGCTGTGATCCGGACGTCCCGCCTCCAGCCCCTCGACGATACCCAGGTACGCGATGATCCCGATCGGAAGATTGATGAAGAACGCCCAGCGCCAGCTCAACGTGTCGGTCAGGTAGCCGCCCAGGGTCGGGCCGATGATCGGGCCGACGAGGACGCCCATCGTCCACCATGCCATCACACGCCCGTGGTGCTCGCGCGGGTATTCCTGCAGCAGCGCGACCTGGGAGAGCGGCACGAGCGCGGCCCCGAATCCACCCTGCAGCAGCCTGAATGCGACCATTTCGCCGAGATTGGTGGCGAGCCCACAGCCGACCGAGCCCAACGTGAAACCAATGGCGCTGATCGACAATACCTTCCGCAGGCCGAAACGCGCGCCGAGCCACCCGGAGAGCGGCATGGCGATGGCACCCATCACGATGTACGACGTCAGCACCCAGGCGATCTGGTCCTGCGTCGCCTGCAGTCCGGCCTGCATGTGCGGCAGCGCCACGTTGACGATGGTCGCGTCGATCGTATAGAGCAGCGTCGCAAGCACCGACGCCACGGAGAGCACGGCGCGTCGATTTGCGTCGGAGCGAAGCGTCACGTCGGTGGCCTCGGCGGCGTGCGGTCAGTGCAGGAATGCGAACCAGCGATCGAAGCGACGATGCGGGCCGGTATCGATCCTCACTGTGGCGCTTGCGCCGCTGCGCAGCGGCGGGTCGTCCGGCGCGACGTCGATCGCAACCCGCACCGGCACGCGTTGGACGACCTTCACCCAGTTGCCCGAAGCGTTCTGCGCGGGCAACAGGGCGAACTCCGCGCCCGTGGCCTGCGCGATGCTCTCGATGCGGCCGGACCACTCGTGGTGCGGGTAGGTGTCGATCCGGACCCGCGCGCGCTGGCCCGCCCGGACCCACTCGAGGTCGGTCTCGTCGAAGTTCGCCTCGACCCACAGCCGGCCGTCGGCGACGACTGAAAAAGCGGCTCGCCCCTCCTCGACGTGATCGCCCACCTTGGGCAGGTGGCTCGCAATGCCGGCGCGCGGTGCAACGATGACCGTGTGGCTCAAGTCGACGCGCGCCTTCTCGAGATCCGCCAGCGCAGCGCGAACCTGCGGATGCTGATCCGTGGGCGCATCCGCCGCGTCACCGAGCCTCGCCCGCGCCTGGCCGACCTGCAGCTCCAGTACCGCGATCTCTCCGACCGCCGTGGCCGAGGTCTCGTGTGCCCCATCGAGCGCGGACAACGGCACCAGCTTGCGCTCGGCGAGCTGGCGTTGTCGCTCGTACTCGCGCACGGCGTACCGGGCGGTCTCGCGGGCCACCGCCAGTTCACCGGACTTCTCGCGGTAATCCGCGCGCAATGTCCCGATATCCAGGCGTGCGTTCGCGAGCGCCGCCTCCACGCGATGCACCGCAACCTGCAGCAACGTGTCGTCGAGCACGAGGACGACGTCCCCGGGTTCGACGTGCGCGTTCTCCGCCACCCGCACTTCAGCCACGTCGCCGGAGAGTTGCGGTGCAACGTCCACGAGGTCCTGCTTGAGGTACGCATTGTCGGTGGACACGTAGCGTCCGCCACTGCCGTACCAGGAGACGCCGACCGCCACCACCAGCAGTGGCAGGCCCCAGAGCAGCACGGCGCGTGTCCGGCGCGCTGCGGACCTGGCGCCCGTCGCCGGTACGTCCGCCGCGTTTAGCCCGGTTTCAGCGCCCACGTCCTGCACTCGTGGAACGGGCGCTGCGCGCCGCATCCGTCGACAGATTGTCGCGAATGCGCTCGAGCGCGCCGGCCAACGCGCGACGTTCCTGTTGCGCCAACCCCTGCAGTGCCCGCGCGCGCACCAGGTCGCCGACGGCTTTCAGCTCGGCGATCACCGGCCCCGCCGCCTCGCCCAGGTGGATGCGCGACGCGCGCCGGTCGGCGAGATCGGCCTCGCGGCGCAACAGCTGCTGCTTCTCGAGCCGGTCGATCATGCGGCCCACCGTGACCGGCCTCACGTCGAGCCAGTCCGCGAGCTCCACCTGCCGGCAACCTTCGTTGCGCTGCACGTAAAGCAGCAACCGGTGCAAAGTGCTCGTGAGCCCGGTTCCCTGCGCCCTGGCGGCGAAGTCAACGCGCATCAACCGCACGACGTCCGCGAGCAGGAAACCGATCTGTTGTGGCTCGCCCTCGCGTGCAGCCGGGGCGCCGGCAGGCATTTTAGTGTGCATAGGTTATTATTAGCCTACCATACTTCTGGTCGTGGCACCCCGGCGAGCCGTCCTGGGTTAGGATAGGTGAGGCGTTCCGCCAACCGTCCGGCTCGGCCGGCCTCACCCAGGAGATCGCAGTGGACCATCCTGCGCGCCCCTCGGGGCTGACATCCATTTCGCCGGACGGCCGACCCGAGCCCGATTCGCTCTGGTACAAGGACGCGGTCATCTACGAGGTGCACGTCCGCGCCTTCTTCGACAGCAATGACGACGGCGTGGGCGACTTCGCGGGCCTGACCCGCAGGCTCGACTACATCCACAGCCTCGGCGTCAACACGATCTGGCTGCTGCCGTTCTATCCCTCGCCGCAGAAGGACGACGGGTACGACATCTCCGACTACCACGGAGTGCACTCGTCGTACGGGACGCGGGCGGACTTCCGCCAGTTCGTGCGCGAGGCGCACCGGCGCGGCCTGCGCGTCATCACCGAGCTGGTGATCAACCACACCTCGGACCAGCACCCGTGGTTCCAGGCCGCGCGCGCCGCGCCCGCGGGCTCGTCGAAGCGGAACTTCTACGTGTGGAGCGACACCGACACGCGGTACCCGGATGCCCGAGTCATCTTCACCGACACGGAGAAGTCCAACTGGACCTGGGACCCGGTCGCGAACGCGTACTACTGGCATCGCTTCTTCAGCCACCAGCCGGACCTGAACTTCGACAACCCGCGCGTGGTCCGGGCGGTGGGCCGCATCATGCGTTACTGGCTGGGCCAGGGCGTGGACGGCCTGCGCCTCGACGCGATCCCCTACCTCTGCGAGCGCGAAGGCACCAGCTGCGAGAACCTGCGCGAGACCCACGGGATCATCAAGCAGTTGCGCGGGCTGGTGGATGCCCACCACCCGGACAGGTTGCTGCTTGCGGAAGCCAACCAGTGGCCGGAGGACGTCCGTGACTACTTCGGCGACGGCGACGAGTGCCACATGGCGTATCACTTCCCGCTGATGCCGCGCATGTACATGGCCATCGCGCAGGAGGACCGGCACCCGATCGCCGACATCCTGGGACAGACGCCGGAGATTCCGGCGACGTGCCAGTGGGCGATCTTCCTGCGCAATCACGACGAACTCACGCTCGAGATGGTGACGGACCGCGAGCGCGATTACATGTTCCAGATGTTCGCCGCGGACCCCAAGGCACGCATCAATATCGGGATCCGCCGGCGGCTCGCGCCGCTCATGGAGAACGATCCCGACCGGATAAAGCTGATCAACAGCCTGCTGCTGTCGATGCCGGGTTCACCCATCATTTATTTCGGCGACGAAATCGGCATGGGGGACAACTTCTTCCTCGGGGACCGGGACGGAGTACGCACGCCCATGCAGTGGAGCCCGGACCGCAATGCAGGCTTCTCGCGGGCCGACCCGCAGCGGCTGTTCCTGCCGCCCATCATGGACCCGGTGTACGGGTACGAGGCGGTCAACGTCGAGGCCCAGGAGCGGGACCGCTCTTCACTGCTGAACTGGATGCGGCGCATGCTGAGGGTGCGCAGCGGTCATCGCGCCTTCGGCCGCGGCACGCTGCGACTGCTGCGACCTGGCAACCGCAAGATCCTGGCCTACCTCCGTCAATACGCGGACGAAACCCTGCTCTGCGTCGCAAACCTCGCGCGCCATGCCCAGGCGGTCGAATTGCTGCTCGGCGAATTCAAGGGCCGCGTACCCATCGAGATGAGCGGCGAGATACCGTTCCCGCCGATCGGCGAGCTGCCGTACATGCTGACGCTGCCGGGACACGCTTTCTACTGGTTCCGGCTGGCGCGTGACGCCGAGTCGCCTCCGTGGCACGTGGACCAGCGGTCGCGCGACGAGCTGCCAGTGCTCGTGCTGTTCGACGGCTGGAACAGCTTCTTCCGCGAGCGCGTCGTGCCATGGCGGATCGGCCTGGCGGAGAGACTGCGTGAGCAGCTCGAAAGCGACGTCCTGCCGGGATTCCTGGCTTCGCGGCGCTGGTACGTGGAGGCCGACACGCCGCCGGTGCGCGTAAGCCTGCTCGATTCCGCGGCCAGGGGCCACGAGGATGCCCAATGGCTCTTCGGGATCGTCGAGGTCAGGCATCGTGATGGTCGCAATCCGGCGCTGTACCAGCTGCCGCTGGCGCTGACGTGGGAGGACGACCGGGCGCGCGACTCGCAGGTCGTGCCGACCTCGGTCGCGCGGGTCCGCGAACACGCCCGCGTCGGACTCATGGTGGATGCGCTGCTCAACGACTCCTGCGTGCGCGACGTGGTCGACGCGATTGGCGCACGGGAGGAGACCTCCTGCGAGCGGGGCCGGATCCGCTTCGTGCCGACCACGGCCTTCACGGCGCTGCGCGGCGGCCCCGATACGGCCCTCGCCATGACCGCGGCGCCCGTGCAGGGATCGAACACGGCGATCGTCCTCGGCGACCGGCTGTTCCTCAAGGCCTACCGGCGCCTGGCGCCCGGAGTCAACCCGGAACTCGAGATCGGCCGGTTCCTGACCGAAGTGGTGCCGTTCGAACACGTGGCCACCCTGGCCGGCTGGGTCGAATACATCGACGAGAAGCAGCGGACGCATACGCTCGCGGTGCTGCAGCAATACGTGCCGAACCAGGGCAACGCCTGGAATTACACGCTCGAGTACCTGGCCAGGTTCCTCGACGACGTGCGCCAGGGAGCGACCGGCAACGGTGCCGACGAGCATGGCGCATACCTCGGACTGATCGGCACGCTTGGCCGGCGCACGGCGGAGCTGCACCGGGCGCTCGCGACGACCACCGGGAACCCCTCATTCGATCGGCAACCCGTCGACCGGACCGACCGGCGCCGCTGGGCGGACCAGCTTCGCGAAGAAGCCGTGGCGACGCTCGCGCAGCTCGAGAGCCGTCGCGAGTCGTGGCCGGCGGCTGCGGCACCGGTCGCGGAGGACGTGCTGTCGATCCGGAAGGATCTCCTGCGGCGAATCGAGGGCCCGGTCTCCGGGCCCGCGGCCGGCGTCAAGGCCCGCCTCCACGGTAACTACGACCTGGGGCAGGTGCTGGTCGTACACAACGACTTCGTCATCGTCGACTTCGAGGCCGAGCACCGCGGCGCGGCCGCGGCGGTATTCGACTCCCCGCTGCGCGACGTCGCAGGGTTGCTTCGGTCGCTCGTCTACGCCGGCGAGATGGCGCTGGAGCGCGCATCGTCGCGCCGCCCCCGGGTTCGCGCCGCGCTCGAGACCCGCGTGGAACAGTGGCGCTCGCTCGCGCGGCAGCGATTCCTCGAGGAATACGACTCGGTCTTGCGCGGCAGCGGGATCTGCCCGCCACGATCCGATGCGCTGCCGCTGCTCGACCTGTTCGAGGTTGCAAGGAATCTGCTGGACGTCCGCCGCGAACTCGGCGGGCGTCCCGAGATGGTGCACGTCCTGCTGCGAAGCCTGCTCAAGCTGGTTCAGCAGCCCGGCGCCGGTGGACCCCGCCGGCGCGACGAAGTCTGATCGGAGGGCCTATGGAACAGCTGGATTTTCTAATGGAAAACCTGCAGGAGTTCGGCCGGCGGGCGAGCGACTTCCTGCCGAAACTGCTCCTCGCCATCGCGGTGCTGCTGGCAGGCTGGCTCCTCGCGCGGCTTGTGCGCCTGATCGCTCGCAAAGCGCTGCGCGCGGTAAATTTCCACGTCCTGACGGCACGTGCAGGCGTTGACTCGCTGCTCGAGCGCAGCGGCGTGCAGTTGGACGCGAGTGGCCTGCTCGCCATCCTCGCGTACTGGACCGTGATCCTCGGCTCGCTGCTGATCGCTTTCAACAGCGTCGGCCTGACCGATGTGGCGGACGCGCTCGGGCGGGTGATCGCGTTCATCCCGAAGGCTTTCATCGCGGTGCTGATTCTCGCGTTCGGGGCCTACTTCGCGCGTTTCGCGGGCGAGTCCGTCGCCGCCTATTGCCGCAGCGTGGAGATCCGCGACGCAGGCCTGCTCGGGCAGCTCGTGCGGGGAGCCGTCCTCGTCTTCGTCGTGCTGATCGCGCTGGACCA
>Ga0316619_10000126_pt1 | contig 12768 bp, 5 predicted proteins | sample OWC_Aug_M1_C1_D4_FD_207659 | JGI IMG/M metagenome (GOLD analysis project Ga0316619, IMG submission 207659) | Wetland soil microbial communities from Old Woman Creek delta, Ohio, United States - OWC_Aug_M1_C1_D4_B | ecosystem: Environmental > Terrestrial > Soil > Wetlands | place: USA: Ohio...
CCAGAATATCTGACCGTCGGGTTAGGCGGGAGCAATGGGGGTCGCGTAGGCGAAGATTCTTTGAAGCTCGATTTCGGTGTCTATATTTCCCAGACACGCAAAAAAAATCATCACTGGCGATTCCGAATAGCTGCTATAGCCATCCCCGCCAAGGAGAGGGCCAAAATCCCATGCGAGAACCATTTAGAGCTATCAAGCGCAACCATGGACAGGAAGCATCCACCGCCACCGCCACCGCCTCCGCCGGATGATGGAGCTGCCGCTGCCACTGAAACCGGAGCCGAGAAGGCGGCCGCCTGACAGCCGTAGCGGTCCGTCACGGTCAAGACGACATTGCCGTTGAAAGCGGCAGCATAGGTTTTGGTGCACGTAGCCGTGGTGCAATCGACAATCCCATCGGCATCCAGATCCCACTCATAGGTGAACGGAAACGTTCCACCGCTGACGTTGCTGGTGAATGTTACCGGCTGCCCGGCCACTGGAGAAGATGGACCCACGGTGAAGCTGGCGGAAATGGACGTGCATGCTGCCCAACCATTCTCAATGAAAACCGTGGCCTCACACCCGAGGCTATCCGTTACCGTTAGCCGGACAGTGCCGCTGAAAGGAGTGCTGTAGGTATGCGTGCACTGGGCCGTGTCACAATCCGTCAACCCGTCACCGTCGAAGTCCCAGGCAAACGTGTAAGGTAATGTGCCTCCTGACACGGTAGCAGTGAAGGTCACCGGCTGGTTGGGGATGGCCGGAAAGGGGGAGGAGCTGAAATCGACCTCCGGTCGGACACAGGGGATCAAGCCCAATGCGGAAAGAAAATTGAAGGCGGCCTGTGCATCGATCAGCCCGTGGCCATAAGCGTTGTCGGGGCCGTCCGGAGCGCTAGCGGGCAGGTCCAGCGCCGATTCGGTCAATGCCGCCTTCAGCTGGGATAGGGTGGCATCGGGGAAGGCGCTCCGGAGAAGCGCTAGCACGCCGCTGGCATGCGGAGCCGAAAAGGATGTTCCAGTGCCGCCGACATAATTCGGAAGACCTCCAGAAGAAAGATCGGTGGTCTTGACGCCGATCCCGGGCGCCACTGCATCCGGATAGACTGTTTTGCCGGGACAGGCGCCAGGACCTCTGCTGCTCGTGGAATCGACGACGCTGGAAGCATTTATGGAGCCCACGGCGATGACCCCGGGGTAGTTGGCCGGGCTGATGCTCGTTGCCGCATTCGGGCCGCCGTTGCCAGCAGCGAAGACCAAGGCGATGCCTGCGGCGGTGAGCGAATCGACATCGGTCTGGAAGTCGGCCGGAAAAGTGTTAACGCATTGGCCGACGAAGGACGGGTCCTCGAAGCCCCAGGAGCCGTTCACCACATCCGGTGCGTCGTCGGTATCCGGGTTGCCGTCAGGATCGAGGAACCACTGGAACACTTGGTGGATCACGCTGTAAAAAGTGAATCCATCGTCGTTGAACATCTTGGCGGCGATCCACTTCGCCGCCGGCGCCGCTCCAATGGTGGAACCGCCGAAATCGCCACCCACCGCGACGCCCAGGACTGCCGTTCCATGCCCGTCGTCGTCGAAGGGCAGTAGCGGGTGAACGTTGTAGGGGTCGAGCCAGCTGTTGGTGCCGCCGCGCCAAGTGCCCGACAGATCGGGGTGGTTGACATCCGCGCCGGTGTCCATAAGGGCGATTACCGCGCCCTGGCCGTGGTGGCCGAGGGGCCAGAGATCGCTGGCCCCGACCTGGGCGATGTTCGCCTCTGGCGCCGCAAACCCTTGCAGAAGAATTTTGTCTTTGTGAACCGCACGGTCCAGCTGTATGCTTTCTACATCCGGATGTCCGCTCAGCTCGTAGATCACATCCGGCCGGGCTTGCAGAGCCACGGCGTTGAGCGCCCATAGGGTTTTGAAATCCTTGACCGCCTTTTTTTCCAGCAGCAACCTTGCGTCCCGCTGGCCATGCTCGGTCGTGGCTTTCATCTCCCGGATCATGGAAGACCGTCGCAGCGGCCGGGGCATGTGCCGCAAGGACCCGATGTCGGCACGCTGGGAGAACCGGACGATGACGCGGATTTCATCTTCCGGGCCCGATGTCTGCAAGGCCGCCTCGAGCGCAGGGGTCCTCTGGCCTGCGTGCAGAGGGCCGGCCGTGCAGGCCAGGGTCAATGCGGCCAGAAAAAAGCAGCGGAACAAGGATACTCGATTTGATTTCATATGAGCTCTCATTTCTTGTGGGAGCGGCATCCAGCCGCGATCAACCGTGGCTGAATAGTCACTACCACATTGATTCTTAAATCCCCCGTGCGTTCTTCCTAATGAAGAGGGGGGGAAGGGAAAACTACGGTTTTCCCGATTCGCCCGCTTTTTGCGGCTCCCGCCCGCCCGGTTCGGCCGGAAAGGCTCCTGAAGCATCGACGATGATGTCGTCCTTCCTGAAGTCGCCGATGACCAGGTTGACGCTGTTGCCTTCCTTGACCATGCCGCCCGGATTCGTAAAAAGCATGAAATAAACCCGCCCCGCCTCAGGCTTGAGCGTGGTCTGACGCAACGCGCCGGCCTTGGTCACCGGGACGGGCAGAGTCTTGCCGGTTTTGCCGTCCAGCAGATAAGCCTTTTTGTTTTTGTCGAGGACGGCTTTGGCTTTTTCCGGATCGACGACCTGGAAGCGCAGGTCCAGCATTTGGCCTCCGCCGGTCGGCCGCAGGCTGACGATCTTGATTCCGGCATTCTTTTCCGGGTCTGAAACCAGGGGCTTTTGGGGTTGAGCTGCCCCGGGGGAGGCTGCCTGAGAGTGAGCCGGCTGGGCAAGTCCGATGATCGCCAGTGCTGCTAGCAAAAAAAGCAATATCGTTTGAAGCTGCTGCTTGGCGCCTGCACCGGCTATCTGATGCCTCCGACAATAGCGTTTTCCCATTCTGCTTACTCCATCTGGCATGCCGGATAACTGCCTGAAAATTATATCAAACAGCCATGTATTGTGTCTGTCTAAACAGACGGAAGCCGCTGCTGCGTCAGCGGCTTCCCGCAAGTTTATTGCCTGCCGGTATCTCCTGTAGACCCCGGGTAGCAATCGTGCTTTTGAGAGGCGTCAGTTCAGCAACGCGTCGATAAAGCAGCCGCCGCCACCGCCGCCGCTACCACCGCTGCCAACACCGCCGCCGCCGCCGCCGCCGCCACCACCGCCACCACCACCGCCACCGCCGCCGCCACCGGTCGATCCTTGGGTTAACAGCACCTGACCCGCCCCGACGGAATTAGGGCTCACAAATCCGCGGCGGTCATATACCGAAATGACACCCGGTGCCTTGGGTTCCAGCATGACGTCCATGGTCTTGCCGGCGGTCAGGCGCAGGCTGTACTGTTCCAGCTGGTAGGGCAGTTCGTTGCCGTCCTCGCCGATAGGTTTGAAATAGATGCCGTTCACGATAGGAGCACGCGTTTCCAGGCCCGCATTGAGGAGCCGGACCAGGATCTTGTCGCCGACTTGAATGGATGCGGCGTTGATGTTCATGAGCTCCATGTCGGGAATGCCGTTGTACAGAAAGTACTTCGGCGCATAGCTGTTGGTGCTGGTCATCGACTTGCCGGGCCCGAAGTCGTCAGCGTCAACCGCTGCGTTCAGGAGTGGATCGACTTCGCTGAAAACTAGGATGCCCTGCCAATTGTAAACAGTGGCGGCATTGCCGTATGCTTTGTACTGGGCGGTGTCTTTGATCACGGCCCCATGTAAACCCATCGGCACTTGGACGGCCGCGTGCGTGCCGCTCTGGTAGAGGAACGTACCGGGTTTGAAATTGTTCCAGGTATAAGTTCCCTCGGCACCGGGCGCCGTCACTTGTGCGAAGGACTGGACCCGGCGTCTCCCCTGGGCGTCAGTGAAAAATTGCGGCGTCATGGTCGCAATCTGCCCGGGGATCACTAGGGATATGGGCTCTGGAAGATTGTTTTTCAAGTAGATGGTGAGGCTCGCATCGCCTGCTGGCACCTCCAGCAGCGGTCCGGGCGAGCTCGGCGAACCCTCTGTGGTTGCAAAATTACCGTCGGTGTCGCGCGTGAACCCCCACATCGTAACCACCTTGGTATCCGGCATCATCACCGTGAATTTTTCGGCCCGCAAATAGAATACCGCTGCTTCGGCGGTACCAGCTGAAACCACCGCCAGCACCCCCACCAGAAGAAGCAGATAGGTCGATATCATGGATGTCTTGCGCATCATCAGTGCCCCCCGTCAATTGGAGTTCCAGGCGGTTCGATCACGACGTGGGTCATCATCCCGCCGGGGAAGATGTCGTTGTTGGTCATTTCTTTCTCGTTGTGGGAGTGCCACATGAAGAAATAGCCGCCGTTCGGATTGAGGCCGCCTTGGCCCGGCGGCAGCGCGTCTACGACGCCCAAAAACGGGCTGCCGCTGAACTGGCCGCCGAAGGTGACCTCCTGCTGTTCGGGCAGGATCACCGGAAAGGGTTTGCCGTGGTCCGGGCAGTATTCCTTTGTCACGGGATCGAAACCGTCCGAAGCCGGGTTGGGATCGTTCACGGATATTCCGTTGCATGAGTGCTCGTATTCGAGACCGGTTCCGTAGACGTCCCAGCCCAGCTTCTCGCCGGTCCACGAGAAAAGGGCGTCCACCGTGCCTCCGGGAGCAATGGAAATGGTGAAGTCCGACACCGCCAGGTCGGGCCCGGCGTTGGGAGCGCTCTCAAGCAGCCTGCCGTCCCGCGCGATGATCAAGGAGTTGTTCCCGTGGTGATGGAAGGGGTGCAGGTCTCTTCCGCCGCCGATGACCCGCATCAGGACTTTCTCCCCGGGCAGGGTCCTCGCCATGGCGCCGTATGGCTGATTCGGCAGCCAGGGCACTTGATCGGGCAGCATGGTGTCCGGCGCGCAGCGGCCGTTGATGAACCAGTACACCGGAAAGAAGTCCGCCGTGTCTACGTTGTAGACCCCGCTGGCTACAGCCTGGTGGATCCGCGGGTCCATTTCCGTAAGCAGGAAGAGATGTTCGTAGCGGTACTGCGTTCCATCATGGCCGTAGGCCCTGGGGTTCATGTGGTCGAACCCGGTGGGCCTCACGATGATGGCGCCCACCAGCCCCATCTCCACCTGCAGGTCGGGACGGGTGCCGCTGTAGTAGGTGTAGGTCCCGGCATTCGTGGCGGTGAAGGTGTAAGTTACGGCGGTGACTTTATCCGGGGGCGCTTCGCGAGTCATCGCGCCGGCTGCACCCCCTGAGGCCGTCACCAGATGCCCGGGGAACACGATGGAGACGTTTCCGGCCGGCTGGGGTAGCTCGTTTTTCAGCGTGACGGTGATGGTATCCCCCTGTTTGACAATCAAGGTCGGCCCAGGATACTGCATCAGTCCGTTATCCAGTGCATAGCCCCAGCTGTAGATCGATCCCCCATCGGGAGCGCTGACGAAGCCTTCTCTGGCGACGAGATTGAACTGCGTCCCGGTTTCGCCCGAAATGGCGGCCTGGGCCGGGAGAACGCCTGCCAGCAGCAGCAACACAAAGACGCTCCCTATGACGACCCTCTTTGCGACTGCCTTGTCCATTTCAAACCTCCTCGTATGTTCGGCTATCGGTAGATGTTTGCCCATGGCATTCTTTAGTGCTTTCAGGCCTTACGGGTTCACGATGATTTCTGTCATCATGCCTCCGAAATCCTCGGCGTCGTTGCTCAGATGGTCCAGGTTCTTGGCATATAGGAAGTAGGTTCCCGGGGCGACATCCTTGGTGTCCAGGATGACGTCGACCGCCTCGCCTCCGCCCAGGTCCACCGAACTGGTGTTGTAGTAAAGATTCTTGCCGCCCGGCCCCCGCAGGATCCGGGCGCCCTTGCCGACCACTTTCATGGGGATGCCCAGCACGGACAGAGTATGAAAGCTCGTCGTCGACAGGCTCGAGATCCGCAAAAGAACCTTCTGCCCCTTGGTGGCGGTAATCCGGGCGTTGATTTTCTGGGAAGCGAGGCTGGGATAGTCTTCGGTGTCCGCCGTGTTCGTGAGCTCAGATGGATTGACGGTGTCCGGGTAGCCTCGGCCGTTGAGCATGGGGAAGCGGTCCTTCATCAGGGCGAATGGGAGCGGCTGGACGTTGAAGGACGCGTCGTGGAAATCCGGGTCGAAGCTGGCGATCTGGATGGGGTAGTCCACGTTGTAGCCGGTGGAACCGTCGCCGTCGTTGTAAGCGAATTTGGTATAAGACCTTCCCGAGCCGTCCGGATCCTGGAATTGGGTGCCGTCCTGCTTAGGGGTGACGTAAAGCTGGCCCAGCATGCCCATCTGCATATGCTCGGTGGCCTCCACGTGGCAGTGGTAGATGAAGGTTCCCGGCTCAACGTTGTTGTAGAAGTACGTCAGGCTGGAACCCATATTGATGACGATGGAGGCTTCCGGCACCCCGTCGAACACGGCCGCGGCATTGGGAAAGCCGTGGTAGTGCACCGAATGCGGATCGAAGAGGTCCGGCCGGTGGGTCATACCGACGTTGGTCAGGGTGAGATAGAGCTTCTGACCCTCCTTGACCTTGATGGTGGGCGCCGGGAAGTTGGCCGCTAGCATGCCCTGCATCATCACCATGTCGGGTGTGTGTCCCGTCACGTCGCTGAATCCGAAGATGTATTGCAGCTTGCGATTGTTGTCCGCCATGTTGATGAAGCCATCGCCGGCGGCGATGTGCATGCAGACGACATCGGGGTCATCGACATCCTCAGGATCAAGAACATTGCCGTATATATCTGTCGGCGGGATGCCGTTCCCGTTGGTATCATCCGGGCACTGGACCAGGACGGTCGCTCCGGCCTGGGAAACGACCAGGCCGGTGATCAGGCCTGCGGCCAGCATTACGAGGAAAACCCTCGCGCCTGCCGACGCAAGCCCCTTGAACTTCCGCAGGCGGCCCGCTGCCGCAATGAGCACGGTTATCATTAGGACTATGGCTGTGCATGCCAGGGCACCCCTGCTGAAAGACCCATCACTAGAGGCTACCGAAATCAGGCAGGCCCAACCGCCGCCACCGGATCCCCCGCTTGAGCCGCCGCCATCATCAAGAACCCCGATGTTGCCGGTGGCGCCGACACCCGCGGGTCCGGCATAATTTCCGGCCAAGAACAGGGGACCGTACTGGAGGTCGATGAAGTTGCCGCCCTCGTCCAGGGCCGCGGCCGCGGCGATGGGGGTCTGCCGGTCCTCAACCACCACCACGCCGGCCGTGCCGTTGAAATAGGAGAGGTTGAAAGCGGGAGCAGCTGTGGTGTTGGTGATGCCATCATAGACTGCACCATCCGGACCGGCCAGCGTAGTCAGGATACCCTGCAAGGGGTTGAGCTGGCCGGTTGCGCCCAGCAGACCCAGGTCCCAGTAACCCGGGAATAGCGCTTCCTGACCTGCGGCAGCCGGCGGCGGTTGCAAGGCGCCGAATGGGAAGCTCTGATTGATGTCGAAATGGAAGCTCCGGTTCCGCCAGATAATGTTCTGCGTGAGCACGGGGTTCGGGAAGGCGGAGAACTCCGGCCCGACCCCCGTTCCGATGGCCGCCAGCAAGGCGGGATCGTGGCCGCGGGAGACGATGCCGGCAGGCTGCGGCGCGGACACGCCGATCGTGCCGGTGGTGAACGCCGGCCCCGATGTGGCGGTGCTGTCGTTGTGGGCGATGGTGTTGGTGGTGATTTCCACCCGCGCCACGCCCTGGAGGGAAATGCCCCCTCCCGCCAGCCCGGCGATGTTGTTGACGATGAAGTTGTTGTTGATACTGATCAAGTCCCAGAGGGCCGAGTTGTTTGGCGACGCGGCCACATCCAGGCCGTTGACGGCCAGGAGGCGGATGCCGCCGCCGTCGCCGGAACCGGCGAAATTGCCCTGGATCTTGTTGTCCGTAATGGTCACCGACCCGGAGCCGAAGGACAGGCCTCCGCCGGCCGGCACGATGCCTTCGATGGAAATCCCTCCGCCGGACGCGCTGTTGACGGTCTGGTGGAAGGACTGGTTGAAGGCGATCGTGTTGTGGTCGATCACGCCGGGATCACTCAGCCCGTAGTGGCCGATGCCGGCGCCGGACATGGTGGTGAAGTTGCCGACGATGTAGTTGTCGCGGATCTGGTAGTTGTCGGCGCCGTTGTAGATGGAAACTCCGCCGCCGGCCCCTCCGGTGGCCCCTTCGAAGCCGCCGCCGGTCGAGCCGTTCTGGCTGATGTCATTGTAGCGGATGACGATGTTGTCGTTGTTGGCGTCCACCTGCTGGTTGCCGAAAGCGAAGGGCGTGACCGGGTGGCCGACGCGGATGCCTGCGCTGTAAGTGCCGTGGTTGCTGCGGATGCGGTTGTTGCTGATCTGCAGGTCATTGCAGTAGCCGTTGACCAGGATGCCGCCGCCGCTGTCCGCGGCCGTGATGGTGAAGCCGTCGATGCGCGGAACCCCGGCGGCAAACACATTGGGACCACCCGGCGCCGACGCCATTACGAGGATGCCCGGGCCTAACTCCGTGGGAAAGAGACCCGTATTGGGGAAGGCGGAGAAGGAGGGGTCCTGGAGCGGGAGGAGACTCACCGCGCCGCTGTTGACGAGGCTTGAAACCTTGGTGCGCCAGTTCGTGATCTTCTCCGGCGGGTTCTTCACGGCGTTGATGATGGTGTTGGCGCCCGAGCCCTGGAGCCGGACGTTTTTGTACAGGATGACCAGCTCGTTGTATGTACCGCTCGGCACCAGGATGAGGTCGCCGGAGGCGGCCGCGTCGATCGCGGCCTGGATTCCCCCGGCTCCTACGGTGGAGACTGTGCCGCCCGCATACGGCCCGACGGTGAGAGTTATCCCCACGATGGTGGACTGTCCGTTGTCGCGCGTCACCATCAGCTGCCCGGTAGCGACGCCGGCCGGCACCGTGGCCACGATCGTGCCGTTGTTCCACGAATCAATCGTTAGCGGTGTACCGCCGACAGTTACGCTGCCGTTGCCTTGATTGGCGCCGAACCCGTAGTCGCGGCTGACGGTGGGTTGCGATCCGACCTGGTTCGGGTTGTAGTCCGGATTCGGCACGGAGGTATTCCCCAGCGAGGTGATGGTAACCTGCTGGCCCGTGCCGGAAACAAAAGGCCCCGGCTGCGTCCCGTTCACCGCGGCGATCACCGGCGTCCCGTTCGGGAACTGGGCGTCCAGCGGGAAGGTCGTCTGGCCGGCGAAGGCCGTGAGCGGCAGCAGGGGAGTGTCCAGGTAGGTCGTAGTGCCGGGCATGAACATGAGGGTGTAGCAGGCGGTCGTGAACTCCCGCCGGTAATTCGGGTCCGGGAAGGTCTGCCCGGGGTTGTTGGGATCTGGGATGGGCCCGGGGTCGTTGATGCACACCGAGTACATGGCCGGCGAGACCCCGCTGGGGTTCGGGATGTTCTTGGTGTAGGTGGAGTGGATGATCCCGTTGTAGGTCCCGTACTGGTCTGCATAGACCCGCGTGACCTCGTGGCCCAGGTAGTCTTTAAAGGCCACGGGGACCCAGGCCGCGGCGGCCTTCTCGGCAAAGGTCGGGTTGTTGGGGTTGAACTCGTTGCCCAGGTCGTTGTTGATCAGGCCCGTGAAATGGGCCGCGACGGGCACTTCGGTGAAGAGGTGGAAGTCAGTCGCAGCGTTCTGCCCCTGGGAGAGAATCACCTGCTTGCGGTCGCAAAGCGGGCGCGTCATGCCGGGCGTCCAGCCGACCACCTCGATCTGCTGATCCGGAAACAGGCTCAGGTACTGCGGAACTATGTGGGGATCGCCAACGCAGATCGCCGGCAGCAACAGGGGGCTCGGAGTGTAGGCGTCGCCGAAGTCGACGTTCTTGTCCTCCTCCTTGACGATCTCGTATCCGGGAGGCGGCACGGCCTGCACGATATATGTGCCGGGCAGAATGCCCTCGTCCTTATCGGCCTTGTATCCGGGGAACGCATAGCCGCCGTCGAACACCGCCGGACGCACTTGGTTCCAGTTGCGCAGACCGTCGTAGCACTTGTCGGCCAGTGCGGGATCGGCCGTGTTTCCCGGGCAGCCGCTGGGAAGATTGTCGTCCCAGCTGTCGCTGGTGGCGACGGCGATGGAGTCGCCGGCGTCGAACACGCCCGGTGTTTGTCCGGGGTAATTCCGGTCAATGTCCTCCGGGCCAGGGGCCCCAGTCCAAATCGGGTTAGGGGTCACACCATCCTCCAGAAATTGGAATTCCGGGCGCCAGTTGAACGGGTAGTTGTCCACGTCGGCCAGGGTGACCACGCCGTCGCCGTTCACGTCATCGATGATGCCGTCCGATGCGTTCAGCACACCGTTGCCGTTCCAGTCACTGTCTTCGGGACCGGGGAAGTTGCCCTGTGGCGCGCGATCCACATCGCCGTCAGGATAGAGGTTGACCTGCACGCGCGGGATTCCCGGTTCCCAAGGATCTCCTGTACCATAGCGCGGGTCGTTTTCCGCACGGGTGATGGCGTAGTACACGATGCCCGCTATCCCGCCGCTTTCACCGGGGTCGTAGATTTTTTTTCCCCACTCGATGCGGTTGGTCTGGCCCTGGAATGTCTGGATACCCTGCAGCAGGACCTCGCCGGTCTCGGCGCGCCAGAGCTGGCCGCCGTTATCCGGTTGGGCCTGGGGGTTGAGCAGCCCGTCATGGACCGCGGGGTTAGTCGCGCCTCCGGCGTCTACCACGACGGTTGCGCCGGTGGCCTTGAAGCGCGCGAAGTCCACCTCGGCGATGAGCCAATTGAAGAAGGGAAAGACTTCATCGAATGGAACGTAGCCCTCCAGGTCCGTCGGGAAGGACTGGTACATCGAGCCGTCGCGGAAGCGCAGGTTCACCGCCTGCTCGGGCATGCCCATTTCGCCGGGGTCGCGGATGCCGTTGCCGTTGCCGTCGTAGAAAACCCAGGAATCGAGTCGACCAAACCAAGAAGGCACGGCCAGCTGCCCCAGGTCTACGTTTTCATTGCTCACGTCCACGATCTGGAAGCTGATGATGAGGTCTAGGTACTTGTCCCACACGGTCACAAGGTAGGAGCCAGGGGGAACGTTGCTGATGGTGAACTTGCCGGTATCCGGGTCGGCGGGCTGGGCGTAGATGCCCTTGCTGGCAGGATCGTTCAGGCCGATGTAGACGTTCGCGAAAGCATTGGCCGGCGCGGTCCCGGCAATATCAGGGGGCCGGGACATGTGGAAGTTCACCACCTCGCCGGTGATGCTGAAGCTGCCGGTGAAGGCGGCGGCGTCAATGAACCGTTTCACGAACCCCACGAAAACGTGAGTGGTCGGCACGCCGAACTCAACCAGCAGCGAGGGCTCGTTCGCCTTGACCCAGGCGTCGATGCCCTTGGTGCCCTCGATGGTGGTGGTCTGCAGCCAGCCCTGGCCGGCCGGCGGGATCACTTCCACCGCGTATTTGCCGGGCGAAAGGTTCTTGAAGGTTGCATAGCCGTCGGCGTCTGTGGTGGCCGTGCCCATTGTGCCGACGGGGTTGCCGAAGGCATCGAGCATCTGCTGGCCGCCGGAGATACCGTAACGGCCGCCGGCGTCCTTCAGGATCACCTTGAACCCCGCCAGGCCCTTTTCCTGAGGCAGATTGGGGGAGTTGTTAATAGGGTAGTTGTCCTCGAATGCGAAGACGGTGATCTGGGCCGTAGGCAGCGGCAGCTTGTTGACCGTCACCGCTACCGCCGCCTGGTTCGGCTTTACCGGAGCGCCGCCGATGGTGTAGCCGGCGTCGGTGCCGGCGTTGTCCGGCAGAATCGAAAGATAGTAGTGCTTGGCCGGATCGGCGTTTGTTAAAGGGCTCAAGTCGGCCGAGGTTCCCTTGGCCACCACCGGCATATAGCTCTTATGGAACTCGAGCGTCTGCTGGCCCGGATTTTGGGCCTGAGGATTGATGTGGAAGGTCACGTCCTCCTCCAGCAGCCAGCGGTAGCTGCCGACGTTTCCGCCGTCAGACCCCGTCACGGTCAGGCTGAAGGCCTGCAGCCCGGCCGGGATGAAAAAGGCGGCTATCCACAGCCCGAGAAAAGCAATGAGCATCTTTTTCGTCTGCTTGGACTTAGTGCTGGCATAGGACCTTTTCATGTCACGACCTCCTGTTGAAGCGTATGGCTAATTCCTGAGAAGGGAGAAATGATATTGCTGATTCTGGCATCGCTCAGTTTACCTTCCTTCAATTGATGCTGGACCAAACTTTACTATCTTGTCTGCTGCGATGGTATGGGGTCTGCGCCCCATTTTTGCCTACTGAAACAGTAGAAATGGAACGAACGGCAGATAAGAATACCGGCTGGCATGTAGGGTGGATAAGGGGCGTGGCTCTGGATGACGAATTGATACAGCTCGCCGCTGCAGAGTTGGATGACTACTGAGCGCGCTGGTTTTTCTAGATCTTGGTAGTGATCAGGCCGTGCTCGAAAGCAAATGCGGTGAGGGCGGCGGCGTTGTGAAGATCGAGCTTGGCCATGATGTTGGCGCGATGCTTCTCCACCGTCTTTATGCTGATGTGCAGCAGGTCGGCGATTTCCTTGTTCTGGTAGCCTTCGGCCAGCAATTTCAGAACCTCCTTCTCGCGTTCGGTCACCGTGTCGAAGGCGCTCTTGCTCTTCAGGGTTTTGCGCCCGTCGAGGTAGCCGTCCAGAACATTTCCGGCAATGCCCGGGCTGATGTACTTCTTGCCTTCCAGCACACTGCGGATGGCTATCCGCAGCTCTTCGCGGCTGGAGTCTTTTATGGCGTAACCGTCCGCTTTGGCCTCAAACGCCTGCAGGACATATTGGTCGGACTCGTGGATGCTCAAAACCAA
>Ga0316619_10000127_pt1 | contig 12720 bp, 10 predicted proteins | sample OWC_Aug_M1_C1_D4_FD_207659 | JGI IMG/M metagenome (GOLD analysis project Ga0316619, IMG submission 207659) | Wetland soil microbial communities from Old Woman Creek delta, Ohio, United States - OWC_Aug_M1_C1_D4_B | ecosystem: Environmental > Terrestrial > Soil > Wetlands | place: USA: Ohio...
CCGACGAGGCGTACGGTAGAAAGACGCACCCGGTGGGCTCAGGCAAAGATCGCATGGTGACGTACGATCCAACGTACGACCCGAGAGGCCCTGCCGTAAACCGGCTCCTCGAACGCATCAGGCAGGTAGTTCCCCGCGAGGCCTCTCTCGTCCTCCTTCCTGAGGGGGTAATGGTAAATTACCTGGTCAGACGCACCAACCCCACACCTTACCTCACCTTCATGCCCCCGGAGTTCGCAATCTACGGGGAGACGAGAATGCTGGAGGCATTGCAGAACGATCCTCCGGACTTCATCGTGCTGCTCAGCAAAGATACGGAAGAGTATGGTGTTGGTCCGTTCGGGAAAGACCCTGCCTATGGGTCAATTATGGTGGCTTGGGTCAAAGCTTGGTACGAGACAGTCTGGCAGGTTGTCGGAGGACCCGGTCAGCCCGGGCAATTTGGGGCGGAACTCCTCAGGCGACGCGCGCCGTAGAATCAATTAATACGTCTAGCGCTCCATCTGCGCCTCGGTGCCGGATATCCTGCATTCGCAGGGAGGCCTCGTGATGGTTATCTCATGCGGGCCAAAGGACGTGATCTTCCAACCGTCCTTCAGGTCCTTGTTCGTATCACACTCATATTCCTTGGATGCACCCTTGCAGCGCTCCTCGCAGTTGATATTGTCTACCATCAGTACCCGCACAGGCTCTGACTTAGTGGCGCAGAATACCTTCTTCTGTCCTTTGGGCTTTTTTGATTCTTCCTTCTTTGGTTCTTCCTTTTTTGATTCTTCCTTCTTGGGCACTTCCTTCGCAGGCTCCTGAGCCTGGACTCCAAGGCTCAGACCAGCAATTATAAGAACTGCGATTACCAGTCTAGGCACGCATCGTACTTTCATTTCCCCTCCAATGACACTCATCGTCTGATAGGCTCCCGTGCGCTACTCGGACGTCTCCACATAGAGTATGTGATTCTTGTTGAGCATCACCACACTCCGCGAACTCTCGGGGCCGTCAGGGACCACCGCGACAAATTCGTCTTTGAGCAAATTCAGGAACTCAGAGAGCCTTTTATATCCACGTATATTTACCTTGCCCACGATTGTGGAGCCATCGTTCATCGTTATTTTGATGGGTTGGAAATTGACTTCCCAGCCCATGACTTCCGCCAGGATGCTCTTCGGGTCCATTGCTTCCGAGCTCTCGGAAGAGAGACCCCTGAGCTTCTCCCATAGGGGTGTGTTTTCTCCCATATCCAACAGTCTAGCCGGACAGGCTGCGCCGGTCAAGTCAATAGCGTCGGGATAGAGCGTCGGGACAGAGTTTCAGGCAGACCGCCGGGCAGTTCTATCATACCGCCATCTCCTTGGGCAACCAAAGAACACGCATGGTTGCTGGTGCGAGCAGTCAGGCTTTAAAAACGGGTAAGGTTACGGTATCATACAGGACATATGGCGGCGGGGGTCAATTCAACAAACAAACATGAGATGAAAAGAAAGATGTACAGCGAGTCCCCTGCATCGCGCGAGAGAATACAACAGTTCAAAGAAGTTCTGCTCCAGCTCTCAGCAAGGTTGATCAGTATCCAGGCGGACGAGATCGATCGGGAAATCAACAGGGCGCTCCGGCGGGCTGCTGAGTTCTGTGGATTTGACCGCATTTTTCTGATGGAGTTCTCTGGCGACCTCACGTCGACGCGGGTCATCCATGCCTATGCAGCTCCGGGCTGGCCTCAGCCGAAGGCAACGAGCACTACCGACGATATTCCCTGGCTCATCAAGAAGATCACAACTGGAAACACGGTCGTCCTGCCCCGTTTGCCCGACGACCTGCCAAAGGGCGCACTCGCTGACCGAGACCGCTGCATCAGGGAGGGGATTAGATCTGCGGTGGCAGTGCCATTCAAGGTGGCAGGCGCCATCAGAGGAGGCATGGTCATCAATTATCTCCGCAACCGTGCCGATCTACCCGACGATCTCGTGGCGCAGCTCCGCCATTTGGGGGAAATCCTCGGTAGCGCCCTGGAGCGCAAGAGCGCGACAGTGCGCATTGACCAGTTTCGCAAGTTTGAGGACCTGTTGTCGGAGGTCTCCGCCACCTACATCAATCTGCCGCCCGCTGAGATTGAACAAGTTGGCAGAAACGACTTTGGGCGCCTGAGTCGCCTGTTAGGGGTTGACCGGTGTATGCTCTATCTGGTGGGCGATGACAAACGGTTTCACAAATGGGAAAGCCTCTTCTCGTGGTGGCCGGAAGAGGACGATGACACGATTCGAGCTGTAGACAAGTTGGAGCAACGGGACCCGCACTGGTTCGACAACATGCAATACCTGTACGAGAAATGGTCCAAGGGCAAGACGGTTCAGTTCACGCGTCTCGAAGAACTGCCCGAAGAAGCAGCAAGAATGAAGCGCCTCTACGCAGCATACGGCGTTAAGTCAGGCATATCATTTCCTCTGTTGGCAGGAGGTGAGATCATCGGGGCCCTTTCCATTACCACAACCCGCTCTCACCGCTCCTGGCCCCAGGATGTGGTCCCGAAGCTTCGTCTCTTCGGACAGGTTTTTGCGAACGCCCTTGAAAGAAAGAAGTCAGAAGAGTCTCTGCGGGGTGCGTTTTCGGAGATCAAGCAGCTCAAGGAACGCCTCGAAGCAGACTACACCTACCTCCGGGAAGAGAGTAATCTTGAGCACGATTTCAGGGATATTGTAGGCAACAGCGCAGCGCTCAAGCAGATTCTCGTTAAAGTTAAGCAGGTGGCACCCACCGACGTGACCGTACTCCTCCTTGGTGAGACGGGTACAGGCAAGGGGCTTATCGCACGGGCTATCCACAATGCCAGCAGGCGGAAATCCCGACCCCTGGTGCAGGTGAACTGCGCTGCCCTCTCTCCTCACCTGATCGAGAGCGAATTGTTCGGCCACGAAAAAGGGGCATTCACGGGCGCCCACAGCAGGCGCGTGGGACGCTTTGAAACTGCCAATGGGACCACGCTTTTCCTTGACGAGATCGGAGAGCTGCCTCTGGAACTCCAGGCAAAACTGCTTCGAGTGCTGCAGGATGGTGAGTTCGAGCGGGTCGGGGGGACGACCACTATCAGGACAGCCGTGCGGGTCATAGCAGCCACAAACCGCGACCTCGAGAAGGAAGTGGAAGCCGGGAGATTCCGCCGGGACCTCTGGTACCGTCTGACTGTCTTTCCTATTTTTGTCCCGCCGCTCCGGGATCGTTTGGAAGATATCCCGTTGTTTCTCAGTTTCTTCGTGGAGAAATACGGCAAGTGGATCGGCAAGAAGTTTGACACAATCAGCCAGAAAACCATTAACGCGCTGAAAGCCTATTCCTGGCCCGGCAACATCAGGGAATTGGAGAATATCATTGAGAGGGCTGTCATCACGAGCCCTGAGGGCCATCTCCGGATAGAGCTGCCGGCGCAGGAAAGATCTCAGCTCAAAACAAAGAGCCTTGCGGACCTTGAAAGGCAGCACATACTCCGGGTCCTGGAAGAGACAGCGTGGATCATCAACGGGCCCCGCGGAGCGGCCCGTCAGCTGGGCCTCAAACACAGCACCCTGAGATCACGCATGCAGAAACTGGGCATCAGACGTCCGCCACGCGTGAAAAAATCCTGACCCAGACCATCGTGACCACGACGGACGAATAGATTTCCATTGGCCGGGTACCCCCGCAACGACATATCGTCGCCATCGCATCGCCATAATAGATGGATTGGATTGATCTGCCTTTCCCCATTCGGCCACAGCAGAACAGCCTACGGCCTACCTTCTCGGACTTAAAGGCGCGCTCGCCGGCGCACGGCGCCCGGACAAGAAAAGGCAACACGCATTCCATGAAGCGCATGCAACGATATATCGTTGCGCTTCCTGCGGCGTCCGTTCTCTGCAATAGAATTGATACAAGCTGGAAAACATGCGTCTGTTCAGCCACTTGTCTATCGGCCACGCAATGAGGCGGCCTGAAACGGGCGCATATCAACGATATGTCGTTGTATATTTGTGATATCCGTGCATCGGCCCACAGCAAGGACACCTACAAGAGTACGCAATCACAATGGTTTTTGTTTCTGGATGGCTTGGCATGCCCCTTGCCCTATGTGGTGAAGGCCGGAGCGGCGAGTCGCCAAATTTGGGGCCCAGCACTCTGCCCAGCCAATCCTCCGACTGAAAGCAGGTGGCCGATGTTTTCAAAAACATGGGAGACATCAAGACGGCGGTACGAGCCCGTACTTGAGAGGAACGTAGCAGTTCCGGTGCGGGCGGGATTTGCCATCGATTGCACTGTCGTCCGCCCAGACTCGATTGAGAAGTTTCCGGCCATCGTCTCCATGCACCCGTTTCACAATGAACCGCAGTTCGCTCCCATGATGCCCGGAGCCATTAATCCAGGGACGGTCACCATCGAGGGAGGGGATTACAACTTCTACGTGCGGCGCGGCTATGTCATCGTAATGGCCAACTGCAGAGGAACGGGTCTGTCCGGCGGCACCTTCGTCCATATGGGAGACGGCATGACCGAAGACCTGTACGACGTCATCGAATGGGCTGCCAGGCAACCCTGGTGCGACGGTCAGGTAGCAACCTTCGGTACATCCTATTTTGCTATGACCGCCAAACGCGTGGCCGAACTGAAGCCGCCTTCTTTGAAGACGATCTTCGCTCCCTTTGGCGTTACCGACCAGTACCGCCAGGCCATTTTTCACGGCGGTATCTTCTCGTACGTGTTTCACCAGTTCTGGCTCAAGATGCTGAGTAATCTGCGGGTGAGCACAGCATGGCGCGACGAGATCGGTCACGAGACGTTCAACGGGATGGTGGAGAAAGCCCTTGAGGACCCGGAGATCAACATCCATCCTGAACTCGTTCATGTCTTGAAGCACCCGGATGAGGGCGGCAACATGCTCATCGCCGAATATATCCTCAATCCCTTCGACAACCAACTGTACAAAACGAAAGCGCCACGCTACAACGTGGACGTGAAAATCCCCGGTTATTTCGGCGGCTGCTGGGGCATGCACATGCTCCACCTGCCGGGCGATTTCGAGAGCTACGAAAACTGGAAGGGACCAAAAAAACTGACCATCGGCCCTCCCTATTACCTGGACCGGCCCGTCTATCAGTATCACTATGAATCGCTCCGCTGGTTCGACTACTGGCTCAAAGGGATCAATACAGGCATCATGGATGAGGCACCCATCACCCTGTTCATACAGAACAGCGGGGAATGGAGAGAGGCATACGAGTGGCCCCTGCCCCAGACCAGGTGGACCGAGTTCTATTTGCACAAAGAGGGTCTCCTCTCAGAACACGAGATGTGGCCTGACGAAACCGGCTCCACCTTTGTGGAATCTCCTGAGCAGCATGGCAAACTCGTATTCAAGACGCCTCCCATGGTGGAGATTACCGAGGTGTGTGGTCCGCTCGTGCTCAACCTCTATGCGTCTACCAGCGACACGGACGTGCTCTGGTTTGTGACGCTCTTCCAGGAAGATGACGCAGGGAAAGAAAAGATTTTGACGCGTGGATGGCTCAGGGGATCGCAGCGGCGCACGGATCCGGAGAGATCAACGCCCTGGGAGCCCTATCACCCCCATGACCGGCGGGAACCTCTTACCCCGGGCGAGGTATACGAATTTGCTATCGGGATCGTTCCGACCGGCGTGCTGCTTAAAGCAGGCATGCGTCTGGGCCTCACAATCAAGGCGACCGATCGGGACGCTGTTCCGACCGATTTCCTGGATCAGCACGCGTACGGACATCTCTACCGGGAGACCACCGCCGAGATAACGGTCTACCATAGCAATCGATATCCGTCACATCTCCTGGTACCGGTTACGAAGGGAAATAGAATAGGCACGTTCATGTCGGGAGGTGTTTTGCCGCCGCTCGACCCCGGCCATTGAGGATGGAGCGCCATACGGACGAGGGGCAAGCACAGTACCACTCAGGGAGGGTGAGGAACGGGTTCGAGCTTTTTTGCCGCGAGCGAAGCGAGCTTCGCTCGGTGCTGCCAGGATGGGTTTGATGGATTTCGAGGCGCAAGGCGTTCGGGAAACCGAGGCTGTACTGGGATGTACGCCGAGGGTTCGCGGATGCCGCGGCAACGAAGAAAGGCGCAAACCCTAGTTCTGGCGGCGCCGACGAACCATTAAGATTAGAAGGTGAGTGAGAGGAGGATACGATGAATAATGTAAAGGTCGATATGGATGCGTGCACAGGCTGCGGGACATGCTACGACGCGTGCTTCGTCAACGTGTTTCGCTGGGATGGAACAAAAGAAAAACCGATTGTTGCCTACCCTGAGGATTGTGTCGAGTGCAACAAGTGCGAGCTGGGTTGTCCGGTGAATGCCATCGAGGTCATCCCAGATTTTAAAGGCATATACTGGCCTCCCGTAGTCTAGCGCCAATCACAGCAGAGAGCATCATGAGAAAGGAGATACAACATGGCTAAGCTGGAATCCCTGGGAACGGTTTTCTCCACAGACATACTGGTCATCGGCGGGGGCATAGGCGGCCTGGCAGCGGCCATCACTGCAAAAGAGGCGTCGCCGGATGTCGATGTGCTCGTGGTCGACAAAGCCTGTTCCGGATGGTCGGGAAAGGCAAATAAAGGGGGTGGGAACATATCGTACGTGGACCCCGAAGACAACGTGGACGAATTCGTGAAATACCATGTGAAGAACATAGGCTATTTTCTCGAAGACCAGGAACTCCTGAGAGCCTATGGCGAAGAGTCGAGAGGTAATCTCGACCGCCTGGAAAGCTGGGGTGTCCACATTTACCGGAAAGAAGACGGCAGCCCGAAGTATGTCCGGTGGACTGAAGGTCTCCCCTGGAGGATGGCGGTCATGGACCAGGACGTCACCCTTAACATGCTGCAACACGCCAGGAAACAGGGCACGAAATTTATAGACCGCGTGGCAATCGTTGATTTGCTCAAGGAGGGGGACCGCGTTACCGGCGCCATCGGGTTCAGCATTATCGACGGCGCCTGTCACATCATCAAAGCCAAAGCCACCATCATCGCCAACGGTGGTCAGAACTACCGTCTCATGCGCAGGTGGAGCAGCGGTCGCGGTGATGGTATCGCGGCTGCCTACCGTGCCGGAGCAGAGATGCGTAACGCCGAATTCGGCAACTTCATCAACTGGATCTTTGTAGACAGCAGGGACGTCTGCCAGGGCGCCGAGGATGTGCTTTACAATGCAAAGGGTGAACATATCACCAAAGCCATTCGGCCCGTCATAGAGTGCGACCTTCATTCCAAGGAGGTCGTTGCCTGGTGGAAAGAAATGAAGGCAGGTAATGGGCCTGTATGCGCCAACATGGCCGAGAACAGGATCCTCAATGAGATCGTCCCGGCCTTTCACTCTGATGCGCTCGCGGTTCGCCCCATTGCTACGGCCTTCTGGGGCAGGACCATAGGGAAAGCAATGTCCGCGGCAACTAAAAAGGGTCCCATGCAGGAGGTGGTTCCTGGTTTCATCGGTGAACAGGCGCCCATCAAGGTTGATCACCGGATGGCAACTACCCTGCCTGGATTATTTGCCATCGGAGACGCCTCATTCACGGGTTCGGCGTGGGCAGGCGCAGTCCCCATGCCCGGACGGATGAGAGGGACGGGGCTCGGCTTCGCGACCTTCTCCGGAGTAAGGTGTGGCCCGGCGGCCGCAACGTACGTTTCGGGCGCTGCCGAGGCCCGTATCGATCCTGCGCAGGCTGAGGTCCTCAAGGAGCGTATGTTCGCGCCGCTTGCTCGCACCTCCGGTGTCGAAGCACCGGAACTGGTTCGCTCGATCCAGGACGTGATGTCTCCTGCTGGAAACAGTATCTACATGCGGCAAGACAGATTAGAAGCGGCGCTGAACAGGGTCATGGAAATCAAGGAGAAGGCATCCGAATTGCGCGCAAAGGACTGGCACTACCTCTCAGCCGGCAACGAGGTGCGGTCCATGCTCACCAGTGCAGAGATGTTCTATCGCGCCGCACTGACAAGAAAAGAATCGAGAGGCTGGCACATGCGTGAGGACTACCCGCAGACGGACAACACGAACTGGCTGAAGCGGATAATCATACAGAACAGAAAGGGCGAGATGCTCCTCACGACAGAGGCTGTCCCTGTTGAGAAGTATCCTTGCAAGCCCTGATACGCACAGGCGGTGTTTGGAGCAGAGCAACGCACATTCCTTGATGGACGGGAGGCCCGCGAACGTCCGAGCCATGGCCCCAACAACGCATAGAGGAGGAAAAGAATGAATCAAGAGCTTTCATACCCAGGGTATCGCTGGTTCGTGCTGCTGACGCTCTGCGTGGTGACCGTGGCTACATCGGTGATCATGATCTCACCCGCCCCGCTCATCGGCATCATCGCGAAGCAACTGAAACTCGATCTCGGTGTCACAACCGGCGCTTTGATGGGAGGGTTCAACCTCGCCCTTGCCGTCTCCTGCATCATCGGGGGATTTCTCTGCGACCGTTTCGGCCTGATCAAGGTCTATACCTGGGGCAGTCTGCTCATGATCATACCCACGCTGGCGCTGCCATATTCTGGTGATACTCTTGGCGGTGTGATGGTCATACGTATTCTTCAGGCTTTTGGTGTCGGGCCCATTCTCGCATCGGTAGCGGCGGTTGCCGCGCTTTGGTTCCCCCCACTCCAGCGAGGCATTGTCACCGGCATCCAGGGCATGGCCGTCACACTGGGGATAGCCATCGGTTTTGTAGCGGGACCTGCCGCATATGCGGCAGTGGGGACCTGGCAGGCAGCGATCGCCTGGCAGACGATAAGCTGTTTTGTAGGGCTCGTCCTGACCATCATCTTTGCATTCGGACCGAGGCCGCCGGCCCATTCAGACGTCACAGCGTGCGCGAGCGATGTTCCTGACAACGGCGACTTCAAGCTGGCTATGCGCCAGGGCGTGAGTTGGGTGGGCGTCTTTGTTATCTTCTGCCTCTGCTGGTGTCTCACCGCGTTCAACGACCTGACGCCGGCTTACTTCGCCATAGACCCGCCCATTGGCGTCGGTTACGGGCCGATGACGGCAGGCAAGCTCATGATGGCTGTGCAGATCGCCTTTATGGTCGGCGCAGTCGTCACCGGGTTCGTGTTCGAAAAGATATTCAAAGGCACTGCGAGGCCCGTCATCATGATCGGCTACGCCCTGTTCGCCATCTTTGCCGTCTCCATCATGTGGCCCGCGGTGTATGGAAATATGTCGGTCCTGGTGACCTGCCTGGTGATAGCCGGGTTCTTCGAAGCCTGGGTAGTTCCCAACGTCTTCGCCTTCATCTCTCTGCACTATCCTGCGCACATCACGGGCAAGCTGTCCGGAATGTGGTTCGGCATAGGTCTTTTCGGGGGAACCCTGGGCGTCACTGCCGGTGCGGCAGCTCTGCACGCCACGGGAAATTACCATGCCTCAATCGTCATCGTCGGCATCGTAGCAGTTATAGGGTTTATCCTCACGATTTTCTTAAAGCCCCCCAAGGTCTTTTGTGCGAGCGAAGACGGGGAGATCAGGAGGACAGTGAACGGCAAGAGGTGATCAGTGATCAGTGACCAGTGGCCAGCGATCAGCACAACGGATGCGTAGAGCAAGAGTCGGAGCGTTGGGACTGTGTGCTGGATCCGGTTCACTAGACACTGACCACCAAACACTCATCAGGCCAAGAAGGAGTTGTCATGCACACTATCAAGATCGACATGGAGAAGTGTAACGGCTGCAAGCAATGTTACAGGGCGTGTTTTGTGGACGTCATCCGCTGGGATGATGCGGCAAAGAGACCCATCGTCAAGTATCCGGAGGAGTGCGCGACGTGTAACTGGTGTGAGCTCTCCTGCCCCGTCAATGCAGTCGAGGTGATTCCGGGCAACCCCGTTCCCATCCCGGAACCGTATCCGCGATCGTTCTATCCGAAATCGTACGTGCGGTGATAAAGGAGGTACAAGACTATGACTCGTGCAAGGGAGATGGGCGAAGTATTCTCCGCCGACGTGCTCATCCTCGGCGGTGGCCTGGCAGGCCTCATCGTCGCAAACAAGATCAAGGATCTCAATGGCCAGCTTGACGTTCTCATCGTGGAGAAGGCGACCACCGGCTTTTCAGGCTCAAAGGCAAATAAAGGCGCTGGTGTCATGTGGGTCATGCAGGAGGACGATGACATCGACAGGTTTCGTGACTTCTATGTCAAGGAAGTAGGTCATGGCCTGGAGGACCAGGAACTCCTGGAAAAGGTGTGCGTCAAGAGCCGGGAGATGGTCACGGACCTCGAAGGATGGGGCATACAGATCATGCGGGACGCCACGGGAAGACTGATCAAACTGCCGGAATTGCCCTACTGGTCGCTCTGCGCGTACGACCTGGACATCATGGACAAGTTGAGGAAGGCAGCCGTGAGGCGGGGAGTCAGGATGGTAGACAAGACCCAGTCGGTCGAGCTTCTCACTGATGGGGGGCGCGCAGTCGGCGCTGTCGGTTTCAGCATCCTCGATGGTACCTACCGGGTCTTCAAGAGCAAATCAGTGGTCCTCGCTAACGGGTCCTGCAACTGGATGGTGACCAACATGTGGTACGCGGGCCGCGGCGACGGCATCGCGGCCGCCTATCGCGCGGGAGCAGAAATGAGAAACGCCGAGTTCTCCAATTTCTACAACATCGGCCTGCGAGGCAACATGTCGTGCCCGGTGGGCTCCCAGTATGCCCTGTACAATGATGATGACGAGTATCTTGCCGTGAAATATTGCAAGGATGCGGAATGTGACATTGATATCGGCATCCTTCTCGGCATGGAAAAAGAGGTGATGGAAGGCAAAGGTCCCATCCGCTTCGAAGAGACGGAGATGTTCGTACAGAACCCGCTGGGTGCGGCCGGCCTCGTGTTCCGCTGGGACCGGCCAGTGGCCATCAAGTACTGGAACAAGCTCTTCGAAAAAGAGGGGAGGTACATGGCAGACCGTTCGTGGAGACCGGAGGTCGTGCCCGCCTTCATCGGTGAGTGCGCACCCGTAAAAGCAGACCACGAGATGCGCGCCACGCTGTCCGGTCTCTGGGCCCTGGGCGACACCAGCCGCGCCGGTACCTGCTGGAACGGCGCAGTGCCGCCTCCGGGGAGACTGAGAGGAACCGGTCTTGCGTGGGCCGCTGTTTCCGCGCTGCTCGCTGCACCGTCGCTCGTCGATTACGCAGCGCACGCCGGGGAACCCGCGACTGACAACGATCAGGTCGAGAAATTCAAAGAGGTGATCTATGCCCCCATGAAGCGGGAAAAAGGCATGTCGCCGCGCGACGCGATCTGGCGCCTGAAGGAAGTAATGAGCCCGCCGAGATACGGCGTGCGCAAGAGCAAAGGCCGCATCGAAGAAGCCCTCGCCAGGGTGCGCGAGGTCCTGCATCTGGCAGACGCGGAGGTCTCTCCTGCCAACGACTGGCACATGCTCGGGCTGTGCCACGATCTGAAAAACATGGCCCAGTGCGCGGACATATACTACAATTCAGCGCTTGCAAGAACGGAGAGCAGGGGTTGGCACTTCAGAGAGGACTATCCGGAGCGGGATGATAAGAACTGGCGTAAATGGATCGTGGTCAAACAGAAGGATGGCAAGATGACGGTTTCGACAGAAGCATTCCCCTTCGAGCGATACAAGACAAAACCGTAAGAGTTGCAGGCACTGCAAGGCATGCCGTGCAATGAGAGGAGGTCCGTACCATGGACGATGTGAGGCGAGGAGAACTGACGTCTGAAGAAAAGGCGAAACCCTACTCCAAGTATTTTTACAGAGAACCATCGCCTCCGGCGCCGGAGCGGCTTGCGCTCATGGACAGGCCCATAGACCCTTCCAAGGCACTGCCCATAGAGAGGATCAACGACCTGCTCAATCCCGGGTACCATGAAGTCGAAGCCGGATGGTGCATCATGCCAAACGGCACGGGCTACATTGCCAACCACCTCCCCATGCCAGGGGTCACGGTCGACATGGTCAACTGGTGGTTTGCTTGGCACTCACTCGAAGATCTCCGGTACAAGATCTGGTGGCCGGACGGCCATTTCGGCATTTCTTTGAGTGACAAGCACCGCGCAAAGGTGCTCGACCCCAACCGTTCGATGACGCAGAGGTTTCAGGGCATCACGCATTACGTGCTGGAAAATGTCGGGGGACCCAGCGCGGAAAAGATCGCCATCAGCTTTATGACACCCGAAGATGTGGGCTTCGACATGAGCCGTTTCAAATCGCCCAGCGTGGGTACCATTGCCGCGGCGAACGGCTCTTCGCAGATGTTGAACCCTCCACCCGGCGTTCCCAACTTCAAGGCGCCGGCCTTCATGATCCACTTTATTCGCGAAATACCCGGCGGTGTTGAGTTCAGGACACGTTTCTGGATGGGGTATCACATCGTGAACAGGAAGCCCTATGTGCTGCTGCCTGCCGGCGTGCGCATTCCCGACTTTGTGCCTGCCGGACTGGCGCGCCATAACGTGTACGAGTATGCGAACCTGGCTTCCTTTTTGCCTCAGATCTACGAAGAGCAGAGAGGTGCCATTCCTTAGTCGCCTCCACCCAGTCATTCATGCATTTTATCGTTGTCTTTCTTATCGGCCTCCGGTATGATGTCGCACGGAGCAGAGGTGTTCGGGAGCCCCACGGTAACATAGCGGGGAGGCCCCTGCGCCGGAGACCCATCCCATGAAGAAAGAGGAGGAAGTGATTATGGAGAATAAGA
>Ga0316619_10000128_pt1 | contig 12713 bp, 8 predicted proteins | sample OWC_Aug_M1_C1_D4_FD_207659 | JGI IMG/M metagenome (GOLD analysis project Ga0316619, IMG submission 207659) | Wetland soil microbial communities from Old Woman Creek delta, Ohio, United States - OWC_Aug_M1_C1_D4_B | ecosystem: Environmental > Terrestrial > Soil > Wetlands | place: USA: Ohio...
TGGATGGTCACCGTCCCGAGTTTCTTGGCGGCGTCCCCGATCGCCAGGCGGTCCTGCTTGCCGATGGCCCCCTGCAGGGCGGTGACCGCCGCCGTCAGGTCGGCCTCGTTCTTCTCCTGGGCACCCTTCACCAGGCCGTCCACCGCCTTGGCGCTCCCGGCTGCGGTCGTCAGGAATGCCCCTTCGGTCATCCACCGGAAGCCGGGGGCCCTGAATGTGAGCCCGGCGATCACCAGCAGGATGATCGCAAACCCGATCCAGACGGTCATCCAGTCTTCATTCTTGATGTACGTGGCATACGCGCTTGGCTTCTGCTTTTCTGCCGGCATGTTCAAGCCCTCCTTTGGCAGGCCAACCCACCGCACACACCACCCCCCGCCGGATCAAGAGCAAGGTTCTTGCCGGATCGGATCCTTGTGCAACTTGTTGAAATACTTGATGATTTTCTGGAAACTCCGCGGAGCGTAGAGCCGGATGTTACCGAATGGAAACAGAGAAGCGGCAAGACGTTACCAAACGGTAACGCCCGGCGGGTCAGGCGGACGGAGTCGCCTTTTTCAGCAGCGGACTAGGCGCTCGGCCAGGAGCTCTAGCGGGTGGCAGACCCGGACTCTCGCTCCCCGGCCGCGCAGCATGAGGGAAAGCTGGGTAATGCAGGAGGGGCAGCCGCTGGCCACCACAGAGGCGCCCGTCGCCAGGATGCTGGCGACTTTGGCCTCGCCGACCTCGCGCGAGAGGGCGGCGTGCGTGAGGCAGAACGATCCCGCGCCGCCGCAGCAGACATCCGCCCCCTTCATCTCGACGTATTCAATCCCGGGGATGGCCTGCAGGAGCCGACGTGGCTCCGCCTTCACCCCCTGCTCCCGCCCCAGGTGGCAAGGCTCATGGTAGGTCACGCGAAGCGGGGCGGCCTTTCGCAGCGTGGGGAGCCCGCGCTGCGCCAGGAACTGGGAGATATCGGACACCTTCCCGGCCAGGACCCGGGCGCGCTCCCCCAGCCTCGCATCCTCGCCGAGAAGCTCTCCGGAGCTCTTCAGCGCCGCGCCACACGAGGCGCAGTCCGTGATGACGGCCTCGTAGCCTTCGAGCGCCCCCAGGTTGCTGCGGGCCAGGCGGCGGGCGGTTTCCTCGTCCCCGTACACCCGGTGCGGCATGCCGCAGCACTGCACGGCGGGCACCTCCACCCGATAGCCGATGGCCGCGAGCGCCCGGCACGTCGCCTCGGCCACATCCGGGTACCCCCAGTTCATGATGCACCCGGCGAAGTAGGCGACCCGCCCGCGGACTGGCTGCCCAGCGGGCGGGGCCGGGACGGGGCGGCTGCGAAACGGCCGGATGGCGATGGGCGGGGCCGCGGCGGCCGCAGCCCGTAGCGACTCCGGCACAAGAGGGGGCGGGACGGATTCCACCAAGCCGGGTAGCCCGGCCCGCTGTGCCAGGCCGACCCAGGGCATCCCCGCCGCCTGCAGGCCGGTCGAGGCCAGCATCGCCAGCATCCCCCGCACCGGTAGCGGCAGCCCCAGCGTCCGGGCCAGCGCCGCCCGGCCCTCCAGAAACAGGGCGGTCGTCGGGACGAGGCTCGGGCAGTTCGCGGCGCAGGCTCCGCACAGGAGGCAGTCTTCCAGCCGGGCCCGGAGCCCCCTGGACGGGCCGAGGCCCCCGAGATGGTTGTCCACGGCCGCCTCGAGCAGGGCGAGCTTGCCCCGCGCCGCCATGCCCTCGTAGGTCGTGTGCTGGTACAGCGGGCAGACGGCGGTGCAGGCGCCGCACTTGCTGCAGCGCCAGAGCCCCTCCTGGTGACGCAGTTCCATCGCTCGGCTCCTTACCTGGCCAGTAGCGATTCCCGCCTGCAGCGGGAGGATACCTGGAGGCGGGCGGACCGCGTACCCGTCCCGCGTCCCGCGGGAGGAGTGCAGGGGCACGGTGCACCGGCGATGCGTGATCCGTCCCGGACCGCCGACCCGAAAGGTTTCTTGTAAGCCCGCAATGTTCGCGGGCTCTATTCGCGAACAATGCGGGCTAGCCGCTCCCGAAGATCTTGCCGGGGTTCAGGATCCCCTTGGGATCGACCGCCCGCTTCACGTCCTGCATCAGCCGGATGGCCTCCGGCGAAAGGGCCATCCGCAGGAACGGCTGCTTGCTCAGGCCGATCCCGTGCTCCCCGCTGAGCGTCCCGCCGAGGCGGACCGACGCCTCGAAGATGGCGGCGATGGCGTGCTCCACGCGCTGCATCTCCGTCGGGTTCCGCCGGTCGGCCAGGATGTTCGGGTGCAGGTTCCCGTCCCCCGCGTGCCCGAAGATGGCGATGGGCAGGTCATGCTCGCGGGAGATCCGCTGGATCTCGCGCACCATGGCCGGGATCGCGCTTCGCGGCACGCTGATGTCCTCGCCGATCTTGGCCCGGCGGACCTGCGAGATGGCCGGCGAGACGGCGCGGCGGGCCCGCCAGAGGGTGTCGGCCTCCTTCGCGTCCCGCGCCATCTCGAAGGACCGGACCCGTTTGCCGCGGCAGATGCCGGCGATGACCTCGGCCTCGGCCTCCACCGCCACCGGCATGCCGTCCACCTCGATGAGCAGGAAGGCCTCGGCGTCCCGGGGGAGCCCGAGGCGCAGGTAGTCCTCGACGCAGTTGATGCTGGTCTTGTCCATGATCTCGAGCGTGGTCGGAGTCACCCCGCCGGCCATCACGGCCGCCACGGCGTCCGCGGCATCCTCGAGCCGGTCGAAGATGGCGAGCATGGTCTTCTTGGCGGGCGGTTTGGGCAGCAGGCGCAGGATCACCTCGGTGATGACACCCAGCGTCCCCTCCGAGCCGACGAAGAGCTGCACCAGGTTGTAGCCGGTCACGTTCTTGACCTGCTTGCCGCCCAGGCGCACGAGATCCCCGCTCGCCACCGCCACCTCGAGTCCCAGCACGTAGTCCTTGGTCACCCCGTACTTCACCGCCCGGGGCCCGCCCGCATTCTCCGCCACATTGCCGCCGATGGTGCAGTAGTTGAGGCTGGCGGGGTCCGGCGGGTAGAACATCCCCGCCTCCTCCACCGTCTTCTGCAGTTCCCCGGTGATGACCCCCGGCTCGGTCACGACCAGCATGCTGCCGGTGTCGACCTCGATGATCCGGCGCATCCCCGCCACGACCAGGGCAATCCCCCCCTGGGCGGGAACGGAGCCGCCCGAGAGGCCCGTTCCCGCCCCGCGAGGCACCACCGGGATCCCCTGGGCGGTGGCGAAGCGCAGGACGGCGGCGACCTCTTGCGGGGAGGCAGCGAGGACCACGGCGTCCGGCAGCGCCGTGGCGCTGGTCCCGTCGTAGGCGTACATCGTCCGGTCCTCGAGGGAGTCGAAGACCTGCCCTGTGCTCAGCAGCCGGCGCAGGTCAGCATCCAGGGATCGGCCCATCGGCGCTCCTCTCCACAAGCACGGCAGGGGGCCCGGGGCGCCCGCGGTCGAGGCTGCGGGTTTCCCGTTGGCCCGCGGCGGGCCCGTCACAGCCCATACAGCTTGTAGCACGTCTGGCACGGCTCGGGCGCGGGAGGCTGCAGACCCCGCGCGCCTCCGGGTCCCGCTCCGCCGTCGCCCCCCGCCTCCTGCATCCCCGACACGACCCCGGTGATCGTGGCCAGCCGGCGCTGGGCGAAGCGCTGCCGGAAGGCGCAGTAATTCGGCGTGTTCCAGATCGCGGCGAGATCCTGCTCCAGCACATTGCCGAAGCGCACCGCGGAGAGCAGGACCGGCCGGCCGCCGAAGTATCGAGCGAACTCCGCCTGCCCGGGCAGCGTGACGTAATTGCAGGGCGAGACCCAGCCGTCGTGCGAGACGTACAGGATGCGGTGCGGCTTGGCCTCGCACACCGCCACCTCGTTGAGATCCAGGGGATAGGCACGGAAGGCGACCTGGACGCGTCGAGCCCGGGCCGCCGCCTCCTCCAGGATCTGGCCGTAGAGTTCCCGCCGCGCCGGCTCCTCGAAGATCTTGAGCTCATCATGGACGGGGGTCACCACGTGCTCGAGGTTGGTCGCCACCAGCTCATCCACCCCCAGGGACGCCGCCAGGTCCACCGCGTCCGGGAGCTCCTGGATGTTGGCCTTGAGCATCAGGTACATGAACTCGACCTTGGGTCGGCGGCCGCCCCGGTCTGCCCGCAACGCCAGGAATCCCCGGACGTTGGCCAGGATACCCTGGAGGCTGGATCCCAGCCGGATCCTGTCGTGGGTGGCCCCGGTGGCCCCGGCGATGGAGACGGCCAGGAGGTCCAGGTCGAGGTCGAGGAGCCGCCGGCCGACCTCCGGCGTCAGGTGCGTCCCGTTCGTCGTGAAGCCCACCCGGCAGCCCGCCGCCTTGGCGACGCCGACCATGTCGAAGAGCCGGGGGTGGAGCAGCGGCTCCCCCCATCCCTGCAGGTGGACATGCTCTACCTGGGGGAAGGCGGCGGCGATGCGTTCGAAGACAGGCCAGGGCAGGTCCTTCTCCGGCCACCGCTCCGCCAGGGCGGCCCGGGGACACATCGCGCAGCGGAGGGCACAGCGGGACGTCACCTCGATCTGAAACGCCTCGAAGTCGCGCCCCCTGACGCGAGTCTTGAGCCAGTTCGTGAGTCTGTGAAGCATCGAGGACCGCTCCTCGAGGGTGAACGACAAGGTGGTTCGCGGTTCGGTGGTTCGCGGGTTCATCGAGTCCACCCCGTGTCCCGCCGAACGGCCGAATCCGCCTCCGGCGAAAACTGCCGAACGCTTTTTCGCCCTTCCCTAGCCCTTGGCCTCCGTCGGGTGGGTCTTCCGGTACCAGGCGACGGTCTCCGCCACGCCGGTCGCGAAGTCCACGGGCGGCGCATAGCCCAGCTCCCCCCGGATGCGGCTCGTGTTCGGCTCGCTGTCCCGGAACAGGGCGCACATGCGCAGCAGGTGCCCGTGCGTGGGCCGGGTCACGTCCTTGGGCTCCGGCTCCGGCGGCATGATCACCCGCATGATGAACTGCACCAGGCCGCGCGGCAGCCGTCGCCGGGGCACCGGCAGTCCCAGCGCGGTGGCAACCGTCGACAGGTACTGGTGACAGGTGACGCTGAATCCGTCCGCCACGTTGTAGATGCGATTCACCGCCTCGTCTCGCGTGCCCGCCAGCCAAAGGGCGTGGGCCACGTTTCCGGCGTAGCTCAGGTCGAGCGTGTTCCGTCCATTGCCCACCATGAAGAAGAACGGCAGCTTCATCGCCCCGACCATTGCCGGAAACATCATCCGGTCCCGTGGCCCCCAGCCCATCCCGGGGCGCAGGATCACGGTCGGCAGCCCGGCGGCGCGCGTCTTCTCCACCAGCAACTGCTCGGCCTTCACCTTGCTCTCCTCGTAGGCGCTCACGAAGCTCGTCGCGTAGGGGGCGTCCTCGGCGAGTCCTCGGCGATCACATTCGATGCCCAGCACCACCATGGTGCTGACGTAGACGAGCCGCCCGACCCGCGCCGCGATGCAGGCCTCCACGACGGTCTCGGTGCCGCCGACGTTGATCTCGTGATAACGGTGGCGCGGTCCATACGGGATCACCAGGCCCGCCAGGTGGTAGACGACGTCCGCTCCCTGGACCGCCCCACCCACCGCGGCGGCATCGCGAATGTCCCCGACCCGCGCGTCCACGCCGGCCGGCAACAGCTCCGGGGGCGTCCCCGGCCGGAGGAGCGCCCGGACGGACGCCCCGCGCTCCTGAAGGGTCCGGACCAGGTGGGATCCCAGGAACCCCGTCCCCCCCGTCACCATGGCCAGCATGGGTGCTCCTGAGAGGTCGGCCCTGACATCAGCCCCGGGCGGCCGTGGCGGCCCCGGTGGCGTCTTGGCGGTGAAGCGGTTTCCTCGGATCAGGGTGAGTCCAGCCCCAGCTGCTTCAGCTTCTTCCAGAGGGTCTTGCGGCTGATCCCCAGGATCTCCGCCGCCCGCTGCTTCTGACCGCCCACGCTCTGCAGGACCTCTTGCAGGTAGCGCCGCTCCGTCTCCCGGATGGCGTCCGTCAGGGGCTGTGCCGGAATCCCCGACGGCTCCCGCGCCGGCTCCGGGACGTCGAGCGAAAAGTCCGCTGGGGTGAGACGGCTGTTGCGCGTCAAGGTCACGGCGCGCTGGATGCTGGCCTCGAGTTCCCGCACGTTCCCTGGCCACGCATAGGCCAGCAGCTGCCGGCACGCCTCGGGGCTGATGGCTTCGACGTGCTTGCCCAGCGGCGGCCCGTACTTCCCCAGGAAGTGCTCGGCCAGGGGGAGGATGTCCTCTCTGCGCTCGCGCAGGGGCGGGATCGTCACGGGAATGACCTTCAGGCGGTAGAACAGGTCCTCCCGCAGCCGCCCGGCCAGCACTTCCTCCTCCAGGCGCTTGCGCGTAGCGGAGATCAGGCGGACATCCACCTGGATGGTCTCGGTGCCGCCGACGCGCTCGAAGGCTTTCTCCTGGAGGACCCGGAGCAGCTTCGCCTGCAGTGCCGGGCCGAGATCCGCCACCTCGTCCAGGAACAGCGTCCCCCGGTGGGCGAGCTCGAACCGGCCCTTGCGATCCCGGATGGCCCCGGTGAACGCGCCCTTCTCGTGACCGAAGAGCTCGGCCTCGAGCAGCGTCTCCGGGATGGCGGCGCAGGCCACGCTCACGAGGGGATGGTCACGCCGCTGGCTGTGCTGGTGGAGGGCCCGGGCGACCAGCTCCTTGCCGGTCCCCGTCTCGCCGTGGATGAACACCGTGGCCTCGCTCCGGGCCACCGTGGCGGCCATCTCGCACACCTGCGCCATCTTCTCGCTGACGTAGAGCAGGTCCCCGAACCGGCGGAGCTGGCCCGGTCCGGCCTCCGCGTCCCTGGAGGGCCCGCGCTGGGCCAGCAGTCCCCGCAGCAGGGTGAGCAGATCCTCCGAGGGAAACGGCTTCAGCAGGTAGTCCGTCGCCCCGGCCTTCATGGCCGCCACCGCCGACTCGATGGTCCCGTAGGCCGTCATCATGACGGCCACCCCGACCGGATTGGCGGTCCGGTAGGCCCGGAGCACGGCGAGTCCGTCCGCCTTCGGGAGCTTGAGGTCCAGCAGAGCGGCGTCGAACGGCTGGCCCTGGAGCAGGCGCAAGCCCTCGGCCCCGTCCGCCGCGACCGACACCTCGTAGCCGTCCTCGCCCAGATCGTTGGCCAGGGTCACCCGGAGGATGGGCTCGTCCTCCACCAGGAGAATCCGGAGCGCCATGCCTGCTCACGCCTCCCGCAGCGGCAAGGCCACGGTGAAGGTGCTGCCCCTGCCCGCCTCGCTCGCAACCTCGATGAACCCGCCGTGTGCCCGCACGATCCCGTAGCTCACCGACAGCCCCAGGCCGGTCCCCTTGCCCACCTCCTTCGTGGTGAAGAAGGGATCGAAGATCCGGGACAGGTGCTCGCGCGGGATGCCCGCGCCCGTGTCCGCAATCGCCACCTGGAGGAACCGCTCGGTCCCTGCCGTGCGCAGGCTCGGGGTCACCGTGACGGTTCCCCCCTCGGGCATGGCATCCGCGGCGTTCTTGAGGATATTCAGGAAGACCTGCTCGAGCAGGTAGGCATCCGCGAGCACACTGGGCAGCCCGTCACCCTCGGCGACGACGCAGCGGACCTTGCGTCCCGCCAGGTCGTGCTCCAGGAACGCCAGGCACTTCTGGAGGACGGGCAGGACCGGCGTCGGCTTGAGCTGCGGCTTGGCCTCGCGGGCGAAGCTCAGGAGCTGCCCCACGATGCGGCCGATGCGGCCCAGGCCTTCCTGGAGCATGGTGAGGTACTGCGCCCGCTGCCGGTCGTCCTTCACCCCTTTCGCCAGCGTGCGGACGCAGTTCAGCATCCCGGCGATGGGGTTGTTGATCTCGTGGGCGATGCCCGCCGCCATCTGGCCCAGCGAGGCCAGGTGCTCCGCGCGTCGGATCTCCTGCGCATGTCGATCCTCGAGCTGCCGGCGGGCATCCGCCAGGCGCTCCACCATGGTGTTGAAGCTCTCCCCCAGCCGGCCCAGCTCGTCCGGATCCCGCAGGGAGACCCGCGCCCCGAGATCGCCGGCCTCGACCCGGCTCATGGTGCGGGACAGGTGCTCGATCCGGCGGCCGACGACCACGGTGAAGAAGATGCCGATCAGGCCCCCCGCCAGCACCAGGCTGAGGATGGCCATCAGGATCATGAAGGCCCACTGCTGGGCCAGCTCGGAGTCGATGGCGGGAAACGCCACCCGCGCCTGCAGGAACCCGAGCGTTTCCTGATCCCTGGGATGGCACGCGGCGCAGGCCGGCGCGTTCGAGATCGGCCGGTAGACGCTCACCGTCTGTGCGCGCGAATCCCAGAGGGGGTCGGGCGCCTTGCCAGCGGGGTCGGCCGGAGGTCGCTCTGCCGCGGGGAGCGCTCCCCCGATCTCCCCGGGCTTGTCCGAGCGCAGGACCCTGCCCTCCCTGTCCACGATGCGGATCGAGAGCAGGTCCGGATCCTCGCCGATCTGCTCCAGGATGGCCTGCACCTCCTGGCTCTTGCCGTCCGCCATCGCCCGCGAGACCGCCCGGTCCGCGACGCCGGCGATCAGGTCCGCTTCGCGCCGGGCCATGTTGCGGAGGTGCGTGGCCTGGCGCTGCAAGGCGATGACCGTGTACACCAGGACCACGCAGAACAGGATCCCCCCGATGGCCAGGATCATCTTCAGGCGCAGCGACATGCAACGCTCGCCACGGCGTTCGGCAGTACGGGTGCTCGGATGATGCCCGACCCGTTGACCCTTCGACCACCCGCCCCTGCCTACGCGTTCTTGGATTCCACGTGTCGCTTGATTGCCTCGAGCCACGCCCGCAGCTCGCGCTCCATCAGGATCCGGAGCGCCTCTGCACGCTCGCGCAGCACGACGGCAAACGTCTCGCGGGCCAGGGCCGGCATCACGAGGTGCAGCAGATGCATCGCCCGCCAGACCCGCTCGGCCCGCCGGGTGACGGGAAGCCCCTCCAGCATGTCCAGGCCGACCTCGCAGTCCTCCTGCTGCGTGAGGCGCGTGCCGCCCGGGATCGGCACCAGCTCGACCCGCACCCGGAACAGCGTGGGCAGCTCCGCCTGGGTCTCCAGCAGGCGCTCTGGCACCAGACGCAGACACCGGGTCCGGTACTCGAAGATCCGGCTCCCCTTCTGCAGGCGGAAGAACATGATGCTACCTTCCCGCAGCGGGCCGGCCCCCTCGACCTCGACGCGAATCACCCGGACCGCTGGGTCGAGCCTGGATCTGGCCTCGGGATCACACACCAGAGGGAACAGCGCCGACGGGCTGACCGCGATCTCCACGGACTGGCAGATCTGCAGCGTGAGGGATTGGAATGTTCGCGTGCCGCCGATCGGTGCTGCCCTCCCCCGCCCCCGCCCAGCCCTGCCGACCGCGGGTGGCGGGAGACAGCCACTCCGCCAGGGGCCGCCGGGGCGCAGGGCGATCATAGCACCCCGGCACGATCCGGGATAGGGAAGGGAGTGCCATATGGCCGGACAGGCGCCCCTTCCGGATCGGGCCGGTGCCGGCAGGGCACACTTCCGCAGCAGATGGGCCTTTCTCAGCAGCCTGCCAGACGACACAGGCGAGGACCAGGGTCCTCGCCTGCCGTCATGCGCCGCCACAAACTGCCGGTCCTCCGGGTTAATCGATGGCCGCCGGCTCCTCCAGCCCCTTCTCCGCCTCCTTCAGCAGGTAGATGTGCTCGGCGACCTCTTCCAAGTGTCGGATCCCCAGCCGGGCCTCGACCAGGGTGAACCCGATCTCCTCCTCAAGAAACATGTGGTGCAGGAACTCCTTGACGAGGGCGACGCCCTTCTCCTCGACCAGCGGGGCGATCTCCTCGGTGATGGCGCAGCGGGTGAGGGCCTTGAACTCGGCCAGGCGGACTTCCAGGATGCGGTGCTCGCGGTCAAGTTCCTCGGCCACGCCGGCGGCATCCTCCCCCGTCTTGGCGAGCGGCTCGAAGAGCCACTTCTCCTCCGAGTACAGGTACTCGCGGAGTCCGATGTCCAGGTAGTTGGCGACGTTCTTCGCGACGATGGTCCAGTTCGGCGTCCGCATCAGCAGGGCCCGATCCAGGCGGACCAGGGCCTTGCGGATGATGGTGTGGTCCTTCATGATGATGTCGGTGGCTTTCATGGCCCCCTCCAGGATTCGGCGCGGCACGCGCCCCCCTTGCTGTAGCCGGGAACCGCATCCCGGGCACCCGCTGAGCAGCGACCGGATCAGGCCACGAGGCCGAGCTTCCCCTCGTAGATGAACGCCCGGGCGTTCTCCGCCACCACCTCGGGGTCCACCGTGAGCCGGGCGACGCCACTCTGCATGGCCGCCGCCGCCACCGCCTTGGCCACGGCCACCGGCACGCGGAAGTCCAGCATGTGGGGGATGATGTAGTCGGGGCGCAGCTCCTTGTCGCTGATGAGGTCCGCCATGGCGTGGGCCGCCGCCGCCTTCATCTCCGCGTTGATGTCCCGGGCCCGGACGTCCAGGGCCCCGCGGAAGATGCCCGGAAACCCCAGCGAGTTGTTGACCTGATTCTCGAAGTCCGACCGGCCTGTGGCCACGATGGCCGCCCCCCCGGCGCGGGCCTCGTCCGGCAGGATCTCGGGGATCGGGTTCGCCATGGCGCAGACGATGGCATTGGGCGCCATGGTCCGGACCATGTCGGTGGTGAGGAGCTTGGCCCCGGACAGGCCGATGAACACATCCACACCCTTCAGGGCCTCGGCCAGCGCCTCCTTCACCTTCTCCTTGTTGGTGATCCGGGCCATCTCCTCCTTGGCCCAGTTCATGCCGTCGGTCCGGCCCTCGTAGATCGCCCCCTTCGTGTCGCAGAGGATGATGTCGCCCATCCCCATGCTCAGCAGCATCTTGGCCACGGCGATCCCCGCAGCCCCGGTCCCGTTGATGAGGGCGCGGGTGGCCCCGAAGGTCCGCCCCGTGAGCTTCAGCGCATTGATCAGGGCCGCCGTGACCACCACGGCGGTGCCGTGCTGGTCATCGTGGAAGATGGGGATGTCGGTCTCCCGCTTCAGGCGGTCCTCAATGTAGAAGCAGCGGGGGGCCGAGATGTCCTCGAGGTTGATGGCCCCGAACACCGGGGTGATGGCCTTGGTCACCTCGACGATCTCGTCCTGGTCCTGGGTGGCGATGCAGATGGGGAAGGCCTCGACGCCGCCGAAGGTCTTGAAGAGGACCGCCTTCCCCTCCATGACCGGCATGGCGGCGCGGGCGCCGATGTTACCCAGACCCAGCACCGCGCTGCCGTCGGAGACCACCGCCACCAAGTTGCCCTTGGCGGTCAACTCATACACCTTGCTCGGATCCTCCAGGATCGCCCGGGCGGGAATGGCCGCGCTGGGCGGCAGATACAGCAGGTTCATGATCCGGGCATCCCGGATGGGCACCTTGCTGATGACCTGGAGCTTGCCCCTGAAGCGCCGGTGCAGCTCCAGCGCCTCCTCCTTGAGCGTCATCGTCTTGCCCGGCGACCGGGGAGCCACCGGGACGCTGCCCTCGTACACGAAACGCATGGTCCGCTCGATGATCTCGGCCGGCTCGACGTGCTTCCGGGCCTCCCCGCTGTCCATGGCCACCTTCGCCACGGCCGCGGCAATCATCGGCGCCACGGTGAAGTCGAAGATGGCCGGGATGATCCGCTCCGGATTGCGCTCGCCCTCGGGAACAACCCTGGCCAGGGCCCGGGCCGCCTCGAGAAGCATGGGCGTGGTCACGTTGCGCGCCTGGACGTCCAGCAGGCCCCGCAGCACACCAGGGAAGACGAGGGCAATGTCGAGCTGGTTCGGGAAGTCGGAGCGGCCGGTGGCCACGACCTTGGCGCCGGCCCGCTTGGCCTCTGCCGGGTTGATCTCCGGCGTCGGGACGGCCAGGGCGAAGACGACGGGGTCCGGGCCCATGCTGGCCACCATCTCGGGTGTGAGGGCGTTGGGACCGGACAGCCCCACGAACACATCCGCCCCCTTGATGACGTCCCGCAGCGTCCCGGTGGTGTTCTCCTGGTTGGTGAGGCGGGCGATCTCGGACTTGGCCCAGTTCATGTGGGAGGCCCGATACCGGTGCAGCGCCCCGGCCCGGTCGCAGACCACGATCCGCTTCGCGCCTGCCGCCACCAGCAGCCGGGCCACGCCCAGGCCGGCTGAGCCGGCGCCGCCGATGACGATCCGGGCATCCTCGAGGCGCTTCCCGACCAGGGGGAGGGCGTTGAACAGCGCCGCCAGGACCATGACGGCAGCCCCGTGAGCGTGGTTGTGGAAGACCGGCACGTTCACCGCGCGCTGCAGGTGATCCTCGAGCGAGAAGCAGTTGGGGCAAGTGATGTCCTCCAGGCAGAAGGCTCCGAAGGTCGGGGACAGCATCGTCACCGCCTGGATCATCTCGGTGAGCCCTGCCACCTTGAGGCACATCGGGAGCGCGTCGATACCGGCGAAGGTCTTGAAGATGACCGACTTGCCCTCCATGATCGGCAAGGCCGCCTCCGGCCCGGCCTGTCCGAGCCCGAAGATCGCCGACCCGTCGGTGATGAGCGCCACGGTATTGCCCCGACAGGTGTAGTCAAACGATGTCTTGGGATCCCGGAAGATCTCCATGCAGGGCTCGGCCACGCCGGGTGTGTACACCAGGCTCAGCGTGGGCCGGTCCTTCACCGGAACCTTGCTCTCGACCCCGATCAGTCCATGATGACGGCGGCGATACTCCAGGGCATCACTTTCCAGGGCCA
>Ga0316619_10000129_pt1 | contig 12694 bp, 13 predicted proteins | sample OWC_Aug_M1_C1_D4_FD_207659 | JGI IMG/M metagenome (GOLD analysis project Ga0316619, IMG submission 207659) | Wetland soil microbial communities from Old Woman Creek delta, Ohio, United States - OWC_Aug_M1_C1_D4_B | ecosystem: Environmental > Terrestrial > Soil > Wetlands | place: USA: Ohio...
CCCGAGTACCGGGTCAAGGGGCTTGCCTACGGCGTCGACGACTACCTGTCGAAACCCTTCAACCTCGACGAGTTCCTGCTGCGCGTCGAGCGGCTTCTGACGCGGGCCGCCTGGGGCGGGCAGGGCGATCCTGCCCGGGGGGGTCTTGCCGCGCCGGGGCCTGAATATGCCTTCGGCGGCAACGTGATCGATTTCGAGAAGTTTACGGCCCGATGCCGGGCGGGCGAGGTCAGTCTGACGGAGCAGGAGATCCGGCTCCTGAAGCTCTTCATCATCAACCGCGGCAAGCTGCTGTCGCGCAGGGAGATCCTGGAGATCGGCTGGGGATACACGGGGGACACGCCGTCACGGACCGTGGACAACTTCATTGTGCGTTTCCGCAAATACTTCGAGGACGACCCCCACCAGCCGAAATTCTTCCGGAGTGTCCGCTCCGTGGGGTATGTCTTCGACCACGATGCCTGAACGGCCGGAGCGCCTGTCAGTCATTCCCGTGATCCTGCAAACCCCTCATCCATTCCCTTAGAGTGAGCTCAGTCTTTTCGATGGGGAAAATCCATCGATGGCCGATGGCTTTTGCCAGCGCAATCGTTGCATACTGTCGCCGTAAAAGCTTTCTGAGTATCCCCTCCCCTCTCTTTTCTTGCCCCATCAAGACCCGCCAACACTTGATGGGGCAAGGTTCTTTTGATGCACGAATTCTCGCCAGGACTGCGAAATGGCCGCGATGGGATGACGGCAGGAAAACGCCTTGCACAACGTTCAGAAAAAGAAAGGAGAATGACGATGGCAAATGTCGAGCTCAATTCCAGGGAGGCCGGGCTGCTGAAGGAAGTTCTCCTCCGGTACTACTCCGACATCCGGTTTGAAATCGCCGATACGGATGACAAGGAGTTTCTCAATTTTCTCAAGGCACGGGAAGCGTTCATGAGAGGCCTGATCACGCGCCTGGAAAAGGCGGAAATGGAAAACCGGGTGACAACTTGATGTCAGCGGGTTCGTGATCGGGGCCGCCTGAAAAAATCCGGTGGAGTCACAAAGGGGTTAACCGCGAACGGTTAACCCCTTTTCTGTTCTGACATGTCCGGGCGTGAGACCTGTGCGTCGAGGCGTGTTTTCGAAATCTTGAGCGATCCCGCAGACTCTCCGGAGTTACTTTTTTGTAATCATAACCCGTGTTTATTTCATCCTTGACCCCTGGCGGGATCGGCCTTTTCGCTTGACACAATCGCCTACGTTCTATCTATACTCCATCACTGCACCTTGAGGGACAAGCGGGTATGAAATATTGGAGAAAACCGTTGGATCAGGCGACCGACCCCAAGAGCCGGGGCGAGATCGTCGTCATCGTCGACCGGTGCAAGGGATGCGGTTTCTGCATCGCCTACTGCCCCCGGGGGGTGCTTCGCCTGTCTTCCGGTTTCAACAAGAAGGGCTATCACCCCCCCGAGGTTGTAAATGCGCCGAAGTGCGCCGCCTGCCACTTCTGCGAGGCCCTGTGCCCGGAGTTTGCCATATACGTTGTTGAGCCCGACACCCCAGCCTGAATGTCCGGCCGAGGAGCGAAGCGTTGTCCGATAAAGCGGTTCTGACGGGAACCTGGTTCATGAATGGGGATCATGCCTGCTGCGAGGGGGCCCTAGCGGCGGGGTGCCGTTTCTTTGCCGGCTATCCCATCACGCCCGCTACGGAGGTCGCCGAGCGCATGTCCCGCAGGCTCCCGGAGCTGGGCGGCGTCTACATCCAGATGGAGGACGAGTTGGCCTCCATGGCGGCCATCCTGGGGGCGAGCTGGGGGGGCATGAAAGCCATGACGAGCACCTCCGGCCCGGGCTTCTCCCTCATGATGGAGAACATCGGTCTGGGCGTCTGCACGGAGACCCCCTGCGTGGTCTGCAACGTCCAGAGGGCCGGTCCCAGCACAGGGCTGCCCACGCTCGTGGCCCAGGGCGACATGATGCAGGCCCGCTGGGGATCGCACGGCCACTACGAGATCATCGCCCTGTCTCCGTCGAGCCCGCAGGAGATGTTCGATTTCACGATCCGGGCTTTCAACCTGAGCGAGCAGTACCGGCTGCCAGTGATCATTCTGGCCGACGAAGTCGTGGGGCACATGAACGAACGGGTCGTAATCCCGCCGGCAGACGAGATCGAGGTGGTGAAGCGGCGCAAGCCGAAAGTGCCGCCTGCGGAATACCGGCCCTATATGCCCGATGCCGACGGCGTGGCCCCCATGGCCGACTGCGGCGAGGGATATCGGATCCACGTCACGGGCCTGACGCATGACGAGCGCGGCTACCCCGGGATGAACGCGGCGACCCAGGGGCAGATGATGGAGCGGCTCATCCGGAAGATCCGCGCCAACCGCGATTCGATCATCCGGACGGAGAACGTGTTCCTTGACGACGCAGAGGTGGTCGTCGTGGCCTACGGCATCTCCGCGCGCTCGGCCCGGCATGCCGTCCAGGAAGCGCGGACAAAGGGGATTCGGGCGGGGCTCATCAAGTTGGAGACGGTGTGGCCGTTTCCCGAGGAGCTGATCCGGTCGGTGGCCTCCCGCGTCCGGGCCCTCGTGATGCCCGAGATCAACGCAGGCCAGATGGTGCTCGAACTCGAGCGCTGCGCGGGCGGTGCCTGCCCGGTGAGGCTCGTGGCCCATTACGGCGGCGCCCTGATCCCACCGGCGAGCGTGCTCGACGCCGTTCAGAAAGCATGGAAGGGAAAGGAATGACAACCCGGAAAACCTCAAAGGAGCCGCCGGTCCACCCCAAGGACACACTCCTGCGGACGGAGCGGATCCCCCACATCTGGTGCCCGGGCTGCGGGATCGGTACGGTTTTCGGAGCCGTCATGGCGGCCATCCAGAAATCCGGATGCGATCTCGACCGGCTGGCCATGGTGTCGGGCATCGGCTGCACGGGGCGCATGGCGGGCTACATCCGGCTCGACTCTTTCCACACCACCCACGGCAGGGCCATCCCGTTTGCCACGGGGCTCAAGCTCGCTCGGCCGGAGACGAAGGTGCTCGTCGTTTCCGGCGACGGAGACCTCCTGGCCATCGGCGGCAACCACTTCATCCACGCGGCCCGGCGCAACATCGACCTCACCGTCCTGTGCGTGAACAACCTGAACTATGGCATGACGGGAGGCCAGCAGGCCCCCAGCACGCCTTTCGGGGCAAAGACCACCACCACGACGGCCGGCTCGCCGGAGGAGCCCTTCAACTTCTGCCACCTCGCCGCAGCCTGCGGGGCAGTCTACGTGGCCCGCTGGACCGCCCTGCACATCCGGCTGCTGACCAACGCCATTACCGAGGCCATGCAGAAACGGGGGTTCAGCTTCCTCGAGGTCCTGACGCCCTGCCCCTCCTCCTTCGGCCGCCGCAACCGGATGGGCAGCGCGCTGGACACGCTGAAGTTCTACCACGACCGCTCTGTCATCAAGAATGGCATCGACCCGAAGGACGCCCTGCTGGACTACGACAACCAGATCGTCGTGGGCCGGTTCGTGGATATCGAGCGGCCCACCTTCATGGACAACTACGAGGCCCTCAACCGCACCCAGGGCGCGCCGTCGCCCGGGCCGGAGATGCAGAAGGGACGGAGGCGGCCATGAAGACAAGCTCTGAGAGGCAAGTATTCATCACCGGCTTCGGCGGCCAGGGGATCGTCATGGCCGGCGACATCCTGGGCAAGGCCGCGACGCTCTACGACCACAAGCACGCCACCATGATGCAGACCTACGGCCCGGAAGCCCGCGGGGGCTCCTGCTCGAGCCAGGTCATCATCTCCGGCTCCGAGATCCTCTATCCCAGCATTCGCGAGCCGGAGGTGCTCGTCTGCATGAGCCAGGAGGGCTACACGAAAAACGTCAAGAACCTGCGCCGCGGCGGCACGCTCATCTGGGACACGGATCTCGTGAAGTCCCGGAAATCGGCGGCAGGTCTGACCACGTACAACATCCCGGCGACGCGTTTCGCCGAGGAGCTGGGCAACGCGATGATGGCCAACATCGTCATGCTCGGTTTCCTTGCCGCCGTGGAGAACGTGGTGAGCGCAGGCGCCCTGCGCGAGGCGGTTGCGGACTCCGTCCCGCCGGCAACAAAGGAGAACAACCTGATGGCGTTCGACAGGGGCCGCGAATACGGCGAGGCGATCCTGAAGGGCCGCGCGAAACAGGGGCGCGCCGGGGAGGCGTCATGAAACGACCGTCTTCCGCCGGCAGCGTGAAAAAGGCCGTCCTGCTCGTCGGCTCCGGGTACGGGGCCCTGAAGGTGGCGCAGGACCTGGCCCAGTCCGGCCATTTACTCGTCTGGGTGACGAAGGCCCCCCACTTCCTCGAACTTCCCGGCGGCCGGGCCAGTTTCGTGGAGTGGCCCGAAGACCTCGAGTTTCAGTTCAGGCCCCTGTACCTGCGGGTCACCCGCCACCCGAGGGTGACGGCTCTGACGCACGCCCGGATCGACTCCATCGAGCGGGGGCCCGAGGGGTATCGCGTCACCGCCATCCAGGATCCCCTCTACGTGGATTACGACCTCTGCACCGGCTGCGGCCGCTGCATGGAGGTCTGCCCGATCCAGGAAACGGCCCACCCGCCCCTGCGCAGGACCCCGGCCTATTGCCCCTCCCGGGCCCTCGATCTGGACAAGCGCAAGCCGGCCCCCTGCCGGACGGCCTGTCCGCTGGGCGTGAACGTCCAGGCCTACATGGCCCTCACGGCCGCCTCCCGCTTCGACGAGGCCCTCGACGTCATCCGCCGGGACAACCCCCTGCCGGGCATCTGCGGGAGGGTCTGCCACCACCCCTGCGAGCAATCCTGCCGCCGCGCCGAGGTGGACGAGGCCGTGGCCATCTGCTCGGTAAAGCGCTTCCTGGCGGACCGTGAACTCCTGGAGAAAAGGCCCCGCTTCGACGAATCCGGAAAGGACAGAAGACCCGAGCGCATCGCCGTCATCGGCGCAGGGCCCGCGGGGCTCACGGCCGCCCATTACCTCAACCGGGCGGGATTCCCCGTCACGGTCTTCGAGGCTCACCGGGAGGCCGGCGGGATGCTCCGGCTGGGCATCAACGCCTTCCGCCTGCCCCGGGCCATCCTCGATGACGAGGTCCGCGCCATTGTCGAAGCGGGCGTCGAGATTCGCACGGGCACGGCGATTGAGAATCTGCAGAATCTGTTTGACGAAGGGTTCCGGGCGATCCTCGTCTGCACGGGGGCTCACCGGGATCTTCGCCTGTGCATCCCCGGCGATGACGCCGAAGGGGTGCTCGGTGCCGTGGAGATGCTCCGATCCCTTCACACCGGCGAATTGGCCTCCCTCGGGGGGCATGTTGCCGTCATCGGCGGCGGCAACTCCGCCTTTGACGCGGCCCGGGCCGCCGTTCGCCTGGGGGCCGAGTCCGTTACGGTTTACTACCGCCGTGAGCGAGGCGACATGCCCGCAAGCCTCTCGGAGATCCGCGAGGCCGAGGAGGAGGGCGTCCGGATCGAATTCCGATGCGCGCCCTTGCGCATCGACGTCAAGAACGGAAGGGCGGCAGGCCTCACGCTCGTCCGGATGAAAATGGGCCAAACCGACAAAAGCGGGCGCCGCAGGCCGGAACCCATCGCGGGCTCCGAGTTCACCGTCCCTGCGGATCGGGTCATCGCGGCAATCGGGCAGCAGCCGCACCTGTCGGGCCTGCAGGATCACGTGAAGACGGATTCCGACGGCCGGGTGAGTGTGGACAAAAAATTCTCCGCCTCCCATCCCGGCGTCTTCGCCGCGGGCGACGTGGTGACGGGCCCCGACACCGTGGTGGGCTCCATGGCGCAGGGCCGGCAGGCCGCCTCCCGCATTGCGGCCTGGCTCAAGGGCGCCAGGATTTCACCCGACGGAACCGCGGAGACGCACAGCGTCGGGGAGTACCTGGATGTCCCGGCGGACCGGCCGAAGCTCGCGCGCGCCCGGATGCCCCTGCGCGAGGCGGCCCGGCGGAGCGGGGATTTCGGCGAGGTCGAGGAGGGCTTTTCGGAAGAGCAGGCCGTATCCGAGGCGAAGCGCTGCCTGCAGTGCTCCACGTGCTGCGAGTGCCGCCTCTGCGAATCCGTCTGCAGGGACATCGGCGCCATCGATCACACCCGCGCCCCCCGGCGATTGAGCTTCGTGAGCCCCGCCGTGATCGTGGCAAGCGAGGACGAGTTCGCCCGGCGGGAACTGCTGGGCAAGCAGGGCATCTACCGCGTGGGGGAATTCAAGAGCGCCACGGACATCGTCAACGTGCTGATGGCCGGATCGGCCTCGGCGGGCCAGGCCATGGCCGACTGCCTGTCCCTGAGGCACCCGGGCACGCCTGCCGAGCCCCGGGAGCTTCCCGACGACCGGGAGCCGCGCCTGGGCGTCTTCGTCTGCACCTGCAACAACACACTGGCCTCGCCGGGGGCCCTCGAGCGCATCCGGGAGATGGCCTCGCGCCTGCCGGGGGCCGTGCACAGCGAGCTGATCGTCTCGGCGTGCCATCCGGGCGGCGCGGAACGCATCGCCGCGGCGTACCGCAGCAGGAAACTGAGCCGGGCCATCCTCGCCTCGTGCGTGTGCTGTCCCCTCGAGTTCCAGTGCATCGCCTGCAACGACCAGAGAAACCGCGCGCGCGTCCACCTCTTCAACCGCCTCGGCCTCGACCGCTGCCGGTTCGAGATGATCAACATCCGCGATCACCTGGGCGACCCGGGGATGTCGGACGATCAGGCCGTGGCCCATGCCCGGGATTTCCTGCGGGAAGCCTGTCTGCGGGTGCGCCTGCTGGGACCGTTGCGCGGCGGCACGACGAAGATGGGAAACCGGATCCTCGTGCTGGGCGGCTCCGAGGTGGGCCTGAGCTGCGCGCACATCCTCGACCTGCAGGGCTTCAAGGTCCGCCTCGTCCACCGGTGCCGAATCAAGGGCGGGCCGGAACTCCCCGAGGGCATCGCCCTGCGGCCCGTTACGGACACCATAGGCAAGGGCATCGCCCATGTGCCGGAGGCCGAGATCGAAAGCATCAAGGGGCACCTGGGGGACTTCCAGGTGACGGTCTCCGAGAACGGGCAGCGCCGCCAGTGGAAGGCCGACATCGTCTGCCTGACCGACCTCAACCTGCTGCCGCTGGCGATTCCCGTGGAGATGTTCGGGCTCAAGAAGTTCTACCGGTTCAATTTCGCCTTTTTCAACACCCCCCAGATCGGGGTCTTCCGCGTGATGCCCCGGACCCTCGGGCGGGTGTCGCCTTTCCAGGCGGGGGCCGCCCTGGCGGCCCACGTGGCCACCGCCGCGGCGGAGGCCTTCCTGAAGGACCACGAACTGAGCCCCAGGGTGGACCCCGAGCGCTGCCGGGGGTGCGGCCGCTGCGTGGAGATCTGCACCTTCGACGCCGTGCGGCTGGTGCCCAACGACCGGGGGTTCTACACGGCGGAGGTCCTGCGCCACAACTGCGTGGGCTGCGGGGGCTGCGTGGGGCGGTGCCCCGTGACCGCCATGGACATGCCCTACTTCTCGAACCGCCTGCTCGAGGAAATCACGGCGTGCACGCTGGGCGAGGAGCGCTGATATGAAGAAAAAGAGCGCTGACATGAAGAAGGGCGCTGAGAAGAAACGGACGAGGGTTCTCGGGATCTGCTGCAACTGGAGCCCCTTCGCCTGCTACCTCGCGGCGGGGATGAACCGGCTTGCCATGCCGCCCGATTTCCGGATGATGCGCGTGATGTGCATCGGCCGCATCAACCAGGCCCTGATCCTTCGGGCCTTCGAATACGGGGCCGACGGGGTGATCCTGCTGGAGTGCCTCGACGACGACTGCCGCTACGGCCCCGGCCCCGGCGTGGGCCACGAGAACGTCCGGAGGGTCCGGAAGCTGCTGCACCTGCTGGGCGTCGACCAGGAGCGGCTTGTGGAGTGCAGTTTCGGCGCCCACGAAAAGGAAATTCTCGTGGAGACCCTCTGGCGGTTCGACGACCAGATCAAGGCCCTCGGGCCGATGACGGAGGGAGACGCCCTCGGGGTGAAGAGATCCGTGCTATGAGCGAGATCGACCGGATTATAAAGGACCATTCCCTCTTCCAGTGCCTCGAGTGCGGCAAGTGCTCCGCCGCATGCCCCCGGCGGCTCACGGGCAAGGATTACTCGCCGAGGCTCCTGGCCCACAAGGTCGTCGCCGAGCGGGAGGACGAGGCCTTCATCGAGAACGCCGTCTGGGACTGCCTGAGCTGCGGCATGTGCAGCGAACGCTGCCCTTCGGGCGTCAAGTTCAGCGGGTTCATCCTGGAGATGCGGACCCTGCTGGCCGAGAAGAAAGGCCTCAAAGGCTACCGGGCCCACGACGGGGCCGTCCATTCGTGGATGCGCATGATGGCGGCGCCGGAGCTCAGGCAGAACCGGCTCGACTGGGTTCCAAAGGAACTCCAGGTGGCCGACTCCGGGGAGGTGGCCTTTTTCGTGGGCTGCGCCCCCTACTTTGACGTCTTCTTTGCGGGCATCGAGGTCGACACGCTCTCCATCGCGAAGGACAGTATCCGCCTGCTGAACTTCATGGACATCAAGCCCGTCCTTCTGCGTGACGAGCGGTGCTGCGGCCACGATCTTCTGTGGACGGGGGACCGCGAGAACTTCGAGCGCCTCTGCCGCCTGAACTACGAGACCTTCAAGACGAAGGGACTGAAGGAGATCATCGTCTCGTGCCCCGAGTGCTACCTCATGCTGAGCGAGCACATGCCCCGCGTCATCCCGGGGTTCGACATCAAGGTCACGCTGCTGCTGGATATGCTGCAGCGCGAGGTGCGCAAGGGGGGAATGACCTTCCGCGGCCTGAAGCGCCGGGCCACGTACCAGGACCCCTGTCGGCTGGGCCGCATGGCGGGACGGTACGCAGCGCCGCGGGATCTGCTGGGCCTCATCCCGGAGATGCGGTTTGCGGAGATGGAAAACTCGGGACCCAGCGCCCTGTGCTGCGGCAACTGCGGCTTCATCAACTGCGATGCCCACTCCAAGCAGATCCAGGTGCAGAGGCTGCAGGAGGCGAAGGCGACCGGGGCCGACCTGCTTGTCACGGCCTGCCCGAAATGCCTGATCCACCTGACCTGCGCGGTCCGCGACCGCCTCAGGCACGGGTCGATGAAGATGGAAATCCGGGACATCCTGTCCGTGCTGGCCGATCAGATCGCCTGGTACGGAGGAGAATAGGAAAGGAAACACCATGAGCAAAACAGAATCCCACGACACCGTCCGCATCGGCGTCTACGTCTGCCACTGCGGCTCGAATATCGCAGGCGCCGTGAACTGCGCCGCCGTCGCAGACTATGCGCGTACCCTCCCGGGGGTCGTCCACACTTGTGACCAGGGCTACACCTGCTCGGAGCCCGGGCAGGCGCAGATCAAAGAGGACATACGCGAATTCGCGCTCAACCGCGTCGTCGTGGCGTCCTGCTCCCCGCGACTGCACGAGCCCACGTTCCGCAAGTGCGTCAGCGAGGCGGGCCTCAACCCCTACCTCATGGAAATGGCCAACATCCGCGAGCAGTGCTCCTGGGTGCACAGCCTCGACCGCGAGGGGGCCACCGCCAAGGCCCGCGACCTGGTGCGCTCCGCCGTGGCCCGCGCCCGGCTCCTGGACGTCCGAACGGAGCTCGAGGTGCCCGTGCGCCGCTCCACCCTGGTCATCGGCGGCGGGGTGGCCGGCATCCAGGCCGCCCTCGATCTGGCCGACGCGGGGTACCCCGTTGTGCTGGTGGAGAAGCAGCCCAGCATCGGCGGCATCATGGCCCAGCTGGACAAGACCTTCCCCACCATGGACTGCTCCATCTGAATACTCGGGCCGAAGATGACGGATGCCGGTCGGCATCCCCGGATCACGCTGCTGACGCAGAGCGAAGTCAAAGAGATCACGGGCTTCGTGGGGAACTTTCACGTCAAGGTCCTCAAACGGGCCCGATACGTGAAGGAAAAGGAGTGCACGGCCTGCGGCGACTGCGCGACGGTCTGCCCCGTCGTCGTTCCGGATGAGTTCAACGTGGGGCTGAGCTCCCGCCGGGCCATCTACTCGCCCTTTCCCCAGGCCGTCCCCTCGGCGTACGCCGTCGACATCAACCACTGCCTGGGCCACAACCCCATCATCTGCGGCAAGTGCATCGAGAAGTGCAGTAAGCGCTGCATCGACTTCAATATGAACGACGAGGAGCTCACCTTCGACGTGGGCACGATCATCGTGGCCACGGGCATGGAGCCCTTCGACCCCAAAGCCCTCGACGAGTACGGCTACACCCGCTACGAGAATGTGCTGACGAGCATGGAGTTCGAACGCCTCATCAATGCCGGTGGCCCCACTCACGGTCACTTGGTCCGGCTGACGGACCGCAAGATCCCCCGCTCTGTGGCTTTCATCCAGTGCGTGGGCTCGCGCTCCCCGCAGAGGGGCCACCCCTACTGCTCGAACATCTGCTGCATGAACACGGTGAAGAGCGCCATCATGCTCAAGGAGCACTACCCGGAGATCGAGGTGAAGGTCTTCTACATAGACATCCGGGCCTTCGGAAAAGGATTCGAGGATTTGTTCCGGAGAAGCAAGGGCATGGGGGTCCGTTACATCAGGGGGTTGCCGGGCTCCGTCAGGCAGGATGCGGCAAGTCAGGACCTGGTCCTCACGGTGGAGAACACGGCGACCAACGAACTGGACACCTACAGGGCGGAGATGGTGATCCTGGCCGTGGGCCTGGAACCCCCGGCGGAGATGAAGCAGATCCAGGAGATGCTCGCGCTCCAGAAGACCTCCGACGGCTTCTACCTGGAGGCCCATCCCAAGCTCCAGCCCGTCGATTCGGCCTCGCGGGGAATCTTCTTCGCAGGCTGTGCGGAGGGTCCCAAGGACATCAAGGACTCGGTCACACAGGCATCGGCGGCGGCCGCCCGGGCCATGCGCCTCATGAACCCGGGGGCGCTGACCGTGGAGGCCATCACGGCCGAGGTCGATGAGGAGCTTTGCAACGCCTGTGGGCTGTGCGCCAAGGTGTGCCCCTACAAGGCCATCGCCGTGGATGTGAAGGCAAAGGTCCCCGCGAAGGTGACGGAAGCTTCCTGCTCGGGCTGTGGCACCTGCTCGGCCGAGTGCCCCGTGGGCGCCATCCGCATGAACCACTTCACCGACGAGCAGATCGAGGCCCAGATCGACGCCATCCTGGCGGAGGAGCCTGAAAAGCAGGTCCTCGTCTTTGCATGCAACTGGTGCTCTTACGCCGGGGCCGATTTCGCCGGCGTCTCGCGCCTGCCCTACTCCTCGGGCAACCGCCTGATCCGGACCATGTGCTCCGGTCGCGTCCACGAGAAGTTCATCTGGCGCGCCTTCGAGAAGGGCGCCCCGGTCGTGCTCGTTTCGGGCTGTCACATCGGGGACTGTCACTACATCAACGCCAACCACTTCACGGAGCGGCGCGTCAGGCGCATCTGGAAGAAGATGGAGAAGCTTGGGCTGCGCCGCGAGCGGCTCGGGCTCGAGTGGATCAGCGCTGCCGAGGGGATCCGTTTCCAGAAGGTGATGGACGACATGGAGAGCCTGCGCCGCACCGTCACGGCCGAGGAAATCGAGGCGACGCAGCAGATTCTGCTGAAAGAGCGCACGAAAGCGACCCGGTAACAGCGGGGCGCTGAGCCCGGAAATGAGGAAGGGGTCGTGGCTTTCAGAACCACAACCCCTTTTATTTTCCTGGAGGGTCTGGGCAGGGTTTCTCCTGCCGGCTCATGGAATCCCAGCGTTATCACTTTGCGTCGGGGCGAATCACGAGATTGTCAATCCCGTGCTCGGCGAACTCCACCTCGTACGGATCGGCGAACTCATGAAACTTGGTGAAACGCTCATCACGGGACATCTTCCGGATCTCGCTCTCCCCCATGGCGTTGAAAAAGTCGCGCTCCGCCAGCCGATCGATCAACTCGACCCAGAAGGTTTCCTCCACGAACTCGTCGAGATGTTTCAACGTTTTCTGCTCGAACTCCATGTCGTGATGATACTTCCCGTCCTTCCCATCGAGCTCGACGTTCTTGAGGTCGAAGAATTTCCCCTGGGAGAGGATGTACTGCTCGAGCCGTTCGAACTCGTCGTCGGGCCTCTCTGTCTTGCATGAATTGACGACCCAGCTGGCCAGGAACAGCGCCTTCACGAGCGTCTTGTACTGCGTCTTGCTGAATTCAATCTTCATCTCGCCCTCCTGTAGAAGTCCTTCCTGCGTCCCACGGTCAGCACGACCAGCAGTTCTTCCTGGCGGTCGATGGAGTAAATGACCCGGTAATCTCCGCACCGGTAGCGGAATAGACCGCGGAAGATGCCCTTCAGGGGTTTCCCCGGGGCAAGGGGTTCTTCCGAAAGGTGATCACCGACCTTGCCGACGATCTCCCCCACCCGGGACTTGTCGAGCTTCCTGAGATCCTCCAGCGCATCCTCATGCCAGGCGACCTTATAGCTCAAGGAGTTTCTTGACCTCCTTGCTCGTGTAGTATCTGGCATTCTTCTCGGAGATGCGCTCCAGGGCGAGGTAAGCCTCTTCGTACTCATCAAGGTATTTTTCCAGCATGTCCTTGATGTAAAAGCTCTTGGGCCTCTTGGTCTTTTCAGCAAGATTTTCGAGTCTCTGCTCGATCTCGTCCGATATCCGGACATTCAATGTCTTCGCCATGGCAATGCCTCTTCTTCATGGAATA
>Ga0316619_10000130_pt1 | contig 12651 bp, 8 predicted proteins | sample OWC_Aug_M1_C1_D4_FD_207659 | JGI IMG/M metagenome (GOLD analysis project Ga0316619, IMG submission 207659) | Wetland soil microbial communities from Old Woman Creek delta, Ohio, United States - OWC_Aug_M1_C1_D4_B | ecosystem: Environmental > Terrestrial > Soil > Wetlands | place: USA: Ohio...
CTCCACCTCCAGTTTGAAGTCGGCAAAACATTGCTTGATGGCCGCCGAAAGATCGTGCCCGTCGGCGACAGGCCTTGCGGCGGGCCTGGAAGGCGTCGCCGCAGGGTCCGTGAGTGCTGCGGGCCGCGCAGGCCTTGCCCCGGCGATCTCATACAGGATCGGCAGGATCTTGTCGGCATAGAGGGCGTCGAGGTCCTCTCTTGGCACCGCGACCTCGTGGAGCTTCGGCTCGTAGTATTCGAGGGTCCCGAGGGAATCGAGCCCCGGCCGCGCCAGCGCAAGCAGCCGGGTGTAGATGGCCAGCTGCACCAGGTCGTGCTTCATGCGGCTGCCGTGGGAGAGCTTGTAGTCCACCACCTCGACCGCGTGTCCGGGGTGGAACCGCACGGCATCCAGCCGGCCGGAGACGAAAAGCGACGAGCCCCCCAGCCGGAACTCCACGCCCTTCAGGAGGAACTCGTTTGCCAGATAGAGGTCCTGCCAGGTTTTGAAAGACGGGATGCGGGCTCTGAGCGCCGCAGCCCGTTCGCAGAACGATTTGAGGGCTTCGGAGAGATGATAGGCCGAATCGAGGCTGCCTTTTTTGCTGATGCGCTCGAGACTGCCTGCAGCGAAGCGTTCGTAGAGCTCGTGCCAGATCTCCGGGGCATCCCGCAAAGAAGCCGCTTTGCGCCTCGAGCCCACCAGCCAGGCTACGAAATCGTCGACCAGGCGGTGGAACAGGCTCCCGTAGACGGGCAGCTCCCCGGGCGGCGAAAAGCTACGGGTGGAGGGCTTGTCGCCCTTCAGCCAGCTGCGGCGCCAAGCGTCGTCCAGGCAGGCGCAGGTGAGTTCGGTAACCGTGATCGAGGCCATCAACACGCCCAAAAAAGACAAGGGATAACGGCATGCCGCTCCGACACAGAGCGGGTGACGGGGCCGGCCGGGCTTCCACGCCGGCCGGCCCCCCGGCCGCGAAAACCCCGGAGCGGAAAGGCCGCCGGCATCACGGCTGAAAGCCGCTCCCACAGATGAACGGATCCCCGCACGACCTGTGCCGGGGGCCGATCACTTCATCGGTTCGGCCGCCACTGCAGCACCGTCATGGTCGGGCTGGTGTGCACCTGTATCTCCGCGATGCAGGCGCGGGCCTTGTGGAGTTCCTCCTCGGAAACCGGGGGGGAGATTCTTGCCATGAGATCCGCCACGCTCATGAATTTCTCGCGCCGCACGATCTCGCGGATCCTGTGGATCAAGCCGCTTTTGGGCTCCACCCCCGGCGGAGGGGGGGCGTCGCCGCCTTCATCGCCGCCCCAATTTCGCGGCTCGGGTTCCAGGACGCGCTCCCAGACATGCTTCAGCCGTTCACGCACGAAACCGACGGCGTCGGCCGGCTGGACCGGGATGTCCCCCTCGACGGCGCCCATGTAGAGATCATACGCGCCGTAAAGTTCGGCCATGTCGTCGCGGCTCAGCAGGATGACGTGAAGGTAGCGCTTTTTCGCGTCCGCGATCTCGGGTGCGATTTTCCAGCCGGGGCCCGGGACGACGCGCAGCTCCGGGGTTCTGAAAAAAACCACTTTGCTCGACGCCTCCGCGGCATGGCAGCGCGCCGCCTCCTTCTGGATGGCCTGCCAGCGCTTGAAGTGGTGCCCGGCTTCAAAGCCGAAGTAGATCTTTCGGCCGTCGACATCCCAGCGCGCGGCCAGGTAACCCCTCTCGCTTTTGAATTTCTTGAAAGCCGCGCCCTGCCTGCAGGCAACTTCCTGCACCAGCCAGTAGAGCGCATCCGGGTCGAAGACCAGGCGCTTCGGCTGCGACTTTATTTTGTTGACAAAGGCTTGATAGAGGCCGTTGATGGTCGCCGGCGGGGTCTTTTTCCCCGGCTTCGGCCGGGCGGCGGGCTCCGGCCCCAGCCAGCGCCGGCTGCACTCCAGCAGGAAATGCCGGACGCCGAGCTCCTTGCTCTTGCTGAAAAGCTCATCCAGCCACCCGGTTTCCAGCATCGCCGCCGCCTTTTCCGGCAAGGGTTCCCACCCTTCCATGCGGGTCTTGACCAGCTCCCGGGCTTGATCCTTGTCGAGCCCCCTCAGCTCCAGCGCCGGCCGGCACAAGCGGTCCCGGTGGGCGTGCTCCCAGTGCGGCTGCACGACCTTCGACCAGGGCGCCTGGTTCGCGGTAACGACCGTCATGTGATTGAGGCAGTCGTCGACCAGCCCCTGGATCACGACCCCCAGGCTCTTGGCCATGACCGGGTCGGAACCGTAGTTTTCGGTTTGATCGAAGCAAAAGACGAACGGCCGGTAGAAGCCGGCCAGACCGCAGAAATCGATGATCCTGTCCTTGCCGGTGGCATTGACCTGGTCCATCGCCGGATCGTGGACCGGGCGGTCGGCCGGCAGGACGCCGATCTGCCCGGCCTCGCCGTCGTCGATGCTGCCGCCCCTCAACCAGTCCAGGCAGGCTTGTCGCAGCTCATAGGCCTTCGGCCGGTAGGCATAGTGCACCAGAACGCTCATCCAGGAAAGCGGGGAGGCGTTCAGAAATATCCCCCGCTGCTTCAGCTGCCTTTCCATGAGTTCGGCAAGCTTGGCCCTCTTGTCGAAAACCCACTCTACCCATTTTTCGTTTGAGCGCAGATGCTCCAACGTTGCACGCTGGAAATTATTGACCGAGGCCTGCTTGTCCTTGACCCGTATGGCCCCGCCGTTGATGCCGTTGATGGCCACGTTGACCAGGGTCCCGTGGATCAGTGACTCCAACTGGTTGGTTTCATGCTCGCTGCAGAACTCCGCCTCCGCACTTTCGGGGAACTCGAGTTCCTGCACCATTTTCAGCAGGATCGATTTCCAGCTGGTGGCCGCGTTGGTGTACGGCCGCAGGTAGATCAACGTCGCACGCCCCCGCAGCCGCTTGAAAAGCCTTCCGATGAGGTGGGACTTTCCGTAACCCGGCGCCGGCGACTGGACGAACTGGGCGCCGGGCAGCTTGATCGCTCTCGGGAAGTCGCCGGCCGCCAGCTTCTCGAGTTGACCCGTCAAACCCTGCAAGGGGCCCTCATTCAACCCCGCAACCGGTCTTTCGATGCGGCGGGGTTCCGACACGATGACGCTCTCAAACGGGTTGACGTCCATGGCGAGCCTACTCTGCATCCAGGCGGACAAGGAGGTGGGGTTTTCCGAAAAGATCGATCGCACCGGCGCGGGTCTCCTCGCTCGACACCGACCAGTCCCCAAGGCTCAGCACGGCGCGCCCTCGCCGGCTTTCCTCGATCAGGAACTCCTTGAGCCCGGCCATTTCGCACCCCGCCTCGCGCCGGAGTTCGGATATCTCGACGTTGCCGGTCCCCAGCCGGTTTTTCAGCCTTTGGTATGCGGCCAGGACCGCCCCGCGGTCAAGCTGCCCGGCCGCAGACGGGGTCTCCGGTGCTGGCCGGGCGGCCTCCGCCGGCGAAGTCGCCTGCGCGGCGCCCCGCAACTTCTCGGCATGCACGAAGTAGATCGTGCGACTGCGCCTGAACCGGACCAGCCGGCGCTCCTTCACCAGCCAGTCGACGGCATCGTCGACCCTCTTGCGCACTTCGCCTTCGCAGCCCTTTTCAAGATCCCTTCGTACCAGAAGATCGATGGCGCCCTCCCGGCCCGGCTTTTCGGAAAGCGCATTTTTTTCGATCCGCTCGCAGGCCCTTTCCAGGGGGTTGAAGTGTTCGATCAGAACGAAGCAGGTTCGTGTCGCCGTGCCCAAATTGGCGACCTTGCGCTCATCGATGAGTTCCAGCAGGGCCCGGGCCGCTCCGCCTTTCCCGGCTCTTAGGCCGAGCTTCCCCTTGGTCAACCCGGCCGGCCCGGCCTCACGGAGTTTTAACAGCAGCTTTTCCACCTGGTTCTCCAAAGCTTCAACCGGCATGACCATCCCCCCTCAACCGACAAGCCCCTTGCCCATAACGTCACAGGCCCTTCCATCTCCACGGTTTATGATATCCCTTTAGTCTCATCTCGATCAAGGGCAAATATATAACCTGCTGAATATCGCTCGATGTTTCCCCCATGGCTTGATTGAGTTCCGTCAAGTCTTTTTCCAGCCGCAGTTTCCGGCAGCAGACGAGATAGGTCCCCCTGGAATTTCCTCCCACCGCAGCCGAGTTTTTCATTTCAACAATTTTTCGAAAACATACGGCAGGCAATCCTCCTCTTTCATGGGCCGGCCGGCCAGTTTCGAGTGGGTGTCGATCCACTCTCTTTTGTTTTCGGCGATGTAGGTTTCAAGATCGTGCGCCTCCAGGAAATTTTGGCTCCTTTTGGCGACCTGCTCCTTGGCGATTTTTTGGACGGCCGGGTATTTCCGGATGAGCGCCATGGCGCCGCCGATGTAATGCGCCCAGGTTCTCTCCTCGATGGGTATATTTTCAATGCCTTCGGCGCGCATCATCTCGTCGCAGCCCGGCTGGTCGAAGAACATGATGAACACCTCGGTGTAGAACTTCACCATCTCTAATACGCTCGAGCCGAACAGGGAATTGAACGCGTTGTTGTCGATGTAGGCGTCGGCCAGGTACATGAAGTCCTTGCCCAAATAATTGTTCGTGCTGATGTCCCGGCAGCCGCTCAACTCCCCGGCGGCTCGCGCATTCCGCTCGAACCCGATCGAGCCGACGACGATATCCGCCTCGATGTGCTGCCGGCCGTCCGTGTAAACGCCGTTTTCCGTCATGCGCTCGATCGCACCCGTGACGGTTTTGATTTTTTTTAAGTAATGCCCGACAAACCAGATGTCCGACACGCTGATCGTGTGCCCATCATGCTTGATTTTGCCCATCCAGCATTCGGGTTGAGTGGCGCCGCTCAGTTCGTACAGCTTTTTCCAGTACATCATGTTCCGCAGGTTGCTCTTTTTGTCGTGCTGGAATGCGTCGTCGTAAGGAGTGGCGAAATTCAAGTAATCGATAATCTTGGGGCACACCGTGCCGTGCCGCCGGCACAACACCGTCACGAGCCTGGCACCGCCTTCCAGCGCGGTCCTTGCATTCTCGACGGCGAAAGCGCCCATGCCGACGATCAGGACCTTCTTGTCTCGCCAATCGATTTTCTCCGTGTCGTTGCGGATTCCGGCGACGATCCTCCCCTTGAACGCCGCCCGGTTCTCCCACTGTGCCTCCCTGGGCGTGCCGACCCGGTCGTTAATCGCCAGGATGACGCCTTTGCACTCCAGGAGATGCGGCGTTCCGCCCCGGTTCAACCGGACGTGATAGCCGTCTCCGCCCGTTTCGATTTTTTCGACCTCGGTCTCGGTGAAGAGACGGCCCGACGCATTTTTCGCCAGCTCCGCGATATCTTCCAATATCTCCCGGGTGTCGGAGTGGTCGCGGTTGGACCTGGCTTCTTTCTCGATCAGCCGATAAGCGCCTTCCGAGGAGTTGACCCGGGAGGTGCGGTTCGCATACCGAGCCCATATCCCCCCGACCCGGTCGCTTTTTTCGAAGAGGCAAAAGGAGAGGCCGGCCTTTGCCAACCGGCCGGCGGCATACAGGCCGGTGATGCCCGCGCCGACAATGGCCACGTCGACCCTGGCCGGCAGCGGGCGGTCATTTTTTATCCGCAGCCGGTCGAAATCGAAATCGAACCGGCGCGAGGCCCACTCGGTGATGCGGTCTTGGATCGTCTTCGCATCCGTGCTTTCGACCCTCACGATCTCCAGATGCTGGCCCGGGTGATCCAGCTCCGCGCCGTCGATCAAGAACAAGGCGTAGGGGTAGCACGGGGACCGCACGGCCTTCAGCGCCGACAGCAGTTCAGTCACGCGCCGCGCATTGGCTTTCCCCACGACGTAAACGTAAGGCAGGTCGGCATGTCTTCTTATCTTGTTCATCATGGATCCAACGTCATCGGAGCCGAACTCGAGCCGATGCTCGCCCGGCAAATCGATGTTCGAAAAGTCGGCTACCCGCACATTCAAAGCGCGATCCATCGTCCGATTCATGGCATGTCCTCGACTGTCCACGGTTGGCCGGCGCCCGGCTTCATGGATCCCCGGCCGCCCGGTCCGCCATCGATTCAGCTCAATAGTCTGCTCGCTCGCTTGGCGCCCTCGACCAGAGAGGCCAATTTCAACCAGGCCACTTCGCCCGAAACGGCTGCGGCGGCGGCGGTCGTGGCAAACCCGCAATCGGTTGACCCGACCACCCGTTCCGGTCCCAGGATTTTTGCAAAATTGGTCAAACGCTGCGCCACGAGGTCGGGGTGCTCCACGGTGTTCGAACTGGTGTCGATGACACCCGGCATCAGGATCTTGTCTTCCGGGAAACTCAACTCCTCGAACAGCCGCCACTCGTGGGCATGGCGGTGGTTGCTGGCTTCCAGGGATATGAACCTGGCGTTGATCGAGGCGACGTGGCTGAAGATCCGTTTCAGGCCGATGTCGCAATGGTGCGTCCCGGGGTAGTTGCCCCAGCAGATGTGCACCCGGCAGCGGGCCGGGTCAATGGAAGCCAGGGCCTGGTTCAGCACCCGGACATGGGTGTCCATCTGCGCAAGGAAGTCGTGGTCGTCCAAATGCTTGAAACGCGTGTGCCGCCCCATGGCGAGGTCCGGGCAATCGACCTGCAGCTGAAAGCCGTGGCGGGTGATGAGCTCATACTCCTTTTTCAATACCGCCCCGAGGCTCTCCAGATAGACTTCATAGCTCGGGTAGTACTTGTTTTCCATGAACACGGCCACGGTTCCCGGGGAGGGGGAGGTGAAAAAGAGCTCGGCGCCCGCCTCCGGGTGGGCCTGCTTCACCTCGTGGTAGACGCTGGTCATCATTTCCATCTCGCCGCGCAGCGAGGCTTCACCCGTGTAGGCGAGCGGCCCCGAGCAGGCCGGGAGCTTGACCGGTGCTTTCGGGTTCAGGGTGATCAACCCGTTCCGGCTGCCGAACCGGCCCGCCAGTTCGGGCAGTTCCTCCACGTCCCGCGGGATCGGGGCCGTCCCCGTGCCGCCGAAGCCTGAAATGCGGCTGACCGTGGAACGCACGTAATCCTGCCGCGGCAGTTCACCGTTGTTGATGCAGGAGATCCCCAGCGCCAACTGCTTCTCGACGACGCTCTTCAAATAGCGCCTGAGATCGCCGCTCGTGACCTCTTCCTTTCGCAGCAGCTTCGCAATCATTTCCGCAGGGCGGGGCAAAGAGCCCACGTGGGTCGTTTTTATTTCTTGCATGTGAGTCGGCCCTTGCAGTGAGGTGCACGTCAATTGGGGAGCGCCGCCGCCAGTGCGTAGACTTGATCGACAAACTGGTCTTTCAAGGGATACTCGAACAGGATCTCCGGCCCGATCTCGATTTTCAGGGATGCTTCCAACTGGGAGATCAGCTCGGTGCCGCTCATGGAGTCCAGGCCCTGGTTGGTCAGCTCGATGTCCGGTTCGATCTCCCTGATGTTCGTCAATTGGAAAAAGAGCTCGCTCAGCAGTTTGTCGATCTCTTCCCGGGTGACCGTTTGTTTCGACCCGCTGCCTTGCGTCTGCGGCTCGACGGCCGTCCCGGGCGCATTCGGCTCCGGGGATTGAATGTACCGGCTCAGCGGGAGCGCCCTTCCCCGGTCGAACGGGACTTCCAGGGGCCGGATCTCTTTCCGAACCGATGCGTCCGCCCCTTTTACGATGACATGCGCGTTGGTGCCGCCGAACCCCAGGCTGCTGACGCCGATGACGGCGCGGTGGTCGATTTTGGTCTCTTCCGTCACCACGCGGATGCGATGGGAGTCAAAGTCGATGTACGGGTTGGCTTTATTGAAATGCAGGTTGGGCGGGATAATGCCGTGGGACAGGCTTGCGACCGATTTGATCAGTCCCGCGATGCCCGCGGCCGATTCCAGGTGCCCGATGTTGGATTTCACCGAGCCGACGTAGCATGGGTCTTTTCTGTCCTTGGCAATCGTGTTCTGGAGGGCCGAGATCTCGATGGGGTCGCCGATTTTCGTTCCCGTCCCATGGCATTCGACGTAGGTAATGTCCCGCGGGCTGATCCCGGCGTCATGGCAGGCGGCGGCAATCAGCTCCTCCTGGGCCTCCGGGTGCGGCGCGGTGATCACCTGGGCGCGGCGGCCGTTCTGGTTGACGGCGGATCCTGCGATCTCGGCGTAATATTTTTCCGCCAATGCCCGGTTGACCAGAAGGACCATGCCGCCGCCCTCTGCCCGGACGTAGCCGTTGGCGGAGTCGTCGAACGCCTTGCAGCGGTTGTCTTTCGACAGGAACCCCGAATTTCTCATGCTGACTGAAAACTCGTCGTCCAGCAGCATGTTGACGCCGCCGGCGATGGCATAGTCCACCCGGCCCGCTTCGATGTCCTTGACCGCGTAGTGGACGGCCACCAGGGACGAGGCGCAGGCGGTGTTGGAAACCCAGCTGGGCCCCCGCAAATCATATTGATAGCTTATCCGGGAGGCGATGATGCTGGGGTTGCTCCCGGTCGGGTAGAAGACCGACTTCCGATCCCCCTGGTACTCCTGGTTCCAGACGCCGAGGTAGACCCCCACCCTGTTCTTGTCCAGCCTTTCCGGGTCGATGCCGGCATCCTTCCAGAGCATCTCGGTCAACTCCAGCGCCAGGATCTGCTGAGGGTCCATGGTGCGGGCTTCCGCCGGTGGGATGTCGAAGTAGCGGTGATCGAACCGCGTGACCGCGTCGTCCAGGTACCCCGCTTCCGTCCTGCCCCTGCCGGCCGCAAGCTTCACCTGGTCCTCCCGGCGCAACAGCATCTCCCAAAATTGGGACACCGTTTCCACGGAGGACGGGAAGCGGCAGCTCATCCCGGCAACCACGACCCCGTTTTTCGAAAAGCTTTCCCTCCCCGCCGGTTCAACCGCCCGCACCGCGCCGAATCGTTCGATCAACTGGTTGATGGTCTTGTAGCGGTAGAAATCCTGTGGGGCGAGCCCCGGGAAAAACGGCTGCAGCCGGACCGTCAGCTCGGCGAATTCCAGGGAACCGAGCCCCTGATAGGCCAATGACGCTTCACAATCCAATCCCTGCTTGAACCCATCGATGGCGCGCTTCACGTTGTCGAGGAAAACCGCCGGGTCGAGTTTTTTTCTTTGGTGCACGATCCAGCTGACGTCATCCTCGCCGCGGAACATGGAGGAGACATAGGTGCGGTCCCGGAAAATCTCGCAGCACTTTTCCAGCACCGGGTGAAACCCGATTTCAATGAAGTCCATGTGATGGTCGCCGTACCGAATCTTGACCGCCTGCATGGCCTGTATGAAGTCGATCGGGCTGACCAGCCATTTGCGCCAATACGCATCCTCGAGCCGGGTTTCAAACCGCGTGGTGACCCCCGACACAAAAACTCCCTCGGCCGCCGCGGCCGAAGGGACGAGCGGAAGTTGATCGGAAAACCGCTGGTAGTCCGGGTGGTGCCACGGGTGCGGCAGCTTCATTTTAACGAAATCGGGGTGCTCCCGGAGAAATGCCTCCATCTCGGCGGAGTAGCCCGTCAGCGTGACATGCCTGCCGTTTTCGACCTTGAAATTAAAGGAGGAGGCAACGGCCGTCAGACTCGAAACCCGGGAGTCGGGCAGCCTGCCGTGGATCATCACCCCCTCGAGGTGCGAGGCGGCCTCCCCGATCCGGTACGCCAGCAGAAGAACTTCCTCCAGCGTGTAGAAACCCGCCTGGTAGGCCGCTGCCAGCTCCCCGGTGCTGTGGCCGATCACCACGTCCGGGTGGTACCCCCATTGCCGCCAGATGTCGGCCAGGCATATCTGCGACACCGCGGTCAGCAGGGGGCTGAAGGGGGCGCGATGCCTGCCGACTTCGCGATGCCAGAGCTGCTCCAGGTTCACGCCCAGTTTCGAGCTGAGAATCTCTTCAACCCGGGGCCAAGGCGCGGACTGCTTCAAAAGCCTGAAACCGCTCTCAACGCTGTGTGTCCCTTCCCCCGAGAACAAAAACACGGTTTTTTTCATCTCGAACATCTCCTGTGCAATGCCTCGCGCGGCGGCATGGCGCGCGTTTTCGAACAGCGGCCGGACACGGGTACTGTGCGTCGGCGCCGCAAAGACTTCCCGCCTTGTCCGAGTTGAAAGGCGTTGGGAAGGCAAAAAAAAACCTCTCACAAGGAGAGGTGGCACAAATCGACCGCAGCGACCTCATGTTTCCCCTGTGGGATGGATTTGGCACCTATTTGTCGGCAGGTTGCCGGGCGGTCACCGGGCCAGTTCCCTCGCGCCTCTCAACATGAAATGCTAAAACAATTAGCTCAGGCGCGCAAAAGTCAAGTACCTCGATAAACATCCTTCCGGTGCCGGATACGCATCACCCTGATGTTTTTTGCACGAGTATCAATCTCGTAAATGATGCGGTAATCGCCGACACGGATGCGCCAGTCGTTCTTGGAACCGGTGATCTTGCGGCTCCACTTCGGCTTCGGGTTCCCGGCCAGCTCTTTGATTTTGGGAATGATTCGTTTGAACACTTCTGAGGGGGTTTCTTGAGATCCCTTTCAGCGGCCTGCTCTAAAAGAATTTCATACACCCGGTTGGAACTCCTTCAAAAAGGCGTCAAAGTCTCTGAACTTGAGCGGCCGCTTCCTCATTTCCCTAAGCACCTTGAGATCATCGAGATCTTCGAGCTGCTCAAGCATCTCCTGGTATTCTTGGATATCCAGGATGACGGCGGCCGGTTTGCCTTCCCGAAGGACGATTTCAGGTGCCTTCCTTTTGCGCGTGGCTTTCATGGTATTGCTTTCTCATCGGGTTAAATTGTTTCTTGCGCACAATAGCCAAATAAGTTCCACCGGTCAATACAAGGTGATACGCGGCATTGTCACAGTTTTAGAACTCTTGGAGGCTCAAATCCTGTTATCGATAAAGGCGCATTCTCCTCCTGGCTGAGCGGCGTTGTTCCATTCTCGGTCAGTTTGCCCGGCCGCCGCCGTCACTGCTTCTTCACGGCGTCGTCCAACTCTTTGTTTTTCTCTTCCTGCTGCTTCGCGACGGAGCGGGCCTTGTCGATCGGGGTGCGGAGCTGATTGACCGCTTCCTTGGCGGTCTCTTCGGTCATTTGTTTGACCACGCCCTTCGCGGATCCCGGTTCCTTCTTGTCCGAACAGCCGCAGAAAGCCCCACCGACCAGCATGATCCCCACTACGCAGCCTGCCATAACTTTTTTCATAAGCTCTCCCGCAACTGTCTGTGTGCCACTCACCGGCGTTTGGGGTGTCTTTTGAAAAATTCGAACATCAGGGCATTGGCCGAGACCAGCTGCGTGGGTTCGTCGCCCTGCCGGTAGCCCTTGCTCCCGCCGGGCCAGGCATGCCCCTGGTTCAGCAGCACGTACTGCACGACCTCGCTGCCCCCGGTTCCGCCCGAGTAGGTCGAGCGCTCGAACTGCGCGGCCTCGTTCCGCTCGACCACCGGGTCGGACGCGCAGCGGTTGTGTAGCACCCAGAAGTCGATGGTCTGCCGCGCCGACCAGACCTCGACCGGTTCGGCCCACGAGCGCTGCTGCAGGCCGCCCGCAAGCGGGATCGATTGATCCAATGCGCCGTTGAAGCTGACGACCGCGACGGGGTGTTTCGGGTCCGGCGGGCGCAGCCATTCCGAGCGGGCCTTGGCGCGGCCGCCGGCCGTGGCCGCGATGGGGGCGATGGAAGCGATCCGGTCCGACAGGTGGCCGGCCAGCATGTGGCAGAGGATGCCGCCGTTGCTGATGCCGGCGGCGTAGATGCGGTCGGGGTCGATGCGATAGGCGGCCTGAAGCACCTCGAGCAGCCGGCGCACGAAGCCGATGTCGTCCACGGCGGCCGACATCGCATGGCCGAAGCCGAACCCGACGTTCCAGGTCAGAAGGCGCTTGAGCCGCCCGCTCCCGGCCGGTGCAACCAGGATCCACCCCTCCCGCGCCGCCCGGTCGGCGATGTCCGTGCTATTCAGGACCTGCTCGGGGTTGCCCCCGCCCCCGTGGAACACCAGGATCAAGGGGCACTGCGCCCGGCCGGAATAACCGGGAGGCAGGCTGACCAGGTAGTGCCGCTTTGCCCCGGCATACTGGATCGACTGCTCAGCCGGCGCGGCCAAAGCCACGGAAGCCACCATCAGCAACCCAAACAAAACCCGGATTTTAAGCAGCGGCCGTTCAAGCATTTCCGAAACGCCTAATCTTTTAAATCATTTTTTAGATTATATCTATTTGTGACTATTATATTTTATTCTAGCCAAGTGCACGTTTAACGAGGTTGCATAGGTAGCGGGCTTCACCGTCGGGAAGGCCGGCCCCGAAAGCGACAATCCCCTTTTTGCACTATGCAGAAAGAAATCAGAATGAAACCAACGAAAAAGACCTGCACCAACCCCGGGGTGAGGGTCGCCCTGAAGAACTCGACCAGGTGCGGGATCACGTACACCATTTCACAACAGAGGATGCAGGCGTTTTACGCCAGGATGATCAGACCGACGGCCGGGATCGCCAGGATCAGCGCGCTGAGCGCCCACCAGTGGGCATCCGGCTCGCCGCGCCTCCTGCTCCGGCCGCATTTGACCGCGAAGATCAACCCGGCCACCACGCCGACCAGCGCGACCGCCAAGGCCGTCAGTCCACGGTTGAAGCACCCGATAACTTCGACCGGAGTGGCCGCGACCAGGAAAAATACGGCCGGCGCCAGCGCGGGAAGAACGATGTGGCGAAAGGTGCG
>Ga0316619_10000131_pt1 | contig 12650 bp, 8 predicted proteins | sample OWC_Aug_M1_C1_D4_FD_207659 | JGI IMG/M metagenome (GOLD analysis project Ga0316619, IMG submission 207659) | Wetland soil microbial communities from Old Woman Creek delta, Ohio, United States - OWC_Aug_M1_C1_D4_B | ecosystem: Environmental > Terrestrial > Soil > Wetlands | place: USA: Ohio...
CCGGCCGAAAAACCAATTGGATCTTGTAGAGGTTTATCCATAGTCTGTCAAGCAAATTGCAGGCAGCGCAGCTTGGGGCGGGCGCCGCCGTATGGGGCTTTCGGGTCGCCATGGAATGTGATAGTAGAATGGTATCCCCTTCGCCGCCCTTGTCAAAAGGGGCGGAGGGGAATTTGGAATCGACCTCCCCGGAAGGCCGTCCGGGATGTTCCATGAACGTGAAAAAGAAAGAACCGCCGCGCCCGTCATGAACCGCGTCCGCACCGGCCTCGAATGCCTGCTCACCGACCCGCCCGCCTGGATCAAGCGCCGGCGGCTCGGCCTGCTTTGCAACCCCAGCGCGGTCGACCACCGGCTGCGGCATGCCAGGCATCTGATCAACGAGCGGTTTCCCGGGGCCCTGCGCGCGCTCTTCTCCCCCCAGCACGGGTTTTTCGCGGAAAAACAGGACAATATGATCGAGTCCGGCGACCTGATCGACCCGTCGCTGGGCCTGCCGGTCTTCAGCCTGTACGGGCGCACCCGGATTCCCGGCCCGGAGATGTTCGCCGACATCGACACCCTGCTGGTCGACCTCCAGGATGCGGGCACCCGGGTCTACACGTTCATCTACACCCTGTCCTACTGCATGGAAACCGCGCGAGCGTGCGGCGTGAGAGTGCTGGTACTGGATCGGCCCAACCCCGTCGGCGGCCGCGCGGTGGAGGGCAACCTGTTGAGGCCCGAGTGCGCCTCGTTCGTCGGCCGTTTCCCCATCCCCATGCGCCACGGCCTGACCATCGCCGAGGTGGCCCGGCTGTTCAACGCCCGTTTCGACATCGGCTGCGACCTCGCGGTGGTCCCCATGGCGGGGTGGAAACGGGAGATGCTCTTCGATGACACCGGACTGCCGTGGGTCGCCCCCTCGCCCAACCTGCCGACCCCCGCCTCCGCGCTGGTCTATCCCGGCCAGGTCCTCTGGGAGGGGACCAACGTCTCCGAGGGCCGCGGGACGACTCAGCCCTTCGAGCTTTTCGGGGCGCCGTTTTTCGACACCGCCAAGATGGCGTCGGAGTTCCCCGAGACGTCCCCGCCGGGGGTCACCCTGCGCCCGGCCGCCTTCGAGCCCACCGCAGGCAAGTGGCAGGGCCGCTGCTGCCGCGGCTTCCAGATCCACGTCACCGAGCCGCAGCGCTTCGCGCCCTACGCCACGACCTTGAACCTGATCGCGGCGGCCCTGCGCCACCACCCGGGGGAATTCGCCTGGCGCCCCCCGCCCTACGAATACGAATTCGAAAAGCGGCCCATCGATCTGCTCATCGGCGACGCGGTCGTTCGGCAACGCCTGGAGAACCTGGAGCCGGTTGCCAACATCGAGGCGTCCTGGCAGGCGGAGCTCGATGCGTTCAGGAAAATGAGCCGGGAGTACTGGCTGTATCCGTGACCGGCCAGGCTGCCGAGGGCACGGCGCACGGGGTCTGATGCTGTTCGCCCTCGGCCCTGTCCCAACCCTCGGAGAGGTTCATGAAGCCGACACCTTCCATCGTCACCACCGATGCTGCGGGCGCTGCATGGGTCCGGATGCGTTTCAAGAAAAACAAGGTCTGGGTCGAAACGGACGCCGACGGGCGCCCCATCCGCAAGGAGGGCCGGGTCCGCATCAAGTACCAGCTGGACCAGCCGCACGAGTACCGGGTCAAGCCGGAGAGCCTGAGCAGCGTGGACGGGCCGCCGCCGGAAGCGCCGCCCCCGCCGGCGCGGCGGCCGCCCGAACGGACCGCCCCGCCGGCCGGCGAGGGAGGGGAAAGCACCGTTCACATCTACACCGACGGGGCCTCTTCCGGGAACCCCGGCCCGTCCGGGGTCGGGGTGGTCCTCACCTGCGGCGGGAAGCGCAAGGAGATATCGGAGTACATCGGCGTGGCCACCAACAACATCGCCGAGCTGACGGCCATTCAAAAGGGGTTGGCGGCGGTCAGAAACAGGCGCCTGCCCGTGCGGGTATACACCGACAGCAGCTATGCCTACGGGGTTCTGGTGTTGAATTGGAGGCCGAAGAAAAACCTGGACCTCATTGCCGCCGTTCGGCGGTCCATGTCGGCGTTTCCCCGGCTCACCCTCGTGAAGGTGCCGGGCCACCAGGGGGTGGTGGAAAACGAACGCGCCGACGAACTGGCGACCTCGGCCGTTCGAAAGGGGGGAAGGGGCTGAGCGGGACCCGGCCGGGAGAGACCCGCCGGGCCCCGTAGGTGTTCGACCTTATTCGGACTTGCGCTCCGCTTTCAGGCTTTCCAGTTCTTTCTTGAGATCGGAGATCTCGCTCTTGTATTTTTCCATCTCGTCGGGGGGCACCGACGATGTGGCCGGTTCGTCTTTCTTCCAGGTGTCCTTCATCTCATCGAAGCCAAGGTACATCGCCAGGCCTCCGCCCAGCAGCAGCACGGCCGGGATGGTCCCGCCCAGAACCACCAGGAACTCCTTCCACCAGAAACCGAGGCCGATCAGGCCCAACGCCGCCGCCACTGCACCACCCACCAATGTTTTCATAGTGCCACAACCTCCTTTCGTGTGCTGATTCTAAGTGAACCACCTTAATGGACAAAAACCTGCTTCCGACGAGGACGGATCATCGGCCGCGCATCCGGGACGGCCGGGCCGGCTGACCCGAGTGATGACTGAACGCTGCGGTTGTATAGCACATCGATTCTGACCTGACAAGGTCAATTCCACAGGTCAATTCCACAGGGGCGAGCCGATTCTTCGCATGGCGGGGGTCTCCTGGCCCGGGTCAGCCGATGGCGGCTCCCGTGAAGGATCGAAATTGATTCGAAATTGCTTTTTAATGATCGGCGGGTTATTACTTCGGAAATCCATCATGACGAATTCCAACATTTCACGCACGGGCGGAGCGGGGTGCCCGCCGCGGCGAGCCGGCTTCGCCCCCCGACCGTCTCATGGAGAATAACCGCACATGCAACTGCCCGATCAAGAGCCGCCGCTTCCCCCTGGCGGGATGATCCGCCGCTGGATCAACCGCGCCCTCGGCGGCACCTATCACCATTACCGGAACGTTCTGCCCGAGCGGTTCGGGTCCTTGAGGTCGACCGCCCTCGAGCTTTTTTTCTCCGGCGTGCGGTTGGAAAAGCCCCAGGCCGACGTTCTGCGGGACCTCCCGGCCGACGCCGTCATCATCTACGCCAGCCGCTTCCGCTGCACCTTCCCGCTGCTGTTCGCCCACACCCGCTACCGCGCCCTCGGCCTGCCGTTTCCCCGCATCGCCCTGGGGTGCCGCCTGCTCCTCTGGCTGCCGCTGTCTCAAATGGCCCGGATCCTGCTGGCCCGCGTCGACAGCTTCATCCGCCGCCGCCGGTGCCCGGACCCCTTCGTCAGCGGGTTTGCCCGAAACCAGCTCCTGAACGGCCGGGTCGGCTTTCTGACGCTGATCGAGGCCCCGTCCCTGCTGCGACGGCTCGGCCGTTCCGCCCGGGACCCGGTCGAGTTCCTGGTCGCGCTTCAAAAGTCCATCGACCGGCCGGTTCTGATCGTGCCGCAGATCGTGTTCTTCAGCAAAAAGCCGCGCCGGTCCCAGCCGAGCCTGGTCGACATGCTCTTCGGGCCCGAGGACGAGCCCGGCCGACTGCGCCTGCTGTCCCTCCTGTTCAAACACCCGGGCAACGTCTTCGTCGAAATCTCTGCGCCCATCGACCTGCGGCGCTTTCTCGCACGGCCGGACATGGCGGCGCACAGCGTCGAGTACCAGGCGGCCGTTCTGCGCAGCGAAATCCTGGCCCAAGTCGGGCGGCATCGCCGGGTCATCACCGGCCCGGTGCTCAAGTCGCGCTTCGAATTGAAGCAGCGCATCCTGGACGGCGAGCGGTTCCAGAAATTCATGCAGTCCCATGCCGAAACCCACCGGGTGCCGCTCGCCGAGGTGCGCACCGCGGCGGACAGCTGCATCGACGAAATCTCGGCAGACCCCAGCCCCAACTGGCTCCGGTTTTATTCGGCCATCGTCGGATGGATCCTGCGAACGCTCTTCGACGGGGTCAGCATGAACCTGGATGGACTCGCCGCCGTCAAGCGCATGGCGCTGCGGGGGCCGGTCGTATATGTCCCGTGCCACAAGAGCCATGTCGACTATTTGATCCTGTCCTACATGCTCTACAACCACGACCTGCCGTGCCCCCTCATCGCCGCCGGCAAGAACCTCTCCTTCTGGCCGATGGGGCCGCTCTTCCGCCGCGGGGGCGCCTTTTTCATCCGCAGAAGCTTTCGCGGCGCCGTGCTCTACTCGCGGGTGTTCGCGGAGTACGTGCACACAATCCTCGAAGAGGGCTATCCCGTCGAGCAATTCATCGAAGGCGGGCGCAGCCGCACGGGCAAGCTGCTCATGCCCAAGCTGGGGCTGCTCTCCATTCTGCTGAACGCCCAGAAAAACGGCGCCTGCGAAGACCTGATCTTCGTTCCGGTGTCCATCGGCTACGACCGGGTCCTAGAGGAGAAATCGTATCTGCAGGAAATCGAGGGCGGGCAGAAGCAGCCGGAAAACGTCTGGCAGGTCGTCGGCGCCAGGAAATTCCTCAAGCACCGCTACGGTAAAGTCTATCTCCAGTTCCACGCGCCGCTGTCGGTCAATGACCTGGCCGAGCGCAGCGGCACGCCCCTGAAGGCCATGAAGCAGAAGGAGTTCAACGGGTTCTGCCGCGGCCTGGGCCACCGGATCGCCCACGCCATCAACCAGGTGAGCGTCGTCACCCCTCAGGCCCTCGCCGCGGCCGCCATTCTCAACGGCGGCCGCGACCGCTTCGACCTCGAAGCGCTCATGGCGGTGGTCGACCTCTACACGAATCACCTGGATGCGGTGGGGGCGAAACTGGCCGACACGCTCATCCTCGATCACCGCCGGGCGATCGCTCATGCCCTTCAATCCTACGTCCAGCGCAAAATCCTCGAATCCCCGGCGAACGAACCCATAGGGGCGGGCGGCTCGGTCGGTTTCGTCCTGAGGGACGCCAAGCAGCCGCTGCTGGAGTACTACAAGAACACGTGCGTGGCCTTTTTCGTCCCCGCCGCCTTCACGGCGTTGGCCATCTTCCAGAAAGACGCCTTCCAGTTTTCGGCCACCGACCTGCACACCGACGTCGAATTCCTGCAGGAGCTGTTTCAGTTTGAGTTCGTCTACGACGGCGATGTGCCGCCGGAGCAAATGCTGCGCGCATCCCTCAACCGATTCTTCGAGGACGCCATGCTGGTGCCCCATCCCAGCCTGCCGGACACCTTCAACGTCACATCGGCCGGCTTCCGCAAGCTCAAGCTGTTTGCCATGTTCCTGAAGACGTTCCTGGAATCCTACTGGGTGGTCCTCAGCTATTTCCGCAGCACCTCCCGGGACGCGGGCGACGGCAAGGACCGCATCCGGAAAATCGCCTCCCTCGGCCGCCGCATGTTCAAAAACAAGGAGATCGAGCACCGCGAAGCGCTCTCCAAGGTGACCTATGAAAATGCCGTGGATTTCTTCACGGGCCGGGGGCTCAAGGGCGCCGAGGACCGCGAGGCCGTCGAGACCTTCGCAGCGGCGATCGAGCGCGCGCTGCGCTGTTTGAAACTCTGATGACGTTGTAATAAACCCAATTTCTGCGTTGCGCTTCATCTCGCCGGCGCTGCGGCGTACTGCCAGTACGCCTCACACCGCGAGAGTCGCGCGCCTTGACCTTGGGCTTATTACAACGTCATCACTTCTAAACTTTATACGGGTTCTCTCAACCCTATCGGGCATACTGTTTATGAAGGCTCTGATTCTGGCGGCGGGCCTTGGAACGCGGCTGCTGCCCTACACCCGGATGCGGCCCAAGCCCCTTTTCCCGCTGGCCGGCCGCCCGCTGCTCGAGCGCCACATCCTTCAGCTGCGGGAGGCCGGATGCGAGGCCGTCATCGTCAATACCCACCATCTGCCCGAGCAGATTGAGGCCTTCATCGCCTCCGGCCGCTGGGGCATCCCGGTCGTCGCCCGGCGGGAGCCCGCCATCCTCGGCACCGGCGGGGCCATTCGGAATGTCAGGGATTTTTGGGACGAGCGCCCTTTTTTCGTGATCAACGCGGACATCTGCCACGCCGTCGACCTCCGCCGGGTGTACGCGTTCCATCTCCGCGAGGGCCCTGCTGCAACCCTGGCGCTGGCGGATGACGCGGAATTCAACAGCGTGACGGTGGACCCGGCGGGACGCATCCGCGAGTTCGCCCCTTCCCCATCGGCCGCGCTTGCCGGCGCCCTCACCTTCACCGGCATCCAGGTGCTGGACCCATCCGTCCTCGAGTACATCCCGGCCGAGGGCGCCTCCCACAGCATCGAGGCTTTTCGGGCGATGATCGCCGACGGCCGGGACGTGCGGGGATTCATCGCGGCGCACGCGACGTGGATGGACCTGGGGGCCCCGGAGCGGTATCGTCGGGCCGCACGCGAAGCCTCGGCCCGGGAGGCCTGGGAGCGGGCCTTTTCGCAACCGCCGACGGCCGCGCTCACCTGGGAGCGGCTGGAGGGCGACGGCTCCGACCGCCAATGGTCCCGGGTGAAAGCCGCCGGGGCTTCGCTCGTGCTCGCGGATCACGGCCTGCGCGCGACGGACGTGGTCGCCGAAGTGGATGCCTTCATTCACATCGGGCGGCACTTGAAAAGCAAGGGGCTGCCCGTGCCGACCATTCATTTCGCCGACGCCTTTGCGGGGCTCGTGTTCCTGGAGGATTTGGGAGACATCAACCTTCAATCCGCCGCACGGGGGGCGCCGGACCGTCGGATGGCGATGGCGGCCTACCGCAAGGTCATAGACGGCGTCGTCGCCCTGTCCGTGGAAGGGGCCGAAGGCTTTGACCCGGCCTGGACGTACCAGACCCCCGCCTACGACCGGCAGGTCGTCATGGAGCGCGAGTGCCGCTATTTTTGCGATGCGTTCCTCAGGGGGTATGCCGGCCTGGACGCCGGCTTCGACGATTTCCAGGACGAGTTCGGCCGCATCGCGGACCAGGCCCTGGCCGACGACCGCCGGGGGTTCATGCACCGCGACCTGCAGTCGCGCAACATCATGGTCAAGGGCGACCGCTTTTATTTCATCGACTTCCAGGGCGGGAGGCTCGGCCCGGTCCAGTACGACCTGGCGTCCCTGCTGATCGACCCCTACGCCGGGCTCACGCCGGAAGAACAGGAGCACCTGCTCGGCTACGCGCTGCAGCAACTGGCCGCGCGGCGCCCGGTCGACGCTGCAGGTTTCCGTCGCGCGTTCAGCGGCTGCGCGCTCTCCCGCAACATTCAGGTTTTGGGCGCGTTCGGATTCCTGACCACCGTCAAGGGCAAAAGCCGGTTCGCCCGCTACATCCCCGCAGCGCTGCGGGGCCTGGCGGACCGGTTGGCGAAGCCGGGGACCGGCGCGTTCCCGAAATTGCATCGGGTCGTTTTAGAGGCACACGAAAAACTCGGAATCAAACCATAGGTCGCCGGTCCGCCCGTCGCCCGCCGGCCGGTTTCCGCGACACGGACGGGCCGACCGGCGACCGGCAGCCACCGAGGGCAGACCCCGAAGGAGGTTTCACATGCAGCCCATATCCGTCATGGTCAACGGCATCCCCGGAAAGGTCGCCTGCACGGTGGCCCGCCACGCTCAGGGGGACCGTCGCTTCCGTCTGATCCCCTGCTCCTTCACCGGACCGGAGATCCAGGAACACGAGCACTCTATCGAGGGCACGGCGATCCGCCTCGTTCGACCCGAGGCGCGCGAGGCCGCCGTGCGGGAACTGCGGGGAGCGCATGGCGATTTCCTGAGCGTCGACTACACCCACCCCGCCGCCGTCAACGCCAACGCTGAATTCTACTGCCGCCACGGCCTGCCGTTCGTCATGGGCACGACCGGCGGCGACCGGCAGCGCCTGGAGGACACCGTCCGTTCCTCCGGCATCGCCGCGGTGGTGGCGCCGAACATGGCCAAACAGATCGTCGGTTTCCAGGCCATGATGGAATACGCCGCGCAAACCTTCCCAGGTCTTTTCAAAGGCTATACCCTCGGCATCCGGGAAAGCCACCAGAAAGGCAAAGCCGACACCAGCGGCACGGCCAGGGCCATGGTGCGCTACTTCAACCAGCTCGGCGTCCCCTTCACGGAAGAGCAGATCGCCATGGAACGCGACCCACAGATGCAAGCGACCCGCTGGGGAATCCCGGAGGGGCATCTCGCCGGCCACGGGTGGCACACCTACACGCTTACCTCCGCCGACGGCACCGTGCGCTTCGAGATCACCCACAATGTCAACGGCCGGGAGATATACGCTCTCGGCACCCTGGACGCGTTGCTTTACCTTCACGCCCGGGTGGCCGCCGGGGAACGCGGTCGGATGTTCACCATGATCGACGTGCTGAAAGGGTCTTAACTGCTCAGACGTCAGGGTTCGGGTTCCAGGGTTCAGGATAATTCTCAAAGGCTGCAGCCACATTTCCCGAGATCCTCCCGCGCGGGTGGTGGGGCCCGGGAGCGGTCAGATTGCGGCAGCTGCCCCTCTCCTGAACCCCGAACCCTTGTACCCTCTACACCTGGCCAGAAACGAAAGTCTTTTGGAACTGCCCATAAGGTAACCGCCCAACCTTCCTGCCCGTTTGCCCACATCTCAAAGAGCCATCCAACGCAATGAATCCATTAATAATTTCTGTATTTATGCCATCCGCACGCGTTGACTTTGAAGCCTGAAGCCGGTAAAATTCAAGAGATGGACGAAATCGCCGCCAAACTCCTCCAGGAACTCGGCAGCGGCCTTCAAAAGGCCGAGACGACTTCCGGCCCTGCGACCGGCGCCTCGCGGCCGGAGGAACTGGATCGCCAGCGGATCCTGCTCGTGGAAATGGTCTATCTGCTGAACGCCTGCTTCCGGGATGTCCAGTACTGGGAGGGGGTAAGGTCTGAAAAAGACACTTTCAAGCAGTTCGCGGCCGTTCTGCTGCAACTCTCCCGGCTGCCGGGCCATGACGGGACCATCCGCATCACTCGCCGCGGGTCCTCCCACGGCAAGGGCAGCGACAAGCCGGACTACCAAATCCGGCTGGGAGAACTCAGCATCGATGCCGCCATCGTCTCCGCCGTCATCAAGCGCGCGGGCATCCGCTTTAAACACCTGGAGGGCCGCGTCCAAAAAGCCTCTGAAACCCTGGCGGCCGAGGGCATCGACTCGGTTCTGCTGCGCCTGCCGGAGGACACCCCGGAGTCCCTGGAAACCCTGAAAGTGGCGATCCGCGTGATCTCCTGCTACCGGCAGGCCGCTGAGAAATCCACCCCCATCGCCTTCACCCGCAGCGGGAATTCGATGCAGCTGCGGCCGGTTCACGACGAACGCAGCCTGCCCGACCCGAACCTGACCCTTCTCGCCGCCGTCAACGACCTGTCCGCGGAGACGCTGCAGGATGTGGTCGGCAAGGTGGCGGCGGTCATGCAGCGGCCGGAAGGCTATGCCCTGCGCCGCCAGGCCCCCAACGTCTACCAGGCGCTCTTCGCGATCAAAAGCCTGCGCGAAAAATTCCAGAGGCCCCCGCTCGAAATCAACAGCGACCGGCGCGAAACCGATGGCGCCGCCCCGGCTGCGGCGGCACACACCGGCGGCGCCGGCGGGGGGCGCTTCGCCGCGAATGCCGCCGGCACGCCGGCCGCGGTTCCAGCCGCGGCCGACGGCTCCGGACGGGGCCCCTCGGACCCCGGCGGCGGAGGAGCCCCCGGAGGAGGAGCCGAGCCCGGCGGCGCTGCGCTGCCGGCGGGTCAGGCCGTCGTGATGGGCGATGCCGCCCTCAAAGCCGGTGTGGCGCAGTTCGTCAAGGAGGCCTACAAGGCCGCCCCCGCAGAGGCGGTCGGCACCCTGCGCAGTCTCTTTGCCCAGGACTACGGCAACCTGAACGCAGACGGCCTCGGCGAGCGCCTGGGGGTCATCACCCGGCTGATGGATTCCATGCAGGCCAGCCCGGCGGCGTCGCAGTTGATGGAGGCCGTGCTGCAGCGCGTCCAGTCCGGAATGGACCAGCTGCCGACCGACCTGCTGAACGACATCGTCGTCGACGGCAAGGACGTCAAGGTCTGGGAGGGAGACAAGGAACGGGTCGTCGGCACGGTGGAAGACAAGCTCGCCCAGGCCATCGACACGGCCAAGGACCGCGCCGCCGGCCAGCGCAAGCTTCGGGCGACCTCCGGCGAAGACCCCATTTACCTCGCCCGGGACACCTCGGCCCTGTGCACGTATTTCGGCCTGCCGGCGGAGGAGATGGAGGCCATCCTGAAGCTGTTCCGCGCCTGCTTCGACGGCCGGGGCAATTTTCAGAAGGCGCTCTTCGAGAAACGCGTCAGGGACTTCGCCCCGTTCCACAAGAAGATTTTCCAGGTGCTCTGGGAGTTCTTGAAGGACATGCCGCGCCGCAGCGACCGTCTGCCCTTCCTCAATTCCCTGCAGCTCATGGTCAAGGAGACCCGGCAGCCGCTCCAGGCCGTGCGGACCCTGCTCTCCGACTTCGTCGGCGACCCGGCCCAGGTCGTCTACCCCGACCGCAACGCGGTCATGCTTTCCACTCAGTTTCTGCGGATGTACAATAAGGAGATCAACGTCGACATCGAGCTCACCCCGGAGGAGATCCTGCGCGTCCGGACGGGGCTGGACGGCAAAGTGGTGAACTACGCGAACTGGAAGGTGAACGGCGAGCCCAAGCGCTTCCTGACCAAGGTGGTGAGCATCCGCAAACGGCTGAACGCGGCCTTCGACCCGGCGCTGTTGGGCATGTCCCCGATGCCGGCGCGCTTCCTGCTCGCCCTGGAGCGGGAGGTTCACATCTTTCTTGCGCTGGTCGGCGGCAGCACCGCGGCCTCGATCCTGCACAGTGCGCTCGGCGTCTACGGCAACCCCCAGTCGACCTACTTCGCCACGGAGGCCGGCCGGCCGCACCTGTACGCACTGGTCCAGCACCTCTCGGTGCTGATCCGCGGGATCGGCCGCACCGGCACCGAAATCGATCTGATTCTGCTCGACCAGGTCCGGCAGCGGGAGAAGGAATTCCTGAAAATGAGCACGGACCCCCGCTACGCCTCCCTGGTCCGGCGCGTGTTCAGCTGGGTGGAGCCTGCGAAGAAGGAGATCGAATTTTGCCTCAAGGGCGGCCCGCCCGGCTCAGACCCTTCCATCAGCCCGCCGATCAGCCTGTCCAGCACGAACACCATCGACCTCTGATTTCCCTGCCAGTTTCCATTCCATTTTTAAGGCCGCCGCCTTGAATCTCTCTTTCAGGCGGCAGCCTTCAATTGTCTTGCCGGCCCAAGGTGCTGGAATGGAAATCCGAAATCCAACTATCGAAACTCGAAACAAATTCGACAATGTGCCGACCTGGAGCAGGAAGGGATTAAGAAAGGGTTTGCTGAAGTCGATTTGGTATCGGAAAAAAATGGGGAATGAGCACATTTACTGTAAAATCGGCCATTTTGTTAGGCAATACATGCAATTTGAACCTCTCAATGAAATACCCGATACGTTGAATATACATCGGGCTTTAGAGCGGAGCCCCTCTTTCTTCTTTGAACCTTTAACAGTTTCATATAAGCCAAAGCTCTTTGTTAATTATTGCTCAGGCGGCTGCCAAAAAGAACCCATACCTTTCAAGATTCCTATCAACTCCATTAAATAATCATGCATACGGGAAGCATAATCGGGGTCTAACCGTTTGGAAAAGAAGTTTACGGAAAAAAGTCTAACTACATCAGATAGCTTGTTGATCCCCTCATCAGTATTAGCCTTAAAACCGTTCCAGTTGCGGACATGCTCTTCCGACCGGAAGAGATTCATGGTACTTCAGGAATATGGCAGGTCTTTGAACCAATCCTTAAAAGGGACAGATGTATATCCCATTATACCCTTCGGTTCTGCGTTCAGTACTTTTCCATCCTTTATTTCGACTCTGATCGGAGAACCACAATCCAGACAGGGGGCATCAATTTGTACTGTTTTACCGGGAAAAAGCCAGCAGACCGCCAGCGACTCGAACCCTCACTGGCCAAACCACTTTTGTTGACTGTCGATAGTGATACGGTATTGAGTGGGGAGGTTGCTAAATGGTGGGAAAGAGCAGATGTAGTCGGTATTGGGGAACAACCAAGCCGGAAAGCCGGGTGAAAAAAGCTCATGCAATGCTTTGCGCCCCTGTTCTACTGGCACATGTAATTCGTCCGCAATTTCTGTGTAGTGAGGTGCTTTGCCGGTCTCCATTAGGTGTTTCATGATGATTTGAAAAGTTCTGTCCGACTGGCTAAAATCACTCATAATTACCTCCTCTTGTTGATAGATAGGTGTGTAAAAAATGGGTTTTCAGGTTCCCTGCTTGGTGTGAAGAATTAACCCTACTGTTGCAAAAAATCTGTTTATGCTCCGCTACGACATCAAGTTCCACGCTAATTTGCAGCCAGATCAATACATAAAGAAGGAATTCATCGTTGGTTCAGTCCTGGTTTCTGCTGTTAAAATGGGTCATTCTCGCATAAATATAAGGACTAATGAACCACTCAATCGAAAGTTTTATGCAACGTTAGAGTTTAGCGTCATACCCCGCCGCGGCGGGGATTTATCAGCAAGTAACTTGTCTGTTGGCTACAAAGCGGCTACCGTCGATTTCGGCAGCC
>Ga0316619_10000132_pt1 | contig 12635 bp, 10 predicted proteins | sample OWC_Aug_M1_C1_D4_FD_207659 | JGI IMG/M metagenome (GOLD analysis project Ga0316619, IMG submission 207659) | Wetland soil microbial communities from Old Woman Creek delta, Ohio, United States - OWC_Aug_M1_C1_D4_B | ecosystem: Environmental > Terrestrial > Soil > Wetlands | place: USA: Ohio...
CGTCAGGAGCGAGTATATGTTACGGCAGGTTCCAAGGCGGAAGCAAAGGTCAGGCGGAATACCACAAAAGAAGTCATGATCGTGAAGGGAATGGCGCGATCCCTCCCCAAAAAATTGGGCGATAACCCGTGATCTTAGGATACATTAGAATGTGAGCGCATTGCGGCGCTTGCATGATCAGGCTGCTACCAACGCTATTCTTTGGTTTGTCCAGGTACCCTTAATTGCAAACGAACAAAAATCATATTTTGAGAGAAACCACAGCCATTGGCGGCTATAAATGGATTTATGAGGATCTTCTCAGGCGGCTTGCAGATGCCGATATTGCCGCCTCAGCACAGCATCTCGGCCTTGCAATAAATGACGCCGAGGAGGTCGATGTACCATTTTTGGGCGCGACCTATCTGATTTCAAAGAGGGGTGCGAGGCGAACGGATGGCAAAAGACTCTCATATGCCACTGGGAGCGCTTTGATTCACTATATCCTGAAAGGTAGTCGTAGCCGGCCGAACGGATCATTTTTAACCCTTTCAGAGCTTGCTGGGCCGTTATTCAAACAGGGAAGTTTTTCTCATAGTGCTTTAGAGCAACCCATCATTAAGCGTTTTCAAGGGCGCATTCTCGAACTTTTATCGAAAGCAGCGGTGCTTGGCGGGTATCAAGGTGGAGAAGCAGGCTTGGGAGGAGTGAGCCTAATTTTTGTTTTGCTTCCCCATATTCCACTACAGCTTATCTTTTATGACCGCGACGAGGAATTTCCCGCCCGAGCAACTCTGTTGTTTTCTCTCAACGCGACTGAATTAATCGATTTTGAAGTTTTAGCTGTATTGGTAACCGTATTTGTGCAGTCCTTGACGGAGATGAATTGTAAGGAAAACCTGTGACTTAAGAAGCATGGAAATAGACTGAAAGTTGGCTTCGTGCCTGCATTGAATCCTGTCTGACCCCAGTTAAAAAATGCACCTTTCGTGCCTGACTCGCAACCTCTCTGAATACCACAAAAACTTGCACCTTTGGTCAGGTAATCCTAAACTCGAAGATTAGACAGTGCCCCTTTACCGTAACCCACCAAACCAGGAGGTGCCGTATGAAGGTCAGCCAGGCAATCCAATCGTTTCGGGAGTACCACCGGATGAACTCGAAAAAAAAATACGCTCAAGAACTATGAGTTCATCTTCACCCGGTTCCAAGAGGTGTTCGGCGATAGGCAGGTCGAATCCATAACCACCGACGAAGTCCTATCCTTCCTGACCGGGCTTTCCACTGCCGCAAAACCAGCCACCAAGCGCCACCGGTATGCCTGTCTTAAGGCTTTTTTCAACTTCCTCAAGAATTCAGTCGATCCCGGCATTCAAAACCCGTGCGATACCGCCATGCTGCGCAAAATGTTTCGTGAACGGCCGCCCCAGCAATGGAAGATTGTCGAAAAGGACATGGTGGATGAAATCATTTTCCGTACGATGAAGCCGAGGAACCGGATCATGCTGGAGTTGATGGCACGGGGCGGGATGAGAGTCGGTGAGGTGCTGAAAATCAGACCCATGGACATCCAGGACCGGAAAATCACTTTGGCCGGACCAAAGAGCGGCAAGGAGTCCGAGGTGGTGTTCATTCCGCAGAAGGTAGCTGACAGGTTGAAGGAGTACGTGAAAGAGTCCGGTACAGGGCCGGAAGAACGACTATTCCCGATCAGCTACAACGCTTCCCGGATTATGGTTCGTAAAGCTGGCAGGTTGGTCGGAATCCATCTTCGTCCCCATGACCTGCGGCGCCATGCAGCCACCTTTGCCTCCAGATCCGGCACTCCGATTGAGATCGTCAGTAAGGTGATCATGCGGCATGCACATCTTTCAACCACCCAGCGATATCTTGGGAAGGTCACTGATGTTGAGGCGATGCGCTGGATTGAAAACCTGTATGGATGAAACAGAACTGGGGCAGTGAGCTTATGCCCTGCCCCAGCTTACTCGTTTTTGGTGGATTCGTTCAGGAAAGGTGAAAAATTTCAGAACCCGATTAGTTCAGGTTTAATCGCCGATATACGTACCTGAGGGTTAGGCGAATAGCGTTTTGTACGAAAATTTATTTGCTCCTCCTTGAAATCCCACACCGTGACACTATACTTTTCCATCGGCTAAGGTACATAGAACACTCTGATCTTCTTAGTCCGAGTTTTTCATGTCCTAGCCGCGATCAGTTCCGATAAGCCGCTGTGGAACGATAGATTCCGATTTTCTATCTCGCTCATCGTATTTTATTGATTTGCTCCGGCTGAATTCAGGACCTCCCATTCCCCTCGAAGCGGTTTTCGGAAAGCCAAGGATCGCTCCATCAACTATCCAATACTGTCGGGAGGTGTTTATGAAAACGCTAATCCATATCTCATTTGTTTCATTCTTGATCCTAACTCTCGAAGTTGGGACGAACGGCCTCTTTAGACCCGTATCGGCAAGCCCTAATCATGACGGTCCACCGGTTGCCATAGCAGACCAGAGAGCTCCTCGGCTGCAGAACCTGGGCAGCTATACTTTCCCGGTCACGACGACTTCGCAAGATGCCCAACTTTTCATCAACCAGGGCCTGCTGTTGGCCTACGGGTTCAACCATGCGGAAGCCGCCCGTTCCTTTGGCGAGGCGGCACGTCTCGATCCCGCCTTCGCCATGGCCTACTGGGGGATGGCGTTGGTGGGCGGTCCCAACATCAACATGGACATGTCGACTGATGCTGAGCCTCAAGCATACAAATTGGTTCAGAAGGCAATGGCGCTGAAGAAGGGCGTTTCCGAGCGGGAGCAGGCTTACATCGAGGCCTTGTCCCAACGTTATTCCGGCGACGCGCATGCCGACCGCGGCGCACTGAATCGAGCATATGCCGATGCCATGCGCGCGCTGCACAACCGCTACCCGGACGATCTCGACGCCGCCACCCTGTATGCCGAAGCACTGATGGATCTGCGGCCCTGGGATTACTGGATGCGGGATGGGACGCCGTATCCGGAGACTTTAGTGATCATGCGCGTGCTGGAATCCGTGCTGGCACGCGAACCGAACCACCCCGGAGCCATTCACTTCTACATCCACACGGTTGAAGTCGGACGACCCGAATTGGCCGAAGCAGCTGCTGAAAGGCTTTTGACGCTAGCGCCCGGAGCCGGGCATCTGGTGCATATGCCGTCGCACATCTTCCGCCGGCTCGGACGCTACGCGGATGCCAGCCGAACCAACGAGATGGCCATTGCGGCCGACGAGGACTACATCACCCAGTGTCGTGCCCAGGGGGTGTACCCGCTGGCCTATTACCCGCACAACGTCCATTTCCTGTGGGACTCGACGAGCATGGAGGGGCGCAGCCGGGATTCCATCGAGGCCGCGCTTAAGGTGGCATCCCGAATCCCGGAGGAGGCCTGGCGGTCGATGCCTTTGCTGCAGCAGTTTTTTGTAGCCCCGCTGTTCGCCTACACGCGGTTCGGGAAATGGGCAGAGATCCTTAAGGAACCCGCTCCGCCCCAGGATGTGCATTTTCTGAGAGGAGTTTGGCACTACGCCCGGGGGCTGGCCTATATCGCCACCATACGGCTGGAGGATGCATCCCGGGAGCTCGGCCACCTGCAACAGATCGCCGCAATGGATTCACTGGATGGGCTGAAGGTTACTTTTTCACGGAACGGGGCGCGTGCGATCCTGGAAATAGCGGTCGAGGTGCTGGCAGGGGAGCTCGCCGCGGCGAAGGGAGATTTCGAACAGGCCATCGTCCGGCTTCACCGTGGAGTGCTTCTTGAAGACAACCTGATTTACATGGAGCCCCCGGACTGGCATGTGCCGGTGCGGCAGTCGCTGGGGGCGGTGTTGTTGGCCGCCGGCAGGGCCGCCGAGGCGGAAGCCGTTTACTGGCAGGACCTCAGCCACAACCGCGAAAACGGCTGGGCCTTGTTCGGTTTGATGCAAAGCCTCCGCGTCCAGGGCAAGGAAGATCAAGCGGCCGTGATCGAGCGCCGATTTAATGCTGCTTGGGGCCGGGCGGACGTCAAATTGACCGCATCCCGGTTTATGGGTGAGGTGAAAATCGCGATAGCGGCGCAAGCAGAAAAAACCAGATAAGGTGATCGAAAAAATAAGCGGGATGGGTATCTTTAGGAAATACGGCAGCTTGGTCGGAATCCATCTCCGTCCTCATGACATGCGGCGACCTTTGCCTCCAGATCCGGCACTCCGATTGAGATCGTCAGCAAGGTGATCACGTGGCATGCTCATCTTTCAACCACTCAGCGGTATCTTGGCAAGGTCACCGATGTCGATGCAATGCGGTGGATTGAAAACCTGTATGGGTGAAACGAAGCTGGGGCAGTGAGCTTATGCCCTGCCCCAGCTCACCTGTTTTTGGTGGATTCGTTCAGGAAAGGTGAAAAATTTCAGAACCGGATTAGTTCAGGTTCATCGCCGGATGGCATCCTTTACGCTTTTCTCACCTTTCGTCAGGTAATAAAAACCTGCAGGTTATTATATTAGCACACCAAAATTTCAAACGGCGCTTCGTCAAACACTCGGGGTCGTTGCCCCAGGACTACATTTTTCCAACTGTTCAGGGATTTATTCAAAGCACTATGCAACTGATATGTTGCAAGAAAATTTAAAATCAACTATTTTGCGAATCTCCATAGCATTGGAGACCTACCTCATGGCGTATCGTAGAAACGGGATAAAAAGCATCATGACGCTCATCTTCAGGTTCATCTCTGCCGGCCTGATGGTGTCGCTCCTGCTTTTGCAGCCCCTGTGGGCCGGACAGCCAAAAGGGACGAAACAAGTTCTGGTCCTGTACAGCGAAGACAAAGCGCACCCCGCTGACGAGATGACCGACCAGGGGATCCGCTCGGCCTTCCGTTCGAACACGTTGTTCGACGTCCAGCTGTACAACGAGTACCTGGATGGGTCTCGATTCAGCGATCGCGCCAATGCCCAGGCATTTGCCGATTACCTGCGCCGCAAATACTCCGGGATAAAGATCGATACCATCATTACAGTATACCCGGCAGCCGTGGACTTTCTTCTGAGCGAGGCGTTCGATGTTTTCCCCGACACGCCCATTGTGGCCAATGAGGTGAGCAGAGCTTACGCCGAGAAGCTGAAGGACTCCGCACCGCGCCGTCCTATCACCGGCACCATTCTGGGGGACAACGCCACCGGCATGCTGGATTGCGCCTTTCTAATGAGGCCCGGTACCAAGCGCGTTGCCATAGTGGCCGGAACGACTCCCAACAATATTTACAGCGAGCAGATTTTCCGCAAAAGTCTCGAGTCCTATCTGGAAAAAATAGAGTTGATCGACCTGGCCAAATTATCGATGGAGGAGACCTTGGCCCGGGTGGGCTCGCTTCTCCCGGACACCATCGTCCTCTACGCGGGTATCCATAGTGATGGCAAAGGACAGAGTTTCGTTCCCCGAGAAGCACTGTCAAACATTTCCCGGGCTGCCAATGCGCCGGTGTTCGGCTTGTTTGATTCGTTCATGGGCTACGGAATCGTCGGTGGGCGACTGGTGAGCTGGGAGCAGCAAGGGAGAGAAGCCGCCGCAATAGCGCTGCGCATCATGAGCGGGGAGTCGCCGGCATCCATCCCCTTCGGCGGTGAGCAGGCCTACGTCGATCTCTACGACTGGCGGGAGCTCAAGCGCTGGAACATCCCCGAATCCGCTGTTCCCACCGGAAGCGAAATCCGCTTCCGGGTGCCTTCCATGTGGGAGGAACACAGGCAAGCCATTATCGGCGCGATCGCCTTGATGGCAATCGAGACCTTCCTCATCCTCGGACTGGTGATAAATCTTCGCAGGCGCTGGCTGGCCGAACAATCGCTGAGCGAAAGCGAAGCGCGCCTGAGCCTGGCAGCGGCATCCGCAAATGCCGGCCTGTGGAGCATGTCGGTTGATACCGGGCAGGTCTGGGGCACCGATAAAATCCGCGAGTTGTTCGACTTTCCCCCGCACGAAGAACTGAATTTCAAGAGTTTTCTCGGGCGGATCCATGCTGAGGATCGCGAACGGGTTCAGCAGACCGTGCAGCAGGCGATGCAATCAGGAGAGGATTTTGCCATCGAGTACCGTGTCCTGCGCGCCGATGGAAGTGTGCGCTGGATCGCCTCGCGCGGCCGCCTGCAGCCAGCCAAGGCTGGAAAACCAAGCGGCATGATGGGCGTGTCCGTAGACGTCAGCGAGCGCAAGGAGACGGAGGATGCCCTGCGGCGCAACGAGCAGGATCTCAGCAAACTCACCGGGAGAATTATCCACGCCCAGGAAGAAGAGCTCAGGCGGCTTTCCCGGGAGCTCCATGACGATCTGACGCAAAGGCTTGCGGCCCTGGCCCTGGATGCGGCGCTGATCGAAAAAGAGCTGAACCCCTCGCAACCGCAGGCTGTTCAGGGCCTCAAGGAACTGAGAGCCAACCTGAGCGAGGTGGCCGAGGAAGTCCATGACCTCTCACGCCAGCTGCATCCATCCATCCTCGATGATCTGGGCCTGGTTCAGGCGGTGCAGGCGGAATGCGTCGCCTTCACCAAGAAGACCGGAGTCGACTTGTCCTTTGCGCCCCATGACCTCCCGGACTCGGTTCCCCAACACTCGGCGCTTTGTCTCTATCGGATCATCCGGGAAGCTCTTCAGAACATTGCCAAGCACTCGCGGGCGGCAGCAGCCTCCGTCACCCTCCAAGGTCTATCCGACGGCATCCGCCTTTTGATAGAGGACCAGGGAATCGGGTTCGATACCCAGGAGGTGAAAACGAAGGCAGGCATCGGCCTGTCCAGCATGCGCGAACGGGTACGGCTCGTCAACGGTACAATATCCTTTAAATCAAAACCGGGACAAGGCACCGCAATTGAAGTCTTTATTCCGCTAGGGGGAGAGCATGACCAAGCCACGGCTGCTGATAGCTGACGACCATCAGATTTTCGTTGAAGGGCTGAAGAGGCTGCTCAGCGCAGACTTTGACATCGCCGGAGCCGTTCAAGATGGTCGTGAACTTGTAGCCGCTGCTGGGAAACTCCGCCCGGATGTCATCGTCGCCGACATTTCCATGCCGATGTTGAACGGCATAGAAGCCGTAATGCAAATCAAAAAAGTGCACCCGGAGATCAAGGTGGTATTTCTCACGATGCACCCCGATGCGGCCTATGCGGTGAGCGCCTTCAAGGCGGGCGCCTCGGGCTATGTCCTAAAGCACTCCGCCCCTGATGAGCTTGCCACTGCCATCCGGGAGGGGCTGAAGGGAAGAACCTATGTGACGCCCTTGATTGCCGGAAAACTCCTGCATTCCTATGAATCCGGATCTCACGCGGGGGCCGATTCGGTCCCCAGCCTCACTTCACGGCAGCGTGAGGTGCTGCAGCTGCTGGCAGAGGGTCGTTCGGTAAAAGAGATTGCCGCTATTTTGAATATCTCCACGAAAACAGTGGAATACCACAAATACCGGATGATGGAAGACCTCGACATCAAAACAGCGGCGGAACTGGTCCGGTACGCTGTGAAGCAAGGCATTGCAGAACCCTGATTCTACGCCCTAGGAAAAATACTCTGTAAAACTGGGACTTCTCCTAGTTGACCTTTCACCGCGTTGCTTTACTCTCCCAACATCCCCTGGCAATCGCGACTTCCCATAACAGGTCCGCCGTTACCTAAACAGCAGAGGTGATCCCTGCCTCCCAAGCGAATACTTCTTGCCGAGACCCACCCGACCTTTGTGGGAGTTGTTCGTCTTATTCTCAAGGAAACAATGGGCGTATTGATCATGGTGGCAGACGAGCCCTCTCTTACTGAAGTCTTTGCCGGTGCCAAGTTTGATGTCGCCCTTGCAGACCTGTCATTTCCTGTAACTTCGGACAAGAACGTTGCCAGGCTGCTTCATAGAATGAATCCCGAACTCAAAACCATCATCCTGAGCGTCCATTCCGAACAGACAGCGGTGGATGAATGCCTTGCGGCAGGAGTGAAGGGATTCGTGCTCAAGCGCTCGGCATCCACCGACCTCCTCGAGGCTGTGGAGGCAGTCCTGAAAGGCGGAACTTACATCTCGCCCGCTATTGGACTCAGCCAGAAAAAAGCAAACCGGAACGCAATAAAACCCAATTAAAATGAAAGGAGAAAGAACATGAAATCTGCCCTGAAAACACTGTCCGTATTGTTTGCCGTGGTCGCTGTGCTGGCAATGGCCGCAGGGCCGGCCGGGGCGCAGCAGAAGCCCAACATCGTCGTCATCATGGGAGACGACATCGGCTGGTTCAACATCGGCGCCTACCACCAGGGCATGATGGCCGGCAGGACGCCGAACCTCGACAAGCTGGCCGCCGAGGGGATGCGCTTCACCGATTACTATGCCGAGGCGAGCTGCACGGCGGGCCGGGCGAATTTTATCACCGGCGAGCTGCCTATCCGCACCGGCATGACGACCGTGGGTCAGGCGGGCGCATCCGTCGGGCTGCCCGCAGAGGCGGTGACCATCGCCACGACGCTCAAGGCGATGGGCTATGCCACGGGTCAGTTCGGCAAGAACCATCTCGGCGACAAGAACGAGTTCCTGCCGACCGTCCACGGTTTCGACGAGTTTTTCGGCTACCTCTACCACCTCGATGCCATGGAAGACCCCTGTCACCCCAACTACCCGCAGTCTCTTCTGAATGTAGTCGGGCCTCGAAACATGGTCCACAGTTGGGCCACGGATAAAGATGACCCGGCCGAAATGCCGCGCTGGGGCAAAATTGGCAAACAGAAAATTGAAGATGCCGGTCAACTCTGCCCCAAGCGGATGGAGACCGTGGACGACGAAATTCTGAAGTATACCCTGGACTTCATGGACAAGGCCAAGAAAGACAACAAGCCTTTCTTTGTCTGGCTCAACCCGACGCGCATGCACATCGTTACCCATCTTTCGGACAAGTATCAAAAAATGCGCAACTCCGAGAACAACTGGACCATACATGAAGCCGGCATGGCCCAGTTAGACGACATCGTCGGAGATGTAATGAAAAAGCTAAAAGCCATGGGGGTGGACGAGAACACCATCGTCATGTTCACCACCGACAACGGCACCGAAGTCTTCACCTGGCCCGACGGCGGACAGACGCCATTCGCGCAATCCAAAGGGACTATCATGGAAGGCGGTTTCCGTGCGCCGGCCATAATTCGCTGGCCCGGTAAGGTTCCCGCCGGCAAGGTGGAGAACGGCATCATCTCCGGCCTTGACTGGTTCCCAACGTTTGTCGCCGCGGCGGGCAATCCCAATATTGCCGCGGAGCTACTGAAGGGAAAACAACTCGGGGACAAGACCTACAAAGTCCACCTTGACGGCTACAACCAGATGGATTTGATCACCGGCAAAGGACCGTCGAATCGTCACGAAATCTTCTATTTTGGCGAAAGCACGCTCGGCGCGGTGCGCATCGACGATTTCAAGTATCGTTTCATCGACCAGCCCGGCGGCTGGCTGGGTGATAAGACCCACGCTGACGTTCCATACCTGACCAACCTTCGCCTCGATCCTTTCGAGCGCACGGGCTGGCCGGAAAATGGGACTAAAAGTGGGTCGCAGGAATACTTCCAGTGGTTCAAGTACGAATTCTGGCGTTTCGTGTTTGTCCAGCAGCAGGTGGAGAAGCTCATTATGACTGCCATCGAGTTCCCGCCGATGCAGAAGGGCGCGAGCTTCAACCTCGATGCCGTGAAAGCGAAGATCGAGGCAGCCAGAACGGCAATGGCCAAGTAAGCAGGCGAAGTGATTTGATGATTTTCAAGGCGGGCGGCCCGGAAGGGTCGCCCGCTATAACCATTTAAGCAGGAACTCCGCCCATGAAACCTACTCCCTTCTTATTCAGCGTTGCCCGTATCTTTGCGATAGGCGCCCTGCTTGCCTTGGGCGTGCACGCCCATGCCCAGACCGATCCCTTGCCCTCGTGGAACGACGGCCCAGCCAAGCAGGCGATTGTCGAGTTCGTGCAGGCGACCACCACGCAAGGCAGCCCCAAGTTTGTGCCCCCCGCTGTGCGCATAGCTACCTTCGACCAGGACGGCACGCTGTGGGTCGAGCACCCGATGTACTCACAGGTGATGTACTGCCTGGAGCGGATTCCGGCGGTGGTCAAGGCGAAGCCCGAGCTCAAGAACGTAGAGCCTTTCAAAACGGTGCTGTCCGGCAACCGCGATGCGATGGCGAAGCTCTCGATGAAGGACCTGGAGAAGATCCTCGCGGCCACCCTCACCGGCATGTCTGTGGACGCATTCAACGCCGAAGTGAAGAAGTGGCTCGAAACGGCCAGGGACCCGCGCTGGAAAAGACCCTACACCGAGCTCACCTATTTACCGATGCAGGAAGTGCTGAAATACTTGCGCGCCAGCGGCTACAAGACCTACATTGTCACCGGGGGCGGCCAGGACTTCGTGCGCGTGTACTCCGAGCAGGTGTACGGCATCCCGCCCGAGCAGGTGGTCGGCACCGCCGCCGGCACGAAGTACGGCTACGACAAGAACGGCAAACCCTTCCTGACCAAGGAGCCCAAGCTGCTGTTGAACGACAACAACGCCGGCAAGCCCGAGGGCATCCACCTGATGATCGGCCGCCGGCCGTACGCCGCATTCGGCAACTCGCCCGGCGACCGGCAGATGCTCGAATACACCAAGGCCGGCGACGGGGCGCGGCTGGCGATGCTAGTGCTGCACGACGATGCCAAGCGTGAGTACGCCTACGGACCGGCCCAGGGGCTGCCCGACACCAAGGTCGGCGCCTTCCCCCCGGCGCTGTACGACCAGGCGCAGAAGCAAGGCTGGACGATTATCAGCATGAAGAACGACTGGAAGCGTATTTTCGCGTTCGAACCGTGAACCCTTCGCTTTGTCAGTGAACCGCGCGGGCCGTGTCGTCGGGCGGGTGCGGTCGATTCGGCGCTGGAATGGAAAGCAAACACAATTGGGGGAGGCCATGCAGAGATGAAAGCGACCCGTTTCCGTAATAGGGCTGTTGCGGTGCTGCTCACGGCGGCGGTTGTGCTCGCGTCCGCGACCGTGGCGCAGTCGCAATCCGATGCTCTCGTTCAAAACGCCATCGGCATCCTGACCGACAAATCCAGGAGCCCTCAGGAGCGCATCGGCGCGGCCCGGGATCTGGGAGTTCTGGGGCAGGATTCCGATTCGGCCGCCCAGGCGTTGATCGGGGTGCTGTCGAGCGATGGCAACCCGGCCGTGCGCAGCGCGGCCGCCGTCGCGTTAGGCTCCGCCGCCTTCCCGTCTGCCTCTCCCATACAGGCATTGATCCAGGCGCTGAACTCCGACAGCAGCCCGGAGGTCCGCCTGGCGGCGGTGAAGGGATTGGAGGTCATCGGCGTTGACTCCGATTCGGCACTTCAGGCTCTTAAGAACGCCGCAGGCAATGACCCGGACCCCGGAGTTCGTCAGCTCGCTCAGGCTGTCTACAAACGCTTCTCTTCAAACTGATTGCGAGTGAAGCAGCAGAGGACCGCTGCCACTTGCAATGACGGACTGAAAAGGTGGAAACCATGCTATCGTCTCGTTCGAGAATCTTCACAATCGTGATGCTTTCTTTGACCGTTTTGATCGCCACCGGACTCCATGCTTTTTCCCCGGCGGCCTACGAATACCCCGGGCTTTCTGGAGTGGCGGTTGACAGGGTTTACCTGGCTGCCGGCAATACGGACAAGGACGAGGAAGCGAGCATCGGCGATCCCGGCGAACAGGCCACCATCGGTGACCCCGGCGAACAGGCGACCGTCGAGGACCCGGGCGAGCAAGCCACGATCGGGGACCCCGGGGAGAAGGCGGGGATCGGGGATCCCGGCGAAGCCGCCACCATTGGCGACCCGGGAGAGAAATCAAGTTTTTGAAAGGGGTACGATTTCACCATGGGAAAATCCATCTTTATTAAAGTCGTAAATGAAAAAAAGCTGGATTCCTGAGCGAAACCTGAAATATTTCCCGGCCCATATTTTGATTTACTGCGTGCCTGACTCGAATCCTCGGAGGCGTGCTGGGAATGGGGAGTTTACCTGATCAAAGGTATCGTTTCAGGGAATTGCAGATATGTTTCGGCTTCAGTGGATTCGGAGGACTATAGTCTCCTGAGATTGACTGAAACTATCTCAGAAATGGTCGTTCTGTGATACGTCGGATTGAATTGCAACGCCCTAACAGCTCAAATTCATACCAGATCTATTCTGGATATTCGATTTTACCTCAGTCGATCAGTTCTTGTCAAATCAAAACGGGGCCTCCTTTGACCCTCGTGGCCGGAGATACTGCCAGTCAACCTCACGATTTCAGAAAACTGATATGGTGATCCTTGCTGTCAGCAACGCAAGTTTTTCTATGGTCGAGTTTTCTGTGATATTTCAGAAAGCAATAGCCAGATTAACGCAAAAATCAGCCGCGAGTGTAACGAGTAGGGTGGATCACCTTGTTATGTGCTTCTTTCTACGCTTGTCTTTTTACCCATATTTTCTCCTATTCAACACACCTTTCTCAGTTGTTTGAAGAAAAGAGATTCTCTCTTGCTATTCTGTTTCTCAGCGGGCAATAGAACAGCATCATCCAGGTGATGGACAAGCCTAAACAACCACAAACAAACACATCAATAGGATAATGAACG
>Ga0316619_10000138_pt1 | contig 12527 bp, 13 predicted proteins | sample OWC_Aug_M1_C1_D4_FD_207659 | JGI IMG/M metagenome (GOLD analysis project Ga0316619, IMG submission 207659) | Wetland soil microbial communities from Old Woman Creek delta, Ohio, United States - OWC_Aug_M1_C1_D4_B | ecosystem: Environmental > Terrestrial > Soil > Wetlands | place: USA: Ohio...
TATACCGTAACACCTCCATCAACGTCAGCGCTGTCGATGCCTCGGTTTTAGAGAAGTATGCACGATTCGGTTGGTTAAAGGGAGGAAATGAAAACTGGGAAATGGTCAAACAGGGAGGGGTGATCCTTTCCGAGAGTTTTTCACGACGCTTTGGGGTGAAGTCGGGTGAGACCATTACCCTGGAGGGCATTCAAGGACCTACTGAGTTCAAGGTGGGAGCCATTTTCTATGATTATACAACAGAGCATGGGCTCGTGATGATGGACCGTCCCATCTTCCTCAAAACCTTCGGAGACCGAACGCTCAACAACATCGGCATTTTTATCGATCCTGACAATCCCCACCGGGCTGACCTTCTTCAGGAAGTGAGAAAAAGGGCGGAGGCGAGAGGTCTTCCCGTATTAACCGGTGCACAGCTTCATGAAAATATTCTTAACGTGTTTGATACCACATTTGCGATCACCCGGTCCATGCGGGCCATTGCCATCGTTGTAGCCTTCTTCGGTATCGCAGGGGCTCTGCTCACCCTTTTCATTGAGCGAAGCCGTGAATTCGGCATCTATCGGGCCCTCGGTTTTTCAACGGGACAGGTGGCAAAGATGACCCTGATGGAAGGCCTCGGAATGGGATTGGTGAGCTTTCTCTTCAGTATGGCCGTTGGGACCATGCTTGCAGTCCTTCTCATCAAGGTCATCAATATCCGAAGCTTTAACTGGACCATTTTTTATTACCCTGCCCTACAACCCTATCTTTTGACCGGGGTGACGGCCATCCTTGCCAGTATCGGTGCTGCTGCTTATCCCATTTGGAAGGTGTATAGGACGTATCCTCAGATTCAGATGCGAGAGGAATAGATGATGGGCGAGACCATTTACCTAAGAGAATAGAAGTCGTTAGTTTGATGGCTAAGGCTAAGAGGCCGGTATCATTGAGGGACAATGAACGTTAAACGATGAATGATAAACAGTGTATCATTTTTTTTATTCATTGTTCGGTGTCCATCGTTCATTGTATGTCACGGGCTTCCTAACCATAGCCTTAACCTAAAAACAATTTTCATTGTTCGCGGTTGCTAAATCTGTCATGAAAAATTGCCTAAGAAAATCTCTTTTGAGACTATTATCTTTTTTAATAGCGATGGGGTGTTTCTATTACGGATATTTCATCATGGCTTATGCTAATGAATGGAAGCAGGCCATTGGGCCATGGAAATGGGCTTTCCCAAGGGATCATGGATCTCATCCAGAATTTCGCACCGAATGGTGGTACTTTACCGGCAACTTGATGGATCCTTCAAAAAAAAGTTTTGGCTATCAGCTCACCTTTTTTCGGCAGGGGGTACTCTATCAGGCGAATGATCCAAATCATCCTTGGGCGATCCGCGATGTCTATCTCGCCCATTTTACACTGACCGAAGTAGCGGCAGGTCAATTTTGGTACGCTGACCGCGCTTCTCGCAAAGGTCCAGGGCTCTCAGGTGCGTCAGAAGACGGTTTGGATGTCTGGCTCCTCAACTGGATGGCAAAAATGGAGGGAAATAAAATAAAACTCGAAGCACGCCATCAGGGTATGGAACTCTCTCTGGTTCTAACACCAAGAAAACCGTTTGTCTTTCATGGGCAGAACGGTCTGAGTCAAAAAGGACCGATGGAAGGTCAAGCGTCCTACTACTTCTCTTATACGGATCTAGAAGCAAAAGGTGTTATTAAAACGCCTGGGTCTCAAGCTTCTATCCAGGTAGATGGCATAAGCTGGTTCGATCATGAATTCGGTTCAAATCAACTCACTCCAAATCAGGTGGGTTGGGACTGGTTTAGCCTCCACCTCTCTGATGGTCAAGATTTGATGATCTACTTCCTCCGTCGGAAAGATGGATCCGTCGAACCCTTTTCATCAGGCACTCTGGTAAAACGTTCAGGTGATGCCATCCACCTAAAACTCACTGACATCCAAGTGGAAGTACTGGGTTACTGGAAAAGCCCAAAAAGCGGAGGAAGGTATCCGAGTCGTTGGAAGATCAAAGTGCCTTCGGTTAGGATAGAGATGGAGATCGGCTCTCTTGTCCCCAATCAAGAACTCCTGACAGAAGGCTCGACAGGGGTGATCTATTGGGAAGGAGCGGTTGCTGGAAAAGGGACATCCGCTGGCAGATCCATCAACTCCGAAGGTTATGTTGAACTTACTGGGTATGCTGGAAGTTTGGGTGGGCTTTTTTGATGATCAGCTCTATTAATGAAGGCCCCCACTCATCCTTGTGCAGGCAGGGACTTTACCTATCCCGCCCGGGGCGGAATAGGCCAACCGGCGGTTAAGGAATCTTTTTTGTCTTTTCAATTTCATCCCATCTCTTTTTAATTTTCTCTCCAAGGATTTTCATCACTTTATAATACAGACGACGCGGCAGTACATTGGCAAATTTCACAAGGAACAACCTCTTAACCCCAGGGATACAGACGACCCGTCCTTTTTCCAGTGCCTTCAAGGATATTTCTACCAGCTCTTCGGGGCGCATCCATTTCCTTTGGGCCTTTGTGAAGTCCGCACCCAGCCGTGAATGAAAGTCCGTCACGGTGAACCCTGGAGCCAACGCCTGAACGCGGATGCCGGTTCTCATCAACGCGACGTGCAAAGACTCCGTGAAGTTGATCAGATAGGCCTTCGTAGCGCCGTAGTTTTCCACGGTCACCAGGTTGAAATAGGCGCCCATTGAGGAAACGTTGATAATATCCCCTTTATGCCGTTCCAACATGCGCGGAAGTGCGGCCCGGATGAATCGGACGGGGGCAATAACATGGACCATGATCATGGCTTCCAAGGAATTCGGTGAGTGATTCCAGAAAGGGCCAGGAGTCCAATAGCCAGCGTTATTGATAAGCATGTCTAGTCGCTCGAGCCCTTGGATTTGTGTCTCAATCTTTCTCAGTTCTTCAGCTTGGGAGAGTTCTCCAATGATGATTTCAACCGAAATATTATAGGTTTTCTCCAGATTTTTGGCACGTTCTGTCAACTTTTCCTGCCTACGTCCATGGAGTATGAGATTAAATCCTTTCTGCGCCAGACGATTCGCAAAGGCTTCTCCAATACCGCTGGTAGCCCCTGTGATGAGTGCGCATGGGCGGTCAGATAGCTTATTCATGGTATCTCACCCCTTTATTTCTCATTTAGGTTCGTTGATAGATCTCCATAACCTCATCCCGAATATCATCTCATCCCTCAACCTCACAGAATGCTTATTTTTCGAAGTATATCAAATCCCTGGCCATTTAGTAAGCGGGCCTTGAAATGTCTTTTATGATTGTGTGAAAATCGTTTGATAACGGAAATAACGGAGGCGAATATGAACAATTCGTTCTCTTCAAATGTTCATGGAAGTCTCTCTCCTGATCGACGAAGCCCCATCTCTCCCAACCTAAAACTTTTTGTATCAGCCCCGTTGCTTCGTTTGACCACCAAAAGATTATGAAAAATCTTTTAGAAAAACTTCTTGTTCGTGACAAACATGTTTGCCCCTGGTGGTGTTGCTTCACCTTCGATAACTTCTTGAGAAAACTTTTCCATAACCCCGAAAGGATTCTTCGACCGTATATCGCCAAGGGGAGTACGGTTTTAGATATTGGACCTGGGATGGGCTATTTCTCAATTCCTCTTGCCAGAATGGTGGGGGAAACCGGCAAAGTGATTGCAGCAGACGTTCAACCAGAAATGTTAAGAGCTCTTTGGATGAGGGGAAAGAGAGCCGGCGTGGAGCATCAGATTATCACACATCTCTGTAAGGCGGATTCCCTCGGACTCCACACGCAGGTCGATTTTGTCCTTGCCTTCTGGATGGTCCATGAGGTGCCGAACCCGTTTCTCTTTTTTAAAGAGATCAGATCCATTCTACCGCTCTCTGGAAAATTTTTATTATCAGAACCGATTCTTCATGTCAATCAAGCCATGTTTGAGAAGACAGTTAAAACGGCGGAATCATGTGGCTTGATTTTAATGGAGAAGCCAAAAATCTCCCTGAGCAGGTCTGCATTGTTTATGGCAAATTGAAAGAATTGGCTTCCGGTCCTCATTTCACATACCTGCCTTCTATTTTCTGTTTTACTGACCAAGAGGCTGAATCATGACGTCAGAAAGCTATTTATCTGTAAGCGTTGTCAGACAGGAAGCCCCAAGTTTATCGACGTGATCTTTGGTATTTTCAAACAAATCCAGGTGGTCTTCCTCGTCTTTAAGAAACTCCTCAAAGAGCTGCTTGGAGATCTGGGCTTTCTTGGCCGCACAGGTTAATGCAGCCTCGTTGTACATCTTGATGGCTTCCACTTCGAGACCGATGACACAAGGGAAATCTATTCATCGAGGAAGCGTATCACTTCACCGTTTGGAATAGGTCTTAGGCGACCATCCTGGTTCATGTCGCGGACTTTTCCCGCCGTAATGAGAGCATCGTCGGTATATCCTCGCTGCTCCCAAAAGCCGGAGACATACTGGTCCATCAACTCGATCTTCACAACACTCTTTGCTGACTTGTAACCCCAGAGATAGGGGCAGAAACCCCGGACAGGACCTCCGTAATCCTCTTCCAGATACTCGTCGTCGAACTCATAGGCAAGAAGCGTTCTCTCACGAAGGGCCACCTCCATAGGAATAGACGTGTCGTAAATCATCCTGAAAGACCAGAAGCGGACATACTTGGCGGCAGGGTCAGCCTGGGCCGTATTGAGTAAATCGGCAACCTTCACACCTCCCCACCTCCCTCGCACAGAGAACCTGGTAACGCTTGTGAGACGCGCGTCGGCAATCGATTTCGGTAACGCGATCAGTTCCTGCCAGGTAAATGTTTTCGGATTAGCGCAGAGCCCGCTCACCTCGATGACCCACCCCTCCCGGTTCAGTTTGCCCGGATGGCCTTCCGCCCAAAAAACTGGCGTATGAAAATCCTTCAGTCTGCTCATGCATCACCTCCTGAGTTCGGATCTTCTTTCTCAAAGTATATGGGGTCTGCGGAAGTCTGGCAAGTGCCTAATCTTCACCTTCCTTTATACGGTACAAATTTTTTTAAATAACCTCAGAATGAAAAAAAGTCCGAAGCTTCTTCAATACGAAACCCTATGATATGTTTTTTGATATGAGGGAACATGTAGAAAGCGGACGGCCAAGGCTGTACTTGAAGGCGCCCCAGCATCAGAAAAGATTCTGATCCCCAGGGTAAAAAAAGAGATATAGTACTCTTGTCCATAATATACGCCTAATTCCTCAATTATGGGTTCAAGTAATACCAATGTACCCTTATAGCCCTCTTAGGCAAAGAGGGGCGAGGGGAGATTTTACCAGCATTATTTTAAAAATCCCTTTTTATCCCCCTTTGCCAAAGGGGGATAAAAACACCCAAAACGGAGGGATAACATATACGCAATGAACCTTATTTACATTTTATGAATCTTGTTTTATTTTTTATTGTTAGAATGTTTAACTGGGACTGATCCCGAAAGCCTGTCGGGATAGAACAGTAGGGTAAGGGGATTTAAACGTGTATCTTATCGCCTTAAAAATGCTAGTTGGTGACCGGGGCAAATACCTTGGAATCATCATGGGACTCACCTTTGCGTCCCTGCTCATCACCCAGCAATCATCCATTTTCACTGGGTTGATGACCCGTACCTATGGGGCGATCACCGATCTCTCCCAGCCTGACATCTGGGTCATGGACCCCAAGGTCTTGTTCATCGACGATATCAAGCCCCTTCAGGATACGGAACTCTATCGCGTCCGCGGGGTGGAGGGAGTCGAATGGGCCGTCCCCCTTTACAAAGGTCTTTTAAAGGCCCGGTTAGAGGATGGTAATTTTCAAATCTGTAATGTCCTCGGCCTGGATGACGCGACACTCATCGGCGGCCCTCCCCAGATGATTCAGGGAAGCTTGAGTGACCTTCGCCGGCAGGATGCTATTATTGTCAATGACATCGGGGCCAGGACCCGGCTGGCCAAACGGCCCAAGGAACGAGGCGGCAAGGCCATCCCGCTCCAGATCGGCGACACTCTGGAGATCAATGACCACCGTGCCGTGGTTGTGGGTATCTGCAAAGTGTCGAGAACCTTCCAGTCCCAACCTGTTGTATATACAACTTACAGTAGGGCGACTGTCTTTGCTCCCCGGGAGCGAAAACTCCTCTCTTTCGTTCTGGTTAAAGCAAGGGCGGAAGAAGATCTGAAGATCTTGTGTGAACGGATTAAAACAAGCACTGGATTGGCGGCGTATACATCGCAGGAATTCAAAGATGTTACCTATAACTATTATATGAAATACACTGGCATTCCCATCAATTTCGGCATTGCCGTAGCACTGGGATTTCTCATCGGCACCGCCATCGCAGGTCAGACGTTTTATAACTTCACTCTCGAAAACCTGCGTTATTTCGGAACCCTCAAAGCCATGGGAGCCACCAATGGTATTCTTCTCCGCATGATTCTCCTGCAGGCTCTGATGGTGGGGAGTCTAGGGTACGGTCTTGGAGTCGGGGGGGCGTCTCTCTTTGGATATATATTGGGAGGAACGGAACTCTCTTTTCGCCTGACCCGGGATCTCCTTTTCGTATCCGCGGGAGCGATCACCCTGATTATCATCTTTTCAGCCCTGATTAGTATCCGAAAGGTGATGCGCCTTGAACCGGCCATCGTTTTTAAAGCATAGAGGCACTCGATGTTGACGAATGGAATGGCCGTTTCTTGCAGGGGAGTGGCAAAGACCTACACCACAGGGTCCACAAAGGTTCTGGCCCTTCGGGGCATTAACCTGGACGTGCGCGTAGGAGAACTGCTCATGCTGGTGGGTCCTTCGGGCTGCGGCAAGACGACCCTCATCTCCGTGATCGCCGGCATTCTCGATCATGACGAAGGGGATTGTCTGGTCTTCGAACAGAACCTACGGGACATGGGGCAGACACAGAAGACCCGTTACCGAGGGACCAACATCGGATTCGTGTTTCAGGCCTATAATCTGATCCCCACCCTATCGGTGATGGAAAATGTGGCTGTTCCCTTGTTAATCCTGGGGAGAAACCGCACAGAGGCTCATTCCCGGGCGAAGGAGATGCTTGTCCGTGTAGGTCTGGAGGATAAGCTGGCTGTCCTTCCTGCGGATCTCTCCGGCGGGCAGCAACAGCGGGTGGCCATTGCTAGGGCCCTGGTGCACAGTCCGAAGCTGATCGTTTGCGATGAACCGACCAGCGCACTGGATGCCGATACCGGACGGTTAGTCATGGAAATTCTTCGCCAAACGGCCCTATCCGCGGACCGGGCTCTTATTATCGTTACCCATGACAGTCGCATCTTTAACTTTGCGGACCGCATCGCCCGCATGGATGATGGACGGATCACCCTGGTCGAACCCCAGGTAGCTCATACCTAAGGAGGTCTCATGATTCGTAAATACCTTCTTCCGGTTGTTGCCGTTGCCGGCCTCGCCTTTGCGATCTGGATGGTGAAGCAGGCGGCGAAACCTGTCATTCCTGCTAAACCCGTTGCAGAACCGGCACGTTCCCCCTTCGCGAATAAGATCTCAGGAGCAGGAATCGTCGAGGCGAGCACCCGCAACATTTCCATTGGCTCCCATGTTCCAGGAATTGTGGCCAGGGTCTTTGTTATAGTGGGGCAAAGAGTAAAGCCGGGAGATCCACTGTTTGTCCTGGATGACCGAAAGCAGCAGGCAGACCTCGTGGTGAAGGAGGCTGCCCTTAAGGAAGCCAAGACAAGGCTAGCCAGACTGAAACAGGCTCCGCGCGCCGAGGACCTGCCTCCAGCCCAGGCCAAAGTTAAAGAAGCCGAAGCGAATTTCGAAGACGCGCGGCGCCAACTTCAGATTACCGAGAAGTTAAGCGACGCCCGGGTCATTGCCATCGAAGATGTGAATAAGTGGCGATATGCGGTCGAAGCTGCCCAAGCAAGGTTGACTCAGGCAAAAGCTGACCTCAAGCTGTTAGAGGCTGGATCCTGGAAGCCGGACATCGAAGTGGCCATGGCCGATGTCGCGCGTACTGAAGCTGAAGTAGATGCAACGAGGGTGGAAATAGGCCGTTTGACCGTACGCGCACCGGTGGAAGGAGATATCCTTCAGATCAATATCCGCCCTGGCGAGCATGCCCCGAGCGGTCAGTCCCCGCAGCCCCTGATCCTCTTAGGCAACTTGGATAAACTTCATGTCCGCGTCGACATCGACGAGAATGATGCCTGGCGCTTTCAACTAGAGGCCCCGGCAGTGGCCTCCATCCGGGGCAATCCCCAGTTCAGGACGGATCTGACTTTCGAATACATAGAGGCTTACGTGGTGCCCAAGCGTTCCCTGACCGGGGATAGCACTGAAAGGGTGGACACCCGTGTCATGCAAGTGGTCTATAGCTTCAAGCGGGGCAAGTTCCCGGTTTATCCGGGACAACTCATGGATGTCTATATCGATGACCGCACCCCTCGTCCATCCCAGCCTGTCCCCGCAGTCGAGAAAGAAAGCAAGAAATGAAAAGAAAAGAGTTCATTTATTGGTTTCACCCCTTACCCTTTACGACTTCCGACTTACGGTAGTCAAAGGCCGGAGGAACAAGAAAATGGGGATTCAAATTGGAGACAAGGCACCTGATTTTAAAGCCGAGGCCTATTACCGAGGAAAGATCCAAGAAATTCAGCTTTCTTATTACCAGGGGCAGTGGGTTGTGCTTCTTTTCTATCCCGCCGATTTCACCTTTGTCTGACCGACAGAGATGGCGGCAGTTGCCGTCAAATATCCTGCTTTCCGGGAACTCGGCGCCGTGGTGCTGACCGTGAGTGTCGATTCAGTAACCACTCATCAAGAATGGCAGGAGAAGGAGTTGTCCCGGATCGTGGAAGGGGGAGCCCTTTTTCCTATGATCTCCGATCCAGGCGGAAAAATCGGCCTTCTCTTCGGAGTCTATGATGATAAAACGGGGTTAGATCATCGCAGTCACTTCTTGATTGATCCCAAGGGAGTCATTCAGGCCTTTGAAGTCCTGGCTGCACCCGTTGGACGCAACGTCGCCGAGATCCTGCGGCAATTGAGAGCCCTTCAGCACCACCAGGCCACTGGGGAATTCATGCCTTGCGGCTGGGAACCAGGAAAACCAACTCTGCCTAAGGAAGGTGATGCTCCCTCAATCTCTGGGAAGGTTTGGGAAGTCTGGAAGCCCAGAAATGCTTTTTGAATCAATGCCTTTTATTCTTCGCTCATTTGTGGAAGGGTGATACCTTCCTTATTTACTATATTAAAAAAAGTCTTCTCTTCAAAGCTTGCCTCTGGCAGGGTTGTCCGGGCGACCTCATCTTCATATAGATTATGCTGCAAATAGGGAAGAGTATCGATCTGGAAACGGGATATCGATCATTCTCTTCTACAAAAACAAAATTATTGATCAATGTTTCCCCGTCTGCTTTCTTATGCTTGCGGGCCTGCTTGGGTCACTTATCAAATCGGAAACGCCAAAGGGCAATGACAAAGAAAAAAGAAGCGAACCCCAAGAGAACGAACATCTCGGTCAGAACGTCTTTTATTCCCAGACCCCGGATGATAATGTCATGATATCCTGCCAGGGCCCAAGCATGAGGGGTAAAAAGAGAAAGGGTCTTCATCAGATTGGGCATGATAAAGGTAGGCACCATCATTCCACCTAAGGCTGAAAGGGTGATAGCCAGAAGAACCGATAGACCATTCACCTGCGCTTCGGTTTTACCCAGAGCCGCCACCAAGAGTCCTAAACCGTTCGCCGCTGCCGCCAAGGCTAAGGAAACGATGACCAATGCCGGGAGATGTCCGAGCTTCATCCCGAACACCACGACGCCTATACAGAACATCAGAGCAATTTGAATCAGGTTCACAAGGTAGTAAGGTAAGAGTTTCCCGATGAGAAGGGCTGTCTTAGACAATGGGGCGGCCAGGATTCTCTGGAACGTACCATCTTTCTTCTCCTGCAAAAAACTCGACGCCAAGGTCAGAACAATGAAAAAGACCCCAAAAATGGTATAAGCCGGAACATTTTGCTCTGTGGCGGTGGGACGTCTACCGGCGTTAAACCCTTTGGGAAATGTATGGATGAAATCCACACCCGACCTTCCACGTTCACTGATATTCGGATCTTCCAGCATGTTGTCAAGTTGTCCCTCTGTGCCTCCTAATGTCCCGAACATCTCTTTCAGGCGCTGAGGTATTCTTGCTAATAAAACCCGACGCTCTATCGCACCCTGGACCGCTCCTTTCACAGTGGCCAAAAGTTGAAGATTCATGGCTGGATCACTGATCAAATAGACGATTGCCTTCCCCTTCTGGGGATCATTCGCATTCTTAAGAATCTTCTCCGTATAGCCTTCTGGGAAGAGAAGGGCTAAAGGATAGACTCCCCTGCCAATCAATTGTTCTGCCTTGTCAGAGGAAAGTGGAATCCCTTCATAGGTCTCGATCAGGATCAAACCCTCCATTCGTTTAAGATCAGCAATCGCCTGCTCAGCCAACCGACCCCCATCTTGGTGAACGACCAAGATTTCGATGGGGTGACCTTTGCTCCCTGCTTCGAAAACCCCTTCTAAAGCAAAACTCATCACGAGGATGAAAAACATGGGCATGGCAAAAAGTAAAGCGAGCGCTTCACGATCCAGCCAAAGGACCTTCAGTTCTTTGAGAGTAATGGCAATGATCTGGCGAATCATTCTTCTAAACGTAAGGAGACTTCCTTTATCTCCTAATCCTTGAGATTTCTGCCTGTCAAATGGATAAAAACGGTCTCCAAATTCGGCTCTGAAATGTCTAAGGTCTTTAGCAGTCCATCCCGTGTCTTCATCAGCTCCAGAAGCTCTCTTGAAGCTTCATCAATGCGATCCGTTTCAATATGGATTCTCCTCTTTTGATCATCGACGACTATGACCAAACCGATACGCTTCATTTGATCTAAAAGTTTATCATCGATACCTTCGTTAAACCCCATACGGATCATCCCCTTTCCCAAATCTTGAATCAGGCAAGCGGGGCTGTCGAGAGCAATGATCTTCCCCTGATCTATGATGGCAACACGGTCACATAGGCGTTGGGCTTCCTCGATATAGTGGGTGGTGTACAAGACCGTGACCCCGGATTTATTTAGGGAATTGATGCTTTCAAGAATCGCGTTTCGACTCTGTGTATCGACGCCAACGGTTGGTTCATCAAGAATAAGAATTTCCGGCTCATGAAGAAGCCCTGCAGCAATATTGAGTCGTCGCTTCATCCCATTGGAAAAGGTCGCCACGGTTTGGTTGGCACGATCGGTTAACTCAACGATTTCCAGGACACGGGCAATACGTTCTCTCAAATGCTTTCCCTTCAATCCATAGATTCTTCCAAAGAAGACCAAGTTATCGCGGGCAGACAAAGTGGGGTAAAGTGCAAAACTCTGAGGTACCAAACCCAGTCTGGCTTTTGCTTCTATGGGCTTTGAAAAGAGATCGAATCCATCGATGGTGATGCGCCCCCCGCTGGGTTCAATCAATCCAGACAAGATACCAATCGTCGTTGTTTTACCGGCGCCATTGGGCCCAAGGATACCAAAAAACTCCCCCCGTGAAATCTGAAAAGTAAGCCCCTGCACCGCATCGATCTCGGCGTAGCTTTTCCAAAGATCTTCTAGTAAAACAATGGATTTATTCATCATCAGGATATTAAGATTTCAATCTATTCTTTTCTAAAAGCCGCCTGAAGCGATATCGATTATACCTCTGAGCCATAATGAAAGGAATATTTTCAACAAGCGCATAAAAAATCATGACGAAACCGACCCAAGGAAGATTCCATAAAAAGAAAAACGGCGCAAACAGAATAAGAATCCCATGTGTCAACTCCGCTCGGCAAGTCTCCACCAAGAAGGCCCCGAAGTATTCTTCGCTTTTATTGTTCAGTTGCTTCTTCTGAAAACCCAGACGCCCAAGCACCCGTGCCCCATCGGGGAGATGGTGTTTCCAATTTTTGATTTTAAAAACCTCCTGATAAATATCCCCATCTCTTTCCCATTTCTTCCCCCTATAGATCCAATGATTCGGATTGAAATACTTTGCTGGAATCCTAACCAGGATGAACACCACAACCAAATGGATGATGGCCCAGGCCACGAAATCGATGACAATCGTCAAGAGGGTGGGAAGATAGATGAGCCTCATAAGTCTAATTTTCCCCCTTCGCTGTCTTGACATCCCTCCCCTTCCAACGCACCTCTCGCACCATGAAGATGCGTAAAATCGAGTATGTAAAAACAATAACGAAAAAGATGAGGGGAATTTGGAAGAGAAGGGCTGTCAAGAACCCAAAATTTCCAATTCGGAAAAGCATCCAGTAGATCTGGAAGACATAGAGCACGTCTAACATCCCCCATCCAAAGAGTCCAGTCAGATCTCCTGAAATGGCCGATTGGAGGAGTTGTCTTGTGACCCCAACCCCACCGAAAACCCAACCTACAATCATGAATAGTCCAACCATCGACATGGCGCTGGCTCCGGCCCCGAAGCCCTTACTGAAT
>Ga0316619_10000141_pt1 | contig 12468 bp, 13 predicted proteins | sample OWC_Aug_M1_C1_D4_FD_207659 | JGI IMG/M metagenome (GOLD analysis project Ga0316619, IMG submission 207659) | Wetland soil microbial communities from Old Woman Creek delta, Ohio, United States - OWC_Aug_M1_C1_D4_B | ecosystem: Environmental > Terrestrial > Soil > Wetlands | place: USA: Ohio...
TGCAGGCTTTGCTCAAAGATGGTATCCATGATCGGTCCTCATCCGTTGCCAACCGTTGGGTTCTAACCTTCTTGATCCAGAAACTTACGAAAGCCCCGGAGCACTGCCTCAATTTCCGGTTCAACCAGCCCTGCCCCTTTTGCCATCTTTCTGACTTCATCCTCGGTCAGCTTAGACGGGCTGCCGGTGAACCTGGCATCCTCTAACAGCTTCCAGAAATTTAAAATATCGGATCGGGCCATACCCTTCACCCGTTGCCGCTGCCAGGCTCCGGCGGGTCCAGCCGCTCATAAGGGTTTTCGTCGAATAGCGTGGCAAGCGGCACGAAGGACGCGCCGCCGCTCGCGTCATAGTTGACCGCACACACAACTGCAACGGGTTTATTCGTCTTATGGTCGAAGCACTCCAGCAAGACGGCGTTGCCGTCCTTTATTGCCCGGCATAGCGTTTCAAAATTTGCCTTGTATCCTTCAAGTATTCCGGTCATCCTCCGGCCCTCCCTGTGCCCTTGATGTTTACACTTCCTCGACGTTCGGAAAGTATTGTTGGATCAAGTCCAGATCCGTGCCGATAATCAATTTCCCATTTATATATATTCCGTTATTGCCCGAATGATAAGCTCTTTTTAGGGATATACCCATCAAAGCCGCTTTGGCCTTGGCTTTCCGGTGCAGGTATTCGGGGAAATTTTTGAGATTAAGATTTTTCATATCTATACCCGGATCACGAAGACATGGTCGAGTGGGGTGGCAAGGGATTTGATCCCGAGGCGTTCGACGTCGGCGCGGCGAACCGCGCCTTTCCCAGCGGTTGGGCGCCACCACTGAAGCGAGACGCCTAACACATTGCAGCGGCCAGTCCGCTCTATGGCTCGCCGCGGCGGAGGCGTCACCCTCTTCAATTTCGGTTTGGCGTGAACGCGCCGAGAGGGATAAGACTGAGATACACGAAACTAATCTGCAATAATTTTAGAGTATTGTTGATCTTCAATACCATCCGACGTATCGCAACTTCTGGATTTTTCAGCATATGCTGATGATAACCCATCGATGAAAGATGGAATCAACCGCCGCATCCCGTGGTTGGGGTGAGTTTCTATGAGGCCGAAGCCTATGCCAAATGGTCCGGCAAGCGGCTTCCAACGGAAAAAGAGTGGGAACGGGCTGCCCGTGGTACAGACGGACGGAAATATCCTTGGGGAAATGATTTTGACCTTAAAAAATGCAACACATTTGAATCCAAGATCATTCGTACAACGCCGGTGACCCGCTACCCGAACGGCATCAGCTTGACAGGCTGCTACGATATGGCAGGCAATGTCGGGGAGTGGTGCCAGGACTGGTATGATGAATCCAAATCCGAGAAGGTGCTCCGTGGCGGCTCGTGGCTCAACAACCGTAACTTCGCGCAGTGCTCGATCCGTGACAGGTGCCACCCGCTCGGCCGCGACCCAATCATCGGTTTTCGTTGCGTTAGGACTTTAGATTAACCCTTTTTTCTTTTACCCTTTACCGCCGAAGGCTATCGAAAGGCGGCTCAATAATTTGAAATATCGACAGGCCGAAAACATATTCACAGCTGGTCGGTTTCCGGTGATTTCATCCGACAAATCATAACCTGGTGTGACCGTGTGATATAGACTCTGCCCATGGGCCAATTTCATTTGATTTTTAGTCCCGGACTAAGATATATTTCCCATCAATTCTGGCATCATTCCCTTTCCACTGGACCTGAAGCGGAATTTGGTTTCGTTAAGCGGTTCGGAACTCACTTCTCCTGCTCGGTTCCCAAATACCTGCTTTAAACGTTTTTTTATCTATTTGGTATTTGAGGTTCACCATGAACAGAAAACTCCTCAAAGTGCCTGCCTCCAACCTCCCGAGGGTTTAGAGCCGGAGGGAGGAGAATAATTCAAACGGATGTTGGAAGCTTGAAGACGGTTTGACATACGGGATTTTGGAAGAATGGCGGTTATCTTCCAGATTGAAAAGTCGGCGACCACCGGTAGTGAATCGTTCAGCGAAGGAGGTAAACCATGGCGGCGTTTATTAGTCTTATAAATTTTTCTGATCAGGGAATCCTGAACGTTAAAGACTCGCCGGATCGGTACGAAGCATTCAAGGCGATGGCTGAAAAGTAGGGAGGAAAGGTAAAGGGCGTCTACTACACCATGGGACATTACGATATGTTGGTGATCGTGGAGGGGAGCGATGAAGCGGCTATGACCGCCATGTTAAAGGTGGGCTCGCTCGGCAACGTGCGGACCGAAACGTTGCGGGGCTTCTCTTTTGAGGAAATGAAAAAGATTATCGGCAAGATGTCGTAACGCCTTTCGACAGGTTCCTAGTCAACGAAAGAGCAGCCGCTCAGCGCATGATGAGAGGAGATCACACGTCTGAGAGCTCAAGCGGCCGCATGACAAATAAAGGATTAGAGCGTCTCGCAAGCGACGCTCTAATCCCTTGTTCAAGAAGCCCGGTGAGGCCTATGGGCAATAGGATTTGCCCAGTGCGCTTCGGGAAATGGTGACGCGCATGCAAGTGGCATCACAACATCGCTGAATTGGAATCGGAAAGCTAGAAAAAAGGGGCATCATGTCAATCCGTGTAATGAGGTGACACAATGGGAAAAATCATGCTGATACTATGTGTAGTATTTTTGTTAGCAGTAAGTTCTGTGCAAGCAGCAACTTATTATGTTTCTCCTGGTGAGGATACTATTCAACCGGTTAGAGATGCAATAAGATCTGTTAATAGTAATATGACAGAAGATATTATAGTATACCTAAGAGGGGGCATTTATTGGTTAACTAATACATTAACATTTGACCAGAGAGACTCCGGAACAAAAGGGTACAACATCATATATAAAGCGTATCCTGGAGAAAAACCGATAATATCGGGAGGTAGCCAAATCACGGGTTGGGCTTTGGTGGGGAACGGCGTGTATAAGGCTCCGGTTGGCGCGCTTCGTTTTAGGCAGCTATATGTAAACGGAAAAGCGGCTGTGCGCGCTCGCGAGCCTGAATTAAACAATTATTACCGCGTACTGTCATGGGACACCACAAACCAACTCGTGAAGGTCAGGAGCCAGGATATCGCAAGGTGGTCCCGGTTGAACAAAGTGGAGATGGTCGCAACGCATCACTGGCTTTCAAGCAGGTATCTCATAAATGATTTTTCGGTATCAGAAACGACCGCATCGGTTTCGATACAGACTCCGTTAGGAATTCTTGTAGATGAACAAGGACAAGCACATAATCCTTTCACTCTTCCATATAGCTTTTGGAGGTACGATAATCCTTATTATTTCGAAAATGCGTTTGAGCTCTTGGACACGGAAGGGGAATGGTATTTAAATCCTGAAACAAGCGAGGTCTTCTATAAAGCCCGTGCCGGAGAAAACGTTGAAAGCGCTCAAATCATCGCTCCTAAGCTTCAGAATCTTGTTAAGGTCGTGGGAACAAAGGTAGCTTCCGCACACAATATCCAATTCTATGGGATAACTTTTGAGCATTCGACTTGGACTATGCCAAGCCAGGGAATTTTCGGATCGCAAATCACTGATGTTGTGCCAAGAATAACTGGCGCCTTACACTTGGAAAACGCGAACAATGTGCTTCTTGAGAGGAATATATTCCAAAACATAGGGGGTGGAGGGATTGTGCTTTACTCGCGCACGAATGATAACATCATACGCGGCAACGTATTGAAGGATATTTCGGGAAGCGGTATCATCGTTGACCTCGCTGGCGCGGTAACAGACAATTTGGTCGTGATTGTAAAACCGAGCTCCGCCAATGCATCAAGCAGAAATATAATCTCAAACAATTATATAACCCGCGTAGGGATCGAGTATAGCGACGTAGGTATAGGGACAATCTATGCCGATGGCACGATTATCGAACACAACGAATTGGTCGACACGCCCTACTCGGGAATCAGCGTCGGATGGGGTTCGACAGAGGCTAATACTACGCTTAAGAACAATATAGTGAGGTATAACCGCATCCACCGGGTAATGAATTTCTTCGATGACGGTGCGGGGATTTATACATTATCAAAACAACCTGGAACGATGATATACGAAAACTACGTTTATGATATTGTACCTTCTGCTTGGGCAGGCGGACACCCGATTGCAGGGATCTTTCTTGACGAAGGTAGTAGCTCGATGGTGCTGAAGAATAATGTCGTCGAGGACGTGCCCTTGGGACTAAATATGAATATGGCTTCCGGAAATACCATAATTAATTTTTTCGGAACTACCAGCGGAAGCGTGAATTCAAATACATTCATTACGGACAACAGTCTGTCCACCGAGACAGTAAAAGCGAACGCCGGTCTTCAATCCGAGTATCTTGATATAAAACCGAATTTGTTGATTCAACGCTTCGCCGCCGAATTCGGCCGCACCGATTGCAATACCGACTGCTACGATGAAGACCTCGACGGAGACGGCGATGTGGATGGAAAAGATTTGGCGACTTTTTTAGCGATGTGAGTTTTTCAGTAATTTCAAATAAAGCGCTCTGCAGAAAAATGTGGATATCATCTTTGCTGGAAGAAACTTGGATAGATTGTGCTTCTAGGATATATCCCATCAAAATCGGTTAGCGCTAAACGGGCGATACAGTGACAGCATACATCCTTCCTTCTTTCAAGATATTACAGCAACTAATACACAAACGAAATAGCAACCCGACTCAAGGCACGTATCAGCAATTATGTAGAACCTCTGGGACTATACGATTATGGGATTGATTGATTTGGTCAATAACAAACTGATTTCCCGAAAAGTGCGGATATTGCTCCGCTCGACTATCGATCCCAAGTAGCTGCCACTCGCCTCTCAGAGTCTCCCTTGACAAAACTCAAGACCGATGTCAGTTCATTGGGCATGGCGCATCCCTTTCATCAACCCGTACTTAGGCGCCACATCCTGGCAGTGGATTCAAGGTGTTCAATAGGAGGCGGGACATGCATGGCTGGTGTGGCAAGATTCTTAGGGTCGATTTGAGCAGCGGTAACATCACGAGCGAGCCGCTCGACCCCCAAGTCGCCCACGACTATATCGGCGCCCGGGGCTTCGGAATCTATTACCTTCGCAAAGAGGTCGACCCGACCTGCGATCCTTTTGGACCGGGGAACAAGATCATCATGGCGGCCGGACCGCTGACGGGTACGGCGGCCCCCACCGGCGCGCGTTACGTGGTGACGACCAAGTCTCCTCTGACCGGCGCTATCACCTGCTCTAACTCCGGCGGCAACTTCCCCGCCGAGTTGAAGAAAAGCGGCCGTGACGCCCTCATCATCGAAGGGGTCGCCGCGAAGCCGGTTTACCTGTGGATCGACGGCGGCCGGGCCGAGCTGCGGCCTGCGGACCATCTCTGGGGAAGAACCACGCATGCCACCGACGATGCGCTGCGCAGCGAAACTCGTGAAAAAGCCAAGACCGCCGTGATCGGCCCGGCCGGGGAGAAACGCGTGCTCTTTGCGGCCATCATGAACGACCGCGACCGCGCCGCCGGTCGCGCCGGCGTCGGCGCCGTCATGGGCTCCAAAAACCTGAAGGCCGTGGTGGTGCACGGCGAGGGGGAAGTCTCGCTGGCCGACCCGTCCGCTTTCAAGGCCGCCAACGCCAAATACCGGGACGCCTTCAAGGCCAAAACCCGGGACAACCCGCCGCCGCTGCGGACGCACGGCACGGCCATTACCGTAGTCGGAACCCAGAGCCACGGAGTCTTCCCCACCCGCAACTTCCAGCAGGGCACCTTCGAGGGCTGGGAATCGATCTACGGCGAGACCCTCACGAAGAAATACCTCGTGAGGGCCAAACCCTGCTTCAGCTGCCCGATCGCCTGCGGCCGGGTCACCCGCATCCCGGACGGCCCCTTCCAGGGCGAGGGCGAAGGGCCGGAATACGAGACGGTCTACTCCTTGGGATCGGACTGCGGCGTAGACGACCTCGCCGCCCTCACCAAGGCCAACTATGTCTGCAACGAGCTCGGCATTGACACCATCAGCATGGGCTCGACCGTTGCCTGCGCCATGGAGCTTTTCGAAAAGGGGTTCTTGAAGGAATCCGAGGTAGGAATGCCCGTCCGCTGGGGCGACGGCCAAGCCCTGGTCACCCTCACGCGCATGACCGGAATGAGGGAGGGTTTCGGGAACATCCTGGCCGAGGGCAGCCTGCGGCTAGCAACCCGCTATGGGCGACCGGAGCTCGCCATGGTCGCCAAGGGCCTGGACTTCGCGGGCTACGACCCGCGAGGCGAGCAAGGCATGGGCCTGGCCTACGCCACCTCGCCCATCGGCGGCTCGCACATGCGCGGGGACCCCGCCTACTTCGAGCTCCTGGGCGTGCCTGTCGCTGCCGACCCCCACACCTGGGAGGACAAGCCACCGCTGGTGGCCAAGTGGCAGGACCTGTTCTGCGTGATCGACGCAGCCGGCCTGTGCGTCTTTTTCAGCGTGCGCTACCTGGTCGAGCAGAACCTGATGGTGAAACCGCTCGGCATCACGGAGTTGCTCAATGCAGCCACCGGCGCCGGCTATACGCCGGAGGAGGTGGAAAGAATCGGCGAGCGTATCTTCAACGCCGAACGGCTTTTCCTGCTGGCCGCCGGTTTCACGGGCAAGGACGATGCCCTACCCCCGCGCATTACGCGCGAGCCGATGCCCGCCGGCCCGGCCAAGGGCATGGTCTGCAGGCTGGAGGAGATGCTCCTGCCTTACTACGCGCTGCGGGGGTGGAGCCATGAAGGCGTGCCGTCGGAGGCGAAGCTCAGGCAACTGGGGTTGCTGTAGCAGATCAGAGCAACAGAATGAGGGTGCACGTCCATACCTTCGCCAATATTCGGGATTACGCACCGGCCGGCAAGGGACTCGCTGAACTCGCCCTTGCCGAGGGAGCAACCGTCGCCGATCTGTTCGCCGCGCTGCGGATTCCGGCAACAGTCGAAGCGGTAACGCTCGTCAACGGCCGCCGCGCGGATGCCGCCACCCGACTGAACAGCGGAGATGAGGTAACCCTGTTCCCCCCTATGGAAGGCGGTTGAGCTCGATCGTTGGGTTGAGATTTTAGTGCCTTCGATTATATTTGATTTTTTGAAGCTGCCGGATGTATATTTATTGATAGGCGTCATGCATCCTCTGCTCAGCCTGACCTGAAATGGATTCTCCTTGCGTTCAGCGATCTGGATCGCACCTCTTCACGGGCCTCTATTTTCGGCATCGCGCCTCTTTTATTCCGATTTGCGTCCAATCGTTGTTCGGTTTGCCAGGGGCGCCTGACAGCAAAAGACCCATCCACTCGTCGGGATCCAAAAAATCAAGCCCGGGATGAACATTTTTTCGAGTTCGGGAGTTGCCGAACCACACACCGGATAGGAAAGGAGGCTATGCCATGCTGATCGATCAGGCCGACCTCTTGTGGGGAATGGATATGCTGTTTGTGAAGGAATTCATGGGAATCACCACCATGGAGCGCTTTGAGAAAGGAGACGTCGTTTTCCGAGAAGGCGAACAGGCCGATTATTTCTATACGCTGATCGAGGGGCGGGTGCGGTTATTCGTCGGCGAGCCGCCCAAGGAAGTCTACACGATTGACCATGCCGGGGAGGCCTTTGGTTGGTCGAGCCTGGTTGATCGAAACTACTATTCGGCCGGTGCGGAATGCTTGGAGCCGACGCGCTGCTCGAAGATCGAGAGAAAAAAGCTTGAAACCCTTCTGCAGCAGCACATCGAAAGCGGCTTCATTTTTTACAAGAAGCTGGCCGGGATCTTAGGCCACCGGCTGATCGAATGCTACAAGCTGATGTTTGAAACGGGCGAATAAGGTCCACCGCCCGCGTCGGGAGCAATCGTGGAAAAAAAATAAAGAGTATCGATCGGACCTATGTCAGATGCATGATCCGCCGTGCCTCGTCCGAGGTGGCCACCGGCCGGCCGAATTCGGATGCCAGTTTAACCATGCGCTCCACAAACCGTTCGTTGGGCGCGAGCTCTCCCTTCCGAAAATAAATGTTGTCCTCCAGGCCGACCCGCACGTGGCCGCCCATCAGGATCGCGTGGGTGTTCATCATTAGCTGGGCCGGCCCGATCCCGGCCACGGTCCAGGTCGATCCGGTCGGAATGCTGTTCTTGAGGTGCACCAGGTTTTCGATCGTGGCGGGGATGGCCCCTTTCAGGCCCATCACGAAATCGAAATGCAGCGGCGGGTCGGCCAGGCCCTGTTCGGCGAGGTCCACGGCGTTGCGGATCATGCTCACGTCGAAGATCTCCATCTCCGGCTTGATGCCGTAGGTCTGCATGTCCCGCGCCAGACGCTCGATCAGTTCCGGGCTGTTGGCATAGACCGAGTCGGGGAAGTTGACCGACCCGGTGGTCAGGCTGGCCATTTCCGGCCTGAGCTTGAGCCGCTCGCAACGCTGCTCGTAGGCCATGCCGGCCCGGCCGCCGGTCGAGATCTGGATGATGAGGCCGGTCCGTTCCTTCAGCCCCCGGTAGATTTCCTCGAAAAGGGCGTATTCCGTCGAGCCGCTTTCATCCGCGGGGTTGCGGGCGTGAACGTGGATGACAGCGGCCCCGGCTTGCTCGCAGCGCACCCCGGCTGCGACGATTTCGCCCGGCGTGATCGGAACATGAGGCGTTTTTTTCTTGGTGGGCAGAGATCCGGTGACCGCCGCGGTGATGATGAGTTTTTCCATTTTTCACCTCGTTGTTTCTCAATTCGGTTTGTTTTTTTCAGCGCCGAAAGCGTTATGTCGTATTGCTTTTAGGGGAATATTCCTGATCAAGTCAATCCGGTCTCGGTCATTGACAGATGACCTCAAATTGGGCAGATTAATGGCCCTTGAATCCGGACCCAAGGCTGCCGAGGACCGGCGGCTTCGCAAACTCATATCCTAAAGGAGGCTGCTCATGAAGTGGAATTGCAGAATCAGCGTCGTAGCTTTTGCCGTGCTGCTGCTTTGCGGCAGTGCCTGGGCCCAGGACACGATCAAAGTCGGGGTGGTCGGACCCCGCACCGGAGCCGCCGCGGCCACCGGCCAGGCGTTTGACGAGGGCATCAAGCTGGCTACGGAGTACGTCAACTCCAAGGGCGGCGTCCTCGGCAAGAAGCTCGAGGTCGTCTTCGAAGACACGGCCGCCGTGGACAAGGCCGCATCCGGATTTGAGCGGCTGGTCACCCGCGACAAGGTCGTGATGGTGCTGGGCGAAAGCCAATCCTCCTCCGCCCTGGCCGAAATCGAAGTCGCCAACCGCTTGAAGATCCCCTTTGTCGTGGCCGAGGCCTGGGCCGACGACATCACCGCCAAGGGCTATCCTTACGTTTTCCGCGCCGGCCCGTCCAACTCGGGCGTGGTCCTGCAGACCATAGCCAAATGGGTGCAGTCTGAGAAATTCAAGAAAGTCTTCATCATCGCCGAGAACACCGACTGGGGCATCGGCATCGGCAAGCTGACCGAAAATGCCATGGCCAAAGCCGGGATCTCCTACGAATCCATGATCACCGAGCGCAACAGCCAGGACCACTACGTCGAGCTGACCAAGATCAAGGCCTACAAGCCGGATGTCATCCTGGCCTATATCTACGGGGTCGGGCTGCACTACTTCGTAGCCCAGGCCGGTGAGACCGGCGTGAGCCCCAAGGCTGTGATCCTGGACGGCGCCGGCCCCCCCAGCCTGTGGCCTGACTTCTGGAAGAACGTGGGCGACTACGGCAACCTGGAGTGCTTTGTCTCCTCGATGCACGAGAAGGTCGAACTGACCGACCTGGCCAAGTATTACCGCGAAGCCTATGTGAAGGCGTTCGGCAAGGCGCCCACCGACTACAAATCGCGTTCCATTTTCGACGCCGTTCTAATCGCGGCCGATGCCATCAACCGTGCCAAGAGCACGGAGCCGGCCAAGCTGGTGGAGGCGCTCGAGAAGACCAACCTCAAGACGACCCGCGGCATGGCCAAGTTCGGCATGGAGAAGGGAACCTTCCAGTACCACCAGTGGGACCCCCCCATGCTGGTCATCCAGTGGCAGAACAAGCAGCAGGTGGTGCTCTACCCGCCCGAGGCGGCCACCGGCAAGTTGATGCGGTAAGGATGCTTCTTCAGGATGCTCCGCCAGGAGCATCCTGAATCTTTTGGACTTTGAAACATAAGGGCCGGGCGGGAGACACGGCAACCGTCTCCCGCCCGGCTCTCGTTCGATGAATGCGTCTCAGCAACGCCAGGGTCTCGAATGGGCCAGCGGCATGCAAGCCGACAGCATCTCTCCGAAATTTTTAAGTAATTTATAATAGTTTGCATGGTCGTGAAGGCCATACAATCTATGGGGGCCGCCCCATGTTTGCCATTTCGATCATGAACGGTCTGGTGATGGGGGTCATCTATGCCTTGGCCGCCCTGGGCGTTTCTTTGGTGGTCGGGATCATGAACGTGGTCAACTTCGCCCACGGGGAGCTTTACATCCTGGCCGGCTATTTCAGCTACCTGTTCGCCTCAGCCCTGGGGGTGAACTTCATGCTGGCCATGGTTATCGCCGTCGGATTGGTGTTCGTGCTGGGGCTTTTAATCGAATACCTGCTCATCCGCCCCACCTACGGCAACGACATGTATTCGCTCATCCTGACCTTCATTCTCTCGATCGTCCTGCAGAACGCCTACCTGCTGATTTTCGGGCCCTACCCCAACAAGCCGCCCCTGTGGGTGAGCGGAGCGACCGACTTCTTCGACCTCTTCCTCTATGGCAACCAGCGCCTGGCCGCTCTGGTGGCCGGTGCGGCCGTCATCACGGTCATCTTCGTCATCATCAAAAAGACCTGGTTCGGCCGCATCATCCGCGCCACCAGTCAAGACCGCGAGATGGCGGAGTTGAACGGGGTCGACACAGCCCGGCTCAACATGCTGAGCTTCGGCCTGGGCTGCGCCCTGGCGGCCGCCGCAGGCGTGATCCTCGCCCCCGTCTTCCCGGTGACGCCAACGGCCGGCGTGCCGGTGGCGCTCACCGCTTTCGTGGTGGTGGTGCTGGGAGGCATGGGTTCCATGTGGGGCTGCGTCGTCGGGGGGCTCACGCTGGGACTGGTCGAAAACCTGGGCGCCGCCTTCATCTCCACCGGATACAAAAACGTCTTTGGTTTTATCATCCTGATCCTGGTGCTGCTGGTGCGACCCGCCGGGCTGTTCGGGCGCACTAAGATTTAAGGCCCGACGTCCGTCGGGCCTTAAATCTTATTATGAAAAACAGGTATGAAATAATGGCAGGAAAAAAGCAGGCCTTGTTTTCAGCAGCGATTTTGGCGGGCATGTGCGTGTTGCCCTTGGAGCTGGGTATCTACCCGCAGCATGTGCTGATCGTGAGCCTTTTTTACGCGATGATGGCCTCCAGCTGGAATCTGCTGGCGGGCTTCACCGGGCAGGTATCCTTCGGCCATGCGGCTATGGCGGGCATCGGCGCCTACACCTCCGGCATCCTCGCGGTCAAGGCGGGGCTCAATCCCTGGGTCGGGGTGTGCATCGGGACGGCCTTCGCCGCCTTGCTGGGCTTTGGCCTGGGCGCCCTGTGCCTCAAGATGGGCGGCATCTATCTCTCGCTCACGACACTCGCCTTTTCACAGATCCTGCACATCATCATCGTCAACGAATACAATGTCACCCGTGGAACCATGGGGCTGCAGGTCCCGGGACTCATGGAGGAGTATTCCAAGATCTCCTATTACTACATCATGCTGGCGGCGGCGGTCCTGATCCTGGCCATCTTGTACTGGATGATCCACTCCAACCTGGGGCTGAATTTCCGGGCCGTGCAGAACGACGAGGTGGCGGCCAAGTCCGTGGGCGTCAAGGTGCTGCGGGTGCGCGTGCTCGCTTTCACCGTAACAAGCGCCATGGCGGGGTTCGCTGGCGGGCTCTACGGTCATTACCTGCTCCTGATCACCCCGGAAATCCCATCATTGGACCTGCAGTTCAAAGTCCTGGCCATGACCGTCATCGGAGGCATGGGGTCCTTCTTCGGGCCGATCATCGGTGCGTTCGCACTGAACATTCTGGAGGAATACATTCGGATTTACGGCGAATATCACGTGCTCGTCTTCGGAATGGTTGCCCTGGTCGTGGCGCGCTTCGCACCGAACGGTCTGATTGGGCTATGGCGAAAATTCCGACCGATGAAGTCGCGGGAGGCCGTGAAATAGATAAGGAGGAGTCGGTGGCGTTATTGGAAGGTCACAAGGTCAGCAAGTCCTTCGGCGGCGTGCAGGCGCTCAGCCAGGTGGATTTCGCCGTCGAGAAAGGAACGATTGTGGGGCTGATCGGCCCCAACGGGGCCGGCAAGACCACCCTTTTCAATGCGGTTGCCGGAGCCCTCAAACCAACTTCCGGCAGGGTCGTCTTCGACGAAGCCGACATCACCGGTTTTCCGGCGAACGCCGTCTGCCGCATGGGGATGGCCCGCACCTTTCAGGTGACGC
>Ga0316619_10000142_pt1 | contig 12452 bp, 20 predicted proteins | sample OWC_Aug_M1_C1_D4_FD_207659 | JGI IMG/M metagenome (GOLD analysis project Ga0316619, IMG submission 207659) | Wetland soil microbial communities from Old Woman Creek delta, Ohio, United States - OWC_Aug_M1_C1_D4_B | ecosystem: Environmental > Terrestrial > Soil > Wetlands | place: USA: Ohio...
ATCCTCGCCCGTGATTCGAAGGAGGTTCTCGACGATCGCCGCGATGTCCGCCCTCCCGCCGAGCCTCGCGTCCGAGATGATCGCCAGCGACTTGCCGATCATCGATTCGAGGCCGAACTGCTGGCCGAGGCTGGCCAGCATGGGCGCCACCACGTTGCCGGGCCCGACGAGCTGCCGGAGGACGCGCGCGATGGTGCCCTTGCCGGAGCGCTTGGGGCCCACCAAAAGGAAGGCCTTCTGCTGACTCGTGTCCCCGGTGAGAGCCAGGCCGAACATCTCCTGCAGGACGTCCACCGTCTCCTGGTCGTCGCCCCAGAGCTCGCGGAGGAAGGCGAGCCAGCGAGCGGGAGCTGGCGCAGCGGGGTCGAAGTCGTACTCGAGGCCGTTGAGGGTGAAGAACTCCCTCGAGCCCCGGTGCAGGGTGCGGGTGGGCAGGTGGAGGAGGCCGTTCCGGCACGCGAGCAGCTCACCGGCCGGCTGCCGGGCCTGACCCACCCAGGTCGGCGCCACCGGAGCGCCCAGGTAGGCCGCAGCCCGCAACGCGTCCACGACCTGGTCCACCAGGTGCTTCGTGGGCTTCAGCCGGTTACCCTTCGGATCCTTCGCCCGCTCGAGCCAGGTGTACAGGTCCGACCGCACGCCGTCGGTGCGCTGGTGGAGGTAGTGGTTGCCCTCCGCGCGCCAGAAGTCGGCCTGCCAGTACCGCAGATCCGATACCCCGTCCTCGTCCACGCGGCCCGCCAGGAACGTACGCGCCACGTCGAGCGGCGCCGTGGGGTCGACGAGCGCGCCTTCACCAGGTGGCCGTGGTGGGCGGCGCCGTCGACGGGCAGTGAGGTCGACCAGCTCGCCGCCGGCTACCCGATGGTCGGTCACCTCACCCACGCGGCACCGCGCGCCACAGGCGCACCGAGACGGGGCGATCCCGGACCGTTCGCAGGACCTGCGCGCCCACCGACTCCGAACTGACCACCAAGGTGGCGCCGTCCGGCACCCGCGCCGCCAGCTTGCGGGACCACGGCATCCGGACCAACCCGACGACGCCGCGCTCGAGCGGATCCGCCTCGCCCCAGAGGGTCGCCAAGGTCAGCCAGTCGATCGGGTCGCTGGCGATCCAGAGTTCGGCGCCGCGCGAGGCCTCGCCGGCGAGGATCCGCCGGGCGGGCGCGTCCAAGAGCCACCCCGGGCCGAGCATCGGCGGCAGCTCCGGATCGACCGGGCGGGCCCAGAGGCAGAGCGGCGTCAGTCGCCAACTCCAGGTCGGGACCCAGAACTCCAGGCCCGCGAACATCACGCCCAGCTCGCGCTCGTCTACCAGCTGCGGATCAATCCGACGGCGCCGGAGCGCCGCGGCCATGGCCGGGCAGGCGGCGACGGGGCCGATCCCGCCCGCGGCCCGTTCCCCCGCGATCTGGACGAGCCACCGCGCCGACCCGATCATGCGGCAAGCCGCCTATCGGATGGCACGCTCATTGCCCCCCCCAATGGCGAAGGTCCGCGCCAACTGCTCCACGACGCTGCGGGCCACCGCCTCGGCGAGGGGCGGCGGCATCGCCTGGCCGAGCTGGCTCCAGCGGGCCTTCTTGGTCTTGCCGGCGAAGACCCAACCCTCCGGGAAGCCCTGCAGGATGGTGGCGGCCCGCTCGCTCAGCACCACCGCGTTCGGCCCGGTGTGGCCCATGTGCTCGCCGGGAGCCGCGATCTTCTCGACGCCAGCGCAGACCGTGGTGGACGGGCGATCCCACGGCCAGGCCTTGACGATGCTCTCGCCCCTGCCTACCCGCCCGACCGACGCGTCCAGCGTCGTCGATGGCCGGTCAGGATCGCCGACCCGCCCGCTCTGTGGTCCGCGTGTCGAAGGCGGCCGCTTCTTCTCGATGGCGGTGGACGGGCGATCCCACGGCCACTCCAGCAGGTTCGTGGTCGCCGCCTGCGTGGTGATGGCGCGGCTGGGCTCGTCGGGCGAGTCCGCTGGGTGGTTCGGGTCGGGCGTTCGATCCACCACCTCCAGCACGGCGCCCGTACCGATCGCGCTGCCGCCGTTCGTACGGATTACGAGCGATGGTCGGTCAGAGCGGCTGCAGGGGTGGTTCGGATCGAACTCCAGCACCTCACCGCCCATCAGATGGCGTTTCGCGGGGATCACCTTTCCGGGCTCATCCGCGCGGCTCGGCGCATGGAGGTCGTGGAAAGCCAGGACGCCTCCGGCGCCGGCGCGGTTGCTGTTCAGGCGCTGGGTCCGGGCGGGCGCGTCCAGCTCACTGCACGGGTGGCGCTTGTGCGCGAGCACCGTCCGGGGCCCACCCGAGTCGATCATCACCCCCCCGCCGTTCCCGGGCATCGACGATGGCACCACCTTCGCCGGCCGGTCGGGCTCGCTGGCCGGGTGGAAGTCGGGCGCGTTGCGCTTCAGGCGCACGGGCCGGCCGAGGTCCCGGAGCGGGAGGTGCTGGAGCGCCTGGCGGCACGTCACCCAGGGCAGCAGGTCGAGGCCTGGCAGGCCGAGATTGCCGGGCGGCCCATGGGTAGGAGCCGGCCAGCGCACGCAGGGCCCCGCGAGGTGGCCGATCCAGAAGGGGCGAACCCGGTGCTGAGGCACGCCGTAGTCAGCGGCGTCCAGGGAGGCGTAGTCACGGATGCAGTAGCCCGCCCGCCCCAGGGGCGCGAGCGCGCGCTGGACGTGGTGCCATTGCGTGGAGTCAGCCAGGCCGGGCACGTTGCCGATGACGTAGACGCTCGGCCGGAGGAGTTGGATCAACTCGGTGGTCACGCCCAGCATGTCGCGCTCGTCGGCCACCCCCAGCCGCTTCCCCGCGCGGGACCATGGCGTGCAGGGAGGATCAGCCACCAGGAGGCGCACCGGGCCGGGCGCGAACAGCCCGGACCTGGCGAGCGCCAGCACGTCGCGGACGTCCATTCGGATTGGCTCGTGACCCAGGTTCGCCGCGTAGCTGGCGCAGGCGTCCGGATCACGATCAAAGGCGAAGTCGAACACCACCCCATTGCGACGGAAGCCCTCCGCCATCCCGCCGGAGCAGGGGAACAGCTCGATGTCCAGTGCTCTGGCCACGGGTTACCCCCGCGCCCGCGCGCGCTCCACGAGCTGCGCAACCATCCCCTCCAGCTCATGCACGTGCTCGGCGGCAGGCGACTCCGAGAACAAGCGCTTGGCCTCGCGGAGGGCCTCCACGTCCTCGGGGGCGATCTCGGCCACCTCCGCGTTGGAGACCGCCATTACGAGCGCGTTGCGGGCGCGCTCGAGGTCATGGCGAGCGTTGCCGAGGTTGGTGGCGGCCCGCTCCAGTTGCATCCCGACGCTGGCTACGAACGAAGCGAGCACGCGGTTCCCCATGGCTCAGGACGCCTTCTTCGCCCGCGGCGCCCGCTTCCGGGGCCACTCGTCCACGAGCGCGCCCAACCGCGCGAGCAGTTCGGTGGGATTCAGGGCGGATACCCGCTTCGCGTGACGGTCCCCCCTCGTGGGACGCCACGAGCACCACCAGCGCCCGTACTCGTCCACCGGCAGCAGAAGCCGGGCCCCTCGCTTGTACAGCGAACCGCGGATCCGCTCCACCTCCGCCAGGTACTCCGTCTGCTTCTCGTCGATGTCCGTCCAGACGCTCATCCGCGTCCTCCCGTAACCCGCTGCAGGTGGCCGGCGATCCGCTCTCGCTCGCGGCGGCAGGTCAGGCAGGCGACGCCGGCGCCGCCGCGGTACCTCGTGTGCGAGCAACTCCGGCGCTGGCGCGCACGAAGACGGGCGCTGCACCAGAGCGAGAGCGCCAGGCCAACCAGGGTTGCCAGGCCCAGAAGCGCGTCAACCATGGCGCACCCTCCGGCGGCCCTTGGGCCCGCGCACCGGCTCGCGGGAGCGCCTCGTATCCACCCCCTCTTCCTCGGCGAACACGTCCCGCCGAGCGAAAGCGGCTACGGCAAGCCGCTCGCGCTCCACGAAGGACGTCTCTCCGGGCGCCGCCACCCGGGTGAAGGCCCCTCGCTCGTGCCGGTGCTGGCCCCGCGCGTGGGCGGGGAGCCGGCAGCGCAGGCCCGTGTCCGCGTCCACGGCGGCGCAACTCCCAAGCCACCGGCTAGCCATGAGGGCCCCCGAGCACCAGACCCCAACCGCCGGGAACGCCGGCAGCGGCGAATTCCAAGGAGTCGTCGTCGGCCACCGCTACCGCTGGAGTGCGCCCTAGAAGACGAAGGTCTCGTCCGCCGCGGTCGGCACGACGGCCGCCTTCTGCTCCTCCGGTGCGCCCGCGGTCAGCGCCGGGCGGGGCATCTCCCACGGATGAACCGGCTCCGGCACCGCGTGCTGGGCGACGGCCCTCGCCAGCACCTCGCTTACGGGGGACAGGCAGTAGATGGCCGCTCCGCCGTAGAACTGCGTTGTCCAGATCTCCTCCACGATGCCCGGACCCTGCACTTTCGCGGGCACGTCGATCCGCACCAGCACCGTCCCGCCGAAGTTGACCTCGCTCACTTTTCCGGCCATGCGCCGGTGCCCCATCAACTCGACGACGGCCCAGCCGCCGACCCATCCCTTCGTGTCCGACATTCAGTGACTCCTTCCGTCTCCTGCGATGTGAACCTTGATCCCCTAGGTGGCGATCAGCGCCGTCAGGAAGTGGCCGAGGAGGCGGTGCCACAGTTCGGCGCCGACCTTGCCGCGGGTCAGCCGGCATGGCTCACCCCAGCCGCCGGGGTCGGCTCTGACGCTGGCGCTGCGAGGCGCTGCAGCAGGGGGGACAAGAGAAAGGGGGCTTCGCCCGGCCGTTCGTTCGCCACGGAGAGGATCAGCACCTCGCCCGCGAAAGGCCGGAGGAGCCGGAGATCCAACGACAACAGCCCGCCGAATCTGGGCTCGGCGCCAAGCTGGAGGCACGGCGGGTCGGCCCCGCGATCGACCAGCGTGGCGGGCAGCGACACGCGGCCCTCCAGCGTCCCGAGCCACTCCGGTACCGCGAGCCGAAAGTTGCGCCGTTCTCCGGTCAGAACTGGATGGATCAGGTGATCGACGGGCGGGTAGGGGAAAGGCTCGCGCACGACGGCCGTGTCCCCCCGCTCAAGCAGTGCGGCGGTAGAGAGCAGATCGCCCGGCTTGCCCTCGTGCGGCTGGTCCTTCACGAGCAGGAGTCGGTGACTGTCGCACGCCACCAGGTCACCCTCTCGCACGAGCACGTGGCAGAGAGGAACGCGATCCCGATGGCAGAACTCCACCAGCGCCGATAGGACGTTCACGCGGACCTCCCAGAGGACCGCCAGCGGGCCATGATCTCGCTTCCATCAAGCAGGGTTGTGGCGGAGGAAAGACCAACGCAGCGCCCGTCTTCGCAGCCATGGCCGCAGCACTCGTCGCAAGCCGGCTGCGGATCATCCATGCTCTCGTACTGGCCAAAGCAGGCGGCTACCCGGGTGCCACAGTGCCCACACAGCAGCGCGGTCCCCGTGGTCTCCAGCCCCGCACAGAGAGGCATCAGGCGCGTCTGAACAATCCGGACGATCTCCGTCGCCGCCCAGGGCGGCAAAGCGGCCAGGACGGTCCCGGTCCCGTTGTGGGCTCTTTGTGGGCCGCCCCGCTCGCTTTTGCCGGAATCTGCCGGATTCTGCTGAGGAAACGGAGGAGGCCCCTGAGCAGATCGCGGCTTCCTAAACCGTAGGTCGTGGGTTCGAATCCCGCCGGGGTCACTCTCAGAACCGCTCATGCTACCATCCTCCGCGCGGGCCCGTTGTGGGCTCTTTGTGGGGAGCTTCCATGGACGAGCGCCTCCCGGGCCTGCGGGCCCACCGCCAGCAGGATGGCCAGACGCTGTGGATCATCGAGCGGCAGATCCACGGGCGCCGCTACCACATCTCCACCCACACCCACTCCCTGCGGGCAGCTCTCGAGCAGCTCCGGAAGTTCGAGGCCGACCCGGAGGCCTACGCCGCCGCGGCCCAAGGCACCGAGAGCGCCGCCTCCCGGCCGCTGGTGCTGACGGGCGAGCTGGTGCTCGAGTACCGTGGCTGGCTCCTGCAGCGCCCCCGGCCGGCCACGCTGAAGCACGCGAACGAGATGGCCCACCGGCTCGAGGAGTGGGTGGGGGACCTGGGCGGCCGCGATCTCCGCCGCCTCCAGCTCGCCGACCTCAAGGCGCTGGCTGACGGACGGAGCACCTGCCGCCAGCACCGCATCATCGCCATCAAGGGCCTGTGCGCCTGGCTCCGCCAGGAGAAGTTCCTCCTGGACCGCCGGACCGACCCCTCGCTGGACCTCCAGGTGCCCCAGGCCGTCCCCGAGAAGCACCGGCGCCGCAAGGCCGTCCCCGTGGACGTTGTCCGCGCCGCCCTCGCCCACCTGGCCCCCCCGTACCGCGACTGCCTCCTGGTGCTCGGCACCACCGGCTGGCACGTCACGGAGTTGGAGCGCTTCGCCCGCGCCGAGGAGTCGCGCATCGCCCCCGGCCGCGGCGACGTCCTCGCCGTCCTCCAGGTGCTCCACAAGACGGGCGCCACCACGCGCACGCCGCTGCGGGACCCCGCCGCCCTCGCCGCGGCCGAGCGACTCCGCGCCCGCCGCCAGCTCCCCCGGCGCCTGAACGCCACCATCCGCGCCGCCTGCCTCGCCGCCGGCGTCGCCCCCTTCTCCGCTGGCGTCCTCCGTCACAGCGTCGCCACCTGGGCGGTGGAGGAGGGAGCGCTCCCCGAGCTGGTCGCGGAGTTCCTCGGCCACCACGACAAGCGCACCACCACCAGGTTCTACACGGACGTGGCCGTCCCCACCGCGGCGCCGCCCCTCCCCCGGCTGCTCTAGCGCTCCTGATTCCGCCGCCGGCGCCGCCGCTCGGCGTTGTCCCGCTTGATCCCCTCCCGGATGATCCGCACCTGCTCTTCCGGCGCGCCCGCCGCCGAACCCGCCCTCCGGCCGCCACGACGCCGACGACCCGTCGCCGGAGCGCGTGGTGCCGTCCAGCGCCTGATCTCCGCGACAGGCACCAGCCTGGAACTTCCCTCGCAGGTGGCGATCGCGCCGCTGCGGATCAGATCCCGGAGGGTTGTGAGCCCGATCCCCATGCGTTGCGCCGCAAGTCGTCGTGGCAGCGCGTCCGCAATCCGTTCCGCGTCCAGGCGACGTAGAAGCTCCAGGATTTCTCGCAGCATCGCCTTGACGGCCATGGCGTCCACCTTCCGAGCGGTGCAGTAGCGAAAACGGGGCCATGACGAAGCTTGGGCAATCAGGACAGCGGTGGACGGTGAGCTACTTCTTGGACGGCTTCCGGAGTCGCTCGAGCGCCTGAGCGACGAACTCCTGGCGGTCCTGCTTGGTCGCGGGTCGTCCGCCAACCTGCTGCCAGAACCCGGCGACGCCAACTTCAATCAGCCGCCGCTGGACAGATGCCGCCTTCCACTTTCGGCGACGCCGCTTCCCGAGGGTCTTGTCGATCTCGTTCCAGAGATCGGCCAGGAACTGCACATCGAGATGGAGCTCTAGGGGCAGCTCAACCGAAGTCCGAACCTTCTCTTCGGAGTCGCTCTCGTCCAGTGGGTAGTAGCTGAGCGCCATGAGCGGTCGCAGCATCGCACCGTTTTTGGGTGCGGCGAAAGAAATCGGCGCCGCGACCGACTGCGCAACATTCATGTTGCCAAGATTGCGCCGATTTTCTGTGCCGGTCAAGGCCCCATTGACTGCACACTTAAATTGTGTGCATATTGCTGAACGTCGGATGGTTCGACAGCGCAGCACCGCGGGCTCGGCAGAACGGCAGGCCTCGAGAGGGGCGAAACCCCAGGGCAGCGGGGGACGGGCCGGCTGGGCACGACGGCAGCGGCGAGGACGAGGACACGAGGACCGAGGAGAGAGCCGCATGAAATACGAGGCGAGCGAGGCGAAGCGCACGGACGCGCCACCAGGGGCGGCGGTGGTGGTCTTGATCATCGCAACCGAAGAAGGGAAAAGCGCGGCCGGGACGGTCGAGCTGGACCGCCGGGGTAACCTGATCTCGGCGAGCCGTAACCTTCAGCCCGACCCGAGCTGCATCGACGCCGCGCTGCTGGAGACGGCGCGGAAGGCGGCGCGGGACGCCGGCGTGATCCCTCCCGTCCCATACCCGGAGCGGGCGATCACTGGCCGGCCTCGCATCCTCCGGATGGTGGATGCCGAGGATTCGGACGCCAACGGAGAGGGGTGCGTGGTGGTGGTGGACGATCCCGCGGCGGTGATCGCCTCGGGCCGGTACAGGGGGCCGAAGGAGGCCCCACCGAACCGGGACTTCGTGCGGCGCCCGGCCGCGCTTCCGGGGCGCAAGTACCTGAACCTGACAAACGAGGAGGGCCAGGGCATCCAGCCCGACAACATGGAGGACGTCGGAATGTGCCTGGACATCCAGCACCTCAAGCTCGTCCTCTCCGATTCCTTCGCCACCGTGTACCGGGACCTCCAGGACGCCGAGGAGGCCATCCGCCTGGCGCGCGCCCACCAGGTGCTGCCGGCCGAGGCCGCCCGGTGACGGAGGCGGTCGACCCCGCGGCGGCGCGCCTCGCCACCGTGCTGGAGCTGGCCGCGCGGCTCTTGCCGGGAGAGCGGTATGTCCTCCTGCTGGAGAACGTGCGGCTGTTCCGCGAGCTGGGGAATCTCTTCCTCGAGCTGCACCCGACCGCGACCGACGACCAGGCGGCCCGCTACGTGGCGGCGATGGCGGAACTGAGCTTCGCGGCCGCCCACTTCCGGCGGCCTCGCCAGGTCCCCCGAGGGACGCGCGCATGACAGCGGCCGAACAGCCGAGGCCGATGGGCGCGGTGTGGCTCAACGCCGGCAGGACCGAGCGAGTCGCGCAGTGGACCGCCCTCCGGCGCGCGGAGGAGGCGGAGCGGGCCGAGGTGGAATGCGCCGCCCGGCTCGTCCTGCGCGCGACGCGGGAGGAGTGGGTTGCCTGGCTCGTCGAGAACGCCCGGGAGGAGCTGGCCCGGGCGCTCAACCGCTTGGACGTGACGCGCGCGCGGCTGGCCGCGCTGCGGGGGCCACCATGAGAGCGGGCGAGGCCGCGCACCGGCTCCTTCAGCGCAGAGACCGTCTGCGCGGCGACATGGAGGGCATCGAGGGCTCCTGCGGAGAGCTGGGCCGCCAGCTCGACGCCCTCCGCCGGCAGAAGGCGGCGCTCGCGCTCGAAGTGGAGGCGCTGGATCGCGCCCTCGAGGCCCTCGAACGGGACCCCGAACCGGCGGAGGTGGTCTGATGGCGCGCAACCCGCAGGACCCGCATCGGTACCGCTGGCAGAAGACACCGGGGCTCAAGCCCTCCGCGATCCTGACGTCGGACGCCTCTCGGCCCTTCAAGATTCAGGCCCCAGCCGAGGGCGAGCACCCGCTCTACATCGTCGGCCGCGACGGCTTCAGCATCATCGCCACCGTCCACCGCGGCGGCCGGGAGTTGGCGACTCTCTTCGCGGCGGCGCCGGAGCTGGCTGATGCCGCGGAAGAACTCATCGCGGCCCAGACCGCCGATGACCAGGATGCCGTCCACCGCTTCCGGAAGGCCTTCACCGACCTTGTGACCGCGCTCGTCCGGGCCAGACCCCTACCCCCAAAGGAGCCATCAACACCATGAGCAGCTCGAGCAGTGCCCTCGCCCCGATGCCGCAGACCCCATCGCAGGCCATCACCATGACCCAGGCCCGCCAGGTCAGCATCGGCCTGGGGCCCCAGAACCTGGAACAGGCCTGGGCGCTGGCAGACGCCCTCGCGAAGTCCGATCTCGTGCCAGAGGCCTACCAGGGGAGACCTGCCAACGTGATCGCCATGATCTCGATGGCGAACGACCTCGGGATCGGGATCACGCAGGCCATGCGGGAGATCTACCCGATGGGCAAGGGCCGCGTCGGCACCAGTGCGGCGCTGTGCGTGTCGTTGGTGCGCCAGTCGGGGCTCTGCGAGCTCTGGGAGACGGTGGAGACGACAAAGGAGCGGGCCACGGTCCGCACGAAGCGCAAGGGCTCAAAAGAGCAGAGCTACACGTACACGCTCGAGGAGGCGAAGGAAGCGGGGCTGTACCCGGGCAAAGAGGATTCCGCCTGGAGAAAGCACCCGAAACTGATGCTCCGGCACCGCGCGGAGAAGTTCCTGGCGGATATGGAGTACCAGGATGTCGTTCGGGGCCTCAAGACCACTGACGAAGTCGGCGAGGTCGTCGACGCAGGCGAGGTCCGCGTCGTGACCCTGCCCGGCGGAACCACGGCGATCAACGTCACGCCGCAGCCCACGTCCGCGGCGCCTCAGCAGCCGACCGAGGCGAAGCCCTCCGCCACGGCGACCGAGGAGGTACCGCCGCACGATCCGGTGACCGGCAAGGTGAAGGAACCAGCCCAGACATCAGGCGCGGCCTCCGCGGATCCGGTGGACGCGTTGATCGCGAAGCTCCAGGCCGCGAAGACCACCCCGGAACTGGAGACCGTCCGCGGCGAGGTCGACGGGATCGTCCCGAAGGGTCACGGCCGCCGGAGCGAGGTGGGGCGGATCATCAACGCCCGCAGGGCCGAGCTGAACGGGGCGGGCCGATGATCGGCTGCTGTCCGCCGACCAGGGCGGGCCTCGCGCCCGAGCGCGCGGCCCCCACGCGGGGCTGGCACATCGCATCCATCGGGCTCGACCGGACGCGGGAGGCGCTGGCGGAGGTGGGCGTGGTGGGCGTGGAGCAGTCCGTCTCGCCGTGCTCCTGCCCGGACTGCGCGTTGGGCATCCCGCGGGCCACGATGGAGCTCGCGGCGGGAGGTGGCCGATGACGCGTACGCTGGCGATCTGGCGGGGCAAGGGCTGGTCGGTCGCGCTGGAGTGGAGGCCCCAAGATGTCTGGATCGGCGCCTATTGGCGCACCGACGAGCAGTGGGGCTTCGGCGATCTGTGGCTCTGCATCCTGCCGATGCTCCTCATTCACTTCGAATGGGTGGACGCCTGATGTTTACCCCCAGCCAGGTCCACCGGGTCTCCCGGTGCCCCGTCTCCGAAACGTACCCGCACATCCAGCGGGAGACGGAGTACTCCGCCGCCGGCACCGCGGCGCACAAGCTCTACGCCGACGTGCGGGAGCTCCGGGCCCAGGCGCGTCAGGCCGGGAAGGAGCTGCCGATCGAGGACGCGCGGGCCCTCGCCCTCCGCCACGTGGAGGACGCCGAGCAGTACGCCGTGCTGGAGGCGCTCCCGCTCGATGACCCGCGGCTGCCCTCCCTCGACCCGTCCGCGTACACCGCCGAACTGGCCATGGCGATGGACGTGCGCGCCGTCACGGCGCGCATCCTCGGCAAGGGGTTGACCCGCGAGCAGGCGCGCGCGGCCGCCCGCCCGGGGGAGATGGTCGGCATCACGGACCTGGCCGCAGTGGCGGGCAAGTCGGGGGTCGTGCTCGACCTGAAGTTTGGGCACGGCCGGGTGCCCCGCGCGGCCGTGAACCTGCAAACGGACACGTACGGCCTGATGCTCTACCTCGCGCAGGGGCTGGAGGACAGCCACCAGGGCCTCGTCCGCGTCTTCGGCCCGGACGACGTCTGGGCGGACGTGGTGCACCGCGACTCGCTCGAGCTGGATGACCACCTGGACCGCCTGCGCGCGCTGGTTCGGCAGGTAGAGGAGCTTCAGGTGCGCGCCCCGGAGGAGCGGCCCGCCCCGGTCGAGGGCCCCTGGTGCACGTACTGCCCCGCGTTCCTCGCGTGCCCCGCGAAACGGGCGCTCCTCCTCGCGCTGGCGCAGGACCCGGACGCCGCCCTGGCGGCGCCGGACCAGGGCGAGATGCCGGGCCCGGAACAGCTCGGCGAGGGGTGGCGTCGCCTGCGGCGCGCCAAGCAGGCGCTGGAGCGGGTGGAGGCCATCTACAAGGAGCTCGCCCGCGTCGCCCCCATCCCGCTCGGGGACGGGGAGGTGCTGGGCGTGCGCCGCACTGAGTCCGAGGGGCTCGTCGGCCACCTGGCAGCGAAGGTGCTCGAGGAGAAGGTCCCCATCGTCGGGCGCGCCGTGGTGGAGACGGCCCGCTCCGAGATGACGAAGGCCAGCCTCGCCCGCGGGCTCAAGCAGCACCTGATGCCGACCTTACCACGGGGTCCCACGGGCAGGCCTCAGCCCTTCGCGCCCGTGGAGCGGGACATCTGGGCGTTGCTCCGGGAGAACGGAGCAACCCGCGACACCATCGTCGACAAGGTGATGGAGTTCACCCCGAAGGCACCCGAGGGCCCGAAGTGAGCGGGCTGCTGGTGCAGGAGGACGTGGGGCCGGAGCGCGGCGTCTGGCTGCTCGCCCGTGGCAAGCACACCGGGAAGACGCTCCGCGAGGTCGCTCAGGAGGCCCCCGGTTACCTGAAGTGGCTCTACAGCGAGGTGGACGACCTCACGAAGGAGCAGCTCCAGGCGATCGAGTCCATCGCCGAGGAAGAGGACGTCGACCTGTGAGCATCAACCGCGCGCGCGTCCACCGCACGAAGCTGGCCGTCGCCG
>Ga0316619_10000144_pt1 | contig 12440 bp, 4 predicted proteins | sample OWC_Aug_M1_C1_D4_FD_207659 | JGI IMG/M metagenome (GOLD analysis project Ga0316619, IMG submission 207659) | Wetland soil microbial communities from Old Woman Creek delta, Ohio, United States - OWC_Aug_M1_C1_D4_B | ecosystem: Environmental > Terrestrial > Soil > Wetlands | place: USA: Ohio...
AACTTTCGCGCCGCTTGCAGGGATTGGGCCCCGCTCTGGCAATGCCCCTCACCTGGGTGGAACAGCAGCTGTCCGAGTCCGGTCAGACCATCGAGCAGTTGGTGCTCTCGGAGAACCAGCAGCAGGCCGCGGACCAGGTCACCATGAGTTACAGCATCGGCAGCCTCCGTTTCCTGGGCGCGATGGACTGGCGCGAGTTTGTCGAGACCATGAGCATGGTCGAGCAGGCCCTGGCCGAGGATCCCGGCGACGTTTACAGCAAGATGGATTTTACCACCCGTGACCGCTACCGCCACGTCGTGGAAAAGATGGCGAAGCGCAGTCCGCACTCCGAAAGCGAGGTGGCGCGCCAGGCGATCCGGCTGGCGCATGCGGGCGCGGTCCGGAAAGGCGGCGACGACCGCACGGCGCATGTCGGTTTTTACCTGATCGGCGAGGGAGTGGCGCAGCTCGAACGAACGGCCGAGGTGCGCCTGTCCCCCGCCGAAGCCCTTCGCAAAATCGGTTCCCGGTTTCCGTTGCTGCTCTATGGCGGCACCATCCTGCTGATGACGGCGTTCTTCGCCGGGGGCCTCGCGGCGAAGGCCCATGCCGGCGGGATGCAGGGCTGGGCCCTCGGGCTGCTCGGGCTGCTCTTGCTGCTGTGCGCCGGTCACCTGGCGGTGGCCCTGGCGAACTGGCTGGCGACGCTGCTGGCGACGCCGCATCCGCTTCCGCGCATGGATTTCTCCAAGGGCATCCCGTCGGAATTTCGGACTCTGGTCGTGGTCCCGGCCTTGCTCATGAGCACTCGAAACATCGAGGAGCTGATCGAGGCGCTGGAAGTCCGCTTCCTGGCCAACCGGGTCGACCACCTCCACTTCGGCCTGCTAACCGATTTCCGTGACGCCCTCGAAGAAACGCTGCCGGAGGACGAACCGCTGCTGAGGCTGGCCCGACAGAGAATCGAAGCGCTGAACGAAAAGTACCGGAATTCGGAAAGCGATCCATTCTTCCTCTTCCATCGCCCGCGCCGCTGGAATGCGCGGGACCGGGTCTGGATGGGCTACGAGCGCAAGCGCGGGAAGCTCGGGGATTTGAATGGGCTTCTGCGCGGGGGGGCGCATGGCACCCCGGGGGATCGCTTCGCGCTCGTCGTCGGTGAAACGGCGGTCTTGTCGAACGTAACGTATGTGATCACCCTGGACACCGACACGCAACTGGCGCGCGATACGGCGTGGCAGTTTGTGGGTGCCATGGCGCACCCCCTGAACCGCGCGCGCTACGACGAAGACCGGCAGCGTGTGGTTGCGGGGTACGGCATCCTGCAGCCACGGGTGGCGGTGAGCCTGCCCGGCACGAACCGGTCGCTGTATGCGCGCATGTGCGCCAGCGAGCCCGGCATCGACCCGTACACGCGCGCCGTTTCCGATGTCTACCAGGACCTGTGCGGTGAAGGCTCGTTCATCGGCAAGGGCATCTATGAGGTCGATGCATTCGAACGGGCGCTGGGCGGGCGTTTCCCCGACAACCGGATCCTCAGCCACGATCTTCTGGAAGGGTGTTACGCGCGGGCAGGGCTGTTGAGCGATGTGGAGCTGTACGAGGAATACCCATCCCGCTACAGCGTGGATGTGACCCGGAGGCATCGCTGGATTCGCGGCGATTGGCAGATTGCGCGCTGGCTGTGGCCGGGGGTCCCCGGCCCCGACCTCGGCCTGCGGAAAAATCCGCTCTCGATGCTCTCCCGCTGGAAAATCTTCGACAACCTGCGGCGAAGTCTGACGGCCCCGGCGTTGACGCTGCTGCTGCTGCTGGGCTGGACCGTGTTGCCGTCGGCCTGGTTCTGGACCCTGGCGGTGATCGGCATCGTCCTGGTCCCTTCCTTGATCGCCTCGACCATCCATGTCCTTCAGAAGCCGGTCGATGTGACCCTGGGGCAGCACCTCACGGCCGGGCTGCGCGCGGCCGGCCGGCACCTCGTTCAGGCGGCCTTCACGCTCGTATGCCTGCCGTACGAAGCCTATTTCAGCCTGGATGCGGTGGTGCGAACCGCCTGGCGGATGCTGATCTCGCACCAGCGGCTGCTCGAATGGAACCCGTCAGGCGACCGGGACCGCAACCGCCGCGACGACCTGGTCGGCTCGTTCCGCACCATGTGGGTCGCGCCCGTCACGGCCGCTGCCGCGGCGCTGGCGCTGGCCGCGTCAAAGCCGGCAGTTCTGGCCGCGGCGGGGCCCATCCTGGCCCTCTGGTTTTTCTCCCCCGTCGTCGCCTGGTGGGTCAGTCGGCCGATCGCTCGCCGCGGAGCAAGGCTGACGGCGGGCCAGACTCTATTTCTGCGGAAGCTTTCCCGGAAAACCTGGGCGTTCTTCGAGACCTTCATCGGCCCGGAAGACCACTGGCTGCCGCCGGACAACTACCAGGAGCATCCCGTGGCCGCGATCGCGCACCGCACGTCGCCCACCAACATGGGCCTTGCGCTGCTGGCGGGCGTGTCCGCGTACGACTTCGGCTATATTTCGGCCGGAACACTCATCGAACGAACGGCGAATTCGCTCCACACGATGGAAGGCTTGGAACGTCACCAGGGCCACTTCTTCAACTGGTACGACACCCAATCCCTGAAGCCGCTGCCGCCCCTGTACATTTCGTCGGTGGACAGCGGGAACCTCGCGGGCCATCTGCTGACCTTGCGGCCGGGGCTGCTCGGGCTTGCCGATCAGAAGATCCTGGGGCCGCGATGGTTCGAGGGCTTGAGCGACACGCTCAGGATCGCCTTGGACGCCGCGACCGCCGCTCCGGCGGACGCCGCCCCGGGAGGCTGCGCCCCGGCCCGGCTCTCTCAACTCCTGCAGGACCTGGAGTGCGCGATCCGCTCCCAGCCCGCCACCCTCAAAGCCTTGCGGCAGTGCCTCGATCGATTATCAACGTCCGCTGTGGCAGCGGCCGCCGACGTGGAAGCTCTCGATGCCGACCCCGGCAGCCAATTGAGGTGGTGGGCTCGCGCCTTCGCCAGGCAATGCCGAGAGGGTCTCGATGAGCTGACGTTTCTCACCCCGTGGGTGGAGCGCTTGCCCCCCCAGGATCGCCTCGGGGACCTTTCCGATCTGGACGAGATCCCCACCCTGCGCGAACTGGCAGCGCTGGAGGTGAAGCTCCTGCCGGCCATCGAACGGCAGCTGCGCTCCGCCCCGGCGCCCGAGGAGCGCGCACGGTTGGTTGAACTTCAGCGCCTCGTCACCGAGGGCAGCCGGCGCGCCGCAACCAGGATCGCGGCGATCAACGGGCTGGCCCTGCTGAGCGACGCCCTCGCCCGGATGGAATATGACTTTCTCTTCGACGAGACCCGTCATCTGCTGGCGATCGGCTACAATGTCGGCGAGCGCCGGCGGGACTCCAGTTACTACGACCTGCTGGCTTCGGAAGCGAGATTTTCCAGTTTTGTGGCGATTGCGCAGGGACAAGTGCCGCAGGAGAACTGGTTCGCCCTGGGACGTCTGCTCACCACCGCCGGTGCGGAACCGATCCTCCTCTCGTGGAGCGGTTCCATGTTCGAATACCTGATGCCGCTGCTGGTGATGCCGACCTACGAGTACACGCTGCTCGACCAGACCTGCAAGGCGGCCGTGGCCAGGCAGGTCGAGTATGGGAAAAAACGCGAGGTGCCGTGGGGCATTTCGGAATGTGGTTACAATGCCATCGATGTGCACCTGACCTATCAGTACCGGGCGTTCGGCGTACCCGGCCTGGGGCTCAAGCGCGGGCTCGCCGAGGACCTGGTGATCGCGCCGTACGCATCGGCGCTGGCGCTGATGGTATCGCCCGAGGAGGCGTGTCGGAACCTCCAGCGGCTCGCGGCGGAGGGCCTCGAAACGAGGTATGGCTTCTACGAGGCGATCGACTACACCCCGTCGCGTCTGCCGCGCGGGCAATCGAGCGCCGTGGTTCGCTCCTTCATGGCGCATCACCAGGGCATGAGCCTCCTCTCCCTGGCCCATCTGCTCCTGGACCGCCCGATGCAGAAGCGATTCGAGTCGAACCCCTTGTTCCAGGCGACCCTGCTGCTGCTCCAGGAGCGAATCCCCAAGGCGACCGCGTTCTATGCGCACACCACCGAGCTCTCCGAGTTTTACACGGCCTCCAGCGCCCCGGAGACGCCGATACGGGTTTTCACCCGCCCCGACCCGCCGAGCCCGGAAGTGCAGCTGCTCTCGAACGGCCGGTACCACGTGATGATCACCAGTGCCGGCGGCGGATACAGCCGCTGGAAGGACCTCGCCGTCACCCGGTGGCGCGAAGACCCCACCTGCGACAACTGGGGCACGTTCCTTTACATCCGCGACGTGGCCAGCCGCGAGTTCTGGTCGACCGCATTTCAGCCGACGCTCAAACGACCCAAGCATTTCGAGGCGATCTTCTCGGAGGGGCGCGCCGAGTTTCGCCGCCGCGACCACGACTACGACACCCATACCGAGATCGCGGTTTCGCCCGAGGACGACATCGAGCTGCGCCGCGTGCGCATCACCAACCACGCACGGACGCGCCGGTCGATCGACGTGACGAGCTACGCGGAAGTGGTCCTGGCGCCGCCGGCCGCGGACGCACTGCACCCGGCGTTCAGCAATCTCTTTGTGCAGACCGAGATCATCCCCGCGCAGCGAGCGATCCTCTGCACGCGGCGGCCCCGCTCCCGGGGCGAGCATGCGCCCTGGATGTTGCACCTGATGGCCGTGCATGGGGCGGAGATCGGAGACGTCTCCTATGAGACCGATCGCATGCAGTTCATCGGACGTGGGGACACCGTCGCCGACCCCCAGGCGATGCGCTGGGGCGCCGGTTATTATTCCGGGGCGCTTTCGGGCAGCGAGGGCTCCGTGCTCGACCCGATCGTCGCGATCCGCTACCGGATCACGCTCGATCCGGAAGAATCGGCGACGATCAACATGGTCTCCGGTGTCGGTGAAACCCGCGACGCCGCCTTGAGCCTGGTGGAAAAATACCAGGATCGGCGTCTTGCGGACCGCGTCTTCGACCTGGCATGGACGCACGGCCAGGTGCTGCTGCGCCAGTTCAATGCCTCGGCGGCCGATGCCCAGCTCTACGGGCGCCTGGCCGCTTCGATCATCTACGCCCATGCGTCGCTGCGGGCCGACCCGGGCGTTCTCATCAAGAACCGCCGCGGGCAATCCGGGCTCTGGGGATACGCCATCTCCGGCGATCTGCCGATTGTGCTGCTGCAGATTGAAGACCCGGCCCATATCGACCTGGTGCGCCAACTCGTGCAGGCCCACGCCTACTGGCGCCAGAAAGGACTGGCAGTGGACCTGGTGATCTGGAACGAAGATCACGCCGGCTACCGGCAGCTCCTCCACGACCAGATCATGGGGCTCATCGCCGCCGGCACCGGAATCAGCCTGACCGATCGGCCGGGCGGCATATTCGTAAGGCCCTCCGACCAGATATCGGAGGAGGACCGCATCCTGATCCAAACGGTCGCTCGCGCCATCATCACCGACCGCCGGGGGTCTCTGGCGGACCAGATCAAGGGCCGCCTTCCGGTGGAAGCAAGCGTGCCCCTGCTTGCCCCGACCCGGACCCACCGCCCCGAACCCCCGGCGGTGACCGCACGGCCGCGCCACGACCTGGCGTTCTACAACGGACTGGGCGGGTTCACCCCGGATGGGCGCGAGTATGTCGTCACCACCGCCCACGGGCAACTGACGCCGGCGCCCTGGGTGAATGTGGTGGCCAACCCGCATTTCGGGTCCGTCGTCTCGGAGAGCGGACCTGCCACCACCTGGAGCGAGAATGCCCACGAGTTCCGCCTCACCCCCTGGGGAAACGACCCCGTGAGCGATTCGGGCGGGGAGGCATTCTACCTCCGTGATGAAGAGCGCGGCCACTTCTGGTCCCCCACGCCGCTGCCCTGCCGCGGGGCCACGCCTTACGTCACCCGGCACGGATTCGGCTACAGCGTCTTCGAACACACCGAGCGCGGCATCCGCTCCGAGCTGTGGGTTTACGTGGCGCTGGACGCAGCGGTCAAGTTTGCGGTGCTCAAGGTGAAAAACGTCTCGGACCGTGCCCGCCGGCTCTCCGCGACCGGGTATGTGGAATGGGTGCTGGGCGACATGCGGCCGAAAACGGCCATGCACGTGATCACCGAAATGGACCCGAAGTGCGGCGCGCTCTTCGCGCGCAACCCCTACAACACGGAGTTCGGCGACCGGGCGGCGTTCTTCGACGTGGACGACCGGGCGCGCACCGTAACCGGCAACCGGGCGGAATTCCTGGGACGCAACGGCACCCTGCGAAACCCGGCCGCGATGGCGCGAACGCGCCTTTCCGGCAAGGTGGGGATCGCGCTGGATCCCTGCGCCGCGATTCAGGTGAGCTTCGATCTGGCCGCCGGGCAAGAGCGCGAGATCACCTTCAGGCTCGGCGTCGGCCGCGACGCCGACGATGCCCGAAACCTGGTCAATCGCTTTCGGGGACCCGGCGCCGCGCGCGGCGCCCTCGAGGCGGTGTGGCAGCACTGGAAGCATACCCTCGGCGCGGTCAATGTGGAAACACCCGACCCGTCCCTCAACATGCTGGCCAACGGCTGGCTGCTGTACCAAACGCTGGCGTGCCGCCTCTGGGCCCGCAGCGCCGCCTACCAGTCGGGGGGCGCCTTCGGTTTCCGAGACCAGTTGCAGGACGTGATGGGCCTTGTCCACGCCCGGCCGCATCTCGTGCGCGAGCACCTGCTCCTGTGCGCCGCCCGTCAATTCCTGGAAGGGGATGTTCAGCACTGGTGGCACCCCCCAACGGGCCGCGGGGTGAGGACTCGCTGTTCGGACGACTACCTCTGGCTGCCGCTCGCCGCGTGCCGATATGTCCTCGCCACCGGGGACACCGGCGTGTTGAACGAGCCCGTTCACTTCCTGCAGGGCCGCCCGGTCAACCCGGATGAAGACTCTTATTACGATCTGCCCGGGCGCTCCGAAGAGGCGGCGAGTCTCTACGAGCATTGTGTCCGGGCCATCCTGAACAGCCTCAAATTCGGCGAGCACGGCCTGCCGCTCATCGGCTCCGGCGACTGGAACGACGGCATGAACCTGGTGGGCGAGCACGGCAAAGGCGAAAGCGTGTGGATGGGATTTTTCCTGTATGAAGTGCTCATGCGCTTCAGCGACGTGGCCGACTCGCGGGGCGACATCTCCTTTGTCGAACGCTGCCGGGGGGAGGCGGCCCGCCTGCGCCGGAATCTCGAGGAGCACGGCTGGGACGGCGAGTGGTACCGCCGCGCCTACTTCGACGACGGCTCGCCGCTCGGGTCGTCCGTCAACCCCGAATGCCGAATCGATTCGATCGCGCAGAGCTGGTCCGTTCTTTCGGGTGCGGGAGACCCTGAGCGTTCGCGCATGGCCATGGAAGCGGTGGACCAGCGCCTGGTTCGCCGCGAGCATGGGCTGATCCAATTGCTGGACCCGCCCTTCGACACGTCGGACCTGAACCCGGGCTACATCAAAGGCTACGCGCCCGGGGTTCGCGAAAACGGCGGGCAGTACACGCATGCGGCCATCTGGGCGGCAATGGCCTTCGCCCGCCTGGGGGACCACCGGCGCGCGTGGGAGCTTTTCACCATGATCAACCCGGTGAACCATGCTCGATCGGCCGAGGAGGCCGCCGTCTACAAAGTGGAACCCTACGTCGTGGCGGCCGACGTCTATGCGGTATCCCCGCACACCGGCCGCGGAGGCTGGACATGGTACACGGGCTCGGCCGCTTGGATGTACCGGCTGATCGTGGAGTCCCTCCTGGGGCTCCGGCTCGAAGTGAACAAGCTGCGTTTCTCCCCGTGCCTGCCTGCGGGCTGGGAGGGGTTCAAGGTGCACTACCGTTTCCGGGAGACGATCTACCACATCGCGGTCCTGCAAACGCCCGCCGAAGATGGTGAGATGGGCGTGACCGTGGATGGCATCGAGCAACCCGACCAGACCATCCCCCTGGTGGACGACCATAAGGAACACGGGGTCGAGGTGCGGACCAGGAGGGGCCCATGGGTGTCCCGTTGATCGAATTCAAGGACGTCACCAAGCGATTCGGCCCTCGAACCATCCTCGAAAGCGTCAACCTGCAGATCTACGAGGAGCAGGTCACGACCATCATCGGCCTCAGCGGTTCAGGCAAGAGCGTCCTGCTCAAGCACATCGTCGGGCTGCTCACGCCGGACGCAGGCACCATTCTTTTCCGGGGAAACCCCATCCACCGGATGGAGAAAAAGGAAATGGGTGACTGGTTGAGCCAGATCAGTTACATGTTTCAAGGCAACGCCCTCTTCGATTCGATGACGGTCTACGAGAATGTCGCCATCCCCCTCCGTGAAACGACCAACTTGAGCAAGGCGGAAATCGATCGCAGGGTCACGGCCAGAATCGAACAGGCGGAGCTCGGCGAAGCGGTGCAGAAGTATCCTTCCCAGATCTCGGGGGGGATGCAAAAGAGAGTGGCGCTGGCGCGGGCGTTGATCACCGACCCCAAGATCGTGCTTTTCGACGAACCCACCACCGGGCTGGACCCTGTCCGCAAGAATGCCATCCTGAGCATGATTGCGCAGTATCACAAAAAATTCGGCTTTACCGCGATCCTGGTCAGCCACGAGATCCCGGATATTTTTTTCATCTCGAACCGGATCATCGCTCTGTACGATCGGGCGGTCGTCTTTCAGGGCACCCCGGAGGAGCTCGAAGCCTTTGAGCACCCGTTCAAAGACGAGGTCCTCCAAAGCATCGAAGGCTTGCAGGAGGAATTGACCGGCCTCTATTCCCGGCGCTATTTCAAGGTGCGGTATCAAACCGAGCTGAAGCGCGGCGCGTTGCGAGAGACGTATGCCGTCGTGGTTTTTACGATAGGCAACCTGGACGCCGTCAGCGCCGGCCTGGGCCATGAAGCGGCGCCGGAAGCCATACGGTGCATGGGCGCGTATATCGACAAACACTTCGGCGCGGTGGGAGGTTTCTCCACGCGCCAAAACACCAATGAATTCGTGACGGTGCTCCCCAATTCGGACACGGCCGCCGTAGAGGGTATTCTCCAAGACCTTATCGAGGATTTTCGAGAGCATGGAATCCGTCAGATTCAGGTGGGGGCCCACAAGAGCGCCGCTTCGATGGAGAACGTCGAATTCGCGATCCGCGCCGGACTGGCCCAGGGCCCCCAAGGTCAATCCACCGTCGAATTGGAATCCATCATAGCGCTTGCGAAACGCGACCAGAAGGAGGTCGCCCGAATCCGCTGCGACGCGCGCGGCCGGCCGAATTGAAGGAATGCACCTTGCCGAAAATTCAACCATTGCGATCGTAATGGAAAATGGAGGTGGCCTGTGGCAACTCATCCGGATGCAAGACGAAAAGGGGTCCTGGAACAGATCGCCCGCCGGGCAATGCGGGAATATGGCTTTCTGGAGGATTTTTCAGCGGATGAACTGAAAGAACTGGAGACGGGGCCGCAGGTGGATGGCGTGGCGGAACCCCCCGGGATCGACCTGCGCCACCTGCTGTGGGCGTCCATCGACAACGATGATTCCCTGGACCTGGACCAGCTGACCGTGGCGGAGGCCCTGGCGGGCAGGCAGGTGAAAGTTCTCGTGGCCGTCGCCGACGTGGCGGGCCTCGTCAAGCGGGACTCGGCCATCGACGCGCACGCCCGCCGGAACACGACCTCCGTCTACACCGCCGGCCGGATCTTCCCCATGCTGCCGGAGAAGCTCTCCACGGATCTCACCTCTCTCAACTATCATGAAGACCGCCCGGCCATGGTCATCGAAATGGTGATCGGCGACGGGGGGGTGCTGCAGGGCTCGACGATCTACCGCGCCCGGGTGCGTAACCAGGCCAAGCTCGCCTATAACAGCGTGGCGGCCTGGCTGGAAGGCCAGGGACCCATGCCGGCGGCCGTGGCGGCGGTCCCGGGGCTGGCCGAGAATCTCAGGCTCCAGGACCGGGTGGCGCAGCAATTGAAAGGCCTGCGGCACGAGCACGGGGCCCTGGAGCTGCAGACGCTGGAGGCCCGCCCCGTTTTTGCCGGAGACGAGATCCGGGACCTGCAGGCGGATGAGCCCAACCGGGCCAAGGAGATCATCGAGGACTTCATGATTGCCGCCAACGGCGTGACCGCGCGTTTTCTGCACGAGAAAAAAGTCGCCTCCCTGAGGCGCATGGTCCGCTCGCCCAAGCGCTGGGACCGGATCGTCGAGATCGCGGCCCAGCGCCAGTTCAAACTTCCGGCGCAGCCGGACTCGAAGTCGCTCGAAGGGTTCCTGACCGCGCAGAAAGCCGCCGACCCGCTTCGCTTCCCCGATCTGTCGCTGGCCGTCATCAAACTGCTCGGACCGGGGGAGTATGTCGTCGAAGCCCCGGACGAGGCCGCCCCCGGCCACTTCGGCCTGGCGGTCAAGGATTACACGCACTCAACGGCCCCCAACCGGCGGTTCCCGGACCTGATCACCCAGCGCATTCTGCAGGCCGCTTTGGAGGGGTCGCCCATGCCTTACAGCCGGGGCGAATTGACGGCGCTGGCCCGCCACTGCACGGAGAAGGAAAATGACGCCAACAAGGTGGAGCGGCTCGTTACCAAGTCGGCGGCGGCCATGCTGCTTTCCTCGAGGATCGGGGACCGGTTCGACGCCATCTGCACGGGCGCGGCCGACAAAGGGACGTGGGTCCGGATCTTTCAGCCCCCGGTCGAAGGCCGGCTGCTCTACGGGGCCGAAGGCGTCGACGTGGGCCACCGACTCAAGGTGCAGCTGGTGCGCACGGACGTAGAAAGGGGATATATCGACTTCAAAAAAATTCAATAAAATTTTTAAGGGCGAAACTCGCCAACAGGCAACAGGCGGTTGACTATCTCTATTCGCCAATGGAAATTCAGGAGGTGCGCCATTGGAATAGTCCCCGTTTTCTCCATTTCACCTCTATCGCACCACAGATTATGTCCTTTCGCCAAATTCATACTAAAAACCAGTTTGAGGACGCTGAAATAGTATTTGGTTTTTACCCATATTATAACCATAATAATCTCACGTTGAACATATTAGCTTTTGCGTTACCTTTGAAGAAAGTTTAGGCGTGCATTTCCCCTTATTAGATGGACGCCTTTTCCACCATGTTTTGCCGTCGCAGGGAGAACCGGCGGCCGCCTCGGTGATTCCCCTACGACCTATATGGCACTCCCGTTTGGATGCCTGGAAAGAAAAATCCTCCTATGCAGGAATGATAACGGGCAGGTGACCAATAGGTGGAAGCGCCGAAAGGAGGCATGATGCAGGCAACATTCATACCTTGAAATCAGGCACGAGGGACGAGGCAGAAGGCAAGTGGCATCAAATTAGATGGAAAATCAGGGAGATCGCCGGAAAATTTGGGATGGACCCCGGCTTGGAATCCGAAGGCAAAGATGAAGGACGATCCGGCAAAGTCCAAGAAAAGATCGGTGAGATCAAGAAGGTCGTCGGGGAATAGGAAGGAGCCGAACATGCTGTATACCATAGGAGTCATTCTCTTGGTTCTTTGGCTGCTGGGGTTGTTCAGTGGCTACACGCTGGGTGGAGTCATCCACGTCCTCCTGGTCATCGCACTCATTGTGGTGGTCATCCAGGTTATTCAGCGCCGAAGGGGGGTGTAAGGATTTGAACCCCCGCCGCAGAAGGTGAGGTGTTTGCAAAGAAGGTAATCAGAAGTTCAGAAAAATTTTATCGAATCTACGAATTTTTCATTAGAAAAGAGCTTAAAATCAACCCTTCACCACCAACTGATAAAAAGGAGTAATTGCCATGAAAACGAGAAACATATTTGTCCGCTGCCTTCTGCTTGTGATGCTGATCGTCGGCTTGGCGGCTTGTGGCTCGACATCAAAACAGTCGGGGCCGGGCGAATACGTCGATGATTCGGTGATCACTACGAAGGTGAAGTCCCAGCTTGCCGCTGATGACTTTCTCAAGTCATTTGAGATCAGTGTGGAAACCTACAAGGGCGTCGTTCAACTGAGCGGCTTCGTTGATACTCAAGTGGCCGTCAACAAAGCAGGTGAAATCGCCAGAGGTGTCCAAGGGGTCAGCTCGGTCAAGAACAATCTGATCGTGAAAAAATAGGAGCTGGGTGTTCGTCCCCTTATAGATACTGGCAGCCGCCTGGTGCAGAGAAAACCCCCTCACCCCTCTCTTCCCTCCGTTTCCGGGAGGCAGGGGTGTGTTGAAGGGGCCGGAAGGCATTCGAACAGACTATACGAACCTGAGAGACAAAAAGGTCTACCGGGACGAATGGGACCGGCTTAATGCAAGACTGGATGCGCTTGGAGAGGACATCAACCGGGGGTATGCGCGGCCTGCCAGGATTGCAGAACCCAGGGACGGGGACCGGATTGTCGCACTCCAAAGAAGAATCGACGATGGAAGAATCAGCAGGCGTTTACCTTCG
>Ga0316619_10000148_pt1 | contig 12315 bp, 12 predicted proteins | sample OWC_Aug_M1_C1_D4_FD_207659 | JGI IMG/M metagenome (GOLD analysis project Ga0316619, IMG submission 207659) | Wetland soil microbial communities from Old Woman Creek delta, Ohio, United States - OWC_Aug_M1_C1_D4_B | ecosystem: Environmental > Terrestrial > Soil > Wetlands | place: USA: Ohio...
ACGTGACCGCGAACGCCGAGGAGATGTCCAGCTCTCGCGCGTGCGCGGTGTCGCCTGACGAGTCGAGGACGATCGTCCCGTCGCTCCGCAGCGTGAGCGCGAGAAGCGCATCCCATTGACGGACGCGGCTCATGCGGATCAGGCCACGACGGTGTAAAGCACGTCGATCGTCACGGCACCCGCGCTCGCGTCGCCGACGTCATCGGACCCGCAGCGGAAGGTCGCGATGAGCTGGCCGCCGCCCGCGTAAAGCTTGTTCGGCCGGATGCCGGCCGGCATTGCCGACGGGCCACCGTCGACCGCGGCGGCGAACAGATCCGCGCCGTCGACCAGCGCGTCCACGTCGCCGGCCGTCCCCACGTCGACGGTGAAGTCCCCGACCGTGCCGCCGGAGAACACCGTCAGGGTGTGCATGTCGACGCCCACGATCCGGCTGTTCGCCGGGAGTGCCGTCCCGATGTTGAGGGCCTCGCTCGCCGCCGCCGCGGTGATGGTCGTGTGGTCCGCGGTGAGGGTCTTCTTCAGGATCGGGGTCGCGGCGTCCGCGAGGAGCTTCACCTCCGCGAGCGCGGCCTCCACGTTGGCCGCGGTGTAGAGGGTCGCGGCGTCCTCGATTCCGACCAGCGAGGCGCCGTTGCCGTTGGTGGTCGCCGCGAGGTCCGCGCGGATCTCCTGGAGCGCCCCCTCCACCGTGGTCGCCGCGAAGTACGTGCCGACGTCCTCGATCCCGATGAGGCTCGCGCCGTTTCCGTTCGTGGTCGCGGCGAGGTCGGCCCGGACCTCTTGCAGCGCGCCCTCCACGTCGGTCGCCGCGAAGTAGTTCCCGGCGTCCGTGATCGCGGTGCCGACCGCGGTACCGTCGGGCGCGATGGGCTCGGGCGCCGGGCCGGTGCCGACCACGAGATCACACGCCGAAGCCGTGATCGCGACGAACCGCCCGGGGATCGAGCCGCCGGGCTGCATGGTGATCGTCTGCGATTCCCCGCCGTCGAGCGTGACGGTCACCGCCCCGCCGGGGGTGAGGGCCTGGATGTATTCCGCCATCGTCCCGCGGGTGACGGCATCTTCCGGGTCGGTGAAGGTAACGGACAAGGCTCCGGCCACGTCCGCGGTCGCGATCTGCTTGGTCCACTGGTGCGCCATGACCCCGCGCTAGCAGAGTCCGCCCCTCCGGTCAACGTGAGATCCAGGTCACCGCGAGATCCATGGGCTGCGCGAGATCCACGGAACAGAAAAGGCCCGGCGAGCGCCGGCCGCGAAGTCGACGCCCGCCGGGCCACAGGAGGTGACGCCGATGAGGAAGTGGACGCCTACCACGGGCGCCCGGGTCGCGCAAGGCTACGGCGCGTCGATGTCCGCCGCGGGCGGGTCCTGCTCCTCGTGGCGCGCGCGGCCGAGCCTCTCTTCGATCCGGTCCAGCCGGGCGTCGGTGCGAAGGTCCAGCGTCGCGACGTCCCGGCGGAGGGCGCCGATCTCCTCGTGGATCGCGACCATCTCCCGGGCTGCCCAGAGGAAGAAGACGCACATCAGAGCGACGACGGCACCGGCGATCCCGAGGTAATTGCGCATGCGCGGAGGGTAGGCCAGCGGACGGACCTGCGCAAGCGTTGCGTCCGGCGCAGGAGATGCGCCTACGTGCTCAGATGATCGCCATCCCCGCGAGCCGCGACGCGGCGGACTCCGGTCTGAGCGATCGCGATCCCTAGCGTGGGCTTCGGGCCGCTCAGGACGAGCGCGTACTGCCCGGCCGCGGTCTCGATCCGGGTGGCGAAGTGCCAGCGGCGCCCCACGCGAAAGATGATCTCGTCCACCCCATGCCCGAGGCGCTGGCCGCTCACCGGGCCGCGAGCGCGCGCGAACTCCTCCACGATCGCCTGGACGTTGCTCCCGGCCATCATGTCCCCGATCGCGCCGCCGAGCATGCCGCGGATCGGTTCGTCCGGGATCCGCCCTTCGGAGTGCAGGATCATCGCCCGCTCGATGTCGACGATCGCCGCAGCGTCCGCCCATGCACAGCCCTCAAGAATCCTCTTCAGATCGATGTTGGTCATGTGTCCCGGGTAACATGACGCGCGGCATAAGCGCAAGCGTTGCGTCGAGCGCATACGTTGCGCGGGCCGGGTGTGCAGTGGTCCACGCGTACCCCAGGACGCCCGCGTAGGTGAGCCGAGGACGCCGCTGTAGGGCACAGCGCAAGGGACCGACGCCATTAAGGGGTTGCGCGCCGACTGCCAAGCGCCTTATAGTCGGCCCCGGAGGTTGCCAATGAAGACGTTCGGTTACGCGCTGGTCGCAATGGCCAGCGTGACAGGTTGCTTTGCGCCCACAGAGACCGACTCCGCCCCGCTCGCCTCGCAAGAGTACGCGCCGGGCGGCGGATCGGTTGCAGCGGATGCGGAGAAAGTGAGCGGCGGCGAGGACCTGATCTGGCCCTGTCACATCTGGGGGTGCGACGACGGGAACCCCTGCACCGTCGATTCATGCGACGGTGGCTGTGTGTGGTTCGCGCTCGCGGATGGCACCTCGTGCGGCGACGGGATGGTCTGCCACGACTATCACAACGGGGAGGCCCCGGCGTGTATCCCGTCCTGCGACGACGGGAACTCTTGCACGGTCGATACCGACGACCCGGGCGGCTGCACACATGAGCCGCTCCCAGGCGGGACCCCGTGCGCCGAGCCGGGCTGCGTGGGGCATTGCTACCCGCCGCACATTGGCCAGGACGGGACGATCGATCAGCCTGGGGTATGCGATTGCCTCGGCGCGGCGCATGGGGGCAGCGGAAAGGCGGAGACAGACACGCTGTCGATCTGCCTATTCAACGGATCGCCATGTCTCTCCGGCCTCGATACCGGAGTCTGCGCGGGCGGATCGTGCTGCACGGGCTGTATCGATCGGTTTGGGCTGTGCCATACCGGCCTCGCCGCGGGGGCGTGCGGGGGAGGCGGAGCCGCCTGCGCGGACTGCGACGACGGGAACGAATGCACGGGGGATCTATGCCTGGACTTCAACGCGCCTGGCTACCCGCAGTGCGGACACGACTGGTATTACAACACCACTTCGTGCGCGGACGGGCTCGGTCGGTGCGACGGGCTCGGCGGATGCTGCACAGGATGCTTTGACCTGTCGCTCGACGGCGCATGCGTGAAGCAGTGCCCCGGCGGAACGACGTGCGATCCGCAGTATCGGGTGTGCGCCAGCATGGTGCAGGCAGACGGGGGTGCGCTGTGAAGCGCGCGTGGGTCCTGCTCGCGCTCGCGGGTTGCGCGCCCGGCGCCGTCGACCCGGAAGCCACCGCGGCGGCATCCGAAGCCATCGTGTGGACGGGCCACAACCGAACCGACATCGGGGTCTGGCAGCGCGATGACGTGGACTGGCCGGACAGCACGCTGATCGAGTTCACGTCGCAGGCGTGGACATCGGCCGAGCCCGTCGGCCTCTATGTCGACATGCCTGAAACGCTGGCCGGCGATGTGATCGTGGCTCGGTTCGTGGGCCAGATGAAGGGCGACTGGCTCAACCGTGCTTCGGTGCGCCTGTGCTTCACGCAGAACGCCGGCACACCGGGCGCGATCCCCATCAACATGGCTGGCGCGCAGGAATACATCTATCAGCCGCTCACACCGGAGGAGCCGCGGCCGGTGAACCTGCAAGGGTCGTATCGTGCGAATGTAGACGGGACCTTTCGGGTCGGTCTCAAGGGGAAGGTGTTCGCCGGCACGGCGAAGCTTTTCGGGTCCGGCACGCTTCTAGTCGAGCGGTACCGGGTCAATCAGTAGGTGATGATCACGGCGATGCCATCTGCGCCATCGCCGCCCGCGCCCGAGTTGGATCCGTTCGGGCTTGACCCGCCCCCGCCCCCGCCCCCGCCGTAGTTGCTTCCGTTCCCTCCCGCGCCGCCCGCGCCGCCCGCGTTGGCGCCCCCGCCACCCCCGCCGTTGCCCGGCCCGTCGGTCGTGGACGCGGTGCCGTTGACGCCTGCGCCGCCGGTATTGCCGCCGCCGGCCGCCCCCGAGGCTCCGCCGCTATAGTTGATCCCGCCGGACCCGCCACCGAACGCGGACAGGGCGCCAATGCCACCGCCCGCGCCGCCACCGCCTGCGCCGGAAGCGCTCGCACCAGTGAGTCCGCCCCCGCCGGTCACCGCCGCCCCACCCTCGCCGCCTCGGATGTCTCCGAGCCCGCCCGCGCCCACGGACGGAGCCGCCGCCGTCGTGCCGCCCGCGCCGCCAATCCCGGGTCCCGCGCGGAGAAGCGATCCGAACGTGGTAGCCGTACCGTTCGCCCCGCTGTTCCCGTCGGTGTTGTCGGCGCCGATGGCCGCGCCGCCGGCACCACCCTGGCCGATGGTCACCGACTCGGTAGCGCCGAGGTCGGCAGCGTCGAAATCTCGGAACGACACGCCGCCGCCGCTGCCTGGCGTACCGCCGCACGTGTCGGTTGCCAGTGGGTGACGCGCCCCGGATCCACCCCCACCTCCGCCGCCCACAAGATACGAGCGCCCGCGGGTGGGAGTAAACGTCGTCGGCTTCGTCCACGTCCCGTTCGCGGTGAACACCTGGACGTCGGGATATCCGGTCAGGGTCACGGGACCGATCGCGAGCGGGTCCGGATCCGCGGTCGTGACATCGTTCACGCCGTCGTTTGCCGGGTGGACCTGCACGAGGCCGACGCTGATCGCCGTGAGGTGAGCGTTGTAGTAGCTCTTGATCGCGAGGAGAAGCGTCCGCAGCGATTGAACGTCGGTCGCGTCCGGCACCGCGGTCAGGAGCGGGCCGTTCACGTCATCGACGTCATCGTGATAGGTCCCGCCGGTGTTCGCGAAATGGGCGAGCAGCGCCGCCTTGAGCAGGTTCGCGCGGATCTTCGCCACCACGATCGATGTCACGGCCGTCGTGACCACGGTGTTCGTGGTGTCCGCCGGGGCGTGAAAGACCGCGCTCGCACGGTGCGCGGCGTAGTCCGTCAGCTCCTCATTGAGCAGCGCGAGCAGGCCGGCCTCGTCGATCTCCACGCCGAGCTTGTTCTCATCGAGCCACACCACGCCCTTCGAGATGGTCTCATCCGGCACGTTCACGGCCGCGGAGATCGCGCCGTTGCGCACGGGATTGTCATCCTGCCGCACGAACGTGCTGAGCCTCGCCGCGATGGGCGTTACGGTTTCGCTTGCCATGGGATCCTCCTATGCGCCGACGCTCGTCGCGGTGCTGTTCTTGATCTCAAGGTACCGCGCGGGCATGGCGCGATTGACGTCTTGTGTAGACGGGTTCGCGTACTCGTGCCAAGTCCCGTCAGGATACCCCGCCCCCGAGCCCGTGGGGTCGAAAAGCGTTGCGTCGTATGCGATGATCACGCCCGCGCACCACGAGCCCGCGGACTTCCAATCCTCCGCGAAGCGCGCGAGGTCCAGCCCCTCGTCCGGGTCGCCGTAGCTCGTGGCGTCCGCGAAGTCATAGACCTGGATCGGGCTGCTCTGGTCCAGCGCGAACAGGCCCGAGGCGCTGTCCTGGTAGATGATGACCCAGAAGCGCGGGTCACGGTCGGCAAGGCGCGTCGGGCGCAGCGGATCGGCGGAGTCCCAGTCCCAGTTGGATGGCTCCTGGACATGGTGAGACAGGGTGCCGTCCGCCGCGAGCGTGGTCCACACGGCGCGCGTTGACGCTTTGGTTCCGATGGGCCGGTGTTCCACGATGCGGCACACAGGGAGCGTCGCGTCTACTCCGGTGAAGTAGGCTTGGATATTCATGAGCACGGCCCACGGCGTCCCCCATACACGGATCGCGTTGAGCCAATCCTTGAGCCGCTCGCGATAGCTGTCCGTGCTCTCGGCGACGCCGCGAATGACCCGGCGGTCACGGCCGATCCACGGTAGCGCGTCCTCGGCGGCGTAGTCGGGGAACCGTTGCTTGATACCCTCGTAGAGCCATTCGATCGCGGTGTCGCACGTCTTGCCCACGGTCCACAGGATGCGCCCGCTGTTCGGGCCCGCGAGCCACCCGATAACGTGCGCGGTGCTTAGCGCCCGTTGGGCGAGGGTTTGCATCCCAGGCGGCACCGGCCCGGGGTCGGGCAGCACCGGCGGCGGCGTGACCACCTCGTCCTGCGGGAACGGGGAGGCGATCGCGGCGACCAGCGCTGTCGTTGCCTTGGTCGTGATCTCCGCGGTCCACCGGACGACGCCCGCGGCTTCCTCCGCGACGGTGTAGACCGCGCGCTGGATCCGAGGGTCCACCTCCTCGAGGTCCTTCGCAGCCGTCGCCACCGCCCCGCGGATGCGCCCGACGATCGACCCCTTGCCCTGTAGGAATTGGGTGATGTCGAGCCACCTCCCTTGGAGGTCCTCGCTCTCGAGGTCCGTCCCGCGCCGGGTCGCGACCGCGTGATAAGCGGTCTGCTGGAGGTGCTCCGCCGAGTCCGTATCGATCTCGCGGAACGTGTCTTCGCAATCATCGTAGCCGGAGAGATCAGGCTCGCCCATGGGTGCCTCAGAACAGGGTGACGGTGGGGGTGATGGTCCCGAGGACGGCCACCTCGCCGGGGTTCAACGTGACATCGGCGGCGGGCAGGGTGAGCGTGACATCCACGATCGGCTGCGGCTCCTCGGGAGCGGCCCGAACCTGCTCGATGGTCGCGCGGATCTTGCTCGCGAACAAGGTCCCGGTGGGCCCGGCACCGATGATGTTTCCGCCGATCGGGTTGTCCTTCGGCGACGCGAACAACTCGATCAGCGCGGCTTCCACGAGGTCCTCGATCTCGGCCGCGGTCAAGCCGTCGTCCGCGCGCGCGGTGGCGCTGTAGGTGATCGCGACGGTCACCGGCGTTGCGCTGTACGTGTCGACATAGGACACCCCGAGCGGGAGCACGCGATCACGGATCTCTTCATCGATAATGGTCACGTCCGCGGGGGCCACGATACCGTCGCCGTCCGCGAGGTAGACGGTCACGTCGCCCATATCGGGAACGTGCTGGACCACCTGCACTTTCGTGACGCCGATCGGCGTGTCGTCCACGCGTACCGCATTGAGCGCGATCGACGTGTAGGCCAGCGCCGCGCCGTCAGGACTGATCTCCGCGAGCGCTGCCTCGCACCGCACGCGCAATGCCTCGTCCGTCTCCGTGTCCACCGCTACCGCAGCCGTCGCGTTGGTCACGGTCACGCCGTCGTACGCGGACCCGACGATCTCCGTGATGTCGCCCGGGTCCGCATTGCTCCCGGTGCCGGCCTCCACCGCGATGACCGCAACGTCCACCGTGGCCCCGGCGAAGCCGAACGCAGCGAGGTCGAATGCTGCGCACGTATACGTCTTGCCCGTGACCGCGTTGCCCACGATGACCTCCCCGGCCGCGAACGAATACGGCTCATTGCTCGCGTTCGTGAACGTGACGGTAGTGGTCGCGAAGGTCTCCGTGATCTTTCCGCCCTCCAGCCCGTACACCTGCTCAGCCAGCGCCTCGAGCCACACCCCCGAGGCGAAGTCGCGGAAGCCGCCGCGGATGGCCGCCGCCTGGACTTGGGTCATCGCGTAGATCGTTCGCGCCGCCACGTCCGCGAGCTTCCGCAGCCGGGCCAGCGGGGGCAGCTTGTCCACCGCCCACGACACGGCCGTCGCCGCGGATGAGAACGCCGCGCGCACGTCGTCCAGCGTTTGCGACTCGATGAGATCCGCGAAGTCGACCATTGCTCTATGCCTTCACCTTGGACTGGTTGACGAGATCGATCACGCCGCGCATGGTGAGCCCCCCGGTCACGGTTCCCACGTCAGCCGGCGTCGCGGCGGTCACCGTGAGGTTGCCGGCTACGACCGCGAGCTTCACGGCTGACGTTGGGGCGATGGCGCCGAATGGCCAGAATGCGACCACGACAACGCCGGGCGTGCTCAGGCTGTCGAGTCCGAAAGTGACAGCGCCGTTCGCTGTCTCATCCGTGAGCCGCGCAACGTACTCCGTTGCGTCCCCGAGCAGCACCTGAGCGGCGTCGATCTCCGACGTGTCCGGGTAGCCTTTGGTGCCAGCGATCGACGGGGCGAAGCCCACGAGCACAGGGAAGCCCGTGTCGCCGTCCGCGAATTGGATCAGGACCTCGGAGCCGACCTGTACGCGCCCGCGCCCGCCCGGGATGCCGGGCCAGATCCGGAGGCTCGGCAGGTCCGGCGCGAGCAGCGCGCGTACCGGGACAGCTCGCACGCGCGTCGCATCGAACACCTCGCGCACCTTGTAGCGGTAGATCGTTCGCGCGGCGACACGCGGCCCGAGCAAGCCGAGCGCGTACCGGCGGAGCTTCGCGGCGAAGGTCTGCGGTGCCACGCCGGTCGTCGCAAGCGTGGCCAATACGGACACGTTGTCCCCGCTCGCGTCGATCCTGATCTCCTCGATCGTGCGCCCCGCGATCGTGCCGCCGGGCAGGAGATCCGAGGCATCGTCCACCGTGTAGATGCGCCAGCGATCGAGGTCCTCGGCGTCCGTGAACTCGCCATCGGTCGCGGCACCGGTCCGCGCCCCGAGGCGCGTGGTCCCGTCGATGTCCACCCACCACGGGATCACGACCGCGCCCGAAGGCGAGGCGCACACCTCCGTGAGAAGCTCCGCGGCGCCTTGCTGCCCGAGGCGCGCGACCACCACACCGAGCGGCCGGTCCACCACACCGGACCCGAACGCCATACGCTCCCCCGCGGCCAAGGCGAGCGCTTGCACGTACGTGCTGAGCTTGACCCCGTTGGCGGTGAGCCCGTGCGGCAGAGGTGGCACCGGACGCGACCAGCCGCCCATGCCGCCGACGACCTCCGCCCCGCGCTGGCCCGACCGCTCTCCCTGCTCGAGGACCGTGCCCGTCAACGTGAGGCCCGCGACCACGAGCGTCACCCCGCCGGGCGTTGTCGGAAGCGCGTCCTCGTCCTGCAACTGCACACGGGCGCGCCAATTCCCGTAGCGGGGCATCGCGAGGCCCACCTCCGTGCACAGCCTGTCATTGAGCGTCGCGGTCATCCGTTGAGCGCCTTATTCACAAGCTCGGTAATCTCACGCTCCGCAGCATCCGCTGGCCCCTCGCTCCGGTCGTCGAGCTTCGCCGGATCGGGCGGACCCACTGGCGCGCGCTTCAGCGCCTTGTATTCGATGAGCAGGAGCACCCCGAGCCATGACAACCCGTCGCCGCGGAACGGCACGATGTTGTTGCTCTTCATGCTCAGCGTCTCGTAGATCGGCCAGTGGCCCACGAGGAGCGGGTTGAAGCTGGACCATGCGGGCGGCTTGACCAGCGGATTCGGGTGGATGAGGGTCAGGAACGGAGTCCAGATCGCTACCGCATCGTCCGCGTCCTTCACCGCCTTGCCCGCGTCGTCCGTGATCAGCGTGCTGATTGACACGGCATCTTCATCGATCTTGAGCCCGCGCCAGATCGTAGCCGCGCCGATGCCGCCCGCCGCGCCCGCTTGGACCTGCCAATTCTGTTGACGCGGCTTGACCTCGACCTTCTGAATCACACCCGGGACGAGGTGCGGCCCGATGTAGAATTCATAAGCGGGCATCTCAGATCACCCCCGGCGCGAAGCCTGCGCCCGCCGCGTCCGTGGCGATATCGATCTCATCGTTGACCACGCTGATCACCAGATTGCGGAGGAAGGGACCGCCAGGGAACAAGTAGATCGGCACCACTGCCCGCGGCCCGCTGCCACCGCCACCGGCCGCCGCTGCCCCTGCGCCGGCTCCGGTCACCGCAGCGCCGCCCATGTCCGCGGTTGCTCCGGCGACATCCGCCGTACCGCCCTCCACGCCTTGCGCGGTGCCCTCCGCGATGTAGCCGCCGAACTCCGCGAACACCTTAGACGGCGAGGCGATGCCCAACTTCGCCTTGAATGCGTCGATCGCGCTACCTGCAAGGTTCTCCATCGCCGCGATGACCGCCGCTGCGTTGGCAACGATGCCCGTGACAAGGCCGCTGATAAGATCGCTCGCCGCCTGCCCGAGGTCCAGGCTCGACACGTAGTCATAGACGGCCGTGAACACGCCGATGAGCCCGTCCACGACCTTATAGATCGCGTAGAGCGCCACGACCACGAGCGCGCCTACGATGAGCAGCGGCAGGAACGCGAGAAAGATCGCGACGCCCACGAGCGCGAAGGCAGCCGCGAGCGCGAACGCTGCAAACTTGCCTGCCTCCAGCGCGTCGATCCCGAGGCCCTTGGCGATCCACCCGAGCACGCCTGCGACGGCCTCGCCGATCGCCATGAATCCGCGCGCCACCGGGCGCAGGGCGATATACATCCGCAGCGCCCCGATGATCATCCCCTGGAACATGGTCTTAGCGATGGGCGCGACGACCGTTACAGCGGCTCCGAGCGCGGAGAAAGCCGCCGTGAGCACCACCTGCAAGGCTCGGCCCGTGGCGGTGTTGTGGTCCAGGACCGACAACATCGTTTTAAGCCCCTCGAGGACAGGCTCGATCGCGACGCCCGCGAACAGCGTTTCCAGGTTCTCTTTCGCCTTCTGGAACTGAACGTCCAGCGAAAGCATCTGCGCTGCGATCGTTTTGCCGAAGCGCGCCTCAGCCGCAGCCTCGAGCGCGCGCAAGCCGTCCTTCACGCTCACCTGCCCGCGCAGGAGCATCTGCTCCACCTCGGGCAGGCTCTTGCCGAGTTGCTTGGCGAGCGCTCCGAGTACGTCCGCTTTCTTGAGGCCCGTTCCGGCAAGCGCCGTAAACTCCCCGTAAAGGTCGCGCGCCCCGAGCGAGAAGCGCCGCGTCGCCGCCGTGCTCGCGACGATGGCCTTGATCGCTCCGCCGGCCGAGTCCCCGAGCGCGGACGTGACCACAGCGATTGCGGTAAGCCCCGCCTGCATGTCGCGTCGCCCGAGCCGCATTAGCTCAAGCTCTTTCGCGAGCGATGCGATCTGGTCCTTCGCGAGCGGCACGCGCTCCGCGAGCTGGTTCACCACCGCCACGAACTCATCCCCGAGGCGCTGATTGCCAGTAAGAGCGCCGCCGAGAATACGGAGGCTCCGTGCCGCATCCGCGACCTTGAGCACGAACGCCGTAACGGCGACGGTCGCGACCGCGAACAGGAGCGCGGCGTACTTGGTCACCTCGATCCCGGCCTCGACGATGGCGCCCTTGAACGCGAAAGCCGCCTTGGATGCTGACTCTTGCTGCTCGCGGAAGTCCTTCGCGGCCTCCTCCGCCGCGCGCTTGGCGTCCTTGTCGGCCTGCGCTTGGTCGCGCTTCGCTTGCTTCGCCGCCTGTGCCTGAGCGACGACGTTATCCTTGACGGCCTGCCGCTCGCGCGCGAGAGCCTCGAGCCGAGGCCGCGCCGCCTGTAGCGCATCGACGCCTTCCGCCCCTGTCGCGGCCTTCGCATTGGCTGATTGCATGGCGCCGCGCAGCCCTTCGAGCTTCCCTTGCGCCTGCTCGAGCTTGCCGGCCAGATCTGCGGCCTGCTCTTTCGCCTTGAGCAGCATCGCGGGCGGCGTGCCCGAATTGCTCAGCTCGGCCACACGCGACCGTGCCGCCGCAAGCTGATCCTTCAGACCGCCGACGACGTTGGACTGCGCCTCGAATGCCGCCGCCTTCGGTTTGGCCGCCGCTTGATACGCCTCGAGGCTCCGCTTGGCCGCCTTGATCTGGTCGTCCACGCGCTGAAGCGCGGCGACGTCCTTTGACCCCGCCGCGGCGATCTCACTCTTGAGCTTTAGCTCGAACTCTTCGAGGGTGACTGCCACCTACGGCCTCCGCTTCGCCTGCGCTTCCGCCGCCCTCGCTTCCGCGTCGCTCCGCAGCCTGAGGACGTGATGGTCTCGCCAGAATTGCTCCACGAGACACCACCCTACCGCGGCCGTTATGCTCCCGCGCTCATCCGGATCGACCGTTGCGGCGAAGTATGGCGCGAGAGATACACCGGGATCGTTGACCGCTGCCCGGGTCAGCTCGTGGATTTTCCCGTGACGCGCTCCGCATGCCGGCCGGTGAGCTGAGCCGCGGCCTCGTAGCCGGCGAGCGCGAAGCCGTACGCCTGCTCCACGAGCATCGGGATCTCGTCGCCCTTCGGGTCCGGGTAGACCGCGCACTTGAGCAGCGCGTCCAGCAGCGCCGCCTTGCTCATGCTCCCGGTCCCGTGCGGATCGAAGGTCGCTTCGCCCTTGTCGCTCACCGCGAGCTTGTTCCCTCTGGCGAGCGCCTTGACCGCGCTCTCCCCCTCGTGGGCCCGCACGACCAGCACGCCGATCCCGGTTCGCTTCTCGGTCGTGCGGTCGCAGAGGCAGACGTTGTAAGTTCTCTCGACTTTTTTCGTGTGAGAGTAGTGCATCTCGTATTCGTTGTTCTGGTTG
>Ga0316619_10000150_pt1 | contig 12286 bp, 6 predicted proteins | sample OWC_Aug_M1_C1_D4_FD_207659 | JGI IMG/M metagenome (GOLD analysis project Ga0316619, IMG submission 207659) | Wetland soil microbial communities from Old Woman Creek delta, Ohio, United States - OWC_Aug_M1_C1_D4_B | ecosystem: Environmental > Terrestrial > Soil > Wetlands | place: USA: Ohio...
CGCCTCAGTCGCCACGCCAAACCGTTTCTTTGCCTCGTCGACCCGCCGGTACCCCTCGTTGATCTGAAAGGCGATCTCTCTTTTTTTCTGGGCGAGATACTCCTTACTGCGCATCTCTTCGTAACGCGCCTTGTCAATGTCATCGAACTGGGTCTTGTCAAATATGTCCCAGCGCAGCGATATGCCTGCCATCCACCCGTCGCCATCCGCCCCAAAAGGGTTGCGCTCGCTATCCCTTCCGTACGTCCCTCCTGCATGGAGTTTCGGCAGGAACCTCGATCGCTGCAGGCTGGTGTTGTGAGAGGCATTCCTGGCCTGGTACTCTTCAGACAGGTAGTCTGCCCTGTTCTGGAGAGACTGCGCCAGTGCATCTTCAAGAGGTGGAAGCCGAGTCCATCTGGACGAATCAAGAGGCACAACATCGTATAGTTGGTCATCGGAGAGCAAGAGGCTGAGTGCCATCCGGGAGATGTGCAGATCGTTCTCGGACTTGATCAGGGAAGCCTCCCTCTCTTTCAGGTAGACAAAAGCCCTCAACTCGTCAGAGTGAAGCCCCATGCCCCTGGCGACCTTGGCCTTCGCCACCCTGAGAAGTTCCCGGGCTTCATCGACACTCCTGGCAGCCATTTCCGTGACAGCTCTACTCTTCAGGACTGTCAGGTACGTGGTGAAAACGGTAAACGCAATCTCCTCCCTGAAGCGTTCAAACTCTTTTGTCCTTGAGAGAAAGGATGCTTCTTTCATATTTCTCGTTACAAAAAGTTCGGGAACAAGGAGGGGCATCTCCGCGGAGACGCCCGTGTAAAAATTGCTCACCGTACCTGCTGTAAAGAAATTTGAGAACGTCAGCTTTTCCTGGTTCAGTTTGGTGAATACCGCGTACGAGGGGTAGTCGCCCCGGGTGTATCGTTCAACAAGGAAAAGGCGCGGGAAAAAAAGGCTGGTCGCAGAGTTCAGCTCCTCTTTGCTGGCCTTCAGCCCATACGACCTGGACTTGACGTAGTTGTTGTTCTTGAGGGCCTTCTGCATTGCTTCTTCAATCGTTAGCGTCTCGTCAGCACGGGCGTTGAGAAGAAAAACGCCTGTGATACAGGCCATTAACAGGCCAAAGCCGTGCAAAACTTTGTGGCGCATGATCAACCTTCCCTGTGTAATATTGTCGTACTTAATTGTTCACCATTTTGGAGGATGAGCGCAACTCTTTTCTTTACTCTACGCTGACATACGCGACATTGGGAATTTCAGGGTTGATGTAATAGAAAAATTTCTTTATAATCACTGGGTCGGAGACACAATAGGCACAAATGATACGCACAAGGTTTGCGCCGAGCCCCACGGGCCATCTGCATATCGGCGGGGCACGGACGGCGCTTTTCAATTGGCTTTTTGCCCGTCATCACGGCGGGAGGTTCATCCTGCGCATCGAGGATACGGACAGGGAGCGCTCACGGGAAGAATATACCCATGGTATTCTCGAAGGGCTCGCCTGGTTGGGCATCACCTGGGACGAGGACCTCTACTACCAGAGCGCCAGGATGGACGTGTACAAGGAGTACGCGTATAAGCTCCTGGCAGAGAGCAAGGCGTACAGGTGTTACTGTACCGCGGAACTCCTGGAAGAGAAGCGAAAATCGGCGCTCAAGGAGGGGCGTAAACCCTCCTACGACAGGACGTGCAGGGACGAGACTGCCGAGCGTCCCGGCGAGCCGTTTGTCATTCGCTTCAAGACGCCTGTTGCCGGGTCTGTTGCGTACGATGACCTGATACGAGGGACGATCACCTTTCAGTGCGAGGAACTGGATGACCTGATCATCCTGAGAACGGATGACACGCCGACCTATAACTTTACCGTCGTGATCGATGACGGGCTCATGGGCATCACGCACATCATCAGGGGAGACGACCACATCAACAACACGCCGCGCCAGGTCCTGATTTACCAGGCGCTGGGATTCGAGCTGCCGCGGTTCGGCCATGTGCCGCTCATCCACGGCAAGGACAGGGCCCGTCTCAGCAAGCGCCATGGAGCAACCGCCCTTCTGGAATACCGGGACGACGGTTTTTTGCCGGAAGCCCTGATGAACTACCTTTCCCGCTTGGGCTGGGCCTACGGGGACGAGGAGATCTTCTCACGGGAGGAATTGGTCGAGAAGTTCGACCTGCCCAATGTGGGCAAGTCTGCAGCCATCTTTGACATGGAGAAGCTTCTCTGGCTCAATGGTCACTACATGAAGAGCCTGCCTGTAGAGGATATTGCCGGGAGATTCGGACCCTTCCTGGAAGCGAGGGGCTATGCGGTGACGGAGAAGACCAAGCTTGTCCCGATCGTGCTCAACTTGAGAGAACGCGCAAAAACCCTGAAGGAAATGGCGCAGATGGCTGACTTTTTCTTCAGGGAGGAGATAGAATATGAAACCGCGGCGAAAGAGAAATTCCTGACCCCCTCCAGCAAACCGATCCTGGAGAGGTTCCTGCGCGACTTACGCACGCTCCCTGTGCTGAGCGAGGCAGAGCAGCGGGCAATGGTCGAGGCGATTGCAAAAGAGCACGGAAAGAAACTTGTCGACGTGATCCAGCCCGTGCGTGTAGCTTTGTCGGGGAAAGTGGTCAGCCCGGGTATTTTCGAGGTAATAGATATCCTAGGAAAGGCAGTGGTGGAACGAAGGATTGAGCGGGCCATCTCGTCAATAACATGAAGCTACTTTCTCTTGAGCTTTTGGGATTCAAATCTTTTCTGAACAGGACCGTCTTCCGGTTCAGCGAGGGGATCACCTCCCTTGTTGGCCCCAACGGCTGCGGGAAGAGCAACGTGGTGGATGCGGTCATCTGGGTGCTCGGGGAGCGTGGCACTAAATCGCTGCGCGTCAAAGAGATGGGTGACGTGATCTTCCACGGGAGCAATGGCAAGCGGCCCGTAAACATGGCTGAAGTCACCATGGGGCTTTCCGACGGGGACCGCGAGGTCGCAGTCAAGAGAAGGATCTTCAGGGACGGGACGAACGAGTACTACATCAACAATGACCAGGTCCGCCTGAAGGACATACAAGACTTCTTCCTCGGAACGGGCATCGGCCTCAATTCGTATGCGATCCTTGAGCAGGGTAACATCGAGTACTTTGCGCAGATGAAGCCCACTGAGCGGCGCACGGCGATCGAGGAGGCGAGCGGTATAACGCGTTTCGAAGAAAAAAAGAGAGACGCGTTTGCGCGCATGGAGGAGGTCAAGGCCAACCTTGAGCGGGTCGAAGACATTTATGCGGAAGTCGTCAAGAATCTCAAGAAGGTTGAAGAGGAGTGGGAACGGCTCAAGGCCTACAATGTCCTGAAGGAGCAACTGAAGGAGATCGACATCACGCTTCTTGCCGACGCATACGTCAAGTTGGAAAGAAGAGAGGCCAGACTCGTAGAGCGGGAAGTAGAACTGCAGCAGGAAGTGGGTAGGAAAGAAGAAGAACTTGCAGTGGCAAGACAGGGCATCGATGCAAAGGATGAGGAGCTTACCCTCGCGGACAGCGTGGCGCACCAGCTCGAGCTGGACATAAAGGACAAGGAGAAGGATATAGAAAGCCGCCTTGTTGAGCTCAACTACGTGGAGGAAGAAAAGGAGCGGCTGGAAAAACTGATCGTTGAGCTGCGGGCACGAGCGGAGGAACTTTCCGGGTCTATCAAGAAGCATGCTGAAGAAGTGGAGGAGCTTTTGGGCCAGGCAGCCCAGGAAGGAGCATCGCTGGAGCTTCATGAGCGCCTGCATGAAGAGCTGCAGCAGAAGAAGAAAGAACTGAGAGGCGTCACGGACCAGCTGGAAGGGAAGCTCGAGGAGGAGAGAAACCGCCTGTTTGTTGCCATGAGCGGTTTGACAGACGTCAAGAACCGCATACTCGAACTGGAGAGGTTCGAGAAAGAGCGACAGGTGCGGGAAGAGCGAAGGGCTGAAGAGGAACAGAGGCTGAAGAGTAAGCTGGTGTTGCTGGAGGAGAAGGCGTCAGTCCTGAAACATCAACTTGACCGGGAAAACGCCGAGAAGGGCCAGCTTGACGCAGAAGAGCAGGAACTCACGGAACGCATACGGCAGGTGGAGACAGAGATCAACCAGGTGCGCGGCAGTATAGAGCACCTTAAGGGCGAGAAGCGCGGGCGGGAGGAATTCCTCAAGAAGCTCTCGAGCATCGGGGAAAAGGATAAAGAGCGGGCGGCACCGTTCAAGAGACTCATAGACCTTCTGAAATTGTCGAACGAAGGTGAAGGTGCCCTGGAGAAATTTTTTGCGGCAGAGATGGAGTATTACGTGATGCCGTCCGCCACCGCAGAGGAGCTCTCTGACGCTGCCCTCAAGTACGGAGGAAATTTCATCTTCTTCCCGTCAAAGGGTCTCTTCAAGCTGACGAGCGGTGAAGTGGAGGTGGCGCTTCACTGGTGCCAGAGTCTCACCGAGGCGCTGTCGAGGATTGAGAGCGGGGAGGAAGGCATCTTCATGGCAAATGATCTCCTGCTTGACTCCCGCGGCCTCATCGTTACGGACCGGGAGAAGAAGGGGATCACCATCAGGGAGTTCCGTGAGAAGATAAAGCTCGAGAAAGAGATTGCAGAGATAGAGGCCGAGCTTTCAAAACAGGGCGCCGCGTTGAATGAGATCGAGCGCTCCCGGATTACAGTGGGAGAGGCCCAGCAAGCACTGCTCTATAAGAAGAGACAGCGCATGCAGTCTATAGCGGAGAAGGAGAAGGAACGGATCGTCATCGAGACTGAGGTCAGAACGATCACGGAACGACTCAAGGAGTTTGCATGGAAGGCAGAGGGCGCTGGTGAAGGCCCGGCCTTTTCCCGGGAGGAGCTCACCAGCGAAAAAGAGAGGCTGGAGAAAGAGACCGAAAGCATCAACGAGATCCTGCAGGGCTTGAAAGTGAGCCTTGAGTCCGAGAGGAAAGGATACGACGAGGCCGAAAAAGAGTTCCAGGAATTGTCGGTCCAGCTGGAAAGAACGCAGAACCTCATCAAGAGATTGTCTGAAGATGCCGATCGTAGCAAGGCTTCTGCCCAGGACCTGGAAATAGAGCGGATTGCGGCGGAAGAAAAGATTATTGGAACCGAGACAGCCCTTTCTCACGCTGCCGAGCGGATCAAGGAGCTTGAAGAGAGCCATGCCCAGCTGAACGAGGCGGCGGAAAAAGCGACTGCCCGTTACACGGAAATGAAGCAGAGGCTGGGCGATCTTCACCAGGAAAAGAGCGACCTGCAGGAGAATTATCAGCGCATGGCGCAGGAGCTTGAGAAGACGAAATCGAAACGAGAAGGGCTTGAGCGCGAAAAGGCCGTTCTTGATGAGCGAAAAGGAATGGTGCTCGAGCGCCTGCGCACAGAGTACGGCATCGAAGAGTTGGACGAAAAGCGAAAGACTGCCCCGGCAGGCACAGAGGCGGAACGGCAGAAACTGGCGGATGAAATTGCAGCCATGGGCGAAGTCAACTTCAGGGCTGAGAAAGAGTTCAAGGAACTGAAGGAACGTTCTGAATTCCTTGAGACCCAGAGAACCGATCTCACGCAGGCCATGGAGTCGCTGAAAAAGACAATTACCAAGATCGACGCGGTTTCCAAGGATTTGTTCATAGAGACTTTCGAACAGATCAGCGATGCGTTCAAGCGGTATACGCAGATGCTCTTCAAGGGGGGCAAGGGAACGCTGACGATCAACCCGGACAACGGCGGGATCGAGCTTCTTGTCCAGCCTCCGGGCAAGCGAGTGACCCGTATGGAGCTCTTCTCCGGGGGCGAGAAGGCGCTGATATCCCTTGCGTTTTTGCTTTCCCTCATGGATACGAAGCCATCGCCCTTTACCCTGATGGACGAGATCGACGCACCGCTCGACGATGCAAATCTCTCCTCTCTCATGGAGATTGTGAAATCGATTAGCAGCAAAACGCAAATCGTTCTTATCACCCACAACAGGCTCACCATGGAGTGTTCTGACACCATGTACGGAATCACCATGGAGGACGAGGGTATTTCCAAAATCGTGTCGGTCAGATTGTAGACGGTATACCGGCACGTCCTTCTGAAAACCTACGGTTACAAGCAAAAAATTTTCTTGACATTTCTGTCAGCCGCCCTAATAATGGAAGAAACACCGGGGGGTGGGGGTATTAATTCTTCAAAGCTGTCGGTCTGCACACGTGTCTTGGCTGAGGTTTCAGTTCTCAGGTACTCTTTTTATTTGCCTTTCAAATTATGACAAAGGGAGGTGATCAGATTAGTATAGGTTTGCGCGAACGCACGCACACGTGTGTTCGAAAAAGAAGGAAAGGGGGTATCTATGGATCCGAATATGCTCAATGATCTTCACAGTGCCTGGTACGTCTGGGGTGCCATGTTCATCGGCACCGCGCTCATGACCATCATAGGTACGTGGCTGATCACAAGGGGGTGGAAAGAATGAATCCTTTAACATTCTTGCCAGTACCTAAGCCATCGGCAGAGGGGGTAACGTACGGTGTAGTGGCCCTCGGTATCATGCTTCTCGTTTGTATCATTCTTGGCATCATGGCAAAAAAGAAATGGGCTTCGTTTGACGAATACCTTGTGGGAAAAAGGGACATCGGCCCGTACGTGACCGGTGCAGCGCTTTCCGCGTCGTACATTTCAGGCTGGGCGTTCTGCGGCAGCACGGGCATTGTCTATACGCTCGGTTTTTCCGGCATGTGGTTCGCCGGCATCTTCAGCCTCGTCGGGATCATCCCCTGCATCTGGCTTGCTGCAATAAAGACACGGGAATTCTCGGCGAAACTGGGTGCGGCGACGTTGCCTGAGACGATTGGCAGGCGGTTCGAGTCGAAAGGCCTGCAGACCATCGTCGCACTCTCCATGCTCTATTTTCTCTTCATGTATTCTGTCGGCCAGTTGAAGGCGGGCGGTAGCACCTGGTACGCCCTGACCGGGCTCTCACCGCTCTGGTGCCTGCTCCTTTCGGTTGTTGTCGCCTGGCTCTACATGGTGCTTGGCGGTTACGTGGGTAACCAGTATGCCATGGCGGTCCAGGGATTTATTTTTGCTATTGTCGGCACCGCGATCGGTATCGGGGCACTCATTTACATCGGCGGCTTCTGGAACATCACCACGAACCTTGCTGCCCAGAATCCCAAGCTGATGAACCTGATCCGGCCCGACCTGCCAAAAATCGGGTTTACCCAGCTCATGTCGAGCTACGTGGGCATATTTGCGGCCGCGGTCATCTTCTTCACCATGGCAACCGGCTTCCCGCACAATGTGAGCCGGTTCCTGGGCATGAAGAAGGTCACCAAGGCGGATTACTGGAAGCTCGTCTTCATCGTCTGGTTGTTCACCGGTATTCCCATCATGCTCGACTGCTCGAGTAACGGCCTCGTGGCACGTGCCATTTACGGGCCGCAACTCCTCAAGATCGAGCCCTGGAGAGGCGACCTGGCAGCACCGATGCTCGCCAATGCGATCGGGGGAAACGCCATGCTCGCCATGTACGTGGCAGGCCTCTTCTCCGCAGCGCTCTCTACTCTTGCCGGCATGGTCTTTATCATGAGCGCCAACGTAACGCGCGACATCATCAAGCTGTGGGCGCCGCAGACAACCGACAAGAGCATGCTCTACCTCGGGTACTTCCTGATCGCGCTCTTCCTCTTCATCCCGTTCATGTGGACACTCTACCGGCCGCCAGAACTGCTCTCCATCTTTATGGGCATGGCGGCAATGGGCCTGGGTGCTGTCTACTTCTTCGTCACCGCCATCTCCTATTACTGGAAAGGGGCGACGAAGGCCGGTGCCATCGCCTGCGTCCTTTACGGCACAATAGGTTCTATCTTCGGCGCCTGGGCGGTGCTTGCGAGGAAGCCGGCGCTCCTCGGCATGGGCACCATGGAATGGATCCTGGTGCTCGGCTGCGGCATCCTCTATTTCGGCGTCAGTGCGATAACCAAGCCGCCGTCACAGCAGTTGATGGACAAGCTCTTTCCAAACAAGTAACATCTGAGGGGGGGCGCCAGCCCTCCCTTTCTTTGCGTATAGCCAGGCAGCCTTTCGCGCCTCCCTTCGTTGGGCGACCCGGGAACAGGAGTGTGAGAGCGCCCGGGTGCCCCGCAACTACAATTGGTAGCCCGACGTACCACAAGGTACGCCTCCGTCACACTCCTCCTCGTCGCCTCGGTATGCATCGAAATTCAGCCTGGCATGAAGATCACGGCTTGGGCCAAGGTCCGCGGTCAACCTTTTTGCTTGTCGGCTGTGGGAAACATATGGTATTGAACTGGATCGACTGCAGTCTAGTACAGAGGGGATGATGCTATGGTGCGGCGGCTTGCGAGTGTCTTGCTTCTCGGCTTCGTTATTTTTCTCAACCTCAACCTCAACCTTAACCTGTCTTTTCCTTCTGCTGCTCTGGCCGCTGAGTGGACCTATCTCGGGAATGATGGGGACGGGACGCATTACTACTGGTTTGAAGGCACGCCGTCACCTGGCGTTGTACGGGCGTGGGGCCACCTGGTCTACAGCCAGGCAGGACGCCAGAAGTACATCGCCAAGCGACAAGCCCACGGCATGTCAACCGAGGGCTTTGACAGGGTGAATCACAGAAACGTGCTCTACGAGGTGAACTGCTTCAGCAGTCGTTACGAATACGCGGTTCTCGAAGTCTCGGAGTTGACAAAGGATGGCAAGAGGCTCGACTACGCAAAGACCGGCACATACAAGGACTGGAGCATGGTGCCGGAAGGGTCGATGTTGGAGAAGTTGGGCCAGGCCGCCTGCCCCCCGAAGCGCCAATAAGGCAGCTTCGTCAAAAGCCCATCCGAGGTAACTGCCAGATGTTTTAGCCGGGAACCCGCGGGCCGCCAAAACCTTCATTCGCGGGTGGCACACAAGGTACGCCGTCGGTACAGCCTGGTCCGGCTTGGGTACCCGTGCGACACCAACTCTTCACTCACGGGTAGCGCTTGCATTGAGGGCTTTTTGCTGGCTGCCTGAAATGCAGGTTACCTGAAATGCAGGTTACCTGAAATGCAGGTTACCTGAAATGCAGGTTACGCAGATGCTACCTACTAGGTGTGATGTGCGCAGTGCACGGCGTCATCCACATAACACTCAACACATAACACCGTTCACCGGCCGCTGGCCGACCGATCACTGATAACCGATCACTGATAACCGATCACTTGTTTTTCAGGTTACGCCGTATTTCTTCTTCAGGAACTCCAGTCCGGTCATAGGATAGAGCGCGTAGGTCAGGATGTCTTCCATCTTGTCTGAAATACCTTTGAGCGCCTCCCGCGCTTTGTCCAGTTCCGGGTCAAGCACGTCAGCGGGACGCGCATCGATCGGGGTTTCACCCCGCTCGTACCCTTTGAGTGCCTTTAGTCGGATCATAGGGTCAACACGCGTGGGCGTTCTGCCATACAGGCCGTAAAAGTAATCCTTCACTTCTTTCGTAATCACCTTGTACCGGCCTGCGATCACGTTCATGACTGCCTGCACACCGACGATCTGGCTCGTCGGGGTGACGAGCGGCGGGCACCCCATGTCAGCGCGGGTCCTTGGAATCTCTTCGTACACTTCGTGTATCCGGTGCAGCGCCTTTGCCTGTTTGAGCTGACTCACGAGGTTGCTGATCATGCCGCCCGGGATCTGGTGCATGAGTACGCCGATGTCGATGACGGAGAACTTGGTGGTGTCTGAATACTGCAGGTATTTTGGTATGATGCCCTCGAGATAGTCGTTGATCTCTTCGAATGCCGCGAGATCAAGACCCGTGTCATATGGAGTCGCCTTCAATGCCACAACGAACGGCTCCACTGCAGGATGGGAGCTTCGGTACGCAAAGGGCGCAATGCAGGTGTCGATCCCATCGACGCCCGCTTCGATACCCTTGAGCATCGCCATGGAGGCCATGCCGCTTGTATAATGCGAGTGGAGATGAACCGGTATTTTGAGGCGTGCTTTCAGGGCCGAGATGAGATTGTACGCATCATACGGCGAGATAATGCCGGCCATATCTTTGATGCAGAATGAATCCGCTCCCATATCTTCGAAAATGCGCGCTTTATTCACGTAGTATTCGATGTTGTAGAGCTTGCCCCCAAGGCAGTTTCCGGCGAGGGCGTAGGAGACCGCACCCTGGATATGTTTGCCGCATTTCTTTATGGTCTTGAACGACGTGATGAAGTTGCGCTCGTCATTGACCGCATCAAATACCCTGAAGATGTCTATGCCCACCTCGGCGGCCTTTTCAATGAAGGCTTCAACGACGTCGTCGGCGTAATGCCGGTACCCAACCAGGTTCTGCCCGCGAAGCAGCATCTGGAATTTTGTGTTAGGCATCTTCTGTTTGAGGACGCGGATTCTCTCCCAGGGATCCTCGTTCAGGAACCTGGTCATCACGTCAAAGGTGGCGCCGCCCCAGACCTCCATGGAGTAGAATCCGATGCGGTCCATCTTCTCCGCTATCGGCAGCATATCCTCGGTGGTCATGCGCGTGGCAAAGAGCGATTGATGCCCGTCCCGAAGGGTAAGGTCAGTTATCTTGACTGGTCTTATCTCTGCCATGGAACGATCCCTCCCCTCTCATGAATTGGGTGCGCTCGATCGTAATAAGCTCTCCAGCCCCTTCTCAGAGCCCCGCTTTGAGCTTTTGCAGGTGTTGTTTCAAAACATCCGGCAGCCTGTTGCCAAACTGGTTGTAAAACTGCTCGATGCCTTCAGCTTCTTTTTTCCACTCCTGAGGATTGACTTCAAGGAGTTTTTCCATGGTGGAAGCCGGCACATCACATCCCTTGAGATCGACATCGGATAGCCTCGGCATCAAACCGATGGGAGTCTCTTTTGCCGATACCTTTCCTTTGACCCTGTCGATCATCCACTTAATGACCCGGGAATTTTCCCTGAAGCCGGGCCACATGAAATTCCCAGACGTATCCTTCATGAACCAGTTGACGAGAAATATTTTGGGGGGATTGGCCATTCGTTTTCCCATGGCGAGCCAATGTCCGAAGTAGTCGCCCATATTGTAGCCGCAGAACGGCAACATGGCCATGGGGTCGCGGCGTACTACGCCGACTTCTCCTGCAGCGGCAGTAGTCGTTTCGGAGCCGAGGGATGACGCCTTGAACACGCCGTGTTCCCAGTCAAAGCTCTCGCAGACCAGGGGCACGGTACTCGACCTCCTTCCGCCGAAGAGTATGGCCGATATGGGAACACCTTTCGGGTTATCAAACTCTTTCGAGAGTGTCGGGCAGTTATATGCGGAGACGGTGAATCTGGAATTGGGATGGGCCACAACTTTTCCGCTCTTCGGGTCGTACGGGTTGCCCTGCCAGTCGAGAAGGTTCTGCGGGAGTTCTTTGGTAAGCCCTTCCCACCATGGCGAATTCGTCGCCGTGTCGAGACCGGTGTTGGTAAAAAGGGTCGGGTAGAACTTGCCGGCCCGCAGTGTCTCGATCATGTGCGGATTCGTCTTCTCTGATGTGCCGGGCGCCACACCGAAGAATCCTGCTTCCGGGTTGATGCCGTAAAGCTTGCCGTCGGGCCCCACATTCATCCAGGCGATGTCGTCGCCGAGCGTGGTCACTTTATAGCCGTCCATCACAGGATCGATCATGGCAAGATTGGTCTTACCGCACGCTGAAGGGAATGCTCCCGCGATGTAGGTCGTGTCTCCTTCAGGGTCTTCGACGCCCATGATGATCATGTGCTCCGCGAGCCAGCCTTCCTGTCTGCCCAGTGCGGAAGCGATCCTGAGCGAGAAGCATTTTTTGCCGAGCAGGGCGTTGCCGCCGTACCCTGAGCCGATGCTCATGACAAGGTCTTCCTGGGGAAAGTGCATGATGAAGCGTTTGTTGGGATCGAGCTCTCCTATGGAATGGAGCCCCTTCACAAACGTTTCCGAGTTGCCGATCCGCTTGATCGTTTCCTGGCCCACGCGCGTCATGATGTACATGCTGACCACGACATAGATCGAGTCGGTTATCTGGATGCATGGCTTTGCATAGGGCGACGCGGGATGGCCCATCATATAAGGAATCACGTAAAGCGTCCTGCCTTGCATGCACCCGTCAAAGAGCTTAAAGAGCTTCTGTTTTGCCTCTACCGGCTCCATCCAGTTGTTGTTCGGTCCCGCATCTTCCTTGTTGGGTGGGCAGACGAACGTGAGCTGTTCTGTCCGGGCCACGTCGTTCGGGTGACTCCGGTGCAGGTATGAATGGGCAAAGGCTTTGGGGTTGAGTTCACGGAAGGTCTGGTGCGGTCCGGTTTTTTCCTGGGTCATGCCGATATTGAT
>Ga0316619_10000151_pt1 | contig 12269 bp, 7 predicted proteins | sample OWC_Aug_M1_C1_D4_FD_207659 | JGI IMG/M metagenome (GOLD analysis project Ga0316619, IMG submission 207659) | Wetland soil microbial communities from Old Woman Creek delta, Ohio, United States - OWC_Aug_M1_C1_D4_B | ecosystem: Environmental > Terrestrial > Soil > Wetlands | place: USA: Ohio...
CGATGCGCCGGCTGTACTGGGCATACACCTCATCCACCAGCTGAAAAACCCGGTTCACCCGCCGGCCGGTCCGGGCGGACACGGTCAGCGCCGGCGCAAAGCTCAGGAACTTGGCCTGCACCCTCAGCACCTCCATCATCTTTTTCTCGGAGACGCCGTTTTTCTCGGCCAGGTCCCACTTGTTGAGCACGAGCACCACCCCGCAGCTGCGCTCGAACGCGTACCCGGCGATGGAGATGTCCTGGTCCGTGATGCCCTCCCCGGCGTCCAGGACGATCAGCGCGACGTCGCAGCGCTCGAGGCTGCGCAGGGCCTTGATCACCGAAAACTTCTCCAGCTTTTGGTGCACCTTTCCCTTGCGGCGGATGCCGGCCGTGTCGATCATCAGGTAGGACCTGTCGCCGCGGCGGCAGACGGTGTCGATCGCATCCCGGGTCGTGCCGGGGGTGGGGCTCACCACCAGGCGGTCCTGCCCCAGGAAGCGGTTGATCAGGGAAGATTTGCCGACGTTCGGCCGGCCGACGACGGCCAGGCCGATCATGTCGGAGCCCCCCTCCCCCGCCGCCTCCTCGGCCGGCCGGGGCAAGGCCTTCACGAGGTCGTCGAGAAAATCGCTCACGCCGTAGCGGTGTTCGGCCGACACCGGGTAGAGCGGCTCGACCCCCAACCGGTAGAAATCCTCCAAGCGGCCTTCATGTTCGAGGCCGTCGATCTTGTTCACCAGGTAGAACACCGGCTTGCGGATGCCCCGCAGGGTGTCGAGCAGTTCGCGGTCGTAGGGCGACAGCCCGGCCTTCCCGTCCAGGACCAGCAGAACGACGTCCGCTTCTTCGATGGCCTGAGAAATTTGAAAACGGATCTCCTTGGAAAACTCGTCGTCATCGGCGAACCCGCCGGTGTCGACCACCATGAACCCGATCTCGTTCCAGGAGGCTCGGCCGTAGTGCCGGTCCCGCGTCACCCCGGGGGTATCGTCCACCAGGGCATCGCGGGTCCGGGTGATGCGGTTGAACAGGGTCGATTTGCCGACGTTGGGCCGGCCGAGTATGGCGACGATGGGAGTCATTTGAGGGCTGGTATCTCGGGCTTGGTTTTTAGTTTCCGGTGTTCGGTGTTCGTTCCGGCCGGCCGGTTGCCGCAGTCTCCTGCCGCCTGAACCCCGAGCGCGGAGGGCATAATAGCTTAATTTGGACAGTTTAAACAGTGGGTGCTGTTTTAGAGGCCCCCTCGCGAAAAAGCAAGCGTTGCCGAGACGCCGGCCGAATTCCGCTCAATAGGGCGTCCATTGGATAAGCGCACAAGCAGAATCAAACACAGGCACGAGCCGGCACTTGGAGCCGAAAAATGCCTTTGTGAAGCGTTTTATGCTACGATTTTATTGACATTCAATGTTCATATGGTCTATTTATAAAAATTTTAAAATTATTTACCCTGCATCCGGCTGCCAGGAATTCGACCCGACGGAATTGAATCCTGACCCGCTGCGCCGCGTGCTATCCGCAGTGAACGCGGAGAGGTAATCCTCAGATTCGGAGACGACCCGGCCCATGTCGGCCTCAAAACCTTTGCTGTTGATCCCGGTCGAAAACCAGGTCCGTGAGCTGGACCCCAAGTTGCTCCTTGCCTGTGTGGCGGCTCGGCGCGGGTTTTCTTCCGTTATCGGCTCGCGCCGGGAAATGGAGATGCTCATCGACTCTTTTCCCCGCAGCATCTACCTCTCCAAAAGCATGACCGTGCGCAGCCTTCTGTTCTTCTGGGTTGCCGCCAAATACGGCCACGACATCATCACATGGGACGAGGAAGCCCTCGTGCACCTGCCGCCGGAGACCTACTTTTCGCGGCGACTGCATCCTGCCGCCGTTCGCTACGTCAATCATCTTTTTGCCTGGGGCGAAGAAAATGCCGAGCTGTGGCGCCGGTATTCGCATCTGCCGCAGGGGATTCCGATCCATGTCACCGGCAACCCGCGCAGCGACCTGCTGCGGCCGAACATGCACGCCTACTACGCCGCCGAATTGGAAAAGATCCGTCGCGAATTCGGGGACTTTATCCTCGTCAACACCAATTTCAACCATGTCAACGCCTTCGGGCCGGACATGAATCTTTTCAAACCCGTCAAAAATCCCGGTGAGACTCCCAAGTTCGGCCGGGCCGCGCGCGGCATGAGCCGGGAGTACGCCGAAGGACTGAGAGACCACAAACTGGCCGTGTTCGCCGATTTCCAGCGCATGATCCCTCAGCTGGAAAATAGTTTCCCCGACCACACCATCGTGGTCCGGCCCCACCCTACGGAGAGCCACGAGGCCTACCGCCGGATCGCGGCGGAATGCCGCCGGGTGAGGGTCACCAACGAGGGCAACGTGGTCCCCTGGCTGTTGAGCGCGAAAGCGCTGATCCACAACGGCTGCACCACGGGGGTGGAGGCTTTCGAATTGCGGGTGCCGGCCCTGAGCTACCGCGCGACCGTCAACGACACCTATGACGCCGGATTCTACCGCCTGCCCAACGCACTGAGCCACAATTGTTTTTCTTTCGATGAGCTTCGAGACACCCTGCAACGCATTTTGGAGGGGACGCTCGGCGCTCCGGACGGCGAAAAACGCCGGGCCCTCGTGCGGCACCACTTGGCGGCGCAGGACGGCCCATTGGCGTGTGAACGCGTGGTGGACGTGCTGGAGCAGATCGCATCGGACCAGGCTCGCCCCATATCCCAGGCCGTATGGCGGCGCTGCGAGCGCTGGCTGACATCGCAAGGATTGCACGTGGTGCGCAGCGTAAAATCCATGCTGCCCGGCTCGCACAACCGTCCGGAGTTCCAGCGTCACCGCTACCCCGGCCTTCCGCTGGAGGAGGTTTCCGAGCGCCTCGCCCGTTTTCAGCAGCTGCTGGGCGATCGCACGCGCCTGGCAGTGGAGCCCGTCACAGCCACCATCTATCGAATCCGCGTGGCCTGACCGGCGCAGGAGAGATGTCATGCCGACCCCTCCACCGTTGATCATTCCGGTCGAAAACCAGGTGCGCGAACTTGACCCCAAGCTGCTGCTCGCGTGCATCGCCGCCCGGCGGGGGTTCACTTCCATCATCGGATCCCACCGCGAAGTCGATTTCCGAATCGCGTCTTTTCCGCGCGGGCTCTACCTGAACAAGAGCATGACCGAACGCAACTTGAAAATGTTTCAGATCATGCACCGGGTCGGACATGAGATTTTGACGTGGGATGAAGAGGCGCTGGTCCATCTGCCGCCCGAAATCTATTACTCAAGACGGTTGTCTCCCGTGGCGATCCGCTATGTGTCGCACCTGTTCGCCTGGGGTGAAAACAATGCCGACCTGTGGCGGCGTTATCCCCATCTGCCGCAGAACCTGCCGATCCACGTTACCGGGAACCCGCGCAACGACATGCTCCGGCCGGAGCTGCATGCGTTCTATGCGGACGAGGTCCGGGCGATTCGAAAACGCTACGGGAACTACCTGTTGGTCAACACCAACTTCAACCACGTCAATGCGTTTTTCCCGGCCCAGAACCTGTTCAGGCCGGTGAAGCATCCGGGCGAAACGCCTCGATTCGGCAAGGCCGGCGTCGGCATGACCCGGCAGTTCGCCGAAGCCCTGCGCGATCAGAAGCAGTCGGTTTTCGAGGCCTTTCAGGCCGTGATCCCGGAGCTGGCGCGTGCTTTCCCCGCGCTTTCCATCGTCGTCCGGCCGCACCCGACGGAAGGCCAGGACGCTTACCGGCGGCTTGCCTCCGGAAACAGCCGGGTCCATGTCACCAACGAGGGCAACGTGGTGCCCTGGCTGCTGGGCGCAAAGGCGCTTATCCACAACGGCTGCACCACAGGGGTCGAAGCCTTTGTGATGCGGATTCCGGCTTTCAGCTTCCGCCCGTCCGTCAGCGAAGCCATCGACACCACCTTCTATGTCCTGCCGCACGGACTGAGCCATCAGTGTTTTGCGACCGCCGAGCTGATCGACGGGGTTCAGCAGGTACTGGATGGAAAGCGCGGCGCCGCCGGCGGCGAAGCGCGCACGGCCCTGGTAGAACGCTACCTGACCGGCCAGGAGGGCGCACTCGCTTGTGAGCGGATGATGGACGTCCTGCAGGCGATCACCGAGAAGCGCCCGGACTTGCCGGCGCCGGCGCTTCATAAACGGTTCTACGGTTTCATCACGGCGGAGACCCGTTATTGGATCAAACGCGTGAAATCCTATTTTCCCGGGTCCCATGCCCCGACGGAGTTCCACCGCCACCGCTACCCGGGCATCACCGTGGAAGAGCTTCGTCGACGGATTCGGCGCTTTCAGGAGATTCTTGGAGATGAAACCCCCATTTCAGCAGAAGCGATCACGCCCCAGATCTTCAGCGTACGGCCAACCGGCTGACGCGTCGACCGCGGGGCCGGCACACGGCGCATCTTGACAGTAAAAGGGCATTTCGGGTATACACACGAGGCATCGTCGCAGATATGGGGTGATGGCACGGACGCAGGATCGTCCGGTTTTTATTTTAAGGGCGGGCAACCATGAAAGTTTTGATCCTCGGACTCGGCAAATCCGGCACCACGGGCATGGTGTACAAAGTGGCGGGCGGGCTTCCGAACTGCCATGCCTTCTCAGGCGGGAAACCGGGCAAGTACACCGGCAAATATGAAAATGCCGTCTACAAGCACACCTACGAAGAGCGAAAAGGCAAAAACTTCGAGGTCTACAAAAAACACTTCGCAAAATTCCAGTACGACCGCAAGGTCTGGATGGCCAGGGACCCGCGGGATGCCGCCGTCAGCCGCATTCTTTACCGTTTCCACAAAGGGATTCTGTTCAACCGGAAGCAGTATGAGGCCTACTTCGACTTGATCCTGAAGAAGGAGAAGGCTCCGAACTCCCTGCCCTTCATTGAAATTTGCCGGCATGCCGGCCATCTCGACTGGCCGGTCAGCCGCGAGAAAGTCATCGAAGAAGAACGGGTGCGCTACGAACGCATGCGGACGTTTGTGAAAAACCTCGGCAGCGAGTGGTTCCTCTTCAAATACGAGGACATGGTGACGGGAAAATTCGACGAAATCAACCGCTATCTGGGCTTCGACCTGAAATCCGACGCCGAAGTGCCCAAGGGCACCGGCAAGGACAAGGTCATTCGCAAGAAGGCCTTCGGCGACTGGCGCCATTGGTTCACGGAAGAGGACGTCGCCCTTTTCAAACCGGCTTACCTTCCCTACATGGAGGCGGCCGGCTATGATTGCAATGACTGGGCTCTGGCGCCGGACCCCGTCATCGAGCCCCGGTTCTCGTCGGTGTACGTGAAAAACCTTGCCGACAAGGGGCACTCCAACATTCTGAAGCGTTTCTACGACAACCTCATGCAGCGCTATTACGCGCGCAATTGAGCATCCCGTCCGCTGACGGGGATATCCCGGCCGGTACGCCCCTCTGATATGAAACGCCGCCGGCATCAGCCGGCGGCGTTTCATTTGAGGTGAATTTCCTTCAGCTTCATTTCCACCCGGCCGATCAGCGGTATTTCGCAGCTTGCCATCAGGGGCAGGCTTCCGTCAAGGCTCAACGCCAGCAGCGTGCCGTCTTTGAAGAAGTCTTCCACCTGCCCGCGGTAGGAACCGATCGGCCGGGATTCGATCCGGAGCACTCGCGCCGGCGCCGTTCCGGCTCGCCGGGTTTCGCCCCTCCCCTTTTTCTCCAGATAATCGAACCCGACCGGCTCCTCGAGTGCGGCCTGAAAACTCACGCGGTGAAACTGCCGTTTGTGGAACACGCACAGCGGACCCGTGACGTGGGTTTCCATCGCAGCGCATGCGGAGAGAAGGTAAATCATCGTGGAGGTCTCCAGCACCGGACGGCAGTTCGTTTCAGCCGGCGGGAAGGCGTAAAAATTCTCTCCGCGCTTGGTCCAGGATTCAGGCGGCCGGGCCGCCTCGGCGGCGGACGCGGGCTCGCGCTGGCGCCGGAAAACGCCTTCCCGGGTGAAACGAAACTGCTGGTAATAATCGTCGAGGCCGGAGCGGGTGCGCACGAGGAAAAGCGGCGTGCCGTCCCCCGGGTCGAACCAGATGTGGTTCTCCACTTCCAGGGGCCCCCGGCCGATGATGTCGATCCGGATGTGGATGGAGAGCTTCACCACGTCCGGGCCCGAAACCCGGGAAGGCTCCCCTTTCGGGCTGGGCATAAAGGCGGCCTGCTCTGCTGCAACGGGCAGCGTGGCGATTCGGACATCTGCAGTGACGTTGCCCCCCAGTCGCTCGGCCTGAAACGAGGCGTACGACCAGGACAATGTCTGCGCGGCCAGCCCGCCGGAGGCGATGTCGGCTGCACCGGGCAGTGCGCCCATGGACAGCGCCGCTGCGGCGATGCCCAGCCACACATGTCGTTTCCTCAGCGCGTTTCGGCAACCCGAGATCGCCCACCGCATATCCAGGAGTCCTTTCGCAATCAGGCCCGCGCCGCCGCGAACTGGTAGTTGCCCCGCATGAACTGCTCCACATACCAGTCCACCTGGCGGTCCTCCGCCAGGTGCATGTCCAGCAGCCGGACGGTGCCCAGCAGGCGGCCCAGCAGATCGAGCTTCTCCACCAGCAGCCCCTCCTGGTACTTCTTGATCTCCCCCCGAACCATGTCGCCTTTCTGCTCGACCTTGAACCCCAGCTGCTTGAGAATCTGGGCGATCATGAGCGCCCGGCGCGACCGCCGGCCGATATCGGCCGCCCCGCCCTTGAAGTAAAAGGTGATGTAGTTGTCGTTCACCTCCGGCCCGCAGAACGTGTCGATCGTGGTGAAGTGGTAGCCCAGGCGCGAATTGAAGTTGAGATAACGCCCCCCGAGCAGGGCGTAGCTCGGCGCGCCCATGCGGCCCTCGGTCATGGGGTCGCGAATCGCGGTCTGGGCCACGATGGAGGCGAACCCGCCCCAGCTGATCCCCGTGTCCCGCGACCAGTCCACCCCCTCGTGTTTCATGCCCTTCAGCAGAGCGCGGAACGGGACCGAGGTCACATCCTCCAGTTCGGCATGGGCGCCGGCCCGGCCCGGGCGAAGGCCGTTTCCCAGATCCACGGCGAGGATTTTCATCGGCAGGTAGGCCCGCACCGGAACCGCTGCGCATTCGTCCGGCGCCAGGCTGTCGCTGATCCGGAACATCTCCCGCATGGACATCTCGTGTGCGAAGCGGATGATGTCGTGCAGCGTCCGGCAGCCGTTCGGGTGGAAGTCGTCCTTCTGGGGGTCCGTTAAATTGAGCGGGGCGATGCGCTTGAGAACGGATTTCATGAGGTTGTAGGTGGGGCTGTCCCGCATGGGATTCACGGCCTTCTTTTCGGTCAAGAGCGCTTCCACCCGCCCCCGGTAGACCACGCGCTTGGAGGCGTCCACCGTGATCTCTTCGCCGTGGGGGATCAGCGCCGTACCGTTGCCGACGCCCACCAGGGTGGGAATCCGGAATTCGCGGGCGACGGAGGCCATGTGCCCGGTGACGCTGCCGACGTCCGCAATGAAGGCCCGGATCCGTCCCATGAGCGGGACGTAGCGCGGCGAGGTCTGGCGCGCAACGACGACGGCCCCCTCGGGGATGTGATGCAGCATGTGATCCGACTGGATGATGTAGGCAAATCCGGATGCGGCTCCGTCGCTGGCGGTCTGGCCCCCCTTGAGGATGACCGGCTGGGTGAAGGCGGCGGCCGGCTCCGGCACGGCGGCGGGGTCCGCCGCTTCGGTCTCGTAGCGCTGGGAGCGCTTCAAGGGGCGCGCCTGCAGGATGTACAGCCGGTCGTCCTGGCCGATGGCCCACTCAATGTCCAGGGCATGGCCGTAGTGCTTTTCAAGCTTCAAGCCGTAGTCGGCCAGCAGGCCGATTTCGTTCGCGGTGAGGCACGCCGCCTGTTGAAGCTCTTCCGGCAGCGGCTCCTCGCTGACGCCGTCGGCCGCGTCCGGACGCAGCCGGCGCTGCTTGAGCGCCACGTCCGCCGTCTCCACCGCGCGGGTTTTTTTGTTGACTTGGAAGAAATCGGTGGGGACGGATCCCTCGACCGCGTCCGCCGCGAGGCCCCACACCGCGCTGATCATGATCACGGAATGCCGGCTGTCGTTGGGGTCGACGGTGTACATGACGCCGCTCACCTTGGCGTGGATCATGACGATGCAGGCGACGCTCATGTTCACGTCCTGGTCGCGGTAGCCGCGGCGCCGGCGATAGTAGATCGCGCGCGGGCTGAACGTGCTGGCGACCACCTCCTTGTAGGCTTCGATCAGATTGTTTTCGCTGACATTGAGCACCGTGGAGTGCTGCCCGGCAAAGCTGGCTTCCGAGTCCTCGCTGGTGGCGCTGCTGCGGACGGAAAGCTTGATATCGCGCTGAAGCTGCTCCCGCAAATCCCGCGCCGCCTGCAGGATGGAGCCTTCCAAATCCGACGGCAGGTCGGCGTCCATGATCCGGTTCTGGATTTCCTGGCTCACCTCCATAAGCGCATCCGTGTGGTTGATGTCGAGGTTTTTCAGCTTACGCTGGATGAGTTCGGGGAGTTCGTTGTAGTCCAGGAACAACTGGTAGCCGTAAGCCGTGATGGCGAACCCCGGGGGCACCGGCAGATGCGCCCGGTTGCAGACCTCTCCGAGGTTGGCGGCCTTTCCGCCCACCTCCGGGGCGTTTTCAAGACTCAGCCGCTCGATGGGCAGAACGAAGCTGGTGTCCTCGAAGTTCCGTTTGCGCAACAACTCGGAAAAAATCTTCTCCGAGATGCGGCGCGATGCATCCGCCAGCTCCGGGTATCGGTTGCCGGACATCGCGTTGAGTTCCTGCACGATCGTGTCGACTTCCACGCTCAGCGACTCCGTCTGCGACACGGCGTACATGTAGGTGAAGGGCTTGTCCTGGTAGATCGTGTGTTCGAGGTCGGCGATGATCTCCAGCGCGCGGTTGTTGGCCAGCAGCAGCTCTTTGAAACTGGCGTACTTCCGGTGAAAGACCGAATCCTCCAGCGAATCGCATTCGGCGGTTCGGTTCCTGCGGAAAAATTCGAAAAACTTAAACATGGTCGCCTCGCGGTTCCGGAAATCTCCCGCCAGGGGAAGCCCCCGGGGAAACAAGCAGGGTGCGGCGTTTCAGGACATAATAACCTTTTTCGAGGCAACTACAAGAGCCTTCGGGGCTTCGGCAATTGACCGCATCTTGAAAAGCTACGCAGCAGGCGCTGCGGGGTTCAGGCTTGTCAAACAAACGTCAAGCAAGTATAGTTCAGACACTCTTCTCAAGAAGGAGATTCGCTCATGCCCGGCGGTTACATGGGAAAACTCGCTTTGGTCGACCTGACCAACGGATCCGTCAGCATCGAAACGCTTTCGGACCGCACGGCCCGCGAATTCATCGGCGGCTACGGCCTCGGGGTGCGCATGTTGTTCGAGCGCCAGGCCAAGCAGGTCGACCCGCTCGGCCCCGAAAACACTCTGGGGCTGGCGGCCGGCCCTCTCACCGGGACCAAGGCCCCCACCGGCGGCCGCTACATGGCCTGCTGCAAGTCGCCGCTCACCGGCGGCTGGGGCGATGCCAACGCCGGCGGCTACTTCGGCAGCGAGCTCAAGGCCGCGGGTTTCGACGCGGTCTTCGTTTCCGGCGCCGCGGACGCTCCCGTGTTTCTTTGGATCGCGGACGGTCGCATCGAGATCCGGGATGCCGCCCGCCTGTGGGGCCTCGACAGCCTCGATGCCGAGGCCACCATTCAAAAGGAGTTCGGGGACCCCAAGATCCGCGTGGCCTGCATCGGCCCGGCCTCCGAGCGGCTGTCCCGGATATCCGGCATCGTCAACGACCGCGGCCGCATCGCCGCACGCTCCGGCGTGGGCGCGGTGATGGGGTCCAAAAAGCTCAAGGCGGTGGCCGTCCGCGGGCACGCGAAGGTCCCTGTCGCCGATGCCGCCGAGCTCGGCCGCCTCACCAAGGCCTTCGCGCAGCAGGCCCGCGACCTGCCCGGCATGGCCCAGGCCCTGATGAAGCACGGGACCTGCGGCTTCACGCAGGCCCTCGTCGCCGGCGGCGCCGCCCCGATAAAGAACTGGCAGCTCGCCGGCGAGCAAGCCTTCCCGACGGTGCGGCAGGTTGCCGACGGCGATGCCGTCATCCGCCATCAGACCCGCAAATACGGGTGCGCGAGCTGCCCCATCTCCTGCGGCGGCATCTGCGAGGTCACCGGCGGGAAGTACCCCGTGGGCGAAGTGCACAAGCCGGAGTACGAAACCATCGGCGCCTTCGGGCCGCTGTGCCTCTGCGACGACCTGGAGACCATCATCAAGCTGCACGACATGTGCAACCGCAGCGGCCTGGACACCATCTCGGCCGGGCATGTGCTGGCCTTCGCCATGGAGTGCTACGAAAAAGGCATCTTGACGGACGCCGACACCGACGGCATCCGCATCACCTGGGGCAACGGCCCCGCCATGGTCGCCCTGCTCGACCGGGTGATCCGCCGCGAGGGCATCGGCGATGTGCTGGCCGACGGCGTGAAGGCGGCCGCGATCAAAATCGGCGGCGGCGCCGAGGCCTGCGCCATGCACGTCGGCGGACAGGAGCCCGGCCTGCACAACGCCTTGTTTCTCCCCAGCCGCGGCACCGGCTTCGTGTGCGACCCCACCCCCGGCCGGCACACCGCCGCCCCGATGGCGCGCCTCGAGGGCGGCCCCGGCGCCTACGCGCCCTACCCCGAGCTGCGCATCGACAAGTTCGAACGCTACGTTTACAGCGGCAAGGGCCCGATGAGCGCAACCGCCTCGGCCTACCTCCAGGTGGGCAACTGCGCCGGGGTCTGCGTCATGCCGTTCATGTTTTTCGGCAACTTCCCCCTGGTCGAACTGCTCAACGCGGTCACGGGCTGGGGGATGGACGTGGCCGAGGCGCTCGCCGCCGGCGCGCGCATCCAGACCCTGCGCCAGAGTTTCAACCTGCGGGAGGGGGTTGCGGCCGGAAGCGTCCGGCTGCCCGATCGCATGACCGGTCGCCCTCCGCAGAGCGAGGGGCCGCTGGCCGGGGTGACCATCGACGTGGACCGTCTCGCCCGCGAATACCGACAGGCCATGGGCTGGGACGCCGAAACCGCGGCGCCGACGAAGGGGACGCTCGCTAAACTGGGGCTTTCCGAGTTGGTGAGAAAATTCGGATAAAAAAGTTTTAAGTGTTACGTGTTAAGTTTTAAGTTGATGGAATCGATGGAGCTCAAGCCATTGAACTTAAAACCGAACGCTTAAAACTTAACACGGTTTTTATTCGTACAAATGCGGATAGTGTTCCTTCCACCGCTTCATGATCCAGTGCCACTGCTCGGGGTGCTTCCGGACCATGCCTTCCACCTCGTCGCTGATGCGCTGGGTGTTCACCACCAGATCGCGGCGCAGGTCCCGGCTGCGCCGCATCTCGATGGGCGCCCCGACGCGGATCCCGATGGTGCCGTCGGCCTCCCGCAGGCAGAAGACCGGCACGACCGGGCAGCGGCAGCGCAACGCCAGCATCGCGGCCGCCGGCGTGGCGGTGGCTTTCTTGCCGAAAAACTCGATGTCGACCCCGTCCTTGCGCCTGGCCATGTCGACGAGGATCGTGAGCACCCCGCCCTCTCGTATGATCCTCGTCATCTCGGTCAGGGCGCCCTTCTTGTATAGGATCTGGCTCCCGAAGCGGGTGCGGGTCTTGTGAAGCCAGTTCTCGATCAGGCCGGCCTTGAACTTCTTGGCCACCGCCGTCAGGGGCCTGCCGAAAAAGCAGGGCATGACCTGCATGCCGATCTCCCAGTTGCCCATGTGGGCCGAAACGACGACGACTCCCTGCTGCGGGGAGACTTTCCCTAAAACTTGGTCGAGGCCGTGCAGTTTGACGCGGCTCAGGACCTGCTCGCGGCTGAAGAACCCCATCTGCAGGATTTCCACCAGCGTGGTCCCGTAATTTTGAAACACGGCCCAGGCGGTCCGCCGGACCCGCCGCGGGCTGAAATCGGGAAACGCGAACTGCAGGTTGCGCCGGACGATGCGCCGCTGGGAAACGGAGCAGACATAGAGCAGCGCACCGATCATGCGGCCCAGCGCCCGCGTGGGCAGGTGAGGAACGATGTGTTTCAGCATGGTATCGACCGGTTTTCCGCTGGCGACCAGTTGACGATGCCTCGACGCGGGACGCCGCATCGGCCGGCGGCCGGCTGGCGTTTGCTCCCGCAGGAGCGCTGATTCTTAACAAAGCCCCCTCTGCCTGTCAACGTCGGCGCACCATCGCCCTAATGGAAGCGCGCGGCGCCTTATTC
>Ga0316619_10000154_pt1 | contig 12247 bp, 13 predicted proteins | sample OWC_Aug_M1_C1_D4_FD_207659 | JGI IMG/M metagenome (GOLD analysis project Ga0316619, IMG submission 207659) | Wetland soil microbial communities from Old Woman Creek delta, Ohio, United States - OWC_Aug_M1_C1_D4_B | ecosystem: Environmental > Terrestrial > Soil > Wetlands | place: USA: Ohio...
GCCCTGAAATTGCCATCCCCTCTATCAAAAGATGGGGGTTCTTCTCCAGTATAGGTCTGTCTTTGAACGTCCCCGGCTCTCCCTCGTCTGCATTGCAGAGCAGGTATTTGGGGAATTTCGGATCTGCGGACGCAAAGGTCCATTTCATCGCAACAGGAAAACCTGCTCCGCCGCGGCCTCGCAGTCCGGCCCTCTTGACCTCTTCGACGATCTCCTTCGGCTGCATCCCCAGCGCCTTCGGAAGGCTGCTGTAGCCTCCGGCCTTCATATATTCGTTTATGTCTGTAGACTTAGGGTTGTCTATATTTTTTAGTAATACTTTTTCCATAGGGCCTTTATGCGTATTTCTCCAGTATCTCTTCTATGTATTTTTCAGTGAGATTTTCGTAGAAATCATCATTCACAAGCATTGCCGGCGCAGTGCCGCAGGCGCCTATGCATTCCATAATCACAAGCGAAAACCTTCCGTCAGAGGTCATTCCACCGGGTTCGAGACCGTACTTTGTCTTCAGATAATCTACAAGCTTCTCGGCCCCGAGTATCATGCAGGAGACGTTCGTGCAAAGCTGCACAACATGCCTTCCCATCGGCTTATGCTTGTACATAGCATAGAATGTGGCAACACCTCTGACAGTGGCCTTAGGAACACCCAGGGCTGCGGAGACAGCCTCATAAGCCTCGGGGCTCAGATAGCCGAATTCCCTCTGTGCGATGTAGATGGCCGGCAGGAGAGCGCCCCTGGCCGACGGGTACTTGTCCCTTATGGCTTCGAGTTCTTTTATCGCTGCTTCACTAAACATATTTTCTCTTTTGTCCTTGATAAACCTGTTTTTTACCGGTCACATTCACCGAGCACGATATCTATCGTACCGATGTTCGTTATAACATCCGCTATCATCCCGCCTTCGCACAGCCTCGGGAGTACAGAGGCATGAACATAAGATGGGGCCCTGACACGCATCCGGTAAGGCCTGCCGGTGCCGTCGCTCACAAAATAGAACCCGAGTTCTCCCTTAGGCACCTCAGTGCCCATATATATCTCCCCTTCAGGTACAGTCGGCCCTTTTGTGATCAGTATGAACTGGTGGATAAGATGCTCCATGTCCTTCAGCACAAGGTCTTTCGGCGGAAGAGTAAACTTCGGCTCATCAGCCATGACTGCCCCGGCAGGAAGTTTTTCAATGCACTGCTTGATGATCCTGTTGGCCTGCCTCATCTCTTGCATCCTGACAATGTACCTGTCATAGCAGTCACCTGTTTTGCCTATCGGAATATCGAACTCGACTTTATCATATGCATCATACGGGGCATACTTCCTGACGTCGTAATCAACCCCCGACCCTCTCAGCATGCCGCCGGTAAGGCCCCAGTTTACCGCCTCTTCAGCAGAAATCACGCCTATTCCTACAGTCCTGGCCTTCCACACCCTGTTTTCGGTGACCAGGGTCTCATAGTCGTCCATCTTCGAGGGGAAGTCCAGCACAAATTCATATAACTTATCGAGAAACTCCTGGGATATATCATTGCGCACGCCGCCGACCCTTGGATAGCTTACTGTGAGCCTCGCCCCGCAAAGCATCTCGAACAGGTCCATGATTATTTCTCTTTCCCTGAAGGCATAGAGGAATGGGGTGGTCGCGCCTATGTCGAGCACATGCGTCCCGAGCCAGATGATATGGCTCGAGATCCTTCCCATCTCAGCAACCATCGTCCTGATGAACTTCGCCCTTTCCGGGGCCTCGATGCCGAAGAGCTTTTCGACCGCGTTTACATATCCAACATTGTTGTTCATCGAGGATATGTAATCAAGCCGGTCACTCAGGGGAAGCGCAGAGAAGTATGTCCTGTTTTCTCCCAGCTTCTCAATACCCCTGTGGAGATACCCCACGTAGGGCGTACATTTCATGACGTTCTCGCCCTGGAGGTTCAGCACGAGCCTCAGAACACCATGGGTTGCTGGGTGCTGCGGCCCCAGGCTTATTGACAGCTCTCTTGTCTCGAATGCTTTCTCTATATCTTCCATTTTTTCTTATTCACTTTTAGTTTTGTTAGCCTTGCCACTCATAATCTTTAAACCGCCTTGACCTTTCGAGGACGTCTTCGAACCCGCTCCATTCCTTTGCAGGCCCCTGGAGGGGATAGTCCTTTCTTAACGGATGACCTTCCCAATCCTCAGGCATGAGTATTCTCCTGAGGTCAGGATGGCCTTTGAACTTGATACCAAAGAGATCAAAGGTCTCCCGTTCATGCCAGTTTGCGCCGACCCACACAGAAGTCACAGAATCGATCGTTGGATCTTGCTCAGACACCTCTGCCTTTAAACGCAGCGCGCGACGGTGCTTTATCGAATAGAGCTGATAGACGATTTCGAACCGCTTCTCTTTTTTCCCAAGGAAGTCCACACCGCAGACGTCGACAAGGTAATCAAAATAAAGGTCAGGGTCGTCGTGGAGATAACGTGCTATGTCCCTGATCCTGTTCTTCATGAGAGTAACAGACACCTGTCCCCTGAACTCGCTTACAGAGAGGACTTCTTCAGGAAAAATTTCCTTTATTTTTTCTGCTATCTCCAGCGGCTCCACCTGAATTGCTCCCCATGTATTTTTTCCTGCAGCTTTATGATCCCGTCAAGAAGCGCCTCCGGTCTTGGAGGGCAACCCGGAATATAGACATCCACAGGGACAAAAGAGTCACAGCCCTGCACAACGCTGTAAGTATTAAATATGCCGCCGGTGCACGCGCAGCTGCCCATGGAAAGGACATAACGCGGCTCAGGCATCTGGTCATAGACCCTTCTCACGATCTGGGACATCTTTTTTGTGACCGTGCCGGCCACGATCATGACGTCCGCCTGTCTAGGAGAACCCCTGAAGATGATGCCCATCCTGTCTAAGTCATAGTGTGACGATCCCGTCGTCATCATTTCAATGGCGCATCAGGCAAGCCCGAAGGTCACTGGCCACAAGGACGAGATCCTTCCCCAGTTTACCAGCTTGTCAATCGAGGTGATGATGATGTTCGGCGCCATTATTTTGGTGCCTTCCTCGACTTCAACTAGCGACAGGGAAGGAGTGCTTATGGTTATCAGTCCCATACAAATGCCTCCTTTTTCCATGCGTAAATATATCCCGCGAGAAGTATGACGATAAAAATTACCATCTCAATAAACGCATACAGTCCGATCTTGTCGAACACAATCGCCCAGGGATAAAGGAAAATAGCTTCAACGTCGAAGATTACGAAGAGCATGGCGATTATATAAAATTTCACCGAGAAGCGGTAATGCGGCTCTCCCACCGGCAGGTTTCCCGATTCGTACGGCATGCGTTTTTCCGCGTAGGGTCTTTTCATCCTGAAGAGTTCACCGATTAGTAAGGCCCCAATTCCAAAGGCCGTGGCGACCATAAGAAATATCAAAATCGGCAAATATTCTGTCGGCATAAAAGTTCCAGGCATAACGCTATAATTTATAGCTAAATAAACCGAAGATGTCAAGCAAAAAAATTAAACCTGCAATTTTAGCTTTGTCCTTGCATAAATTCTTCAAATAATATAAATTCCTTTAATATGCTGGTAAAGAAATCTTTGCAGTCCCTGACAGGAAAACTTCTCTTCACCATCGGCACGCTGATGATTATCGGCAGCACTCTCTTCTGGTTTTTTCTTTTCAGGCATCAGGAAAAAGAACTGCTTCAGAACTCTGTAAAGTACGGCTATTCCTTTGTCGACTATATCAAAAAAAGCACCCGCTACGGCATGCTTACCTTTCAGGAACTTTTGATACAGCAGACCGTCGAGGCAATAGGTTCCGCGGAAGGGGTCCTGAACGTACGCATCCTCGACAGCCAGGGCCGTGTAAAATACTCTTCAGCCAAGGAAGATGTTGGAGTTATACTGGACACCAAAGCGCCCATATGCCGGACGTGCCATGTTGAGGGCGGACCGACCAAGGACACCCCAAGCTGGTCTATCCAGAGGGGGGACAAAGACTTCAGAATACTCAATATCATCCAACCGATTCTAAATGAGACCGCCTGTTACACCTCAACCTGCCATGCGCATCCGAAAGATCAACGGGTGCTCGGGATCATAGAGGCCAATCTCTCGCTCGAGATCCTTGATAAAAGCATCAAACAGCAGGGCATCGCCATAACCATCTACGTCCTCGCCTTCCTGTTCGTCATTTCCGTCGTGCTATGCCTGATCCTCTGGAACCTCGTATCCACGCCGGTGAGCATGCTCGCAAAGGGCATGGAGAGGGTGGCCGGAGGCGACCTCGATTACACCATCAACATCAACCGTAAAGATGAGATGGGAGAACTTGCAAATGCCTTTAACGCAATGAACGCTGACCTGAAAAAAGCAAAGAACGAACTGATGGACTGGGGCAATACCCTGGAGAAAAAAGTCCAGGAAAAAACCGAGGCAATACACAGGGCCCAGGCTCAGCTGATTCATTCCGAGAAATTGGCCTCTTTGGGGAGGATGGCCGCCGGAGTCGCTCATGAGATCAACAGTCCCCTGACAGGGATCGTCACGTTCGGACATCTCCTGCTGAAAAAATTCCCTCCAGGCACCCAGGAGAGGGAAGATATAGAGGTGATCATAGACCAGGCAAACAGGTGCTCGACGATAATCAAGGGCCTGCTGGGTTTCGCGAGGGCATCAGCGGCGGAAAAAGCACTGACAAACATCAACGATGTACTGCATAGCTCGATGAATATCGTGCGCAACAAGGCCGACTTCTTCGACATAAAATTAATAACAAATTTCGACCCTGCGCTCCTGCGCGTCAAGGCTGACTCTTCGCAATTGCAGCAGGTTTTCCTCAATATGATAATGAACGCCGCCGACGCGATGGAAGGTAAGGGGACGCTGACCCTCACCACCCGGAATATCTCTGAAAACGGCCGGGACTTCGTTGAGGTGGAGTTCAGGGACACCGGCCCCGGCATCCCTGCAGATAACCTCGAAAAGCTCTTCGAGCCCTTCTTCACGACAAAGCCGGTCGGTAAAGGCACTGGCCTGGGACTTGCGGTAAGTCACGGCATCATACAGGACCACGACGGTAAAATAAGAGTAAAAACCAAAATAAATGAAGGGAGCACCTTCTTCATAAGGCTTCCTGCACAGAGGGAGAACACATGAGCACAGGCAAAATTCTTGTTGTCGATGACGAGGATATCGTAAGGACGAGCTGCAGCCGCACGCTCTCTCCTGAGGGTTATGATGTAAGGCTTGCAAAGAACGGCGCTGAAGGGCTGAAAATGGCCAGTGAAGAAAGGTTCGACCTTGTCCTTACGGACCTGAAAATGCCTGACATGGATGGCATCGAGGTGCTCAGAATAATCAAGGAACAGTGGCCTGAAACAGCGGTCATCATAGTCACCGGATACCAGACAGTCGACACTGCCGTCAAAGCGATTAAGCTAGGGGCTTACGACTATATAGAAAAGCCCTTCACACCTGACGCCCTTATTACTGCGGTGCGAGAAGCCCTGACAAATAAACAAGAATGATTGCAGGCCATTAGGCCTTTTACATCTCAGGACAACAGTTTAGGCAGCATGAAATCTGCATAGTAGACAGGACGATCATGAACAAAGGCAGAATACTCATCATAGACGACGAAGAGATTGTAAGGACAAGCTGCCGCCGCATCCTTGAGCCGGAAGGCTATGCAGTCACAACAGCCGATACAGGCAACAGTGGGATTGCCACACTTGAGGGCCACGACATCGACCTCGTCCTCACCGACCTTATGATGCCGGATCTGGACGGCCTTGAAGTGCTCAGGAAGATCAAGGAGACCTGGCCTGACACTGAGGTGATCATTATGACAGGCTACGGCACTGTAAAGACGGCGATACGGGCTATGAAGATCGGCGTTTTCGACTATATTGAAAAACCCTTTACCCCCGAAGACCTGCTTTCCCTTGTCGGCAAGGCACTCGACAGAAAAAAACTCCTGATAGACCATATGGACAAGAGAGAAATCGTCCCGTCCCATTATGAACTCGGCAATATCGTAGGCCTGTCTCAGCCCATGCAAAAGGTTTTTCATCTTATTGCCAAGGTCTCAAATACCGGCAGTACTGTGCTGATAACAGGTGAAAGCGGCACAGGGAAAGAACTGGTGGCCAAGGCCATACACTTTAACAGTCCGCGAAAGGACCAGCCCTTCATCGTCGTCGATTGCATGACCATCCCGGAGACGCTAATCGAGTCAGAACTCTTCGGGCATGCAAGAGGCGCCTTCACCGGCGCGCACGAAAAGAAAAAGGGGCTTCTCGAAATGGCAAACGGGGGCACCATTTTTTTCGATGAGATTGGGAACCTCAATGTCACAACGCAGGCGAAACTGCTAAGAGTACTTCAGGAGCGGGAGTTCCGGCCGATCGGAGAAAGGAAATCAGTACATATTGACGTCAGGTTCATCTCCGCAACCAACAGGGACCTTAAGGTCATGACAAAGGGGGGGACCTTCAGGGAAGACTTTTTCTACAGGCTCAACATATTCCCGATACACCTGCCTCTGTTACAGGAGAGGAAAGAAGACATACCGCATCTTTCCTACCACTTCCTTCAAAAATACAGCAGGGAGCTGGACAGAAATGTATCCCACATATCCGCCGATGCGATGAAGATGCTGGTCTGTTATGACTGGCCCGGAAACATCAGGCAACTGGAAAACATCATTCAACGCTCGGTCATCCTCTGCCAGGGCAGGACCCTGCGTCCTGAGCACCTGTCTTCACTCGAAATAACCTCAAAGGACAATATCCCGAAAACAATTCTGGAGTTGAAGGAAAAGAAAAAGAACCTGAGACTCAAGTCTGTAGAAGACATCGAAAAGATATTCGTAATGGAAGCTCTCAGGAGAAACAGGGGGAATGTATCGCAGGCAGCATCAGAGGTTGGAATGCAAAGGACAAATTTCCATGCGCTGCTGAAAAAATACAATATATCAAAGAATATTGCGGTACAGCCTTGAAAACCCATCCTGATCAGTCGGGCAAGGAAACGTGCATGTATAGAAAAAACATACACCCCGCTTTCTATGGCTGGAGTCGTTTTTCTGTACCTTTATGTTCCGCATGTATGCAACTTTTATACACCTGGATAGGCCGCGACGGAATATGGAAACCGGATCCAGCTCTTACCCATTGTTTTTAAAGTATTATTTAAAGAGGCATTTTTTTTGCATATACTAAATATTTATGAGACGGGTTTGTAAAAAGCTTCGTAGGCAAGGCGCGCAAGAAATGAGGAATGAGGCGTACTTCCTGTACGTCGCAGTGACGAGTTTTGAAGCGCAACGCAGCATACGGACTTTTTACCGACAGTAGGTGCTTTAGGCACGAAGTCGTCAATAAAACATAACCAGGAGGGCATTCATGGAAAAGAAGGGCAAGATACTGGTCCTTGATGATGATCCGGTCGTAACACTCAGTTGCAAAAGGATCCTCGGCGCTGAAGGTTTTACTATAATCACCACTGATAAAGGTGAAGACGCGATAAAAAAAATCTCCAACGAGGAGTTTGATCTTCTTATCTCAGACGTCAGACTGCCAGATACAAACGGCATTAGTGTCCTGCGGCAGTCAAAAATCATACAGCCCAAGCTGGACGTTGTAATCATCACAGGCTATCCCACCCTTGAAGATGCCAAGGAGTCGGTAAAACTCGGCGCGTTCGAGTTTATCGAAAAACCCTTCACCCCGGATTTCATGCTGAATGTGGCCAACAAAGTCTTTGACACCAAGGGCTGGATACTACGAAAAGCCTTTATAGACGAATTCAGAAACGATATCGTCTCCCTCAGGGACGCGGCAAATCCGGTCATCTTCTACAAGGAAGGCACCTGGGCAAGGCCCCTGAAGGACAATATTTGGGAGGTCGGCTGCGACATTCGCTATTGGTTATTGAGCGGCCACCTGATGTACATCGATCTCCCCGAGAACCTTAAAGAAGTTGCAGCAGGCGAAGGTTTTGCAAAAATCCTCTCAGGCGGGGGGCAGACAGACGACCTCATCTCTCCGATGTCCGGACGGGTCGTTGAACTCAACCATCAGGCAAATAACGCGATGAGCGCCCTTGTACGCGACAACCTGAGCGAGGGCTGGCTTCTGTGGCTTGCGCGGGTACAACCCATGAACATTTTAGCTTAATCATATTTAACAGGAGGATTTTTATGTCAGGAGAACCCAAAATCTTGATTGTTGATGACGAACTTGTCGTAATAAAAAGTGCACAGAGGGTCCTGGGCGGCGAGGGGTATAATGTAGAAGGCGCACTCGGCGGCAGGGAGGCCATACTCAAGCTGGAACAGGGCGACTATGACCTTGTCTTTACCGACCTCAAGATGCCGGAGGTCGATGGCATCACCCTGATCCGGTGGATAAAAAAAGCTAAGCCTTCCATAGGCATCCTCATTATCACAGGCTATCCGTCTCAGGACACCATGAAAGAGGCGATAGAGCTTGGCATCATTGATTACATACCAAAGCCCTTTACCCCTTCAGTGCTGCTTGACGTCACCCAGAGGGCAGTCGAATGGGCAAAGGGAGCGAAGCCCGAGGAGAAAAAGGCTCCAGAAGAATTCCCGCCGGCAATGGCAGCGGAACTGGACAGGGTCATAGAACAGTTTAAAAGGAGACCTGGCAGTCTCATTCCGGTGCTTCAGCGCGCCCAGGAGATCGTAGGATACCTGCCTCCTGTGGTACAGAAAAGGATAGCGCATGGAATGAACCTGCCGGATGCTGAGGTGCACAGCGTTGTCTCTTTTTATTCATTCTTTACCATGAAGCCAAGGGGTGACCATAACATAAGGGTATGCATCGGCACGGCATGCTATGTAAAAGGGATCGAGAAAATCGTACACAAGATAAATGAGACCCTGAAAATCGAGATAGGAGAGACAACAGAGAACAGGAAGTTCTCTCTGGAAGGGGTCAGGTGTCTCGGGGCCTGTGGACTCGCTCCGGTCATGATGATAGACCAGGAGACCTACGGAGCCTTGACAGCGTCAAAGGTCCTGTCGATCATCGGTGAGTATGACCCGGCAACTGTTGGGTCGATTGCTTCAACTCAAGAAGAAATGGCTGAAAAGGAGGCATAACATGGCAAGATTGACTATAGATGATCTCCAGAAGATCAAGGAAAAACATAAAGCCGAGTTCCAGTTGCGGGAAGGCGGATATCGGGCAAAGGTAACGGTCCATATGGGAACGTGCGGCATAGCCGCAGGCGCAAGGACTGTCATGACAGCTGTTATGGACGAGATAAGCAAGGCCAATGTGACCGATGTCATTGTCACTACCTCAGGCTGCGCGGGTCTGTGTGCCCGCGAGCCCCTGGCAACAGTCGAGATCATGGACCGGCCGCCAGTAAGGTACTGCGACCTCAATGAGGAGAAGATGAGAGAGATCTTCCATGAGCATGTCATGGGAGGCAACCCCGTAGAAAAATATGCGCTGGTGACCGGATGCGAAACAACATACTAATAAAGTAACGGGTAATGCGTGATGAGTAATGTGTTTAAAAGAGCGAAAAGAATTTAGACTGATATTTTGAACTCATAACTTATTACTCATTACTCTTCACGAATACAAGGAGGATAGTAATGGAAAAGGTTCGTGCGAATTTAATGTTATGTGCAGGCACTGGTTGTGTAGCCAGCGGAACCATGAAGGTTAAAGCCGCCCTCCAGGAAGAACTTATAAAGAGGGGGCTTGAGGAAGAGATAAAGCTGGTGCTGACCGGCTGTAACGGCTACTGCGCCGAAGGGCCTGTCATGGTCGTGCACCCTGATGAGGTGTTTTACCAGAAACTCACTGTTGAAGATGTCCCTGCTCTGGTTGAAGAACATTTCCTCAAGGGCAGGCCCTACCAGAAGCTGATGTTCAAGGAGCCTGAAAAGAAGACCGCAATGCCATTGATGAAGGATATCCCGTTCTTCAAGTATCAGGTCCTGAGGGTCCTGAGAAACAAGGGGCTTATCGACCCGGAAAAGATGGAAGAATACATCTCCAGGGACGGTTATCAGGCAGTTGCAAAGGCCCTTACGCAGATGACTCCCGCAGACATAATAAAGGTCGTAAAGGATTCAGGATTAAGGGGCAGGGGAGGGGCAGGTTTCCCTACGGGCCTGAAATGGGATTTCGCATCGAAATCAGTTTCAGACGTCAAGTACATGCTCTGTAACGGCGACGAAGGAGACCCAGGCGCTTTCATGGACAGGTCCGTGATGGAGTCGGACCCCCATTCTGTGATCGAGGGCATGATAATCGGCGCCAGGGCGATAGGGTCCCATCACGGATATATATATGTCAGGGCTGAATACCCTCTTGCCGTTAAACGGCTGCGGCTTGCGATAGACCAGGCAACAGAGGCCGGACTGCTCGGCAAGAACATACTTGATACAGGCTTTGATTTTGAGCTGGATATCTACCTCGGCGCAGGCGCTTTTGTCTGCGGTGAGGAAACAGCGCTGATGCGCTCGATCGAAGGCAGACGTGGTATGCCTCGTCCAAGGCCTCCGTTCCCTGCCCATAAAGGGCTATGGGACAGGCCTTCTGTCCTGAATAATGTTGAGACTCTGGCCCAGATAGCGCCGATTATAATGAACGGTTCCGAGTGGTACCGGAGCCTTGGTACTGAAAAGAGCACAGGGACAAAGGTCTTCGCCCTGACCGGTGCGATCAACAATGTCGGACTGGTCGAAGTCCCGATGGGCATACCGCTTAGAAAAATCATATATGACATCGGCGGCGGACCCAAGAAGGGAAGAAAATTCAAGGCAGTACAACTGGGCGGCCCTTCAGGGGGATGCATACCCGAAAGCCTGCTCGATATACCCGTAACATACGAAGACATTATGGCTACCGGGGCCATTGTCGGTTCAGGCGGCATGGTTGTCATGGATGACAATACGTGCATGGTTGGTACAGCAAGATTTTTCCTTGATTTTACTGCAGACGAATCCTGCGGCAAGTGCACGCCCTGCAGGGTCGGGACCAAAATCCTGCTTGATATGCTTACTGACATTACAGAGGGAAAGGGAAAAGAAGAAGATATAGAGACGCTTCAGGACCTTGGCAGGGACATCATTGCCGCGTCTCTTTGCGGACTCGGGCAGACAGCCCCCAATCCTGTGCTTACAACAATAAGATACTTCAGGGATGAATACGAGTCCCACATAAGAGACAAATGGTGCAAGGCAGGGGTATGCAGGGACCTGACTACTTTCTGGATAGACGAAAAACTTTGCAAGGGCTGCGGAGCCTGCCTCAGGGCGTGCCCTTCAAAGGCGGTCGTCGGAGAAAAGAAACAGCCGCATAAGATCATCCAGGAACTCTGCGTCCATTGCAGGACCTGTTACGATGCGTGCAAGTTCAAGTCCATAAATATTCTGCCCGCCGACTTTGAAGGCGATCCTGCAGAATTTCTCGCAGCTGCCGCAGCTAAAAAGGAAGGAGGGAATGCATAAATGACTGAACTGACGATAAATAACAAGAAAATTTCTGTTGAAGACGGCACCACAATACTGAAAGCCGCGCAGCAGAACGGCATAAAGATTCCGAACTTATGTTTTGATAAAAGATTGAGGCCATACGGAGGCTGCAGGCTCTGTGTTGTTGAGCTTGAGGGGCAGCCAAGGCTCTTTGCCGCGTGTTCGACACCGGTGGCCAAGGACATGATCGTCAAGACTGAGACCCCCAAGCTGAGGAAGGCCCGGCAGACCGTCCTGGAACTGCTATTGGTACATCATCCGCTCGACTGTCCGATTTGTGACAAGGCCGGAGAATGCGATCTCCAGGACCTGGCTTATGATTACGGTAAGCCGGAAGGCCGTTTCATCCGCCACAGGAAGGCGGCCCTTCCCGATGTGAGAGGTCCTTTAGTAGAACTCACGGCAAACAGGTGCATACTCTGCGGCAAATGCGTCAGGGTATGCGCGGAGCACCAGGGCCGCGGCGCCCTGGGACTGATAGGGAGAGGCTTCTCGACTATTGTGCAGCCGGCCTTCGGCGAGATCCTCGAATGCGATTACTGCGGTCAGTGCATCGATATCTGTCCGACCGGAGCACTGCTGAGCAAGCCTTTCAAATTCCAGGCGCGCGCATGGTTTCTTGAGGAAAAAGACACCATATGTCCCTTCTGCGGATGCGGCTGCACCCTGACCCTCGGAATGCGTGAAGGGAAGCTGCTCAGATCAAGGGCAAAGGAAGACAGCGGCAGAAGC